>Ga0216295_1000006_pt1 | contig 62791 bp, 63 predicted proteins | sample 21hB_Boncat_minu_FD_161281 | JGI IMG/M metagenome (GOLD analysis project Ga0216295, IMG submission 161281) | Terrestrial sediment cell enrichment communities for BONCAT metagenomics from Utah, United States - 21hB_Boncat_minus | ecosystem: Environmental > Terrestrial > Deep subsurface > Rock...
CTGCTGCCGCGCCCCGAGGAGGAGGACGCCTTCCGCGCCTTCATCGGCAAGTCCGTGAAGGACTCGCTGTGGCAAGGAATCCTTCAGCAAGCTGGTTGACGAATCGAATCCTTGTGTGCTTTCTAGCGTCACGTTTTAGGAACCATCACACAAGGATTCGTAAGGACCATGAAGCACCGTGAAGAGGCAGCCGCGGGCGGCGGCAGCGGCGGGGCGTCCGCCGTCACCGTGGCGGGAGCCGTGCGCGAGAACCTCGAGAGGCAGGTCGAGGAACGCCGCCGCCAGGCCCTGGCCGTGGCCCAGTTGGTCGGCGCCCTGAAGTCCCGCATCGACGAGGTCTCCGGCGAGCTCGCCCGCAGCCAGGAGGAGAACCGCGCGCTCCGGGAGAACATCGCGCGGCTCGAGGGCGAGTACGACGCGCTCGTCGCCAGCTCCCGCCGGCTCTACGAGGGCTTCACGGGCCTGCTCAAGGCCGTGGAGGACGTCTCCGGCGCCCAGGTCGGCATCGACCAGCGCATCGAGGCGGTCCTCGCCTCCTCCGACTTCGGGGTCGGGATCGGCGAGCAGGCCGACATCACGCCGGCGCGCGTGGGTAGCCTCATCGACGAGGCGATCAAGTCCCCCGCCCTGCAAGCCCCCGCCTTCCAGTCAGCCACGCGCTAGAAACAACGCCAAGAGGATACCGCTCCCATGAACTACACCAGCTCCGCCCACGAAGTCCTCAGCACGCTGGCCGACGTCGCCCACCGCAACCGCGAGGGACGCACCCAGCTCGCCCAGGTCCTCGACCGGGTCCGCGAGACGCTGCACGCCGAGCGCTCCGAGAAGGCGCAGGCCCTTTCCGAGGTCGAGCGCCTCACCGCCCTCGTCGCCACCCTCGGCGAGCAGAACCAGCACCTCGAGACGCAGAACAAGATGCTGGCGCGAGAGGTCCATACCCTTGCGGCGGCCATCCAGGTGGCGAACCAGGAGATCAACGACAGCGACGCGATGCTCACCGAGGCCATGGCGGCCGTGCGGCAGGAGATCGAGGTGTCCTACCCGCAGGCCCCGCGCCCTTCGGAGGCCCCGCGCCGCCCGGTCGATCCGGCTGCCGAGAGCATGGCCGCCCTCGAGCGCGTGCTCGCCGAGACCGGCGTGCGGACGGCGGCCTGAGCACTTCCGGGGAGCTCACCCGGTGTCGAGCTCCCCGTCCCAGTAGATGAAGTCCTTCCAGTCCCTCGGCGTGGGCATCGCCTTGCCGAGGCGCCTGGCGGCCTTCGCGAGCTCGAGCTGCGTCGGCTCGTAGGGCCACGGCTGCGGCTGCATCCCTGCCTCGTGCGGAGTCCTGTTGGCCTTGCGCAGGTTGCACGGGATGCAGGCCGAGGACAGGTTCGAGAACGTCGAGTCCCCTCCCCTCGACTTCGGCTGGACGTGGTCGAACGTCAGGTCCGGGGTCTCGAGCGGCTCCCGGCAGTACACGCAGCAGCCATTGTCCCTCAGCCAGATGTTCAGCCTCGTCAGGGGCACCTTGCGCGGAAGGTGGACGTAGCGCTTGAGCATGACGACGCTCGGCAGCCTGACCGCCGACGTCGAGACAGTGACGTCGTACTCCGCGACGGGCGCGATCTTCCCGAGCATGACCTTGCGCACCGCCTTCCTCCAGGGGAGGACGGAGAGCGGGTGGATGCTCAGGGGCCTGTAGTCGGCGTTGAGCAGGAGGGCTGGGTACTGGTGCTCGGTGATCATGGCCTGTTCCTCGGTCTCTATGTGGACCCGGAACAAGGACTCCGATCAATCGCAGTGGCCCGTCCGGATCATCCCGGCGCGGGCGTCTCCACCCGCGTCAGGAAGCGTGTTCGCGCGAGACGCAAAACGGCATCGCGCCCCACGCGGCGTATGCCGCGAGGCCCGTATTGCCGATCAGGTCTGTCCGCACGATGGTCACTGCTCTCTCCGTTCGGGATTGACCGGAGCCTGCCCTGGGGCGAGGCGTCTGTCAACAATGTCTAGGACGTCTTGTTGGGTTCCTGCTTGTTCGGCTCGTACCTGGTCGCGTGCTCGCCCAGCTTGGACAGGTCGCCGTCCAGCAGGATCGAGGTGATCTGCTCGTTCGCGGCCTCGCGCCTCGGCTCGAGCACCGTCAGGGTGGGGCCGTTCTTGCTGAGCGTCTGGTGCACGGCCGCCACGAGCCTCTCCGACAGGACGGAGCGGGCGGTCTTCGTGCCCATCCGGGTCTCGGCGAGCTGGAGTATCGCGGAAATGGTGTCCTGCAACGATCCGGCGTGGACGGTGGTGAGGACGAGGTGCCCGCTGGTCACGGCCTTCAGCAGGTTCTCGGCGGCCTCGGCCGTCCTGATCTCGCCCAGGAACAGGATGTCGGGCCGCGTCCGCATGGCCTTCTTGACGGCCTCGTACCACTTGCTGTCGTCCTTGATCTCGACCTGGAGGCAGAAGCCCTTCTCGGAGATCGCGCCCTGCATCTGGTACTCCGGCGGGTCCTCGACGGTGTAGGCGAATCCGCCCAGGCGCTCCAGGTAGTCCTTGATCGCGGCGACGCAGGTCGTGGTCTTGCCCTCGCTGGTCTTGCCGCCGATCACGATGAGTCCCTTCCTCTGCCCCCACCCGCGCAGCGCCCTGACGAAGGCCGGGTTCATGCGCAGGTCCTCGAGGGAGGGCAGGTCGAGCGGGAATCCCCTGAGGGCCGCCCAGACCTCGTTGGCCTCGGCGATGAACCTGACGTACCTGAGGCGGTAGCCCTTGTAGGTGACGGTGCCGTCCTCCGCGTCCTGGTCGAGCACGAGGTCCTTGATGCGCTCCATCTCGGCGTTGAACCGCCTCGGGACCTGGATGTTGCCGTTCAGGTTGCTGATGCGCGTAGGGTCGGCCCGGAACCGTGACGGGACGAAATCGTCGAGTCTGATGTAGAGGTCGGTGAAAGGCAGGTCCTCGATGGACGCCACGCGCCCCTGAGGCTCGCCCTGGTTGCTAACCGTCATTCTCGAATCCTTGGCCAAAGAACACGACAAACAAGGGTGGACGCAGTTCGGCCGCCCCGCCAAACGCCGGTGGGAACCGTTGAAATGTTGACGGGAAGCTGGCATATCCTGTTGCGTCACCAACGGAACGCGAGCAGGTCACATGCCAACCCCGATGCAGCAGCACCCCTCGGCCACCGTCCGGGCCGGGACCACGCTGGTTCCCGAGACCGTGGACGTGGTCTCCGCGTTCCTGCGGCGGACCCCGATGCAGGAGGCCGACGTGCACCGCCTCCTCAGGGACGTCCACGCCACGCTCGTGGGCATCGCCGCGGATTCCGGGGCGGTCGCGGACGACCTTCACCGGATCGGGTACCAGCCTCATCCTGCCGCCGAGGACGGAGTGGTCGACGTCGGGTCCGTCGCGGCCCGCCTGTTCGGCACGCCGCAGGCACCCGCCAGGCCGAGGCCCGTCGCCCTTCCCGCTCCTGCATCCGCACCGGAACCGATCCCCGCTCGGGCGCCTGCGCCCCTGCCTGCCGCGGAGACCCGCGACGACGTCGTGGTCCCCTTCCGGCGGACCGAGCGCAAGGCGAAGGCGCCCGAGGCAAAACCCAGCCAGATCGAGCTTCCGATCGGTCCCTCGGCCCCCGTTCCCGCAAAGGGAGTGACCGTCCGCACCAGCGTGGAGATGGAGTGGCTCGTCTGCCTGGAGGACGGGAAGAAGACGAGGGACCTCGCGAGGCACCTTTCCGAGAGGTACGGGATGAGTCCCGACGAGTACCGCGCGAAGTGGGGCCTCCCCGCCTCCTACCCCATGCGCCCTCCGGCGGCCATCCAGAAGAACGGCGAGGCGTTCGAGTTCGAGCCGCTGTCGGGCACGTTCAGGCGGCTCCGCAAGTAGGAAGCGGATCCTCCTTGCTATTGTGCGTTTCCCCGCCGGTCGCAACCCTCTTTCATGGGGGAGGACTGCGCGGTGGGAACAAGAGAGAACGCAGCAAGGATAATTGCACGCATCCCGGAGGGGGCTACACCTGCTGATCGCCTGAGGTGGCTTGCGAGGATCGAGGCCGAGGAGACCCCGGAGGTCTCCAGGCATGCGTCGAAGGTCGCGAGGATCACGGGCGAGATCTGCCAGGCTCTCGGGATGACCCCCGAGGAGATCGCCTGGTTCAAGGTGCTCGCGCGCTGGCACGACGTCGGCAAGCCGGCGGTCGACAAGGAAGTCCGCGACAAGCCGGGTCCGTTCGTCGGCGACGAGTTCGCCCAGATGAAGCTCCACGCCGAGGTCGGCGTCGAGATACTCGGCCCGGGATTCCCGCCCGACATGGTGGATGCGGTCAGGTACCACCACGAGCGGTACGACGGCTACGGGTACTACGGACTCAAGGGCGAGGACATCCCGTTCGCGGCGCGCATCGTCGCGATCGCAGACGTCTTCGAGGCGCTGACGGCCCACGACAGGCCTTACAAGGACCCCATGCCCGAGGCCGACGCCCTCATGCTCATGACGGCCGACGTCACGTCTCCCGGCTTCGGCCGCAGGGCGTTCGATCCGTACATCATGCGCCAGTTCGTCGAGATGAAGCTCTCCGATCCCGCCTTCGATGCCTCGCCGGAGCAGAGGAAGTCCCTCGCGTTCTACGCCAGTGCCTCCCCGATGTCCGACCTGTCGGCGAACCCGATGGACAACGACGGCTGGGTCGTGAAGGCATCCGGCGAGAGGCTGCTGTACTCGTTCGGCGAGAGCGGCGTGGGCAAGCGTCTCGAGACCATCGTCGGAAGGACGGGAATCGAGACGTACCGCCGCGAGGCGCCGTCCCAGGAGATCGAAGCGCCCTCGCTGGGGCTCTGACCGGAGGATCGAAGATGCCGATGCAGCTCTACTTCCCCAACCGTGAGGTCATGAGCCGCGACGACATCTTCGAGGTCTCTGAGGGGCTGCGGAACCCGGAGGGTGCCGACCTCTTCCGGCGCCTCATGGCTGCGGGAGCCTACGAACTGGTCGCCGAGCTCGACATCAGCGATCTCGGCGATGCCTACCGGGCGACCCAGAACGACAACGTCCGCCGCCCGGCGCCGGGGCAACTCGCGTCGTGGGGCACCTCCCCTCCGGACGGGGTCCGCCCCGTGGGCGAGGGGCGCTTGCAGCGCAGCTCGCAGATGGGCGACATCCTCGTCATGGACGGGACCATGCACCTCCTGAACGGCTCCGGCATCGTAGACATCGGTCCCGTTCCGGAACCCTCGTCCCCCTGTCCCTGAGGGTCCTGCCTCAGACGGCGATGAGCCGGACCCTCGTTCCCCACGGGTCGACGGTCTCCAGTCCGCCCTCGGTCACTGACACGTCCGCTCCGCCTTCCCTCAGTCGGCCCTCCATGGCTCCGAAGCGGGAACGTTCCACCTCGATCGAGAGCCAGTCCAGGCCCGCTGCACCGGGATCGCGTTTTCCTGCGCCTGCGCTCTCCCAGGTGTTCATGCCGACATGGTGATGGTAGCGCCCCGAGGAGATGAACGACGCCCCTTGCCTCTGCCGCACGGGGTCGAAGCCGATCATGTCGCAGTAGAAGGCATTGGCCATGCTCAGGTTGCCGACCCTCAGGTGGACGTGGCCGATCCGCAGGGCATCCGGCGCCGTCCGGTACATGCTGGTCTTCATGTCGATGAGCGAGACGATGGCGTCGACGTCGAGCTGCTTCGTGCCCATCTGCACCGTCCCGCTGTCCCACGCCCAGCTCTCCGGCGGCCGATCCGAATAGATCTCGATGCCGTTCCCCTCGGGATCGTCGAGGTAGAATGCCTCGCTGACCGCGTGATCGGACGCGCCGCTCACCTCGATGCCGTTGCGGATGACGTGGACGATCCAGTGCGCGAGGTCGGCGCGGGTCGGCATCAAGAATGCGGTGTGGTACAGGCCTGCCGATCCCGGCAGCGGACGGGATGCCTTCGGGTCGCCGACGAGCGACAGCAAGGGCACCCCCCCGGCACCGAGCCTGACGGTGTCGCCGTTCCTGTCGACGACCCGGAGCGCCAGGAGACGGCGGTAGTAGTCCGTCATGCGCTCGACGTCGCGGACCCTGAGCGAGACCTGCCCGATGCGCATCGGCGTCCTGCTGGCGAAGGTGAGGCCCGAGTCGGCGGGCGTTGCCGCCGAGGCGATGCCGGGGACTGCGGCGGACGCGGCCGCGCCGATGAGAATGGATCGTCTCGTGAAGGAGGTCATGACCGTTGCTACCCCGAATGCGTCGTGGATCGTTTGGGCGTTTCTCGCACGCGGACGGGGATGGGTCGAGGCCGAGGTGCGGGCGATCACGATGATTTCAGGGATTCGGGAAGGAATGGTGCTGCCATCCGGGATCGAACCGGAGGCCTTACCCTTACCAAGGGTACGCTCTACCTACTGAGCTATGGCAGCATTCGACATCGATGGGGACGATTGATTCCTTTGGTGGCGGTGGATGGACTCGAACCATCGACCTACGCCTTATGAGGGCGCCGCTCTAACCACTGAGCTACACCGCCCCTGAGGGGCTTGCCCGCGCCAGCCTCGGTCCCAGTACATCCGTGGTGACCTCGGCCTGCGCGGCTTCGACGGACCGTGGATTCACGGCCGACAATGGAGCGGGTGAAGGGATTCGAACCCTCGACATCTTCGTTGGCAACGAAGTGCTCTACCCCTGAGCTACACCCGCATGCTCGTCGCCCTCGGCGGGAGGGCTCGAACCCTCGACCGCGTCGGGAATGGATGGTGCGCCCGGCAAGAGTTGAACTTGCGACCTTTCGGTTATCAGCCGAATGCTCTCCCACTGAGCTACGAGCGCGAAGGCGTTTCGGGATGCCTCCGAAGGGATGGTGGGTTCGGAAAGGATTGAACTTTCGACCTCCGCCGTGTCATGGCGATGCTCTCCCGCTGAGCTACGAACCCCCGGCGCCTCGAGGCGCTGTCTTTCCGGCCCGCCCCGGGAAGCGGCAGCGCGACGCGCCGGCTTCGCCTCCCGGGGCAAGCAAGTCCTTGGAGCGGGTGAAGGGAATCGAACCCTCGTCTTCTGCTTGGAAGGCAGCGGCTCTACCATTGAGCTACACCCGCATCCTGGTGGCAGGGCAACGCCTCGGCGGGTAGTTCCACGGCCGTGGAGGTCAGCCCCGCCTCGATCGTCTTTTGTGCCGGATGTTACCTAGGATACGGCACATCCCTGCCTTTCTCGGACGGCCTTTGGGAAGGCCGAATGTGGTGGAGCTGGACGGGATCGAACCGACGGCCTCGTCATTGCGAACGACGCGCTCTCCCAACTGAGCTACAGCCCCGCACCGCAGGAGGTCGCGTTGTCCGCGCCGCCCCTGCGAATGCCCCAGCGCCGTTTCCGGTGCCGGGTATCCCCTTTCGGGGAACTTTGGTGGAGCCGAGCGGGATCGAACCGCTGGCCTCGTGAATGCCATTCACGCGCTCTCCCAACTGAGCTACGGCCCCACTTCCGATCGCGAGGATCGGTAACTTGCTGCGCTTTGCCAGCCCCGCGCTCTTGCGGGAACACCTCCCGTCGGTGACGGGTAGGCGGTTGCAGCCCACCGGGGAGGACGATGCCTCCCGAATTTGGTTGCGGAGAGGGGATTTGAACCCCTGACCTTCAGGTTATGAGCCTGACGAGCTACCGGACTGCTCCACCCCGCGCCAACCGTGTGTTTGGTGAGGATTCCTTTCAACCCTCCAAGTCAACGGCATGACGCCTTCCGTCCTCGGCGTTTCGGGACTTCCGTCCCGGGGAAACTGGTTGCGGAGGCAGGATTTGAACCTGCGACCTTCAGGTTATGAGCCTGACGAGCTACCGGGCTGCTCCACCCCGCGTCAGCGGACCTCCTGGAGGAGATCCAAACCAGAATTCTGTGAGATGTCTTGGAGCGGGTGAAGGGAATCGAACCCTCGTATTCAGCTTGGGAAGCTGCTGCTCTACCATTGAGCTACACCCGCGTTCCGAGAAGGATTGCCTTCCCGAAACCGATCCGTCAACCCCTTGTCCGCACGGATCGCGATGCGGGGGGGAAAGTGGTAGGTCGTGCCCGGATCGAACGGACGACATCCTCCGTGTAAAAGAGGCGCTCTCCCAACTGAGCTAACGACCCAAAGCCTTAAATCTCGTAGTCCTTCGCCCATCTTACCCCTCGCTGCTGATTGTTCCTTGAGGGGCTTAGGCGAAGCACCATTTTGGCCTTCCCGACAGTTGCGTCCATCGGAACCAAATAGGCTTTGTTATTCTCCGGGCAATACACGGCAAAGTACTCGATCTCGCCTATATACGTGCGCCGGGAACGACCCCTATGGCCGTAAGTGCTGCACGTGGCGAAACGAACCGCATCATCGACAAGGCGACCGTTCTTTACCTGAATCCTTTTGAAGACTCCCTCTTCATCGACCACAAGGTCATAGCGGGAGTTGTCGCCTACTGGCTTAAGGACCTTCTTACCGATCTTCATGAGTTCGGCCGTGACCACCGCCTCGGCAATGTCACCAATGTCCTTAGTACTCACTGGCAGTCCTTCTATGTTGGCTGGAATGGCAGGATTCGAACCTGCGACCTTGGTGTTAACAGCACCCTGCTCTACCGCTGAGCTACACTCCATCACCTACATAACGTGAACGCAAGTGGTACATCGTAGTGGTGGAGCCTGTCGGGTTCGAACCGACGACCCCCTGCTTGCAAAGCAGGTGCTCTCCCAACTGAGCTAAGGCCCCTCACCACGTTCGCCGGAAATTCCGCTCGTCGATCCTGCATCGCCGCGGTGGCCCGGCGGCCAGCGATGCATTCCAATCGTCCCTACGATGTCAAAGAGCAGGTCCGCCTTCCGGAGGACCGTGAACCGTGCGGCTCATGTTCATCAATCTATCGGCGACGAATCCTTCCGTCAACCCCTCCGAAGAAATTTTATCAAATATTTTCAATGACTTAGCCGAAGGCGTGCGCCATCGTCGGCCGGGTTTCCACCGTCCGCATGAGGCCTCGATTGTCCCGGCGCACGGCACCGGTCCCGTTGTCGTCTTCCATGTCCAATCCGTACCCAGGCAGCAAAAAAGCCGAGGGCCCCGTTCCGTCTCCGGAGGGGGCCCTCGGCTTTTTACCGAACTGGGAACTTCGCTACCTCGCTAGTCCCTGGCACCCTCCCCGCCCGCGCGCGCGCCGACGATACCTCCCGCCATATTGGCGGTGGTATTGGCGGTTGCGGCGATGGCGACGGTGCGTGCCATTTGAAGTTCGGTACTCCACGGGCTCAATGCCCAGGTTCCATTTATCCTGGGCCGGCCGCAGGGGTCAACAGGGATTCGCAGCCTTTGTTCCTTTCCTACCCCCAAGGGAGGATTCGCGCATGAAGAGGAGCAGAGGCATGCGCGACGTGTGGAAGGACATCATCGAGCTGGCAGGGATGGCCGTCACGAAGGCCGGACTCGCCTGCTCGGTGCACGAGACGCACCCCGGCATGTTCGACGCCCCGGTCTCCGCAGGCGGCAGCGAGATCGGCAGCCTGAGCCTCACCTTCAGGCAGGACCGCTTCGATGCCATCCTGTGGGACCGCGACGGGCACATCACGGGCGGCTCCTCCGGGATCGGGTACGGCCGCGTCGACGACCGCCTTTGGGTGCTGGCCGACATCGAGAGGGCGCTGAGGCTTTCGGCCGTGGGGCACGGCATCCTGCCGGCCCGCGAGCTGCCGTCGGACTTCGTACTCGACGTCGTCGTCCACGACGTGGCCCGCCTCCCTCAGCCTTGGGAGGAGCCGCACGCATGGGCCGCCGCCGGTCCGCAGGCGCCGAGCGTGGTCCGTGAGGCAAGGGACATCGTGTCGTCGGGCAGGTTCGACAGGGAGCGTTGCCTCAGGTTCGCAAGGAGCCTTGCCGAGGCCGTGCCGAACCTCGACCACCGCCGTGACGGGTCGGGCTTCCTCATGATGGCCAAGCGCTGCGTGGCCGCGTTCGAGGGGCGGACGGTGCTTCCCATCCACGAGCACCAGTGGCGGTCGAGGGCGACGGCGAGGGCATTTCCCATCCACGATCCGGAGATCGTTGGTGCAGAGATGGAGGCGGAGGCACCGACGGCGTCCCCGTCTCCTTGACGCTGCGTCCCTGCCTCCAGAACATTCATCGCTGTAGTGGCGGAGACACCCATGCCAGACATCCAGTTCAACGAGTCGATCCCGCAGGCCGCCCGAGAGGCGGCCGTGGCATCCCCGCAGTTCAGGCGTTGGATCGGCCGCCTGTCGTCCGGCGAGTTCGACCTCCGCTCCGTCCTCGTCCGCGACGTGGTGATGTTCGGCCGCCGTGCCGGGTTCATCCTCGCCGAGGCGGACGTCAGGTCACCCGAGGGGCAGAAACTCCCGGGCGCCGCCTTCCTGAGGGGCGACTCCGTCGCCGTCCTTCCGGTGCTCGTCACCCCCGGCGGAGAGCGCATGGCCGTCCTCGTCCGCCAGGCCCGCGTCCCCGCAGGGCTGGCGGAGTACCACGAGATCCCGGCCGGGATGCTGGACGACGGCGCCTTCTCGTCGAAGGCCATCGAGGAGATCGCCGAGGAGGTCGGCGCCGACCTCGAGATCAGGGAGGACGACCTCGTCCAGCTCTGCGAGGTGCACACGACCCCCGGGGGCAGCGACGAGGCCCTGCGCGTCTACGCGGCGGAAATTCCCGTCGAGGATCACGTCGTCGGACGCCTGATGGGGCGCGAGACCGGCAACCGCCACGAGAGCGAGGCGATCACGGTCGTGGTCGCGCCCATCGAGGAGCTGCCCGCCATCGCCGGCTCCGACATGAAGTCCCTGCTTGCCTGGCACGGCTACAACGATGCCGTCAGGCGTGGGCTGTTCCCGTCGCGGGAAGCCGTCCCGCCATCGCCCTGAGGGCGGTCAGGCGGCCGCCTTCTCCACGACGGTCGAGTGCAGCGCGAGGATCAGGTGCCGGAGGTCATCGGAGGCCCGGTCCCTGTCGAGCTTCTCGTTGATCTCCTCCAGCAGGACCGATCCGTCGTCTGTCTTGCCCATTTCCATGGCGCTGTCGGCCTTCAACAGGCTCACGAAGGCGCTCTCGGCCGTTTCAGGTTCGCCCGAGGCGGCTGCCGCAGCGGACTTTGCCTCCTCGCCCGGCGAGATCGCGTCGATCAGCTTGCCCGTGAGGTCGAAGATCGCCGTCTCGTGCGGGATCGGGATCGCCTCGAACCTGCCGTCCACCGTCAGAGACGAGACGCAGGGCACGTGATCGATGGCGTCGATCGCCTGACGCGTGATGTTGCCGGGGTTGAACCAGAAGGTCTTGCCGACCTGGATCGGCTTCTTCCTCAGGTGCATGTGGCCGTTGACGACCATGCGGCAGCCTGCGATGGCGAAGGGCGCCATCGATCCGGGATAGGGGTTCTCGAACGCCACGTCGTGGTGCGTCAGCCACACGATGGTGTCGACCTTCCCGAAGAAGGGGCGGGCATCGGTCGGCGCGTCCTGTCCGTAGGGCGTGGCTCCCATTCCGATCACCTTGTCGCCGATCCGGAACGTCTCGACGGCCCCCGAGTACGCGGCGACCTTGATCAGTCCGGTCTCCGCGAGGACGGCCAGCGAGTCGCCGTCCGTAAGGACGGCGTTGCGGATGTCGTGGTTGCCGACGTTGGAGATCGGCAGCGTCCAGGCCTTGCGCAGGATCCGGATGAGCTGGGTCTTGAGCTGCTCGTCCTCCTCGACGGGACGATCGAACATGTCGCCGAGGAAGACCGGGACAAGGCGGCGCTCGTTCGCGGTGTCGATGGCGAAGGCGATCTTGCGCAGGACGGTCTGACCGAAGTTCTCGTCCTTGCGGCGGCCCGGGCGGCGCGAGGACAGGTGAGGGTCCCCGATGAACAGGAAGCCTTCGGCCTCCCGCAGGCCGGCGGCATGAGGCATGTCAGGCATGGGCGTGCTCCCTTGCGTGGTCGTGGTGATGGCCGACGAGGACGAGCGGGTCGGCGATGCCTCCCCCGCAGACGGGGCATGAATGGCCCATGGCCTCGTTCAGCTCGTGCAGTTCCCTCTCGCAGTCCGCCGCATCCGAAACCAGGCGCTCCCCTTCCGACTGGAGCCGGGTCCGGTCCTGTTCGCGCCCGACGATGGACGCGACAGCGCCCTCGATCCTCGAGACGTCCTTCAGTTGCGGCATCGCGGCGGGAAGGCCCGCGAGGACCTCGCCCTGACGTGCGACGGTTTCCACCTTCTCGGCCTTCAGCTTGATGTCCCGTCCCGTCTGGATCAGCGCGTCGCTGCGGACGATGGCGGGCATGGCATCGGGCAGGCCGGAGAGAGCGAGCTCGACGGCGCGCGTCCTCACGGCGGATGCGGAGGCATCCTTCATGACCTGGGTGAGCTCGACGAGACGGTCGCTGCGCACGAGAGCGGGCATGGCGGCCGGAAGTGCCGACAGCGCGGAGTCGATCATCCCCGAACGGACTGCTGCGGAGGACGCCTTCTCCATGCGGTCCGCGATGGCGGCCATCCGCGTGGCGCGGCCCGCAGCGGAGGCCATGGAATCGAGCATGGCCCGATCCGGCAGGGGAGAGAGGGCGTCCAGACGGGCGGTCGCGCGTTCGCTGGCCTCGGCGGCGCCCTCGATGGCCGCGATGCACTTCGTCAGGCGCTCGGTCTCGTCGTTCCGTCTCTCGACGGCATCCAACAGGCCGGCGGCGGATTCCAGGCGTTCCTTCAGCGTTTCGAGGCGGCCGAGGGTCTCCAGGCGGCGGAGGATGGCGGCCATCTCCTTCTCGCCTTCCTTCACCAGGGAGGCGTCCTGCGTACAACGCTCCTTGTGGAGGGAGATCATAGCGCGGATGTGGCTGGATTCCTGTCCCACCGAAAGCACGGCGGCGCGGGTGGAGCCGGGCTTGTCGAGCAGGAAGATGGGTTCCTTCTGCTTCGCGATATGGACGTCCATTCCCTCGACCGGCCCGATCCCGAACAGCTCGGTGACCCATTCCGGGGGCGTGCGCCCGCCGGACTCGTAGGTCATCCCGTTCTCCGTGACGACGGTGCCGTCGGGGCCGAGCAGCTTCCAGAGGTTGATCGGGTTGCGCCTGACCTGACGGTTCCATTGCAGGACCCGACCGCCCGCAAAGCCGATCTCGACGGTGCACGACTTCTCGCCATGGCGGATGAGGCTGTCGCGGGCCTCGCCGTGGTAGAAGACGGCCCGCAGGGCACGGACGAAGCTGCTCTTGCCGAGGTTGTTGGGACCCGTGAGGGCATTCACGCCCGGCGTGAGGTGGAAGGTCTCGTCGACGTAGCTCTGGAAGTTGCGCAGGCGGACGTAGCGGATGCCCTCCTCCTCGTCCCGCCAGCGGTAGGGACGGGGGGCGTTCTCGATGATCACGCCCGTGTCCTTGTTGCCGGAGATGCGGGCGACCGCGATCCCGTCCTCGAAGGTGGCGACGTCGTGGTGGGAGATGACGAAGCACTGCACGCCGACCTTGCCGGCTGCCTCCTTCACCACCTTGTAGAAGGCAGGGACGCGATGGGTCGCGATCCAGCAGTCGCTCTCGTCGAGGACGAGGAAGCGCCGGGTGCGCGAGCGGACGGCCGCGATCACGCGCAGGCCCATGGAGACGACGTTCGTGAGGGCGCCGCCCTGGTCGTCGTAGATGTCCTCCGCCCTGTCCGCCCCGCGGCGCGAGACGATGTCGAGGGACGGCTGGCCACGCTCGATCTCGAGGTTGAGCCCGATGGGGTACTCGCCGGGAAGGACCTCGCCTACGAGCGCGCTGAGGAGCCTCTCGAAGTCTCCCACGCGCTTGTAGTGGGCCTCGGCCTGCAACTCCTCGAGGAAGGCGTCCGCCTTCGGCTTGAGGGCCAGGCGCCCCTTGGCGAGGCCGACCTCCCGCGCGAGCGCGTCGCGGCGGGTCTCGAGCGCCTTCTGCTCGCCCTCGGCCTGGGCGAGGCGGCGCCGCACCGTCGAGAGCTCGTCGCGGAGGGTGGAGGCCAGGGTGCCCATGGGTCTCAGGCGCCCTGCCCGTTGACAGCCTCGAGGGCGGCCTCGATCCCGGAGATCACCTGCGCGAACTCGTCGATGGTGCGGGTGTTCTCCTCGTAGTTCTCGGTGATCTTCGCGCGCAGCTCGTCGAGGTCGTCGGTGCCGGCGATCTCGACGGCGCTCCTGCGGGCCTCGGCGAGGTCGCGCTCCGCCCTCTCCCTCTCGGCCGCGTTGCGGATGCGGAGCTCGTTGAGGCGCTCGTAGCGTGGGCGCAGCCGCTCCAGGCGGGCGAGGTTGTCCGCGTCCTTCAGTGCAGTCGTCATGGTGAATCCTCCATGCCCCGAGCATCTCACGCGCGCGAGTCCTTGTCAACAATTTGTGGCCGCCGGCGCGCCCAGTTGAGCCTTGCCCCTCCGCAGCGCAGGATCGGACCGGGAGGAGTGCGACGGAATCCTTGCGCCGCGAGGGGCCCGACAGCATGATTCACGGGTACGAGTGGCCTTTTTGCGAGGATTCACACATGAGCGAGCTCAGCGGGCGGGACGGGGCCGAGAGGGTGAAGCGGGAGGCCAGGGAGCTCCTCCTCGACGACATCGTCGGCCGCAGGCAGTGGAAGGGCAGCAAGCTCGGCTACGTGACGGGCTTCTCGTTCATCACCGGCATCATGTCGGGGGCGGCGGGCATGGTCGGGAAGGCGGCGGGGCGCGTGACCTCCCTGTACGGGGCGATGACCCGTTCCGAAGACACCTCGGCCCTGCCGGTCATCGACGAGGCCGAGACGGACGCCGCGCGCCGCTTCGCCCTCGCCGTGGAGGCCCACGGGAAGTCGGAGGCGGACCTTGCCCAGATCGCCAGCAACACGCACAGGGGCTTCTTCCTGTATGCCGTCCTCCTCCTCGCGGTGGTGGTGATCGGGATCGCCTCGTTGCGCTACGGCAACATCACGGGCCTCCCGCGCTTCATGGACGTCGGGCTGCGGTTCGCGACCGTCCCCGCGCTCGCCGCCCTCATGATCCGCTTCGGCTACCTCAACTGGATCGTGCGCAACCGCCGTCTGGACGGTCTCGGGTCCTACCTGACGTCCGGGGGGCTGTTCCCGGTGAAGGCCCTCGGGAAGGGGGTCCTTTCCGCCGTGATCGTCTCCATGGTGGCCGGATGGGTCGCGCTCGCTCCCTCCCCGGCGTTCGCCGCCAGCGACAATTGCATCAGGGGCACCCCGGGAGCGGGCGGAGCCACCACGACCGCGATGGACCTGATCGCGAAGCCGCATTGCGACGACGTCTTCTACAACCTGATGAAGTACGTGGTGCCCGGGGTCGGCCCCATCGACGACGAGCACCTGACGAACGCGCACAAGGCCGTCGCGGACGGCTTCACGGCGTTCTCGGGCATCCTGATGTTCGTCGGCTCCCTCATGCTCGGCTGGCACGTCCTGGCAGGCATCGTGCAGTCCGCGTACTCCGGCAAGGTCCTCGGCGAGCGCTGGCACCAGATCTGGGCGCCCGCCCGCGTCGTGCTGGGGCTTGGCTCGCTCGCGCCCGTGGCCGGAGGCTACGGCGCCGCGCAGGTCATGGTGGTCTACCTCATGCTGTGGGGCGGCAACCTCGCCAACTCGATCTGGACCCCTTACGTCACCGCTCTCGCGAACGGCATTGCGCCTGTCACCTCGACCGCGACGACCAGGGCTTCGGAGGCCGAGAAGGCGCGCGAGAAGGCCGTCCAGAGGCTTGCGGGAACGGAATCCATCGTCAAGGAGATCGTCCAGCGCGAGGTCTGCAACGCCTATGTCATCGCGAAGATGAAGGCCAGCAAAAACGCGGGATCCCACAACGGAGAGGCCGACACACGCGCCCCTTCGAACCCGAGATTGAAGCCGGAGGGAACCCCGTTCCTCTCCGAGGCCGCGAACTGGGCATATGCCATGTGGGACTCGTACAACTCGTTCGGGGACAAGCCGCGCGGGAACCCCGTCAGGCTGACCACGACCACCTACAAGCTCAACTACGGCGACCTCTGCGGCTCGGTGACCCTCGAAGTCGATTCCGTCGCCACAGGGGGGACTTCGACGGATCGTGCATCCTTGCAGGTGCTCTCCGGCGCGGAGTTCGACAATGCGCGCCTGAAGGCCCTCGAGAAGCTGGTCGCACCAGATGGTGCGATCAGAACCGGGGCCAAGACGCTCGCGGCAACCTACGTGCAGGGGAATGCCAGCGGGGTCGCGCGGGGCTTCATGGGCACTGATGCCGCCCGTGACTTCGCGAACAACTACGCTGCGATGGTAAAGCAGGCGGGCGAGCAATACGCTGCCGACATGCTCGCGGCGGCGAAGAAGCAGCTCCAGGAACTCGACCTCGACAAGGCTGGCGAGTCGCAGGTCAAGGCGCTCCTCACCGAGGCGACGACGAAGGGATGGGCCGTCTCAGGGACCTACTACGTCACGCTGTCTCAGGTCCAGGGGGCCGCCTACTCGAAGGCTATGGTCAGGCCCAGCTTCAAGGAGAGGACCGCGAAGCCCGATGACGCGGTGGATGAGATCTGGAAGGGTCTCGTGGGCACCAAAGATAATCCTGGGGGCCTGGAGGCCGAGTTCAAGAACTGGTGGGAGAACAACGTCAGGACGAGCTTCAAGGAAATCTCCCTGATCTCGGTCAATGCCGGCCGCTCGGAGCGTGCGCCGGACTCCTGGCTCAACAGCATCCTGGACTCCATCACCACCAGCCTCGCGCTGGACGGCGCCCTAGGGCTGATGAAGGACCTCGATCCGGTCAACCCGATGAAGTCGATGATCGACTTCGGCCACTTCATCCTGATGTGCTACTGGGCCACGCTTGCGGCGCTGGTGGCACTCGGTCTTCTCAGCATCACCCCGGTCGGGGCGGCCATCAACGCAGTGGGCAGTTCCCCGCTGTGGGGCATCGTCGTGACGTTCGTGCAACTGCTGGTCATGGCCGTCTTCGCCGTCGGGGTGATCCACGCCTACGTGATCCCCATGATCCCCTACGTGCAGGTGCTCTTCTTCCTGATGGGCATGATGGTGCTTCTCGTCGAGGCGCTCATCGCGGCTCCGCTGTGGGCCTTCTTCCACGTCCGGATGGACGGGCAGGACCTCGTGGACCAGGTGCAGAGGCCGGGCTACATGATCGCGTTCAACCTGCTCCTGAGGCCGTCGCTGATGATCCTCGGGCTTATGATGAGCCTGTTCGTGTTCGGGGCGATGTCCTGGTTCGTGAGCAACACGTTCGTGGTCGCCGCCCGGGCCGCGGGTTCCGGACACTCCGTCGGCATCATCGGCATGGTCGTGATGGTGAGCCTCCTCTGCTTCCTGCACTACCACCTTGCCCTGAGGTCGTTCGGCCTCATCAACCAGGTGCCCGACCGCGTGACCCGTTGGTTCGGCCAGGGCGGCGAGAACCTCGGCGAGGAGCGCGACAACGAGAAGATGGCCGCCTTCGCGGTCGGGCGCCTCGGCTCCAAGGCCGAGTCGCTCCTCCAGGCCAGCGCGGCCGGTGCCGGCAACCACGACGGCCAGCACAATCCGAAGCCTGGGTCGAAGCCCTTGGGGAGTCCGACCTTCAAGAAGAAGTGACGGGCGCAAACAAGAAGAGGCCGGGCGATCTGCCCGGCCTCTTCGCTTTTCGGAGCCCGATTTCCCGGCTCAGTTTCTCCGGTACTGAGCCGGGTTGGCTATGCCCTGGGCCTTGAGGTGCTTGTCGAAGTTGCTCTCGAAGGTTATCCGGGCCACGGTCTTCGTGGTGCCGTCCTGGAACTTCAGGCCGGCAGACCTCAAGGCGGGCGAGGCCGGAGCGCACTTCCTCATCAGATCCACCTCCGCCTCGAGGCCGGCCACGTTGGCCTGCTCGACCTTGAGGGCCAGGGTGAGCTGGGCGACATACTGCTCGAGTTCCTCGTAGGCTGCCTGCCAGTCGGCGATCTGCCGGTTGTGGCGGCCCTGCATCGACTTCGAAAGTCCGTAGAAAAATGCGCCGTCCATGCTCGTTCTCCTTCGTCTCGGTGCAGGCCATCGCCCGACGTTGTGTTATTTATAGCGTGGCCTTTCCGGCTTGTCAACAATTAGATCGCATGAATCCTCACGCATGAACTCATCGGGATGGCGGAGCCTTCCGGGCAGAGGTTTCGATGCTCCGCCCCAAGGGTTGACGGGGCCGGGCGCGGGTCCGATCCTTCCCGTCTCAGGAGGGGGCAGCGATGCCGGACATGACATTGGAAATGAAGATCGGCGGCGTCGTCTCCGGGATGGACGAGGCGGGCCGCGGACCGCTCTGTGGGGACGTCGTGGCCTCGGTGGTCATCATCCCCGACCCCGCGCTCGTCGAGGGTCCGCTCAAGGGGATCAACGACAGCAAGAGGCTCTCCGAGAGGCGCCTCCTCGCCTTCCGGGACGCGATCATGGAGCATTGCGTGGTGTCGGTCGGGTCGGCGTCGCCGCAGGAGATCGACGAGATCAACATCCTGAACGCCACCTTCCTCGCGATGCGACGGGCGGTCTCGGGCCTGAGCGGCGTCGTCCCCGATCACATCCTCGTCGACGGCAACAGGATCCCGAAGGGGCTGCCATGTCCGGCCACCGCCGTCGTGAAGGGCGATTCGAAATCGTGCTCCATCGCGGCGGCATCGATCGTGGCCAAGGTCGAGAGGGATTCGAGGATGGCAGCCCTTGACGCCGAGTTCCCGGGCTACGGCTGGGGGAGAAACGCCGGGTACCCCACTGCCGAGCACTACGAGGCCATCGCGCGGCTGGGGATCACGCCACATCACCGGAGGTCGTTCAAGGGTGTCGTGAGGGATTGAGGGTGAAGGATTGGAGCGACGTACCGGATTCGAACCGGCGCCTCTGCCTTGAAAGGGCAGCGTCCTGACCGCTAGACGAACATCGCAAACTGGCGACCCCGACGGGATTTGAACCCGTGATCTCCGCATCGACAGTGCAGCGTCCACTCCTGGCTGGACCGCGGGGCCGTTGTCTTGCTTCCGTGTATCCAATATGGCCGGCCCGGATTTCGGCGTCAACGGCAAAAATCAAAAAAGATTATTATTTTCAATTACTTAGCTTGCAGGCAAGCCGCTCCCGTTCGCGGTCCCGGACCACGTCTGGAAGCCCTCGGGGGCGCGGTATCGTTCGGTTCGTCGTCTCGTTCGTCGTCGTCTTCTGGCATCAGTTCCTCCGTGGGGCGGAAACGCAGAGAGGGGACCGTCCTCCCGGACGGCCCCCTCTCGAATCCTCTGCTTCGGGAAGCGGCCACCGGTCGGGCGGCGGCCGCGCATGCGCGATCACCGCGAGAAGATATCTTCCTCGCGGTCTTCAGCGGTCATGATGGCTGCAACGCTGGTCGCAGGCACTTTCACTCTCCCGTGTGCTTCCGTTCCTAGATGCGTAACCTTGCGGCGCGCGAAGGTCAACATCGCGGCGGGTGTCGCCTGCGGGATTCGCGGATATGATGCCGTCAGGAGGGGCCGATGGCGCTCGAGGTCAGGTTCGACAATCCCAGGATACACAAGGTGGGCGACATCCTCGTCCCTCGCGGCCATCCGCTGCGCGTCGTCGGCGGAGCGGTCCGCAACCTGCTTGCAGCACGGCCCCCAAAGGACTTCGACTTCGGCACCCCCGCACTCGCGGAGGAGGTGCTCAGGTACGCGGAGGAGGACGGCTACAGGGTCGTCCCGACCGGACTGAAGCACGGGACCGTCACGGTCGTCGTCGAGGGCGAGAACATGGAGGTGACGACCCTTCGGCGCGACGTGAGCACGGACGGGCGCCATGCCGAGGTGGAGTACATCACGGACTTCGAGACAGACGCGGCCCGGCGCGACTTCACCATGAACGCGCTGTCCGCGACCCTGGACGGCACCGTCTACGACTACTTCGGCGGCGTGGACGACCTCAGGGCGGGCCGCGTCAGGTTCGTGGGCGATGCCGCCGCAAGGATCGAGGAGGATTACCTCCGCATCCTGCGGATGTACAGGTTCCGCACGGCATTCGGCGTCGGCAGTCCCGATCCGTCCGCCGAGGCCGCCATCAGGGAATTGCATCCTGGGCTGAACAGGATTTCCGGCGAGCGCATCTGGCAGGAGGTCTCCCGCATCCTTCCCGATCCCAACGGGGCGAGGGAGATCAGGCTGATGGCCTCGTCGGGCGTGCTGGGCACGATAGGGATGGGTGCCGCTACTGCCGTGTCCCTAGCCGAGATGGAATACGTTCGGCTCAACGGCGGCATGGCCCCGGAGCTGCTCGGGGTTCTCCTGCGCGACGAGGCCGAGGTCGAGGCTGCGCTGGGCCGCTTCCGCACTTCCGTCATCGAGGCGAAGAGGGCCGTGCTCGCATCCCGCGTGGCGAGGGACGGCGCGACCTCGGCCCATCGCTGGATGGGCTTCGTGGCGGATGCCCTCGCAGGGGGCGGTTCCGACTTCAAGGCGTCAGTGCCCGAAGTCGTCGCCTGCGTCCTTGCCGGCACCGGAAGGGAGGAGGCGGCCGCAGCCGTGCGCTCGGGCGTCCCGCGCTTCCCGCTCAAGGGCGAGGACCTCCGCGCGCTGGGGATGCCGCAGGGACCGGGCATCGGCGCCCTGATGGGAGAGCTCCGCCAGGCGTGGAAGGACTCAGGGTTTGCCCTGACCGCGGACGACCTGCTCGAGACGGCGGCGGAACGGCTGGCCGAAGAAACGCCCCGGCCATAGGAGACGACGATGCTGGATCTCAAGAGACTCAAGACGACGACCCCCACGCGGCAGCTCGACGAGGAGGACCGGATCGCGAAGTCAGGGCCTGCCAAGGGCGCTGCCAAGCCGGACGGCTGGTATGGGCGCAAGTCTGCCCCTCCCGCGCCCGGGAGCGAGTACGGCGAGTTCCTCGAGTGGGCGACGGAAGGCGGGCCCGAGTGGCCGGGAGCGGTGAATCTTGCCGTGAAGCTCTGGATGGGGATGGCTCCCTCTCAGGAACCTGAGGGAGGCACGGCTCCGCGCCCCTAGCCGAGGACTTCCTCGATCAGGAAGACGTGGTACTCGATCGCCCTCTCCACGGCCTTCTTCTTCGCCTCGTCGTTCTTGGCCAGAAGCCCGGCGTGGGCGTCGAGGGCGTAGAAGTGGGCGCATCCGCACCCGCCCCACGCGCTCGGGGCAAAGGCGCTGAGCAGCGCCTGCAATGCGTCCGACGCCCCTCCGCGCAGGAGCATCGCCCTCTTCGAGAGGTCCATGCGCATGCGGCGCGCGTCCTCGTCCGGAAGTGTGCCGCCGACCCATCCGGTGAGCGCCGCCAGCCCCTCATGGAACAGGGAGCATCCCTTCGTCACGCTCTTGTATGCCTCGCCGATCTCTCCGTCCGGACCGAAGGCGAAGGCGGCGGAGAGCTCGCGCGCCGTCCTGTCGAGTTCTGGGGGCATCGTGCGCAGCGCCCAGAGGGCCATGTCCACGCTGCCGCGCCGGGCGACGTCGGACGGGGCGAATTCCGCCGTGCCGCCCTTCCCGTTGAACCAGGACTTCAGCTCCGGCCAGTCCGTGGAGGTGGCCTTGAGGCGGTCCAGGACGGCCTTGCGGTTGATGGTGACTTTGAGCGGTTCCATGCGGAAGGAATGGCATCCAATCCTTCCCCCGTCAACACGCTTGGGAATTGACCCCAAGGATTCGGCGGCCGATCCTTGGAGCCTGCAACATCGGAGGAGCGCATGAGGATCGGAGTGGCCGCCCTGCTGGCCGTGATCGCCGCCCCGGCTCTCGCCGGCCCCGGCCCGCGCACGTTCAAGGCCAGCATCACCAGCGTCTCGCCGCTTCCGGCGGTGCCTACGGGGAAGGTGGTGTCGACCGATCTCGCCCCGCCCCCGGGCATCTCCGTCTCGACCCGCGGCCCACTGCTGGCGGTGCCCGACCCGGTCCTTTCGGCGCCGCGACGCAGGGGGCAGGTGCCGCTCCCGCCGCCGAACCCGTTCCGGACGGAGACGGAGGGATGTCCGGTCTCCTTCGACTGAGCTGGCTGTGGATTCGGCGGCGGCATGGTCCTTCCGCCCACTGGACGCTTCTGGCGGGTCCTGCTAATTGTTGACATCATGTACAGCAAATACTCCCGCCGCATCCCTCCCTACCTCCCCCTGATGGCCCTGGTCACCGCAGCCTACCTCACCGTCGAGGTGCCGTTCTCGGCCCACCTCCTCGACGTGCTCGGCGGGATGCCGACGGCGGAGGACATCGACGCCATCGAGAGGTTCGGGCGCGTCCTGACCGGATGCGCCGTCGCCATCGCCGTCATGGGGTGGATCTTCGCCCGGGACCACAAGAGGACCGTGGGGTGGTGGGACCTCGATGCCTACCAGAGGGGGCGCCGCAGCCCGCCATCGTTCGGCGGAACGCTGGTGAGGGCGCTCCTCTTCGGGGCGATCTCGGTCGGTGCCACCTACTACGTGCTCGACCGCATCGCCGTCGCCATCGGCGAGTACTCCTCGGGTGAGGAGCGCCGCGCGGCCTTCCGGTCCGTCCTGGCCAAGAACGCCATCGCCGCAGGCCGCCTTGCGGACGGGTCCTTCGCCCAGCTCGACGTGGGGTCCGCCCCGGCATGGAAGGCCTTCGTGTCCGTGGCGCCCGCCCTGGACACGAACGGCGGGCTGCTTGCCCTGGCAGGGGTCAACGGCGACCGCCTGCGCCAGGACGAGGCGAACCGCCGCCTCGGCACCCCGGCGGAGTTCAAGCAGACCTTCTTCGGCGAGTCCTTCAATCCCGTGCGCGGGGCGTACCTGGACTACAAGGACGGGTCTGCGCGCTACCTCGAAGCGAAGCAGGACGCCGAGCGCAAGGTGCGTCAGGGCTGGAACGACTACGTGGACGAGCTCCGCAGCCGTGGCATGGACCGCAGGGCCCTTTCCCCGAGGGAGGCCCAAGCGGTCCGAGACAACGTCGTGCGTCGGGGCATACCCGTCCCGAGGAACTGGCACCCCCACGACCGGGACGGCTTCGTCGCGGCGTACCGCGGCGCCCTGATCCCCCCGATCGAGAAGGCGTACCGCGACGGCTTCGAGCGGTTCCTCGGCACCGGCACGGTCCTTCCGACGGGACTGGACTTCGAGGGTTTCCTTGCCCAGCCCGCCGTGCAGCGGAAGATACGCAGCGACGCCCGCCTTCCTGCCTCGGGGGCCGTCATACGGCCCAACATGTCGGACAAGGACTTCCACGCCGCCGTCTATGCCCCGACACGCCAGACGGTCATCGCGGACCTGGGCGAGATGTACAAGGCATCCGCAGGCGACTTCGCCATAGGAGGGCGCTTCGATGCGGAGGGACGCTCGGCCGCGCAGATGGCCTTCATACCGTCGCTCGCCCTGACGCTGTCGCTTGCGGGCGCCCTCCTCCACATATGCAAGCTGTCGGGCTTTCTCGCTCAGATCGTCGGCTACCGTGCCCGCATCCTCGGCCTGCGCACGAACAAGGCCAAGTGGGGCGTCGGCATGGCGGTGTCAGCTTCCATGGCCGCGGTCATGATGCTGTCCGGCAACGCGGTGACCTCGTCGGAGGGATACGCGAGGCTCACCTCGGTCGGAGGCTACGCAACGCCGATCCTCACCGGGTCCATAGCGATCCAGCCCATGTTCCAGCCCATAGGTCATGCCGTGGGCGAGGTCGGCGGCTGGCGTTTCTTCACGTCGATGGTTCCGGAGACCCGTCCGTTCAAGACCGACATCGCCTTCGCCGACCCAGAGGCCAAGACCGGAACGGAAGGCCCCGTTGAGGCCTCGGCTGGCAACCCGTGACCGAATTCAGCGAGGAACACCCGCCTTCGCCCTGAATGCGGCGAGCAGGGCCGAGTTCTCTTCGTCGCTATTGGCCGATGACCAGACCGTCGCAAGGGGAACGGCGTCCGCCTTCATGCGGCGGACAAGCGGCGGCACCTCCTCGTCGTACCTGCCGGACCACACCCGCCTGAAGGCTTCGACCGCGCCGTCGCGGTGCGCGATCCAGTCGATCGGCACTTCCCTGTACCACCTGATCCCGCGTTCCTCCCGGAGGGGGGCAGGCAGAACGGCGGTCAGCTTAACCATGGCCTTCGCCTCGACCACGAGCGTGCTCTCACGTGTGACGGAATAGGCATCACAGGCTTGTCTGGCATCGCGTATGGCGCTTTCCAGGCAGGTTCCGAATCCGTACGTGTGGTCGACGAGCTCGACCTCCGTCTTAACGACGCGCCCGCCGTGGAGGAGTGACACGCTCGCCTCGCACTCGGCGATCCAGGCCACGTCCCTCTCGAGGACCATCGGCTGTCGGTCACCCGTGCCGTCGACGTCGGCGAAGACCAGCACGGACACGCGCTCCGCCAAGGCCACGGGGCTTCGTGTCACGAGCTGGTGATCGAGCATGCGGCATCTCCTCGGATTTCATCAGTCCTTTGATGCCCCTGGAATTGGATCCTGTCGAGCCTCAGGCGGCTACAAGGCTGGGGTGCAATCCCACCCGGGAGGGGAGAGACAGGATCGCGAGTGCGACGGCGCAATCCCTGTCAGGGTGGCGGGCACCCGATGCGGGTAGCCGGACGCCGAACCCGTCCCCGTAGAGGGATCGTGCCTCGCCGTCGGTGATCGTTTCGACCACTCTGGCCCAGGCAAGGTTCCCGTGGCGTCCCTCGACAAGGGAGAGGCTGCCGCCGAGGGACGAACGCGCGGAGAACGGGTCGACGCCCGTGATCGCGAGGACCGTCGCGGAGGTCGCCGCGTCGAGGGAGGACATCTCCCTGATCCTGCGGGCCACCGCGTCCCTGACGCCGTTCCATGACTGTGCGTGATGGTTGGGGTATTCACGGTTCATGGCGGCCATCCTCGGATCGTGTCGACCCATCGATGGTCCGCCCCGTCCGGGAAACCGACACGCGCCGGCCGACGGTTTTCCTCAGAAGGTTTTGATGATGCCGCCGACGGCGTTCCGCTGCTTCCTGACGGTCTCTTCCAGCTCCTTGCGCCGCTTCGCGAGCGAGGAGATTTCCTGCTCCTGATCCCGCATCTGGCTCACGTATCCCGCCGCCAGCTCGCTCTGCGCAGGAACGGCCTTGAGGTTCTCCCTGATGCGTCCCTGGTCGGCCCCTATGCGCTGGACCTGCGCGTCCACCTCATGGATCTCGGCCTCGGCCGCCGCGAGTGACGATCTCGCATCCGCCAGTTTCCTGAGCTTCTCGGCCATCCTCGGATCGGCGACGCCGTTGGTCCAATGGAGCAGCATGTCGGCATCGACGTCCGCAAGGCGCACCGATTCATCGTTCGTCAGCTCGTGGACGGCTTCTACCTTCGCGCTTGCCCCGGCCGAAACGCCGACGACGATCCGGTGCGCTCCCGGAACCTCGCCTTCCTCCGGGACGCTGGCCCTGAAGGTCCAGCCGTCACGCTTCGGATGCTCGATGACGACCTTCCTAGGGGAGTCGGGAGCGCCCTTGACCGTGTAGCTGACGACGGCCCTCGTGCGGCGGGTCGCCCGCAGGAGTCCGTCGGCCACGGTGACCTGCGTGATCTCCTCCTCGGGCTTCTCCGAGGACGATATCTCCACCTTCCGGTCGGTGGCGAAGCTCGCCATCCGTTCGATGCCCTTGGCCATGGCCGGGAGGCGTGCGTCCCCGACGTATCCCTCGTGCTCGTCGTAGACGGTCACGATGCCGGGCGGGAGACTGGCCCCTGTCTCGTTCCTGATCCTCAGGGCGGAGACGGGGTGGCTGCCGTCGGCGCCAGGGCGGAACACGGAGACGCGCTCGGCCTTTACCTCGGCGTCCACGATCGGGACCGACAGGGTGTCCCCGGACGCGAGATCGACCGCCTTCGGCAGCGGGTAGGACGCGCTTACGTCTCCCTCGGTGGCCTCCACGGCATCGGAGGGCGCTGCCATGACCATTTCGGCCGCCACGTTGGCGCTGCCGCCCCTGAGGGACTTCATCATGGGCGCGGAGGGGGCGCCCTGGATCGTCGGCAAGGCACCCGCGCGTGCCTCCTGGAGACGCATCATGGCACCCCCGTCGACCGGAGGGACCTGTCCGGCGGACGTGTCGACGGGCACCTCCGGCCGGTCCCGCCAGTACCGCTGGTGGAGCCTCTGCCTCAACGTCACGGGAGCCCCCGAGGACAGGGTGACCCTCACGTCCTTCCAGTCCTCGCCCGTCGAGTTCTCGATCACGGCCCATGCCTGGAGGCGGGCCTTTCCTCCGTTCATGCCGCTGACCACGCGGTAGGCCGTCTTCCAGACGGAGGCGGGCACGACGTAGGAGAGGCCCACCTCTCGCTCGCCCTGCCCGGCCACGCGGATCTCGACCGTGCGCGCCCCGTCGACCTTGCCCTTGCCGAGGGCTGCGGCTGCCTCGGCAACCTTGCGCCTCATGGACTCGTCGACGATGTGGATGGACGCGTCGGACGAGAGGTCGAGCGTCTGGATCGTCCCGTCGTCCGTCAGCACGGACAGCGTGCGCACGTCCTGCCCGTCCGTTCCCTTCGACTTGGATACGCCGAGGGTCTTCCCCTGGACCGACCTGCCGCCGCTCGTCGCCTTCACCGTCGTGCCCTGGATCGACCCCACGAGGCGGCTGACGTCGCCCAGGTCCTCGGGCGAGAACGGCATCTTGCGGAAGGTTTCCTCGACCTGGGACGCGCCGCCGATGGACATGCCGGACACCGATCCTGCCGAATCCCTGACGACGAGGGACTTCAGCACGTCGTCCACCTGCTCCAGGGGAACCTCGATGACGATCGTCCCGGTGCCTCTGACCCTGGCGCTGCGGACGACCTCCGCGAGGCCGCCCGAGGACAGGGTGACCTCCCTGATGCCGCCATCGGCCGGCGAGAAGTCGCTCCCCGCTGCGTGTGCGAATCCCGTGAGGGCTGTCCCCATCAGGGCGGCGGCGGTAAGGCGTCTCAGCATCGGGCGATCTCCCATTGGTCGGGAGAGATCATAGTCCTGACGGCGGGCCGGCGCACGGAAGGCGGCATGGTATGGTCCGTCCTCAGGGGGAAGCCGATGAATCCTGTGAATGAAACCGGACGCACCGTCATCATGCGGAAGGCGGCCAGCCTCATGGGCAAGGCGCTGACCGGATACGCAATCGGAATGGCGGTCGTTTTCTGCCTTCAGAGGTGGCTCATCTATCCGGTCCACATGATCCCGGCCGATGTGATCGCAGAGGGCACGATGACACCGGGGATCAAGGAGGTCAGGGTGCCGACCTCCGACGGAGAAACCCTGAGGGCCTACTGGAAGGCCCCCTCCCCCGGGGCGCCTGTCGTGGTCTCGTTCCACGGCAACGCCTTCGTGCCGCAGCCACTTGCCGACCGTTTCTCGTTGCCGCCGTGGTCCGACAGGGGTTACGGCGTGCTCGCCATCGCGTACCGCGGCTACCCGGGGTCGACGGGGTCTCCCAGCGAGGAAGGGCTGCTCACCGATGGTCGTGCGGCGCTCGACTGGGCGGCACGCGAGGCTCCGGCCTCTCCCGTCGTCATCCACGGCCACTCCCTCGGCGCCGCCGTTGCCGTCGCAATGGCAACCGAGAGGCCAAGCCTCGCGCTGGTACTAGAGGCACCCTTCGCCTCCATCCCGAGCCTGCTCTGGGAGCGCATGCCGTTCGTCCCAGGATTCCTGACACTCGATCCCTTCAGGTCCGATGAGCGCATAGGCAGGGTCCGGACATCGAGGATCATGATCGTTCACGGCACATCTGACCCCGTGATCCCGCACACGCAATCCGAGCGCCTCGTCTCCGTGCGTCCCGACGCCATCCTAAGGCTGCTCGAAGGGCACGACCACGCCAGCCTCTTAGGCGCGGCCGATCAGTTCCTGATCAAGGGCATCCACTCGGAATGATGTGCCCCGTCCCGTTGCCGGGCGCGAGCCGGCAACGCCGCAGTCAGGCGGGGACGGCTGACCACGGCGAGGGGGCGATTCCGTCCAGGAGGGGTAACCTCGCCTCCCGGCACACCATCCTCGTCTCGTCGACGGCGGCGATGGCGTTGCCCTCGATCCTCTCGGTGACGGCCCAGCGGAGCAGTGCCACGGCGGAGTCGACAAGCTCCACTGGAGTGGATGGCCCCTTCCCCTCGAGCTGGGCCATCCTCACCTCCCGGTAGACCATCCTCGTCTCGTTGACGGCGGCGACGACCTCCCCGTCCCTCCTGCGCTCCGATGCCCACTTGAACAGGGACAGAGCGGCGGCGATCAGTGCCTCGGGGTCGGTCGTCCCCGTCTCCCCCATGAGCGCGTCGAGGGACTTCTGGGTTTCCGCGCTTGCGTGCTGGATCAGGTTCACCACTGTCTCCTCCCTTTCGTTCGACGGCGACCCGTCCCGCCCTAGGCTGCGGGACGGGCGATCCCGTAGGCAGGGGTCGCCTTGCCCTCGAAGGACTTGCGCAGGGTGATGATGTCTGCCGCGAGCGTCGCCGGATCCTGCTCGAGGCACCAGTCGCGGAAGGCGTGGGCCAGCGCGACCTCGTTCTCGGGCGGGGGCGTGTAGTCATGGCGGCGGGTGTGGAGGTACTCGAACTCCTTCCCCTCGGCCTGAGCCTTCATGATCCGGTCCTTCAGCCCGCGCATCTGCTTCCAGAAGCCGTAGTAGGGCAGCTTCACCTTGGTCATGAAGCCGCTTGCGTCCTCGAGAACGAGACCCTCGATGTGCTTGCCCCCGACCTTGTAGTCGAGGTTCGACGTCGCGGCCCTGTACCATCCCTCGAACTGCTTCCAGTTCTGGAACGTGAAGGACTTCTGCTTGCACTCGATGCCGAACTTGTCCGCGACCTCCTGCAACACGTCGTAGTGGGCCTTCCGGAACTCGGTCGTCCGCTTGAGGAGGTCGAGCAGCACGATCTTCGGCTGGTCGTACTCGATCATGTGCGGGTCGCGCACCGGATCGATCACCTCGAAGGTCATGCAGGCCTCCGCATCCCTTAGGTAGCGACGGAGTCCCTCGCGCTTGCCCTCGTCGAAGGTGTTCCATGCGATCTCGCGGAACATCTCCGCGAAGGGGCCGTCGGGGGTGGCCTTCGACGCGGCGAACAGGTTGTCGGTCTGCCTGTCATAGCCCATGTTCCCGAGGAAGCCGTTCTCCTTGAGATAGGCGGTGACGGGGAACACGAGGGATGCCTTGAGAGCCTCGAGGCTCGTATCGTCCCGTTCCCCGACATTGAAGAACTTTTCATAGCCCCTGCTCACTATCTCGTGGGTGTTCGTGTTGAAGAACAGCCCGCGCGCCTTCACGACGACGTCGTCCCAGCTCTTGTCGTAGAAGACCTTCTTGGTGAAGTTCAGGGATGCGACGTGCGGGAACGCCTCGCTGGTCCGCTCCTTCACGCCCTTGTGGGCGCGCATGGCGGCGAGGGTCTCGGGGTCGATCCGCAGGTCGGTCGAATCCTCGAAGATCCAGTCCGGGATGGCCTTGCGGGCCTTTGCACGCTGGGGCGTGATCTTCCTCTCCCCGGCGAGGCGCTCGCGCAGCGGCCGGAAGACGTGGTTCCGGTAGGAGTTCGTCGTCCATCCCTCCGGCGTCAGGGTCGCCGTGCGCAGGCAGCCGCCGTTCTCCACGGAGTCCTCGAGGTTGAACGAGCGTTCGGTAGCCCTGACGGGGACCCCGCCATGGTTGCGATGTCCATGCACCTGCTTCCAGTCACTGGGTGCGTTGCGCTCGAACTGGACGTCGACCGGATCCTCCCAGTGGCCCGTGCCGTGGGAGTACTGGTAGAGGGAGACCAGCTCGGGCACGGCGGGGAAGGTGCTCAGCCCGGCGTGCGTGACGAACACCTTCTCGCCCCAGTAGTGATAGGCGAAGTACTCGGTCGCGCTGCGGCAGACACGGGCGGCGTCCTCCTTGGTGATGCCGGCCTCTAGGAGCTGGGGAAGGGTGCGCAGGCCGAACTCGGCGCTGACCCAATCCTCGCCACGCGCCCACCTTGCCAGATGGTCTTCGTGGTTACCCCACAGCAGCCGCACGTTCGGGCGGGGAAGCGCCTCGTCCACGAACCAGCGCAGCAGCTTCCCGTTCTCGATTCCCCGGTCGAGCAGGTCGCCCACGAAGATGTAGGCGACGTCGTCCTTGAACCCGTCGCGCAGGGGGCCGTCCGGCCCCGTGAGGACGGTGAGGCACCCCTGGAGGTCGCCGATGTGGACAACCGCCTTGTACGGCGACAGGTCGAGGAACGGCTCATGCAGCCAGTCCGTCAGTTCCTGCGCATGCGAGCCGTCCGGCGACCACCGGACGACGTGCAGCGACTCGTCGGACTCGATGGGGCTGGCTAGGATGGCAGCGTGCGTCGCCCGCACCCTGTACTCGCCCACGCGCTCGAATTCCTGCCGTGCCGCGTCCTGCTCGACGGCCCGGTCGACGGGGAAGCCCGCGAAGTCGACGCAGGCGACCTTGTACCCGTACTTGGAGGCCAGCTCCATCCACGGCCTGAGCTCCTTGCGCTGCGCGTTGCCGCGACGGGCCTCGAAGTCCTGCTGCGGCTCGAAGGTCATGTCGAGGACGATGGTCTCGCCTCGCGCCATCCGCTCCTCGGCGATCTCGTTCAGCATCTTCCAGACGCGGGGGTTCTGGCTCTGGTCGGTCGTGATCCTGCCGTCGGTGTTCAGCACGGCGGACGAGAGCACCCGGCGAAGGGCGTCCGCGGAGAGGACGTGCCCTCCGAGTCCCGAGTCCTTGATGAAGGTCGACTTGCCGACGCCCTGCGCGCCGCGAACGATGACGAGTTTGCGCACTGAATCCTCCCGCCCCACGGGGCATTGGGGGAAATCTCGCACCGTCGGTCGAAAACGTCCACATGAATTGTTGACATGGCCCCGCGAATGTCCGATGTATCTGCCACCGATTGACCCACAGGAGGACGACATGGTCGGCGCACACACCGCAGTCACCACGCACTTCGAGGCAATCGGGCTGATATCCGGCGCAATCCTCGCGGCGAACGCCGCGCTCCAACCCGCGCAAACAACAGGAGATCAGCAACATGGACACGAATTCCAACCAGGACAGCCCCCAAGCCCGCATTGACGCGATCGCGCTCGACATCCGGTCCGTCCTCGCCGGATCATCCCTCATGAGGATGATCAACGAGGGGCACGTCTCCCCCGACGTCCTCAACGTCCCGGTCCGCGCCGTCAGGGCAAGCGAGATGGCGAGCGAGCCGTCGCTCCAGGCGGCCTGACGGCAAGGCGCACCCGTCCCCGCGAAGGGTGCGCCGTTCGGTTCCCGCGCAGCGGATTCGTCGCGACGGCCGGATCGTTCGCTTCCGAATCCTTCGGGGCGGCATGGTAACGTGGCCCTTCGGGTCACCTCGACGGGAGTAGGACGATGACACACTGGGACGACAGCCTCGGCGACACGATGAAGGCATTCGAGGCCGTGGAGACCTCCAGGGCAGCGGCCCGGGGCGAGCCGATCATCGTCCGCGTCGACGGCGCCGGGTTCTCAAAGTTCACGTCGTGCTTGCAGAAGCCATTCGACGAGCGCCTCCACCGCGCGATGGTCGCCGCCACGCGAAAGGTCGTCGAGGACTTCAAGTGCCGTATCGGGTACACGCAATCCGACGAGGCAACCTTCGTGCTCTGGGAACCCGAGGGCGAACTGCTGTTCGGCGGCAAGCACCAGAAGATCGCCACCCGCTTTGCCGCCAAGTTCACGGCGGCCTTCATCTTGCAGGCGCTGGAGCTGTTTCCGGAGGCGGTCGAACGGCAGGTGCCGGAGTTCGACGGACGCTCGCACGCGCTCCCTGTGCCTGAGTACGCCGCCAAGAACGTCTTCTGGCGGGAGACCGACGCCCGCAAGAACGCCGTCAGCATGCTCGCCCAGTCGGTCTTCCCCCAGTCCGTGCTACAGGGGCGCTCGTCCCAGGAGATGAAGGCCATGCTCGCCGAGGCGGGCTACGACTTCTACGCCCAGCCGGAGTCGTTCCGCAGGGGAACGTTCGTCCGCCGCGTCGTGGTCCAGATGGAGCTGGAGCCGGAGAAGCTCGCGCGCATTCCCGAGGGGCGCAGGCCGACCGGACCGATCACGCGCTCGGTGGTCACGGAGGTGCCGATGCCGCATCTCTCCTTCATCGAGAACCTCACTGAGGTCATACTGATGGGAGAGGAGCCGATCGTCCGTCCGCAAGAGGGATTCGTCGCGGCGGCGGTGCCGTAGGAAGGAAACGGGGCAGCATGAGCAGGGAATCGATACTCGAAGGCCTCAACGAGGGGCAACGCACCGCCGCCGCGGCGGTCGACGGGGCCTACCTCGTCGTGGCCGGAGCCGGCTCGGGCAAGACCACGGTCCTGTCCCGCCGCGTCGCCGCGCTCATCGCCTCAGGAGTCGACCCGGCCTCCATCCTGCTCCTCACGTTCACCCGCGCGGCAGCCCGCAACATGCTCGACAGGGCGAAGAAGCTGTCTCCCGCCGCCATCGACGTGACCGGCGGCACCTTCCACTCGGTCGGGCATCGCCTCGTCGTGGAGAACCATGCCCTGTTCAGGCTTCCCGAGAAGCCGTCGATCCTCGACCCCGACGACGTGAAGTCGACGTTCCGCAAGATCGTCTCCGCCAAGGCGGGCAAGGACAAGAACATGCCGACCTACGGGGCGGTGGCCAAGGCGCACTCCCTCGCGGTCAACACCCGCCGCGAGATGGACGACGTCGTCTACGACATCCTCCCGCAGGACAGCCACGCCATCGACTTCATCGTCGACTGCGCCAAGGAGTACACCGCCTACAAGAAGGAGCGCGGCCTCCTCGACTATGACGACCTGCTCGTCGCGTGGGACCGCATGCTGGACCATCCGCGCGTGGCCGAGGCAATCCGCGGCAGGTTCCGCTACGCACTCGTCGACGAGTACCAGGACTGCAACGCGATCCAGAATTCCATCGTGTTCAAGCTGGGAGGCCCCAACCCCAACGTGATGGCGGTCGGAGACCCGGCCCAGTCCATCTACGCCTTCCGGGGTTCTGCCCCGGGCATCATGTTCGCCTTCGCCAAGCACTGGCCGCAGGCCAACGTCATCAACCTCGAGGTCAACTACCGCTCGACGGAGGAGATCCTCGGTCTGGCGAACGCCGTTGACCGATCCATGTACGAGCGCTTCGAGCGCGAGCTCCGGCCCGCACCGGGAGCGTCCGGTCCCGATCCCGTCCTCGTGACGGTGCCGACCCTCGACGACGAGGCCTGCTACATCGCCGACCAGATCCTGTCGAAGAAGGCAGATGGGGTTGAACTCGCCGAGCAGGCGGTCTTGGTCAGGTCGATGAGCCATGTGCGCCACATCGAGGCGGAGCTCGTCCGCCGCCGCATCCCCTACAAGGTCTCGGGCGGCATCAAGATCAATGAGGCCGCGCACGTGAAGGACATCCTGTGCCTCGCGCGAACGGTCGTGAACGTGCTCGACGAGCCCGCATGGGTCCGCGTCCTGACGATGGCGAAGGGCGTGGGGGACCGGAAGGCGGTCGACATCTACCGGAAGATCGCGCACGGCGGCGGGATGCTGCCTGACCCGGTCGCCGCCCTGAGGGGGTTCTCGCAGAAGCATTCCGACCTCGAACCCATCCTGGCCGCCTACCGGGCCCTTGCCGCAGGCGGCCCTCCCGTGGAGCTGCTCGACAGGGCGGTGTCGCTGCTCGAGGGCATCCTCTCGGAACGTTACCGGGACGACTGGAAGACGAGGAAGCCGGACATTGCGGCCGTGGTGGGCCTTGCGGGGGGTCACGAGAGCCTCGAGGACTTCCTCGCGTCGGTGACCCTCGACTACTCCGTCGACAAGACCTCGGAGGTGCTCGGGGCCGAGGACGAGGAGGCTCCCCTGACGGTGTCCACCGTCCATTCCGCCAAGGGGCTGGAGTGGGACGTGGTCTACCTCCCCTCCTTCATCGAGGGACACTTCCCGTCGATCTACGCCCGCGAGATGGAGAACGTCGAGGAGGAGAAGCGCGTCCTCTACGTGGCCGTCACGCGTCCGAGGCGCAGGCTGGTGATCGTGAAGCCGACGCTCAGCAGGCAAGGGATACAGAACCAGGAATCACGGTTCGAGCGGCTGATCGACGACTACGTCACCAAGGAGAGGATCGGTCAGTCGAGGAGGCCCGCATCGTTCGCGCTTTCGTACGACGATGCGGAGATCGACATCTTCGGCTGAGGCAGCGGCCCTCCTGGTTCCATTCGTGGCAAAGGTCTACGTTGCGGCATCGGACATGGAGGTCAGGCATGGCGACGGCGGTACAGGTCAAGTTCAACGGTCACGACTCGGGCGTCGTCGGGAACATGACGCAGGCCTTCCAGCGGATCGCGCGGTCCCTGTTCTCGGAGTACGGGGACGACCACTACCTGACGGTGGCAGGTCCCGGGGAGTACCCGCAACTCCACGAGGCCGGGGGCGTCAGCTACTTCCACCGCGTACGCTATGAGGCGGAGGCCCGCGGGCACGAGACGATCGAGGTCATCGAACACGCCCTTGACGCGAAGCCGGGCTACGAGACCGCCGTATTCCATTATGACCTGATCGACGAGTTCGACCCGTCGTACCTGGTGTCGAGGGCGCTGTTCACGGCATCCCACACCGACGAGGAATTCCGTGGCCTAGCCGACGAGATCTACTCGGAGATCGACGACGCCCTGTCGAGCCGGAAGGGAAGGCGGTTCAACGAGACCGACGAGGCGTTCGTCCGGCGGCTGAGAATCTTCCAGACCGTGTTCGGCGGCCCCGAGGTCATTCCCTCCGAGGGCACGGCCAAGGACATCCTCAACTCCCTTGCCTCGCTGGCCCAGGCGAAGTTCGAGGAGATCGCATGGAAGGCATTCCCGGACGCGATGAAGGCTGAGGCCGGGGAAGTCGTCAAACCCTGACCTGCGACAAGGGAGTGAGCCATGGTAACGGCAGTGCAGGTGGTGTTGAACGGTCATGGCCACACGGTGGTCCGGGACCTCAGGCGCGCGTTCGAGCACATCGCCCGGACAGCCTTCCCGACTGATGATCGCTGGAAGGACATGGAAGGCGACGGGGGGTTTCCGATGCTCGCGGCCGTCGGCGAGGGCGGCAGCTACTTCCACAGGGTCCGCTACGCGATCCTGGGGGAGAGCCACGAGAGCGTCGTCATGGTCACTCACGACCTCGACCGAGAACCGGGGCACTACACGGCCACGGATCGGTACGACCTGGTGAGCGAGTTCGATCCGTCCTTCCTCGTGTCCCGTTATCTCTTCTGGGCGCATGAGACGGAAAAGCGCCTCGACGACCTCGCCGTGTCCCTCGAGACGGAGGTCGAGGACGGACTCCGGGAAGGAGGTCGGATTCTCGAGTCGCTCGAGGCATTCGTCGACCGTCTCCGCAGATACCAAAGGGATTTCGGAGGTCCCGAGGTCATCCCGGCGGTGGGTGATGCCGAGGAAATCCTGAACGACCTTCCGTCTCTGGCCCGTGCCAAGTTCGAGGAGATCGCCGCCAAGGCGTTCCCTGAGGACGCCCATACCATCCGTCCCTGACCGGGGCATATCACGGGGGCACCCGCCGGGTGCCCCTTGGTTTCTCAGGGACGCGGTGAGGCTTCCGGCTCGGGCAGATCAACGGGCGAAGGCAGGGCATAGCGGGTGACGCGGTCGAGAGCCTCGGCCTTCCTGGCACCGTCGGCGTCGTACTTCCGCCTGAACCACTCCGTCTCGGGATCGTCGCCGAGGAACATCGCCAGCGACCTCCTGACATGTCCGGCCAGGTCGGCCTTCGAGGGATCCTTGTACAGGCCATAGGTGCCGTCGTAGGTGTAGCCGTCCGCAAACACGATGGCGAAGTCGCACTTGTCCGTGCCGTTGCCGTAGACGGAGGGTGCCCAGCTCCTGAGCAGCGAATCCGCCTCCTCGAAAGTCGCGACCGAGACGGTCTTGTCGCACTCCTCGTTCGGCCCCTCGGCCCTCACGACCTCGATGCGCTCAACCGGGATGCGTCCGTCCGTCATGGCTTCCTCCTGCGATGACGGGATCATCGGGTCCGGCCCCGCATCCGGCAAGGTGTCCCCAAGCTGCGGCGGGACGGAGGTTGCGCCGTGCCCGAACCTTGGGGCTTAATTGTCTATTGGTGGATTGAATCCTTTGACGAGGTGTCTCGGCATGGCACTTGGGCGGAACGGGGCGGACTGGTCGGAGGTAGCGGTCGCCATGGACCGCGGCCTTCGCGTGTTCGCGGAGTTCGCCAAGCCCATCCTGTCGGAGCACGGGGCGGAGTCCCTCTCCCTCACCAACCTCATCTTCCTCCTGTCCCTCGGCGGCGGCGACGCCAGGGTGAACGAGGTCGTCCGCAAGGGCAGGTACCTCGGGTCAAACGCCTCCTACGCCCTCAAGGCGTTGCAGGAGGGCGGGTACATCGACCGCAGGCAGGACCCCGACGACCGCCGCAACGCCATCGTGAGCTGGACGGAGCGCGGCCGGTCGCTCGCGGAGACGATCTCCGCCGCCTGCCACTCGGGCGGCACGCAGGCGACCGTCGCCCTCGAGGCGCTCAAGGAATTCGAGGACCATTGCTCCCGCCTTCCGGAACGGGGCGCCTGAACCAATGCCGATACGCGTCCTGGATCCGGTAACGGCGGCAAGGATCGCCGCAGGCGAGGTCGTCGAGCGCCCTGCCTCGGTCGTGAAGGAGCTCGTCGAGAACGCCGTAGACGCCGGGGCCCGGCGCATCGAGGTCTCCGTAAGGGGTGAGCTGACGACGTCCATCATGGTGGTGGACGACGGCGATGGGATCGCTCCCGACGAACTGTCCCTCGCCCTTGCCAGGCACGCGACGTCGAAGCTCCCGTCCGGCGACATATCCTCCATCGCCACCCTCGGCTTCAGGGGCGAGGCCCTTCCGTCGATCGCCTCGGTCGCCGAGGTCAGGGTCGTCAGCCGCGCGGTCGGCTTCGACGTGGCCCTGGAGGTGAAGGCCACTGGGGATTCCGTGTCCCAGCCGCGCCCCGTGGCCCACCCGCAGGGCACGAGGGTCGAGGTCCGCGACCTGTTCTCGCTCGTGCCGGCGCGTCTCAAGTTCCTCAAGTCGAAGCGCACCGAGATGGCCGCCGTCCGCGAGGTCATCGACAATGCCGCCCTCGCCTTCCCGGACGTCGAATTCAGGCTGACCACATCCGGCCCCGACGTGGTCTACAGGCCCGCCGGAAACCGCCGCGATCCCGAGTCCGTCGCGCGCAGGGCCAAGGACGTGCTCGGGGAGGCCTTCATGAGGGACGGCATCACCGTTGCCGCGGAGCGTGGTGGAATCCAGGTCAGGGGCGTGGCCTGCCTGCCTACCCGAACGCGAAAGGACGCCAACGGCATCATCGTCGCCGTCAACGGGCGGCCCATCAACGACCGGGGCATCGTCTCGGCGGTCAAGGCTGCCTACTCGGGCATGGTGGCACCGGGCACGCTGCCGCTGGCCTTCGTGTCGGTCTCGCTCCCGCCCGACCGGATCGACGTGAACGTGCATCCCCGCAAGTCCGAGGTGCGCTTCGCGGACCCGTCGGAGGTCCATGCGGCCGTCACGGAGGCAATCGGTGCCTGCCTTGGGGGCGCAGGTCTCCGCACCAGCGCCCGGCTGGCCGACATGGCTTCCGACCTGGCGGCTGCCAACCCGTTCGATGCCGGCGACAGGCGACGGTTTCCCTTGGGGCGCTTCATCGGGCAGGCGAACGGGTCGTGGCTCGTGGCCGAGACAATGGACGGCATCGTCATCGTCGACCAGCACGCCGCACATGAGCGGGTGGTCCTCGAACGCCTGCGGGCATCCTTCGGGCGCGGTGCGGGGGAGGCACTGGAGCTGCCGACGCCGTCCGTCGTCCTGCTGCGCCCCGGGGAGCTGGCCGCGCTGCACGAGCGTGCCGACGGTCTGGGGCGTCTCGGGTTGAGGATCGACTTCCTCCCCGGCGCGGCACATGTCCACTCCGTCCCTGCGGTCCTCGGCCCGGTCGACGTTACTGCGCTCGTGTCGGACCTCGCGGCCGCAGCGGTGGACGACCCGTCCGCCGACGTGGTCGGCGAGAGGCTGCTCGAGATGATGGCGACCGCAGGCTGCCGGGCAGCGATCAAGGCGGGCGACGAGCTGACGCCCGAGCGCGCCGACGTGCTTCTCAGGGAGATGGAGGCGACGCCGAACGCCTCGACCTGCAATCATGGCCGACCGGTCGTGGCCTTCCTCACGTCGGCCGACCTGGAGCGTCTGTTCGCGCGGCGATAGGCCGATCCCCGGTCAGCGTCCCAGTCTGAAGCCTTGTGGGATGCCCCTGTTGCGGGGGCGCTCCTCTTCGCGCTCTTCCCTCCCCGGGGCCTGTGGTGCCGCCCGCTCCTCGCGCGGCTTCTCGGGACGCCGTGCCGCTCTGGCGGAGGCCAGACGCTCCATGGTCGCATCGTCGTGAAGGGACAGGATGCTGTTGGGATGGCCCCCGTACTTCCTGACCGCCGACGGCAGGCGGTCGGCCGCCACAGGCACCCGTCCCATGATCGGCTGCACGCCCGCGATGACGCGGTGGCGCTTTCCGGTCCTGGCGCCGAAGCTCCATTCGTCCTCGTCCCCGGTCACTATCAGGCAGGGCACGAAGCCCTGCTTGCCCCGCAGCGTCTCGTGCTCGAACATCCGGGTCACCGATCCGGAATGCGCCTTGGTCTCCCCCTTGCGCGGATCGATCTCGCGCATGAGCTGGTCACGTCCCATCGGCACGCGCCAGGCAGGGATGAGCTCGAGCTTCCCGTTCTCGAGGGTGCCGTGGTGCCTCAGCTCGTCGGCGAGGTAGTTCTCGTCGCTGTCGTAGCCGAGGAAGAACTCGAACGCGTTGCCCTGGACGTCCCTCATGATCAGCCCGGCATTGCCGCCAGGCCACTTGCGTGTCGCCGCCTCGCGCAGGGTCGCGACCACCTGGTCCACCGTGGCGGCGAGCAAGGCTGCCGAGCCGTCGGTGATGGTCAGGTACTGGGATGCGCCCTTCTTGGTCGACCGCGACTGGGACGCCCGCGCCATGGCGGTCATGACCTGGGTCGGGCCCTCCAGTCCGTCGTGCTCGCGGGCGGAGGCATGTCCGACGAGGGCGATGCCGTTCTCCTCGTAGGCGGCAGAGAACGCCACCACGTCGCCGACCCTCGACGGGGAGACCTTGTCCGATCCCGTCACGACCGTTGCGAGCGAGTTCCTGCCCGTCACCCCGGGGGCCTGCCTGATGGCGACCTTGGTTCCAGCCGGGGTGCGGAGGGCGTCGACCAGCAGCGAGGCCTCGATCTCCTCAACGCTGAGGATGCGCTCGACACGCACGACCAGAGGCTCGCCCCTGCCGAGGAGGTCGCGAGCTACGTTGAGGCTGAGTTCCTTGTTGGCGAGCTTCCCGAGATCCATGGATGCGTGTTCCGGACTGAACGTTGACAGTCCTTGTCTTGGCCTGCGCAACGCAAGCGACAAGGCGTCGGTCCGGGTTCCCGGGGTAAACTGTGGCGGGCCAAGTCGGACTCGAACCGACGAAGCGCTTTCGCGCGGCAGCTTAAGAGGCTGCTCCCTTTGCCGCTCGGGGCATTGGCCCAGTGGGTAACGTGACGTGAGGTGGTGAACCGGGTGGGATTCGAACCCACGGTGGGCTTGCGCCTCCCGATTAAAAGTCGGTGCCCTTCAACCTCTTGGATACCGGTTCGTTAGGATTCGCGTGCGGCGGCCAGCCGCTCCGGTTTCGCCTCGTTCCTCATCTCGTCCTCCGCTCGACGGTGTCCTGGTGGGCAGCCTGGGGTTCGAACCCAGAGCCTCGGGATTAAGAGTCCCTTGCACAACCAGTCGTGCTCGCTGCCCGTTGAACCCAATATGGCCGGCCACTGCGGGGGCGTCAATGGGAGAAGATAGATTTTATGCAATATTTTCAATCACTTAGCTTCGAGACAATGCTTCGCCGATGCTGGTGTCGGGCCGCGAAGGGGGAGCCTGCGATGGTGTTCCGGGAAGGCGCCGCGCACGCAAGCAAAAGGGGCCGCGGAACCCGTCCGCGACCCCTTCATGAAGGTTCGATGGATGCAGGACTCCTCAGGCCGTTCGCATGGGTGCGCGGCGCATGGGTTTTCGGAACTGCATCGTCGTCATCGTCATGTGCTCGTCCTCATGCCCTCGGGGCGGCGGCCTGCGGCGCCTCGCCCTCGAAGGCCTTCGCTATAGTCGCCCTCGCGCGGTAGACACGGCTCTTCACCGTGCCGACCTCGCAGTCGAGGATGCGGGCCGCGTCCTCGTAGGAATGCCCGTCGCGACAGATCAGGTATAACGCAAGCTTCTGCTCGTTGGGAAGCTTCTCGATGATGCGCATGGCGTCGCCGAGGTCCACCGAGCTCTGCTGCGGCGCGGGGAATCCCACGAAGCTGGCGTCCTCGTCGGTCTCATAGAACGCGACCTTCCGGTTCCTCCTGACGAGGTTCCTGTAGTGCCCGGCCTGGATCGCGTAGAGCCAGGCCCCCATGTTGGTCCCTGGCGTGTACTGCTCCCAGTTCTTCAGGGCGGTGATGACGGTCTCACTGACGAGGTCCTCGGCGATGTCCCGGCTGCGCGACATCGACTGGGCGAACCGGTACAGGTCCGGTATCCGCTCCTTCAGCTCCTCCCTGAATCGTTCTGAGGGCATTCTCGATCCTCTTTGAACGCGGTGAATCCCTCTTGGGTCAGGGTTTGATGTCACATCGCCGGCAAAGAGTCAAATTTGGGAGCGAGTCCTATTGACAAAGGATTCGTATGACCCTTTTGGCTTCTTTTCGGGCTGATTCCGTTGCAAGCGCCCGCTTCCGAATCCATGATGGATGTCATCTGCTTGGGGGTGCCATGTTCGCGATCGTAAGGGAGAGGAAGGCCGTTGCGGCATTGGAGGCCCTGGCCTCGTCAACGCCTTCGGCCGTGTCCGACGCCTCCCCCGTGGAGCGGGCCGCGGCCCTGGTGCTCTGCAATCTCCTGCTCATCATCTGCTCGAAGGACTGGGGGCGCGCCGTCCTGGAGGCCCCGGGGCGCATCGACAGGAGAATCGCTGCCGACGCGGTGCTCCTTATGGCCGAGCGGCGCAGCGTTCTTGCGGCCTCGGCAACACAATTGGACGGCCGGCGCGCGGACGATCCCTCCGTATCGGCCTTCCGTTGGGAGATGCTCGCTAACGAAATCGTGACCTTGACGCTCGGTTCCGGTCTCAGCCCGGCGGCCGGCAAGGCGATGGCGGCCTGCTGGAAGTCGCTGTGGACGTCTCGCAGGGCCTGCGACGACGCGGTGAGGGCGATGGCCCGTTATGCCAAGGCCTACACGGTCGAGCCCACCCCTCGGATCGACGGCAAGAGGCCGTCGGAGGAATACCTGCGCAGGCTCGGCGGCACACTCCCCCCGATGTTCAGGCCGAAGGCGGGCAAGGGTGCGGCGAAACCCGCTCCGGGCAGGGGCGCTCCGACGAAGTCCGCTCCCGCGAGGGCAGGAACCGGCAAGGGCAAGGCCGGGCGATGAGCCTCGTCAGGACCCTCTTCGCCGGGACGGTCGTCACGGCCTTCGGAGCATCGTTCCTGGCCGGAGCGACGGGCCTCGCGTACCTGAAGTCGATCGCCCCTTCCCTTCCGAGCCTGGAGAAGGTCCAGAAGTGGGAGCCTTCCGAGGGCGTCAAGATCCTCGCGGCGGACGGGGCTGTGATGGGCGCCCATGCGAGCGAGAGACGCCGCTTCGTCCCGCTGGGCGACATTCCGAAGACCTTGGTCGACGCCTTCCTTGCCGCCGAGGACGGAAACTACTGGAGGCACTCCGGGGTCGATCCGGCGGGCATCGCGCGGGCCGCGATCTCAAACCTGAGGAACCGGGACACGGGCCGGGTCGAGGGCGGATCGACCATCACCCAGCAGGTGGTCAAGAACCTCCTGCTCGATTCGAAGCAGACGCTGGACCGGAAGCTCAGGGAAGCGATCCTGGCGCTCCGGTTGGACCGCGACGTGGGCAAGCAGCGCGTGATCGAGGTCTACCTGAACGAGATTTACTTCGGAGCAGGCGCGTACGGCGTCGCCGAGGCCGCGCGGACCTACTTCGGGAAGTTGCTGCCGGAGCTGACCCTGGCCGAGGCCGCCACGTTAGCGGGCCTTCCGAAGGCTCCGTCTGAGGCCAGCCCGTTCAGGAACCCCGCCAGGGCGACCGAACGGCGCAACTACGTCCTCGGGAGGATGGCGGAGGAAGGTTTCATATCGGCCGCCGAGGCCGCCGCCGCCAAGGCGGCGCCGATGGCGGCGGCCAGGCAGAAGGCCCCGGCGGAAAGCGTCGATCCTTCGCTCCGCTACCCCGAGGAGGCCGTCCGGCGCATGCTTGTCGACCGCCTCGGGAAGGACGAGCTGTACCGCGACGGCGGAACGGTGGTGACCACGATCCGGCCGGACATGCAGAAGGTGGTGCACGCGAGCGTGCGGCGGGGCATCGTTCTCGAGGACCGGCGCAGCGGGTGGCGCGGGCCACTCGCGCGCGGCATCAGGCTCCCGGTCGACTGGGGGGACAAAAGGCTAGCGAGGCCCGCAGGCGCGGAGGACTGGGAGGTCGGCGTCGTGAGCGAGGTCGGCCGCGATGCCGTCGTCGCCCTGCCGGGGCGGACCGTTATCCTGAAGGGGCAGTCCATGGCCTGGACAGGGCGGGCCGCCGCCAGCGACCTCCTGAGAAAGGGGGACGCCGTCCTCGTGGGCGACCTCGGCCGCGGCCCGGAACTCGTCCAGCTTCCCGAGCCCGAGGGCATCCAGGCGGCGGCCGTCGTGCTCGACCCGGCGTCGGGCGACGTCCTCGCCATGTCAGGGGGCTTCAGCCACGAGATCAGCGACTTCAACCGCGCCACGCAGGCGAAGCGGCAGACCGGGTCGGCTTTCAAGCCGTTCATCTATCTCGCCGCGCTCGAGATGGGGTACGACGCCACGAGCCCGGTGCTCGACTCGCCGATCGCCATCACCCCCGCGCCCGGGCAGCCCGACTGGCGGCCGAAGAACTCAAACGATTCCGGCGCCGGGCTGATCACGCTGCGCCGGGCACTCGAGCAGTCCCGCAACCTCAGCACGGTGCGTCTCATGCTCGACATCGGCGAGGATGCCATGAGGTCCGTCACCGCCCGTGTCGGCCTGCCCTTTCCGAAGCATTTCTCCCCGTCCGTATCACTTGGGACCGAGGGGGGCACCCCTCTGGCCCTGGCCGCCTCCTACGCGACGATCGCGAACGGCGGAAGGCCCGTGACGCCGAGGTTCGTCCGGGACGAACCCCGCCAGCCCGCCGAGGGCGTCGTCGATCCGGTGGCTGCCGCGCAGTTGACCTCGATCCTGCGGGGCGTCGTGACGAACGGCACCGCCAGGCGGGCCTTCCAGGGTTTCGGGCGGCCTGTCGCGGCCAAGACGGGAACGACCAACGAATCGCGTGACGCATGGCTCGTGGCGTACGGCCCGCGCTTCGTGGTCGCCGTCTGGATCGGCCGGGAGGACAACGCGCCGCTCCACAAGGGCGCGTCGGGCGGCGGGACGGCCGGGCCGATCGCGAGGGACATCCTCGACAAGGCCCCCGGGATCGAGTTCGCGGACTTCCTGCTCCCTGAGGGGGTGGAGGAGGTCAGGGTCATGCGCGACACGGGCGAGCCTGCGGAGAACGGCGACGTCGTGGAGGTCATGCGGGCGGGTGCGGCGAGGTCAGCGGAGGGGCAGGAACCCGCCGCAGAGGCCGGCGAGTCTCCGGCCGAGCGGGGGATGGGCATCGCCGACGAGGAGGGAACGGAGGACTGACCGCGACCTGGCCCGCAAGGTCGGACGACGAGTCCCGTTCCATGCTCCGTTCACTTCCGCGCGAGGGACTCGACGCTCGCAGGAAGCGGGGCTTTTACGGATTGACTCCTTCTCGGCCAGGCGACTCCAATGAGCATTGACGCTCAAGAAAGGGAGTCGATGCTTGGTCCTGACGAGACGCTCGGCATCCTCGGAGCCGATGCTGACCCCCGAGGAGGAGTCCCGCCTGATCGCCGCGTGGCAGCGTGATCGGGACACGGCCGCCCGCGACCGCATCGTCAGGGCGTACGCCCGCCTTTGCTACAGCATCGCCTCCCGGTACTCGTCGAACCCCGACCACGTAGACGACCTGGCGCAGGAAGGGGCCTTCGGCATCATGCGGGCCCTCGACCGATATGACCCGACCAGGGGAACGCGATTCTCCACCTACAGCCGCATGTGGGTGAAGAACTTCGTCTCGTACGCCGTCGCCGGGGTCAGCACCATCGTGGACGTGCCCGCGCGGAAGTTCATCGAGGTTCGCTCCGGCAGGGCCGGCGAGGGCATGGAGGCAGCGGTCGCCGCCTCCGCGCCGACCGTCTCCCTCGACGCAACTGCCCGGGATGGGGAGACGGACCTGATCGAGCGTCTTGCCAGCCCGGAGCCGGGACCCGGGGAGGTCATGGAGGAGAAGTCCACGGCCGAGCACCACAGGAGGCTGGTCGAGGAGGCGCTGTCGGCGCTGACCGAGCGCGAGAGGGTGGTGGTTCTTCGACGGTGCTTGGCAGAGATCCCGGAGACACTCGACCAGATCGCGGCTGATTTCGGCCTGACTCGGGAGAGGATCCGGCAGGTGGAGGTCGCCGCCCTTGCCAAGATGAGGGCGGCGCTCGAGGCGTCGGGGGCCGATCCCCTCCTGTCCGACTGATCAGGTTCCCGTGGAGCCGTAGCCTCCGGTGCCCCGTGCCGTCACGTTCGAGAAGCGCGTCACCAGCAGGGGTTCGACCAGGATCAGCGGCATGAAGGCCATCTGGAAGATCCGGTCCCCCGGCTTGATGAGGAAGGTCTCGCCCGTGGCGCTGTTGTTGATGGCCCTCGCGGTGATCTCGCCCTGGTAGTCGGAGTCGATGAAGCCGAAGGCGTTCATCAGGTGGAGCCCGCGCGAGCCGTACCCTGAGCGCGGGATGATGATCGCCGCGACGTTCGGGTTCCCGATGCTCATGGAGAAGCCGAGCCCGAACTCGTAGGTGTCCCCCTTCCTGAGGATGACGGGTTCCTCCATGCATGCGCGGACGTCCATCGCCCCGGCCCCGGCGGTCTCCCGCCTGGGAAGGCCCCCTAGCCTCTCGAGAAGCGGGTTCTCGATCTTGAACTCGACCTGCATCCTGCCGTCCGCGATCATGACTGCCTCCCGTTTCTCGCCCAGGTCTCCACGGCCATCCCCGATGCGAGCGCCTCCTCCCCCACGAGCGTCCACCCCGCTGCGGCCAGGTCGGGCATCGCCACGTCGCACCGGAATGTCCCGGGAACCCGCGTGATCTCCGCCGTTCCGGCCAGGGCGAGTCCTTCCTCGTAGACCCTCCTGCCGCCAGCTATGAAGCACTCGGGGACGCCCGACGACCGGGCGGCCTCGACGGCGGCGGCGACGGTCGGGAACTCGCCGGACGAGACGACCAGGATTTTCCGCCCTTGGAGATGGCGCCCAATGGACTCCGCCGTGAGGCGGCCCATGACGAGGGTCGCGCCCATTGTGCGCTGCCTGAAGCGCCTCAGGTCGTCGGGGAAGCGCCAGGGGAGCCGTCCCTCCTGGCCGATGCCCCACGCGGCGTCGGCCGCGGCGATGATGGTGACTTTCATGCGGGAGTCCTTCTACACGGCGACCGGGGCTCGAATGAACCCGTGGGGGTCGTAGCCGACCAGCTCGAAGTCCCCGACGGCGTAGTCGTCGATCGACGGCGGGCGGCGCTTGATGACGAGCTTCGGGAACGGCCTCGGCTCGCGCCTCGTCTGCTCCTCGATCACGTGGGCGTGGTTCAGGTAGACGTGGGTGTCTCCGCCCATCCACGTGAGCGTGCCCGGCTCCATGTCGGCCTGCTGTGCGAGCATCCGGAGCAGGATAGCACACGATATAACGTTGAACGGCACCCCGAGCACACAATCAGCAGAACGCTGGAACATAACAAGGTTGAGCCTGCCGTCGGTCACGATCCACTGGTAGACCATGTGGCAGGGGGTCAAGGACATCTCCTTGAGGTCCGACACGTTCCATGCATGGAACAGGTTCCTCCGGCTGTACGGGTCCTCCCTGAGCAGCCGCACGGTCTCGGCGACCTGGTCGATCTCCCGTCCGTCGTGAGTCCTCCAGCGGCGCCACTGGCGGCCGTATATAGGACCATTGTCTCCCCACAAGGAGGCGAATCCGTCGTCCGCCGCGATGCGCGCCTCGAAGTCAGCCTTCGAGATGTCGTGCCCTGTCTCCTCCCGGTACCGCTTGAGCGGCCATTCGGTCCAGATGTGCACGCCCTGCCTCACCAGGGGCTGGATGTTGGTCTCGCCCGCGAGGAACCAGAGGAGCTCCTTGAGGGCGACGTCCCAGAGGACCTTCTTGGTCGTGAAGACCGGGACCGTGCCGTCCGACAGGTCGAACTTCATCATCGTGCCGGCGAGGGCGCGGGTGCCGACGCCCGTGCGGTCGATGCGCTCGGACCCCCTCTCCCAGGCGTGCCGCAGGAGGTCGAGGTACTGGTGCTCGGGGTGTCTGTCCTGCATCGCGGGCCTTGGCGGTTTGGTTTTCAAGGATTCGATATTAGGATTCAAGTTCCCAAATCCGGCAAGGAAAAACTCCATGAGCGGTCAGGAACAGGTGGCGCAGCTCCGCAGGTCCGTCGTCCAGGCATGCCGCGTATTCGGCATCGGCGAGGATTCCTTCATCTTCGGCAGGTCTGGGTTCGACATGCCTGACCACGGCATCAAGGTCTCGCTGATCGTGTCGGAGGGCACGCGCGTCTGGAGCGCGGCCGAGACCTTCGTCGTCAGCGGGCCAACCCGCTCCGAGGACAGGCAGTACTCGACCGTATTCCTCGAGGAGCCGCTCGGGCGCGAGTTGTCCTTCGCGAAGAAGTTCGCCATGAAGATGGCCGAGGCCCGCATCGACGCCGCCATAGACGCGTCGGCCGGCTAGCCCAAGCGCGGAGGATTCAATGTCGTTGCTGCGCCCGAGGAGGCACGCCCCGCAATCCGGCAAGGCCGAAGGGACGCCGATGCCATCCTGGTCCCCGGTCCGCCGTTTCGGCCTGAACGAGCGCGGCAACGATTACGTCCTGGGTGACATCCACGGGTGCTACGACGAGGTCGTCCAGGCGCTCAGGGAGGTCGGGTTCGACCGCAGACGGGACCGGCTCTTCTCGATCGGTGACACGGTTGACCGCGGGCCGGGATCGCGAAGGGCGCAGCGATTCCTCGAGCAGGACTGGGTCCACGCCATAAGGGGCAACCACGAGGACATGTTCCTCCAGATATACGAGAGGGGCGAGCCGCACGAGGCGGTGATAGAGTTCGCCACGGGCATGAACGGGATGGACTGGTGGCGCGACCTGACGCCCGACGAGCGCGTCCCCTTCATAGGGCGGTTCAGGAGCCTGCCGCTCGTGATCGAGATCGAGACCGCGAGGGGGCTGGTGGGGCTGGTCCACGCCGAGGTGCCTCAGGGCATGGACTGGGCGACGTTCACCGCCCGGATCGAGTCCGGCGACAAGAAGGTGATCGAGACGGCCCTGTGGGGACGCAGGAGGCTCGACCAGCGCGACGACAGCGGAGTGCCCGGAATCGACCGGCTGTTCGTCGGCCATTCCATCGTCGAAGGGCCGAAGAGGCTCGGCAACGTCTACTACATCGACACCGGAGCCGTCCGGGGCGTCCTGAACGGGACCTCGGCCAAGGGGCGTCTCACCGTGGCGGGCGTTTCCGCAAGGACGGCCGTTCTCATGCGGGACCCAGATACCGGGAACTTCGTCGACGCACGGATCGACGAGGAGCCGGAGGCCGGACCCTTCGGAGCCTATGTCAGGTAGGGAGAGCGGACGGAACAGAGTTTCGGCGGTTTTGACCGTTGACCGGCATGTGCGATGGTTAATTGCATGCCTCGGGGGGATATTGCCTATCGAATGGACTAAGGCGGGAGGTCGGGAATGGCGGCGGCACTGACAGTACAGGCACCTGCACCAGGTCTGGGCGACCGTCTCTTCGAGCTGGCCAATCGCATCTCGGGCGACAGGCTCCTCGACCTCATGCTGAAGTCGACGACCTCCCTCACCCCGCCCACGACCAAGCTCCCGTCCGCGCTCGCCAATTGGCAGGGCGTCACCGAGGCTCTGGGCTCAAAGGCGCTGAGGGACGCCCCGTCCTCGCGCGAGGCTGCGGCCGCGTCGCTCGTGGAAAGCATCCGGGAGAACGTGAACAGCGTGCTGCGCTCGCTCACCCCCGAGGATGGGCTCGAGAGCCTCAGGGGGAAGCTCAAGGCATTCGGCCTCTTCCTCTATCAGAAGAAGGGAGCGAACTTCCTGTACCACCAGCCGTCGAATACCCACCATGCGGCTGCGCCGATCAACGAGAGGCTGAGCGTCCCCAACTCTACACTGGACAACCTGAAGGCCCTGCACCGGAGTACGGTCGGATTGGAGAACCCGGCAACGTTCTACAAGGGCTGGAAGGAAATGTCCTTGGTCGACGGCTACGCCGGGCTCGAAACGCGGGACCTCGTAGACGAGAAGACGGGGGAACCCCGCAAAATCCGGGCCTACTCTGTCGGCTTCGACGTCGACCCAGAGACGAAGGCCGTCAAGAGGCGGGGCTTCATTGGGCTGCCTTACGCGATCGCGTCCGCGGATACCCGGGAGAACCTCCGCATGATCGCCGAGGCGAAGGTGAAGGGACTCGAGCTGGTGCTGCCCGAGGTGAAGAGGGGTGACCAGGACAAGGGCGTGCTCGTCGCGGGCATCCCGATCTTGGTCAAGTCGCGGAGGGAGGGGGACGAGGTGGTTCAAGTCTCCTATCCTGCTGAGGTGGTCAACCCGTTGATGGACTACAACCTTCTCTCCGCCTCGTGGGGAGAGGACATGATTAAGGCCTACCAGGGAATGGCCGCCGCCGCGAAGCAGCAGGGTGCCATGTTCGACCCGAAGCCGGCCAAGGCCGCACCGAAGGCGGTGCCCGTGGATGGCTACGAGAACGTCGTGGACTACCAGGCCTCCGCTGTGGCCATGAACCCGAAGTACCAGGCCTTCTTCGACACAATCGTGGTCAAGGAGCCGGAGCCGTACATCCCGCCGGAGGCGGACGACGCCGACGACCCGATCTTCCAGGCCGAGGCCCGCATGACCGAGCGCGACTTCCGCGTGAGGGTGAACGAGGAGCTCACGGACGTGTACGTGTACGACTTCGAGGAGAAGTCGGTGCTGGTGGACGGCAAGACGGGCGAGCAGACCCCCGTCAGCAAGCTGCCGGCCGGGCGCTATCCCCTCGAGGACCACTTCGGCGGCGAGCTCGGCTTCACCTACGTGTCGAGGAACGAGCAGGTGGTCCACAGGAGCCTGCGCACGAAGGAGGAGATCAGCTTCGGGCCGAAGTCCGGCATGGACCGCGGGTTCGAGGCGGACCTGGGTTCCGACAGGGACGACGAATACGAGGGCCAGTCCTACCAGTTCGGTGGCTGACGAATCCTTCTTGAAATCCTGCCCAGGATGTGTCAACAATTTTGGAGGGGGAGGCGGCGCCTTCCCCTCGATTTCTTTTTTGGAGGATTCATGTCCAAGGCCCCACAGTCCGCCCAGGCCGCGCAGCCGGGCACGCCGGACCAGAAGCGCAAGAGCCTCGACGCGGCGCTCTCGCAGATCGAGCGCGCGTTCGGCAAGGGTTCGATCATGCGCCTCGGCGAGACGAAGACCCTCGACATCGAGACCGTGTCGACCGGGTCGCTAGGCCTCGACATCGCGCTCGGCGTCGGCGGCCTTCCCAAGGGGCGCATCATCGAGATCTACGGGCCCGAATCGTCGGGCAAGACCACGCTGACGCTGCACGCCATCGCGGAGGCCCAGAAGAAGGGCGGCGTCTGCGCCTTCGTCGACGCGGAGCACGCGCTCGATCCGGTCTACGCACGCAAGCTCGGCGTGAACCTGGACGACCTGCTGATCTCCCAGCCGGACACGGGCGAGCAGGCGCTCGAGATCGCCGATACCCTGGTCCGCTCCGGCGCGGTCGACGTGCTCGTGATCGACTCGGTGGCGGCGCTGACCCCGAAGGCCGAGCTCGACGGCGAGATGGGCGACGTGCAGCCCGGCCTCCAGGCCCGCCTCATGAGCCAGGCCCTGCGCAAGCTCACGGGGTCGATCTCGCGCTCGAACACCATGGTGATCTTCATCAACCAGATCCGCATGAAGATCGGCGTCATGTACGGTTCGCCGGAGACCACGACGGGCGGCAACGCCCTGAAGTTCTACGCCTCCGTGCGCCTCGACATCCGCCGCGTCTCGACGCTCAAGGATCGCGATGACCCGATCGGCAACAACGTCCGCGTCAAGGTCGTGAAGAACAAGGTCGCCCCGCCCTTCAAGCAGGTCGAGTTCGACATCATGTTCGGCGAGGGCATCTCCAAGGTGGGCGAGCTGATCGACCTCGGCGTCAAGGCCGGCATCGTCGAGAAGTCGGGAGCCTGGTTCTCGTACAACAGCCAGCGCCTCGGCCAGGGCCGCGAGAACGCCAAGACCTTCCTCAAGGAGAACCCTGCGGTGGCGGCCGAGATCGAGTCCAAGATCCGCGGCGAGTCGAAGGAGCTGTCGGCCGTCCTCGGCGAGGGCGTGAGCCACACCGACGAGGACGGCGGGGACGAGTAAGCCCCGGGCGTGCCTCGAAACCCGGCCGGGCGGGCGCAGGTCCGCCCGGCCTTTCTCATGCTGCCTGCGGCAGCGGACCCCCGTTGCCAGAAGGCGAGGCATCGGGTTCCATCTTCGTGTCATCGTGTGCTTGCGGGGGATCGGGCATGTTCGGAATTCTGAGTGGACTGGGGAGAGGCTCGCTGGCGGCTGTCGCGGCCGTTGCGTTCGGGATCCTGTCGCACGGCACCGCGTCGGCATCGGCGTGGAACCCGCCCGAGAGCCTCCCTGGCGATGTCGTCATCGGCTCGAAGGACGCCCCGGTGACGGTCTTCGAGTACGCGTCAATCACCTGCCCCCACTGCGCACGTTTCCATGCGGAGATGCTCCCGGAGTTCAAGAAGGGCTGGATCGATACCGGGAAGGCGAAGATCGTCTACCGTCACTTCCCGCTGGACAAGTCCGCGCTCGCCGCCTCGCTCGCGGTGAGCTGCCTCCCGTCGCAGGCCCGTGCCGCCGCAGTGTCCAGGCTCTTCGAGACGGTGGCCAATTGGGCCTCGCACGAAGACATCGGCGGGGCGGTCATCAGGTTCCTCCCGGATGCGGGCGACCAGTCGAAGCTGATCGCCTGCATGTCGGCACAGGAGACCGTCAACACGATCACCGGTCCGCAGCTCGAGGCGGCCAGGGGCGGGGTCGATTCCACGCCCTACTTCTTCGTGAACGGCATTCGCCTGCAAGGCACGGCCGGGGCCGGAAGGCTGGGTGAGCTCGTGGACGCAGCCATCGGGAAGGAATTCACCCGCTGAGGCTTGCGCATGGGGGCGCCTCGGCTCATGTATTCGTCCGGCGAAACGAAGGAAGTGGTGGACGGATGAGCGAGGCGATCCCAAGGGCCGTGCTGGACATGCTGGCCGAGAAGTGGCGGACGTCGGGCGGGTACTCGGCCTTCGACAGCGTGTTCTCGGACGACAGGAGGAAGGCTGATCCCTCCTTCTATTTCCACCGCAAGGACAGCCCCGACGGGGACGTCAACGGCGTGAGGGCGCGCGAGGTGGCCGCTCTCTCGGCGGCGGGCGTCCTCGGGGCGCACATCCGCGACCGCGGCGAGTCCTACGCGGTCAACGAGCATGCCCACCATGCGCTGACGGACTTTTGCAGCGAGGTCTACGAGGCCTGGGAGAGGTTCCAGGAGAGGCTCTCGCGGATACCCCCGCGCTAGGGACGAACCTGCTCCCGCTCAGAAGTCGACGTCCATGAACCTCCGCGCTCCCGGAGGGGGCGGCGCATTGCCGACTGCGATGCCGACGCTGCGCGCCTGGGCGGCAAGGGCATTCGGGTCGAGTCCCAGGAACCTCGCGTAGAGGGAGATGGCCGTGGCGACGAATGTCGGGCCGTGGCCGTCCTCCCCCCGCATGACGGCCTGGACGCTGCCGAGGTGGGCGACCTCGTGCAGGACGGTGACCCTGGACCTTCCCCAGTCCGATATGACGATGCCCCATTCCCTGAAGTTCGCCTTGCAAGGGGCCGAGGATGCCTTGACGAACCTTACGGTCGGCTCCCTTATCCCGAGGAAAGACGAGGCCGAGGCAACGAGTGCCCTCGTGTCGTCTCGGGACAGGAACCCGATGTCCTTGGGTTCGACGAAGTTCCTCTCCCAGTCGTAGACCCTTTGCGCCGTCATGCCCCCTCCCCTCGCGGATGCCCGTCGGGGAAGGATACAACCGTTGGTCTCTTCGCCGGACCCTGCCGGCGAAGGGCGGGCCCTCCCGCTAGCGCAGGCGCATGGCCAGGTCGTGCTCGTCCTCATGGTGCACCACCTGCCACATCCCGCTGAAGGCCAGGGACCTGCCGTTGCGGCGCTCCCTGAGCGAACGGCTGAGGTCCGCGAACGGCAGGATCATGTCGATGGGCATGTACGATCCCTGGTTGCCGATGTCAGGACCGAGGTCGCCCCCGATCAGCACGCCCGCGATGCGTCCCCTCGAGTCGACCACCGGCGAGCCGAGGTCCGTCCTGCCCGGGTAGTCGAAGGCGCAATGTACGTTCACCGTGTCGGCCGACATGGGCCTGCTTCCGTCGGACTTCGTGGGTTCGTCCGCTCCGCTGCGGTACCAGCCCATCTCCGGATCGTGGATCGTGCACCCGGTCGAGATCATGAAGCGGTTCTCGGCGGCGGCCTGCGTCCGGACCTCCTTCCGGTCCAGGTACCTCTCGAATCCGATGCGGAACACGTCGGTGTATTCCTTCTGCGCCATCTCCCCCATGGAGGTGAACTCGGGAGTGGGCAGGTCATCGGCGCCGCGCGACTGGATGAGAAGGATGGGGGCCAACGGGGACTTCGTCGCCCAGTCGCCCCAGATCACGCGCCCCGAGCCGTCCAGGAGGTGAAGCCTGAGGTCCGTGTAACGCTCCTCACCCCACTTGGTGTTCTCGGCGCCGCGATCGTAGACCGTGGCGAACATGCCGTCGCCGATGTGGGTTGCCATGCACAGGAACTCCGGCTCCTTGCCTTCCGTGTGCTTCCACAGTGCGGCGGCGCATGCGGCGAGAGCCTGCTGTGCTGCGGGCGTGGCTTCCTTCTCCCTCATGGCGAACCTCCTGCTCAACCGACGTGCTCGAACCGGTGCAGGCACACTATGCAGCGGCTGCTTGCCGTGGACAAATCCGCCCCGGAGGTGGTCTTTTGCTCCCGGCGGGGTCATCACTGACCGGGATGCAGGAGGAGGCAGGCCAATGACCGTGGACAGGATTCTGACGATGCGCGGGCATGTCGAGGTGGACCAGATCGTCAGTGCAATGGAGGATAGCGGCGTCGAATCCGTCAGGGTCGAGCGCACGGTTCCGCCAGGCGATGTCGGCGTGCCCCTTTACTTCTGGTGCTATTTCCAGGAACTCGGGAGCGACGAGGGGGCAAGGGGCAGGAAGGGCAGGAAAAAGGACGACGAGCGCACGCTCAGGTGCCATCACGGCAACGAGGGCGACTCGGAGGGTCCCTTCCCCGGCGAGAACTACACCTACATCGCGACAGGGGCCTATGGCTGCACGGACACCGTGCTGAAGGCGCTCGGGCAGCGCTTCGGCGGGGTGTACCACGACGAGGGCACGGGCGAGGAGGTCGTGTTCGAGGCAGTCAACGCCCCTGCCCCGTGAGGCTTTGGGGCACCTTGCCCCGAAACGTAAGGGCCGCCGATGGCGACCTGTCCGTCGGTCACTGGAACTTGACGTTCAGCCCGAACTTGAGGCTGTCCACTGCCGTCCTCTCGCTGGCCGTGAGGGTGGCGTCGGCCGCCGGATACTGCATGAGGTGCATCGACTTGCCGAACTCGGCGCGAAGGTACTCGGCCTTCCAGGTCAGGTAGTCGGTCAGCGCGTACTCGGCGCCGACGCCGGCCACCCATCCCGTGGCCGTCGTGCGGTCTGCGGCACCGTCGCCCGGTCGGAACACGTCGTTGGCATGCGTCTTGCCCCCGGCGACGGCAATGCCCCCGGTCGCGTAAGGCATGAACCTGTTGAACGAATAGCCGATGCGTGCCCGCAACGTCCCCATCCACTCGAGGTCCTTGCCCACGACTGTCTCGAGGGCTCCGTTCCCGTAGGAGGAGCCTTCCGCCCCGAGGGAGGAGGCGTCGACCTCCCACCCTGCCACGAACCTGTTGCTGATCTGGTGGCTGTATCCGGTCTGGAAGCCGGCGATCCAGCCCTTGGAATCGAAGTTGACCAGTCCCGCCGGGGAGAGCGATGCGCCTCCGGCCGGCATGGCCACGAAGTCGGTGTCGCCCCACACGTGTCCGCCATGCACGCCGAAGTAGTAGCTCGTCCAATGGTAGGTCGGGCTGCCCTGCGGCAGTACCGGCGCCGCCGGGGCCCTCGAGCGGTCCGGCAGGCTTGCGGCACCGGCGGTGCAGACCGACGCAAGGACGGCTGCGCCGGCGATGATGAGGTGCCTCATCTCGTGCGTCCCTCTCCTCGGTCCCCGGCGGCGGCTCAACGGCACTTCTGGTCGATCTCGGACTTGGCGGAGGCGAAGCCCTCCATGCTGTAGGTATCGACCACGACGCTGCCGGACGGCGAGGTCCAGGTGACCTTCAGCTCGCGCCCCTTGCGCATCGCCGCGATCAGCGAGGCCTCCGGTGCGCCGCTTCGGGCGAACGCCGCCTCGCCGAAGGGGAGCATCTCGAACCTGCTGCCGTCCACCTCGAGGCTGACCTCGCCCTTGCCTGCCTCGCCGTCGCCGGAGACGACCGCGACCGAGCCGCGCACGCCTTCGGACGGATGGTTCTGGATCGAGAGGTATGCCGGGGCGCGTCCGCCGGCGGCGGTCGTCGAGACCGGCTGGCTCGCCGCCCAGCACTTTCCGTCCGCGATCCGGCTCTCCCACTTGCCGTGGACCGAGTCGGCCGACGCCGGCGCGGAACCGAGGAGCGCGCAGAGCGCGAGGGACGATCCCAGGATGCCCGTGCGGCCACGTGCGGATCTCGCGAATGCCTTCATGTCAGTCCCCCGTCGCTTGTTGCGGTTTGTCAATCAGGAATCAAACACCAATAAGCGGGCACAGGCAAGGACTCGGCCGCATCTGGGGGCCGCATGGTTCCTTGCTCGGCCGCGACGCACCCTGTCTGCAAAATTCGGGGATAGGACTCATGAAAAGCATCATCGAGATATCGAGGTACCAGTCCGGGGAGAAGGAGGGCAACGTCTGGGTTCGCCTTCTCGGACTCGGCGAGGGCGGGAGGCACACGGTCGCACACGTGGCCATGGGTCCCGTGGCCGCGGCGCTCAGGGGGGAGCTAGACAAGCTCGTGCCCCCGGGCGAGGACATCGCCTCCCGGCGCCTCCTCGTGGACTTCGAGGGCAACTACGGCAACGGCAAGCCCCGCTTCAGGAACGGCAAGCCGGAGACCCGGGCCGACGGATCGCCCGCCTACAGCCGCGTCTTCTACGTCGACAAGTTCACGATACTGAACGGCCCGACGCTCGAGCTGGCGCGCAACCGCCGGGACGCGTCCGTCATGAGGGCCAAGGCCGAGGCTCTCGCCGCCGAGGGCAAGTTCGAGGAGGCTTACGGACTGCTCGACGACCTCGCCGCACGCGTCTGCAACCTCCCGCCGAGGACGCCCATCGTAAAGGACGACCTTGCGGAGGACGAGGAGTTCGGGGAGACGACCGCGGCGACCGCCGCACCAAGGCCGCCAGAGGACGCCGCGCCTGCCCGCGCAGAGCCGACCGCACAGGCATTCGCGACCCATGAGGCGCCTGCCGACGAGGTTTCCGAGTCCCAGGCCCCGGCGAACCCCGCTCCGGAGGCCCCGGTGCCGGAGGCTGCCGCACCGGAAGCTCAAGCCGCGGAGGCTCCCGTCCATGAGTCCCCGGCGGCTGAGTCCCCGTCCGAGGAGGCTGCCCAGCCTGCGGCGCCCACGCCCGAGGAGCCGTCCGCACCCAGGGGAATGGCGCTGCTGGAATCCCTGCAAACGAAGCCCGCCGGAGGCTTCGACCCCGAGGCCGCCGCCGCCGAGGTGTTCGCGCAGGAAAACGCCCAGTTGGCCGCTGCCGTCCGGAACGAGCGGAGGGCGGCTCCCGCTCCGCAGCCAGCCGCCTCGACGCGGCCCCGACCCGAGCCGGTCAGGGACGTGCTTGACGACGAGGCCCCCGGGGCCAGGGTCCCTCCCAGCCGTCCGGCTCCCCAGGCGTCGGCACGTCCGGCATCCCAGCCGGCCCCCGCCCGTTCGTCGGCCCCGGCGGCGCGTCAGCCGGAACCCGCGACGGAACCTGTCTCCGATGCCCCTGCGGCGTCCCGTGCCCGTCCGCGCGGCTTCGGGATGAGGCCTGCCGGCTTCCGTCCCTGATCAGGCAGCCTCGCCCTTCCACGGCACCCGGCCCGAAGGCACGACCTTCGAGGCCGGGATGACGTGGGCGTCCTGGTCGTCGAAGAAGATGTGGGGGCGGAACGCCTCGAGTATCCTGTCCTTGCGGTATCCGTTGAGGAAGTAGACCTCGTCCATCTCGATGTCCCACGCCCGCAGGGTGCGCAGCACCCTCTCGCGGGCGTTCCCGCCCCTCGCGGTGACGAGCGCGAGGCGGAATGGCTTGCGGCCCTGGGGGGCGGCCTTCTGTATCCGCTGTATCGTGCCGAGCAGCTTGGCGAACGGCCCCTCTGCCATCGGCTCTCGCGCCTTCCGGGCCTCGTGCTCCAGGAAGGCATCGAGTCCGTGCGACTTGTATATCCGCTCGGACTCGTCGGAGAAGATGACGGCGTCGCCGTCGAACGCGATGCGGATCTGGCCGTCGACGGGGGAGGAGACCTGGTCGGGCGGCCTGTACATGATGGCCGCGGCCATCCCAGCGTCGATCGCCTGCCGCGCGTCCTCGACGGACTTGGACAGCAGGAGGTCCACGTCGAAGGCCTGGAGGATGGGGAGCACGGGAGAACCCGACGTGAAGGCGGCCCGCCGGATTCCGAGCCCGTGGGCGTCAATCGAGTTGACGATGCGCAGGCCGGCGTCCGGATGTACGCTGGAGACCGCTATCACCTCCACCACCCGGTCCCCGGGAGAGAGGTCGTTCAGGTCGAGGAGGGCCTTGACGAGGGGGAAGGCGGCGCCCTGGGGCAGGGGCTGGTCCTCGTTCTCGTGCACGTGCCGCATGTATGACTCGATGCCGTCACGCTCGAAGACGGCGTGCGACTCCTCGAGGTTGAAGAGCGACCGCGCCGAGACGGCGACGACCAGCGGGGTCACCGGATTGAACGTCATGTCCGTATTCCTTCCCATGCCGTTCAGACGGCCGAGCCCACGAGGAAGGTCAGGCCGCACAGGAACATGACCAGCCCGGAGTCTTCGGACTGGTTCTGCATGCAGCCCACGGCCGTGAAAAGGATTCCAAATGCTATGTCGCCCACTGCGCCCTCCAAGAGTTTTCGCAGCAAGCATTCAGTCCTACATAGGTGCCGCCGTCAACGTATTTTGGGCAATTCGTCCAAGGATTCGGCGCGAGGGGTGCCGCTGACCCAGATCCTCGGCTCCCGCGCGCCGGGGTCGAACGCCCCGCACGCGAGCCGCCCCGTGGCGAAGCAGCCTGCGTCGAGGTTGACCCTTCCCGGCCTGACGTCGGGATTGCGCCTGTGCGGGGTGTGCCCGTGGACGACGGTCTTCCCGAAGTCCCAGTCGGAGTTCAGGAAGTCCTTTCGGATCCAGAGCATGTCCTTCTCGGTCTGCTCGGACAGGGGCACGCCGGGCCGCAGGCCCGCATGGACGTAGATGCGTTCCTCGTCCTCGTGGAACAGCGGAAGCGACCCGAGGAAGGCGGCGTGTGCCTCCGGTATCCATTCCCCGAGGTGCTGCGGGACCGGGTCGAGGAGCGGGTCCCAGCCGTAGTTCATGAGCGTGTGCTGGCCTCCGTGCTCCCACCACTGTCCCGCGAGAGGGTGACCGGGGTCGTACCAGACCTTCGCGAGCATGTCGTCGTGATTCCCCCTCAGGGGGAGCCATTCCATGTGCGGGTCCCGAGGCCCGGCCATGAGCGCCTCGATCACGCCCGGGGCGTCGATGCCCCTGTCGACGTAGTCGCCGAGGAACACGACGCGGCCCATCGCTCCCCGGGCCTCCGCGTCGGAGGCGGCCCATGCCGCTGCGTCGAGCATCTGCCGGAGGCAGCCGTGGACGTCGCCCACGGCATATGTGATCACGAGGCTCACGTCGGTCCCTTCCCCGCTCCATTTGGAATGTTCCCGCCGATACCCTATCATCTGGGGCGGAAACATTCGAGGTGCGCATGCCTCCGAAGGATTCGAGATCCCGATGGCTGGCAGTCCCCGCCGCGGCGGTGCTGGCCTCCGCAGCCTCCTTCGGGGTCTGCCTCTCGAACCCGCGCCCGGTGACGCGGATGCCGCACGTGATGTCGTCCCTCGACAACATCAACCACCAGACCGCCGAGATCATGGTCGCGCTCATCAGCGAGGCGAACCGCCTCCCTCGCCCGGACGGGGCCACCGCGGTGGGACTCGAGGCGGCGATGAGGTGGGAACACCGGATCAGGGGTCCGCTTCGGGTCCTCCGGGCAGCCGCCGACGACTACGACGTGGCACGGGGCGACAGCGAGGGCGCGGCCCAGTTGCGGGAGATATGCGACCGGCTCGAGGGGGCCGTCGCCAAGGCCTTCGCCGCCCAGGGGGCGCGGATAGCGTCCATGGGCGAGGCGGCCCCGGTCAGGACCGCCTTCCGGTCGGAAGGGGGAACCCGCGGACCGTACATGACGGCCTCCCTCCACCTGAGGCGTGCGGTCAGGGAGGCCGAGCGGGAGGGGATCGCGGCGAGCGAATGGGTCGCCGCGAGGATCGCCCGCTGATCAGAGACCGAGTCCGAGCTGGGCCTCCATCGGCTTCATCCTGCTCGCGAGTCCGGTGAAGCGCCTGTCGACCTCGGCCTTCTCGATAGCCAGGCGCAGGGCCCGGTCGTGCCCGACGACGACGCACTTCACCTTCGCCCTGGTGACGGCGGTGTAGAGCAGGTTCCTCGAAAGCATCCGCTGGTGGCCGTAGGGACAGGCGAAGATCACCACCGGGAACTCGCAACCCTGCGACTTGTGGACGGTCGCCGCCCACGAAAGCTCCACGTCATCGACGTCCTTCGGACCGTAGAACGCGGCATATCCGGAGTAGTCGACCTTCATCGACGGCTCCTCCTTCCCGTCCTCGCCCTTGCGCATGCCGGCCCACACGACGGTCCCGAGCTCGCCGTTGTAGACCTTCTTCGCGTAGTCGTTGCGCAGGTGCATCACGCGATCACCCACGCTGAAGACCCGCTTGCGGATCTCCACCGACTTGTCGGGAACAGCCGGGTTGAGTGCCGCCTTGATGCGCTCGTTGAGGGTCGCGATGCCGAGGTCGCCCCTCCTCATCGAGGCGAGGACCTGCACGTCCTTGATGGGATCGTACCCCATCGCGGGGAGGTCGTGCTTCATCAGCCTGACGATGCGGTCGGTCAGGTCGTCGGCTCCCTCGGCTGCCTCGAACACGAAGCCCTCCAGGCTTTCCGACGCGTTCTGCTTCGGGTGCTCCCCCGCGTTGATCCGCGCGGCGGCGACGACGATGCCGCTGTCGCCCGCCTGGCGATGGACGGTCCTGAGCCTGGTGACCGGAATGGCGCCGCTCTCGATGAGGTCGCGGAGCACCTGCCCGGCCCCGACCGAGGGGAGCTGGTCGACGTCTCCCACGATGGTGACCCCGCCCCCCGGCTTGACCGCGTCCATGAAGTTCCACGCGAGCATCACGTCGACCATCGAGGCCTCGTCGACGATGAAGCGGTCCTCCTCGAACGGGTTCGAGGAATCGAACTCGAAGCCGCCCTTCTCCGAGGAGAAGCTCAGCAGTCGGTGGCAGGTGCTGGCGGGCCTTCCGGAGACCTCCGCCAGACGCTTCGCCGCCCTGCCCGTGGGAGATGCGAGGACGACCTTGCGTCCCAGCGACTCCAGCGCCCTGACGACCGCCTTCTGGATCGTGGACTTGCCCGTGCCCGGTCCGCCCGTGATGATCGACAGCGGATTGACCAGGGCCATCACCCCGGCCTCGACCTGCGTCTCGTCCCTCTTGACCCCCATGTCGGAGACGGCCTGCTCGATGGCCTGTCTCGCCGTCGCCTCGTCGATGCGGTCGCCCTCGTCGAGCATCGCCCTGAGCCTCTCGGCGAGGCCGCGCTCGGCATTGAGGAAGCGGTTGGGATAGATCAGGCCCGTGACCTCGTCCAGCACCACGAGCTTGCCGTCGACGATGGTCCCGACGTTGTCCTCGACGAGCTTCCGGGGAAGCTCGAGCAGCGCGACGGCCTCGTCGACGAGCGCCGCCCTGGGCAGACCGCAATGGCCGTCCGTCATCGTCCTCTGGTCCAGCGCGCAGCGCAGGCCTGCCTGGATGCGCTTCTCGGACTCCTTGTCGTGGCCGGCCTCGGCGGCGATCCTGTCCGCCGTGGCGAAGCCGATGCCCTGGATGGTCTCGGCCAGCGCCCACGGATTGTCGCGGATGATCCTGCGCGAGGCGCCTCCGTAGCGCCTGACGATCTTGGCGATGGTCATCTGGCCGATGCCGAAGCGCCCCAGGAACTCGATCAGCTCGGGCTGGTTCGCGTTGTTGTTCCAGGCGTCGGCGATGGCCTCCGCCTTCGCCCGCGGGATCTTCGCCTCGGCGAGCTTGTCCGGGTCGTCGACGACCTCGTGGAGCCTGTCGCCCCAGTACTCCACCAGCTTGTCCACGGTGGCCTTGCCCACGCCCGGGACGGCCTTGGTGCCCACGAGCCATGTGGCGACGCCCTTCGCGCCCTTCGGGACCTCGTGCATCAGCATGACGGCCTTGAAGGTGGGCTTGCCCTTGTACATGCTCCAGGTGCCCCGCGCGACGACCCGGTCGCCCTTCGACGCCTTGATGCTGCTGGTCACGGCGACCTTGATGCTGCCTTCCTTGGAGTCGAGCGCGTACACCGCGTAGTCGTCACGGGCGTAGATCTGGTGCGTGATGCGACCCGAGACCTCGACCAGTCCCTCGGATTCCGGAGGGGCGGCCGGCGGCCGCGGGTCGTCAGGCTGCTCGGCCGGCTCTCCGCGCGGCCCCCTGTCGGTGCGGGCCAGGGTTCCCAGGGAGAGCCTCCCGCCGGCGGGAGGAACCGGGTGCGGAGCGGGACGAGGGGCCTGGCTCGCCAAGGGTCGTTCCGCCGCAGCCGCGGGTTCCGGGCGGTTCTGGGCGTATCGGTTGCTGGCAGGCCTTAGGAGTCCCATCGGAATGTGCCTTTCGAATCCTTTGTGCGGGCGGGGAAGATTGCATATTAAAGCCGGCTTGGGAAGGACAGAAGGATCGAATCCTTTGTACGGCTATCGACGGCGACCCGAATCCGAATATCCTGTTTCGAGGGAACCCATGCCCAAGGAGATCACCAATGCGTCCGCTTGCCATCGCGCTCGCCATGCTAGCCACGGCCCTGCTGCCGACGGCGGCCCTGGCCGCCTCATGCACCCTGAAGGTGGCGGACGTGGTCTCCACCTCCCCCTACTTCGCCGGCAACATGAGACTCGCGGAGGCGATCACCGACACGTCCCTCAGCCTCATCCACAACGACGACCCGCGGATGGCCATCATCTTCACGATGGGCGCCCCGGAATCCGTGTCCGGCAGGTCCCGCAGCGAATACGTCACGCAGATGGAGGACCGTGCCCAGGAACTCGCGATCAGGAACCGGACGGCCGGAAGGCAGGCCGAGCACGCCGTGTTCCCCTATGATCCCGTCGGCTGGCGCACCCTGCTCGAGCAGAAGGTCGTGGGGATCGGCGACGCGATGGTCGCCCACCAGGAGGTCAGGATCACGCCGGACTGCCTCCTCGTCGCCGACGTCGTGGCCCCGAACCTCGTCAACCTCCGCTCCCGCATGATCGGCATGGTCCAGGCGGTCGCGGGCATCCGCGACACCGCCGCGCGATACGTGGTCCCCGAGGCATGGGCGCCCGAGCGGACGGTCCCGACGGGCGGGAAGGCGCTCGGCGTGGGCGTGGCCGTTCCCCTCCTGATCGTGGCGATCCTGTTCGCCCTCATGAAGCAGATGGTGAACCTCGACCCGCCGGGAAGCACCGTCAGGATCGTGCAGGCAAGCGCCGCGTCAATCTCGCTCGGTGCGGCCTTCGTGATGCGCCAGGCATATTTCGATGGGCTGCCCGACCTCAAGTACGTCGACGGCGGGATACTCCTCACCCTCGTCGCGCTGGCATGCCTGGTGGGGTCGCTCGGCGGCCAGCGCGGAACCCTCGTGGGACTCCTGTCGGTCCTCGTGGGCGGACTCTCGATCGGGCTGGCGACGTTCCTGGGCTGGACCCCCGACCGGTTCGTCACCGCTGTCGTGGCCGGATCCCTGCTGATCGTCGGGCTGTCGGGGTTCTACGCGTGGAGCGAGGCGAGCTCGTCCGCTCGCCTCCGCAGGGCCATGGAATCGAAGAAGACACCCGTCACCGCGTCTGCGCGGCCTGCCTGATGCCCTTGACGGAGGCGGTGATGTCCGCCTCCGTCAGGTTGCCCGTCAGGATCTGGACCTTGCCCCCCGAGAGCACGGCCATCGCCGGGAGGACGCGGATCCCGAGGCGCGCCGCCAACTGCCTGTTCGCCTCGATGGAGGCCCTGGCCGACGACAGGGCCTCGGCGGATGCCGTTCCCGCGCCGCTTGCCTTGACCGCTGCCGCGACCGCGGCAGCGTCCAGCCTTCCGGCCGACGCGAGGCTGCGGGCGGCCGCCGACCACGACCCGCCCGAGCGGGAGGCAGCGAGGACCTGCATCGATGCCTCGGCGGACTCCTTGCTACCCACCGGGAAGTCCTTGTGGAC
>Ga0216295_1000008_pt1 | contig 61586 bp, 66 predicted proteins | sample 21hB_Boncat_minu_FD_161281 | JGI IMG/M metagenome (GOLD analysis project Ga0216295, IMG submission 161281) | Terrestrial sediment cell enrichment communities for BONCAT metagenomics from Utah, United States - 21hB_Boncat_minus | ecosystem: Environmental > Terrestrial > Deep subsurface > Rock...
CAGCACGTCGTAATCGTAGCTCGCGAGGACGGCCCCGCGCCTGTTCCCGCGGCTGTCCCGAAGCGAAAGGGGATAGGCGTTACCATGCATGCACCTCTGTATGCATCCGCCCACGCCGATGCCGAGACCGAACGAGCCGTCGAGGTTCATCCCGACGCGCATCTCGTCGATGAGCGCATGGACAGAGGTCAGCGGAATCGCCTGAATGCCTTCTCCAAGGTCCGCAAGGGCGATCAGGGCATCGTATTCAGGAAGCTCCGTCTCCGGGAGACGCTCGTAGAGCGCCGAGTCGAAGGTCGAGGACTCGTCCTCCTCGAAATAACGTGTCAGTCCGAGGAACTCCTCGAGCGGCGCACCTTGGAGAAACACGCACATGGCCGCGTCGTAGCCAACCTCGAGAGCCTCGTGGAAGGCCATGCCGAGGTCGCGCACAAGGATCGGGATGACGATCTGGTTCGCAAAGCCCGCCGCGACCTCCGAGGCCTTCTCGACCCCTTCGGACAGCGTCGGGCGGCGCGGATGGTAGTCCGGCTCGTGGAGGAGTTCATCCTCCTCCCCCGTCTCGGTGATCGAGAGGGAGACGGACGACAGCAGCCTGTCCCTCCACTTGACCCACCGTCCGCCGCAGTTCTCGAACAGGGACTGGATCTCGTCCTCTAGCCCAGGGGTGATCAGGGGACTGATGGCTGCGCAGACCTCCAGGAAGGCGTCGGCGTCGGCACTGCCGGGGTCCGGCAGCCACCGCTCGGGAATTCGCGCAGCGATCTCGGCCAGGTTGACGATGCCGCCTCCGGGGAAGCGCTTCCCGGCGCACATGGTGAGGATGGTCCTGGGGACCTTCCTGACCCCGGCCATCCCGGCGACACGTGACAGGAAGGCATCCTCCCACGGCTTCCCGGCATCCACGAGCCTGATGACTTCCCCGAAGAGGACGTCGACGCCGAGATTGGGATAGCGATCGAGTACCCTGCGGCGCCTTTCGCGCACGGCAGGATCAGGATGGGAGAGATGGCGTTCACGGTACTCCGGCGTGCCGAATGCGGCTCCGAACAGCGGATCGTTGGTCTCCATGAACGCACTCCCCTTGCCCGTGCAAGGATCCCACGGGCATGCGGGAGCGACAACCCGCCATGCGGGAACGGGTCGTCTTGCGGCTTTCGGGTCGCGACCCGAAGCTCAGGAGATCAAGCGCCCCAGGAGAATGACCATGCCTTTGCGCCCCGCCTGCTTTCAGGATGTCCTCGAGGGCAAGCCACTCTTCCAGAAGGTCGGCGGCGAGACGGTCGAGGTCAGGCTCGGGGTCGGCCGCTACTGCTCGACCATCAGCGGCGAGACCTATCACATGGGCTGGATGTGGAAGGACCGGGATGTGGGCGGGAGCCAAGGCCATGTCCAGGTCAGGCAGTTCAGGTCCCTGTCCCACTATCAGATGGAGACCCAGAGCACTCCGGTCCTCTGGGCCGAGGATGGACCTGCATCTGCGGAGGAACCATCCCTGCGGGAGTTACTGATCAGGCTCGACATGGCGGTAACAGGATGCAACCGGGAGATCGCCGAGCGGACCTCCGCCGAGCAACACGAAGGACTCTCTGAAGGTCAGTCACTTGACCTGGACGCGTCTCCCTACCGTCTCTCCGGGCGCGGCCCCAACCTCGTTTCCCTCGACGACGCAGGAAGGCCATCGCTCTCGGTCGACGCGGAGCGGTTCCATGAACCGCACGTGCAGGAAGCCCAACGTGCATGGAAGGGAACGGCCGCGCGGGAGATCGCCAAGGGCGTGGAGGATGCCTTGGAACGTCTCGCTGCCATGGCGCCGAGACCGTAAAGGGCATCCCTTTCGACGGGTCTCAGAACCCGTAGGAACGCCCGTCGTTCTCTGGATTCAGTCCCTTGAAGATCTCGATCGCGTTCTCGCTCATGTCCCGGACCGCCTTCGCATCGCCGCAGAGGCAGTCATCGGCGGCCATGAGGCCGACGGAATGCTCCCTCAGGAACGTTCGGGCCGGATAGAGCCTGTCGTCGAGCGCGCCCCTTGACCTGGGATCGTAGTCGATCAGTCCCTTGGCGGCCGCGAGGATGACGGCGCTGGCGACGTAATTGTCGACCTTCGTCGTTGTCGGGGATTCCCGTCGGGCCTCCGTGAACGCGTTCCAGACCTCCGGCGCGTGTGCAGGCCATCCGCGGCTGACGAGTTCCCTCGTGACGCTTCTGAAGGTCGCCTCCCCTCCGAGTTCGTCGGTGACGGAAACGACCTCCTCGAAGAACCCGTCGGGATACGACCACCACTGCTGCCTGGCCCTCGAATGCACATAGCCAGCCGTTGAGGCAATCACCGGATCCGGCTCCATGCACACGAAGGTTCGGCTCATGCTGGCCAATGCCTCGACGACGGACTGATGGGGGATGCCCGTCCCCGGAGCCGCCCTCCCGAGGTCGCGTACGCCCAGAAGCCACACACCTCCCGCGACGTCGGTCACCTCGAAGTCGGGGACGTATTCGACGATGCCCTTAGCATCGCGCACCCTCACCAGGAAGGGAGTGACGTTGTAGCTGGCAACCGTCGGATCGAGGTCAAGCAGGTGTAGGGCAGCCATGGCGGCCGGGGTGGCAAGGGTCACGCCCTTGTTGTCGCCCTTGGTGCCGAAGCCGACCACGCGCCCGTGGTCAGTCCCGAGTCTCGCGGCGAACTGGTCATTGGACAGCGGTATGATCTGGACGGTCCTGTCGCTCATCTGCATAAGTCTCCGATCCGCTCTCGCGGGGGCGTCCCACGTTAAGACAGTGCCGCCCCCGCACCAAGCCATGAACAATCACCGGCATCGCGAACTTTACATGCGGAAGGCCGGCCTGTTCTCCTCCTCCCTCTCGATTTCCCTCTTGGACTTGGGGCGCGGCTTGTAGACGGGTGCCGGAGCTTCCGGCTTGACCTGCTGGTCCTGCCTGATCCCGTCGTCCCTCTCGTTGCCGCCCTTGTTCTTGTTCCGCGGCTCCTGCACCGGAGACGTGACTTCGGACACTTCGGCCCTGACCCGGTATGCCGGCCTGTTCTCCTCTTCCTTCTTGGCCTCCGACTTCGAACGCCTGACGGGCTTGTAGGCGATGCCGGGCACCCCGTCCTCCGCGGAGAGGGTGGCAGCGGGAGCCTGAGGTTCGGCGACGTCGAGCGGCTTCGGCGGCTTCATCGAGCACTGCTGCATCAGGCGGTCTGCCATCCACTCGTCGGTCTCCCTCTGGACGGACTCGGGGAAGTAGCGGGCGATCATCTCAAGGTACATTGCCGTCTCAGGCCCGTGACCCTCCGCGAGGTGATTGATCGCCTGCAAGCCGAAGTAGGCCAGAGCCTTGTTGCTCATCTCGGGGAACTCGAGAGTGGCCATGTAGTAGTCGGGAAGGTCGATAACCCGCCTGAACGCGGATTCCGCATAGCTCCATGACTTCAGGAATGCCTGCCAGAGGTCGTCCACGCTCGGGTTGAGGACGTGCTCGCGGTAGGCGCGGAGGACCGCCCGTCCGTGAAAGGTGTCGCCCGTCTCCTGCTCATAGTACGGCAGGGCCTTGGCCGCGCAGTCGAAGGCGAAGCGCTTGGTGATGTTGCTGATGCGCGGGTGGGAACTCTTCTCCGTGGCCTGCCTCACCTGGCTGATCACGTAGACCCAGGGATTGCCCTTCCTGACCAGCGTCGCGACGTGGTCCTGCACGGCCTTGATCTCGGCCTGCTTCGAGAGCGTCTTCTTCGGCATCGCTTCCCCTCCCTGTTAGCCCCATGAGGATGATCATGGGGCTAGAGAGGAACAAACATTGAGACCTGAGGCGGCCTTCGAGCTTGAGGACGGGGCAGGCTAGGGCGCCGGAGCGGCGGTGTGTGCCTGATCGACGAATTCCCGCAGGTCCGGGGCCTGGAGCATCTCGGACACGGTCGTGGAGATGATGACGGGGGGCTGCCTCTCGTCGTCGCGCTCGACCTCGACCCTGACATCATCCTCGTCGAGATTGACGAATGCCTTGCGGCCGCTCTTCGGGTTGAAGAAATACAGGTCCTCGCCCGGCCCCATCTCCGGGCCGTGCCCGTCGACCCAGTCCGAGGCATTCGTGCCGCCGATGTGACGGTCGGCGAACGCGACGAGTTCCCTTGCCCTGACCCTGCTCATCCGAATCTCCTCCCTTCCGAAGCGCATAACGCCTGCATCGTACCGGGCATGAGCGCAACCCACTGGGGCAAAACAAAGTTACGGCCATCCGCAATAGGAAGGATTGCCGAAGCTTGCCAACATGCCCGAAAATGGGGGACACAGTGGCATCAGCCGAACCGAAAGGGCGAAGGATGCGGAGACTGAAGCGGTGGCTCACGCCCGGAAAGGCCCCCATCGAACAAGGCCCGTCCGACGAGCCGGTCCTCCCGTGGGGGCTTACCTGGTCACCTTCCGGCGACTTCGTCGTCTGCCTTCCCGATGCCTCCCCCCGCCTGACCGACGTCATCCTTGTTCCCGGGCCGCAGGATGCCTGCTCATATGTCATCGGACGCTCGAAGGACGGGGCCAAGACCCGGGTGACGCTCGCGCCCGTCGAGGCACAGGAACGGCTGTTCGAAGCCCGTTCGGTCCTCCTTGCCACCGGATACGAGGGCGGTGCCCCTCACCTGGTCACGGCAGTCGGCGAACCCGGTGGCCTTGGCCCTTTCCCGCTGAAGCGGCAGCGTGCCGACGTGGTTCCGGTGCTGGTCGAGAAGGTGGTGGACGACGGATCTACGACGGGCACCTGGCGTGGGTTCGTCACCGTGGAGGGCGGTCCATCGAACGTCAGGCTGGCGCTCACCCCGGCCTTCCCGGTCCCGCAGGGAACCAGGATCAAGGTCATCGGGCAGCTCGACGTGACCGATCCCGACAGGCCCCGCTTCACGGATGGGTCATGGGTCAGCAACGGCGAGCGCTTCGCCTTGTTCGGAAGGGACATGGCCTGCCGGTTCGCCTGTTCCATCACGGACGGGAAGTATGATCCCCTCGCGCTCAAGGCAATCGAGGCAACGACTGCGGAGTGCGCCAGGGCCGTTGCCCAGCAGCACGGCACGGCCCTGGCTGGAACTTTCGTGCTGTCCCCCCTGTGCCCTGTGACGGTGGCCGACAGGAATGCCCCCTGCCCTTCGCGGAAGCAGGCGAACCACGCCGCCGATCCGGCGCCAGGGGCCGGGACAATCAGGCCCTTGCGGGGGGAAGGTTTTGTGGAAGGCTCCGCCGAGGGCTAGAACGGCGGCAGTCCCAAAGCGGAGGATACCGTGCCGAACGCCAGCATCCACTTCATCGTCCCGGAGGACCCCAGCCACATCGCACAGGCAGCGCAGTACAACTATGCCGTCTTCGAGGGCATGGAGGACGACGGGGACGAGCCGGACCATCTCGGCTTCCTGCAAGGGAAGGCAGGCACGGTCCTGTCCGCGTACATCGAGGACGACGAGATGCCGGGCTATTCCCTCTCCGAGCTGATCGAGGCGCTGGACAAGACGGGCAGCCCCTACTTCGGGATGCACGATGCCTACGAGGAGCCGTCCCGCGGCCACCGATTCAAGGGTTCCTACCGGGTCAACCTCAAGGGCGGAGAGGACAACCAGCAGACCTTCCCCTTCCCGTGGGAGGACGGCGATCCCGACGTCACGGACCGCGCCATGAGGACTGCCGGAATCAAGCAGGAGATGATCGACGAGATCGTCCGGACCTTCATCACACCGCCTCCGGAACCGCGCCCCTGACTCCCTGCCGGGTCATCCCCGGACGAATACGGAGGCAAAGCTCGCCTGAAGGTCGTCGATCTCTCGCTCGACGCCCTTCAGGGTGTCCTCAAAGGCCGCCTTGAGGTTGTCGATCCTGTACTCCACGCCCGATCCGGCGATGAAGGAGCAGTAGACGACGGCTCCGCACGCGAGGGCCCAGATGGCCGGATTGAGGCGGCGCTCCTCTTTCTTGGCCTCCTCCTTCACAAGCTTCCACTTCGGGGAAAGGAGCCACCCGACCATGCCCATCGCGATGACGAGGCCGAACAGCTTCATGGAAGCCTCGCTCGGACGGAACATGACGTAGACCGCGAAGGACCCGAGGCACGTCACCGCGACGGCCGCGACCCTCGCATAGGCAGGAACGGACAGCGCGGCCAGCTTCCTGACCATCTCGATCAGGAGCAGCGTCGCCGGAAAGAAGAGCATGCCGGCGAAGGCGGTCCACTCGGCAGCGCTTGGGCCTCCAGACGCCACGTGGTCGAGGGGCACGGTAAACGCCCCGGTAGCTTCGTTCATCAGGCGAGACAGGCTCATCGGCATCTCCTGCTCAGAGACGGGAATGTCACCTCGTTCCCCACTATGCCTCCGTCCCTCCGCCGGCGGCACGGCGCGTTCGGTCGCATCCCACAAGGATTCGTTGTTGTGACATTCCCCTTTAGGTGAATCCTGTGCTATGGGGCATGCCACCCAGCCTGCGGAGGATTCCCGTGACCAAGATGAGCCTAGCCGAATTCAGGGATTCCGCCTCCGCGGCCGCCGCCGCCTCCGAGAGGCGCCACGAGGCCGACAGGGCGACGCTCCTCGAGAGGGTCCGCCTGAGGATGGAGGCGAGCCTGGACGGCACCGCCCTGCTCCTGACGGCCGCCCTCGTGGCTTCGCAGTTCGACGACTTCCCGGACATGATCTCCCTCGCCCGTGAGGGGAACGGCCACAATTCCGGCATCTCCCTGAAGCGGAGCCGGGACGGGATGTGGCGCGTGTCCCTGGACAAGTCCCTCACCTTCAGCTCCGCCCAAAGCCTCGGCCTCGGCTACATGGGCCACACCATCCTCGTCTCCTACGCGATGAGGGCCATGGGCATCCCGCACTCCGATGACTCGTACAGACGCGTCAAGGGACTTTGTGACTGGGGTCCCGACCCCATCGCAAAGATCGACCTCGTCGCTGCATCGGTTCCCCGCCACGTCCTGTACTCCGCCCTGGGACACGGGTCCGACTTCGCACGCTTCATCGGGGTAAAACCCGGCAGGGCCTTCGCGGACGGCATGGTCGACGTCGCGCTCAAGCATCGTCTCGGACTTGACGGCGGAACCTTCCTGAACACGCGCCCGGCCCTGATCTCGTGCGCGGCACGGGACGACCTCCTCTTCGTTGAGCGCCTGATCGCGAGAGGCGCGTCGCTGGAGGTGAAGCGCGACGAGGTCACTCCCGCGCGGACGGCGGCGGAGAACTGCCATCTCGAAAGCCTCAGGCTGCTCGCGGAGGCGGGGGCCAACCTCAACATCGGGAACTCCCTCAGCGAGACCCTGCTCCATGCCGCGATCGGCAAGCTGGCTGACGAGAGGTTCTCCTACAGGGTCGAGGAGGTCGTCGAGTACCTCCTGGAGAAGGGCGTCAACCCGAAGCGCCTCAACCACTGGGGCCAGGACGTCGAGGACGTCGTCGACGAGCTCATCGAGCGCATGGAGAGGGAGGACAATGCGTCCGAGACCCACCTTGCGCAGGTGCGGGCGGTCAAGGAAATCATCTCGGAGGCCCTCTCCCCGGACCGCAGGCCGAGGTGACGCCATGAGCGGGAGGCCGACGCTTCCCGCTTTCTTGTCCGCCCCTCATGGTACGGCTATACAGGCCGGAGGAGCTGAGCCATGAAGAGACAGACCGTATCCGAATTCTCGCTGGCCATCACCGGGGAGGCCGGGGGGCCGGTTAATCGCACCCCCTCCCCGAGCGGCGACGAATGGCAACGGATGAACCTGGAGTGCACCGATATCGGTGTCGCCCTCCTGTTCTCCGTGGCCAAGCTGTCCCAGTACTTCCACGACTTCCCCGACTACATCCCCTTGAACACGGCCTCTGCGAAGGACGGCAAGTTCCTGGCCGATTACGGTCTCAGGCGGGATACTTCCGGTGTCTGGCGCATGTCGGGGAACATGGAGGACTTCCTCGACGCGCTGATCAAGAAACGGATCTCGATGCACCCACGGTGGTTGGTCGCTGATGCCCTCGCTGCCATGGGCATCAGGCACACCTCCGAGGCGCACGACAAGGTCGCCGACCTCCTGACCTGGGGAGACCAGACCTTCCTCCCGCGGATGATAACCAGGATGTCCGGCCTAGTGCCGCGCCACACCCTCTACTCGGCGCTCTCCCACGGCAACAAGATGGCGACCTACTTCGAGGTTCCGGCGACCCAGGACTTCGCCTCCAAGATGGTCGACACCATCGACAGGCTCGGGATCGACGTCGACGGCAGGTCCATGCCGGGCGTCTATCCGGCACTCATCCGCCTCGCCTATGACGGTGACAACCGCTTCATCGAGGAGCTGCTGAACTGGGGCGCCTCCCCGGACATCCAGTACGGCGACCAGCGGGCGGATTTCATCGCTGCCCTGAACGGCAATGTCACGACCCTTTCGCTCATCTGCGACGCGAAGTCGGACGTGAACGGGATCGACCACATCGGCGAGAACCTCCTCAATGCGGTTCTCCATCGCCTAAACGGTCCCGACAACTCGCTCGTACCGCCGATGGTAGAGTACCTGCTGGAAAAGGGTGTCGATCCCAATCACCCTGACCGCTACGGTCAGACGGCTGTCGAGGCCGTCGAGCAGAGGGCCGAACTGCACCGCGAGATGAATAAGGACAAGCCGTGGCTCCTCGAGGCCATCGAGAAGACCAAGGCAATCATCGATGCCCACCTCCAGCCGGGCCTGAAGGCCTGAGAACGCCCGTCCTCGTAGACCGCTCCTTGTCCAATTCCAGGGCGGTCTTCCTGATATGAATAAAGACGGAACCCGATGGAGAATGCCGGATGAGGAAGGTAAGCGTCGCTGATCTGAAGGCATCGCTGCCGGGCCCTGATGCCGAGGCGGGCTCCTTCGAGTCCCGCGAGACCGAGCGGTTCCGCACGGAGATGGAACGCAGCCCCAACGGCATCAAGACCCTCCTCGCCGTTGCCCGTCTTGCCTCCCGCATCGACGGCTTCCCCGACTTCGTGTCCATTCACCTGAAGAACGGCCCCAAGGACGGGTTCGGCGTCGTGCGCCGGGCCGACGGCGTCTGGCGCCTGGCAGGAGACCGCCGTGTCCTGGGACGTGCCTACGGCAACGGCTATGGCCGCAGCTCGACGCTCCACAGCCCTCCCCTTGCCTTTGCCTCCCCTGCGGACATCGCGCCCTTCGCGGCCGAGGCTATGGGCATCCCTGCTTCCCCCGAGGCCAACCGCAAGCTGGCCGAACTCTGTGCATGGGGGGACGACATCGGTCACGAGCTCGCCGCCGTCTACCGCTTCCTGCCCGAGCACACCATCCATGCCTCGGTCGGTTACGGCTCCGAGATCCTGAAGTTTCTCGGGTACGATCCCACATCCTCTGCCGTTCCGATGCTGGATGCCCTCGAGAGGCTCGGTTTCGCGCTGGAAGGCAGGTCGACGGAGGATGCCACCCCGAACATCAACCTCCTGGCCCACCATGGCGACGAGGTCTTCCTGGCCGAGGTCCTGCGCAGGGTCGATCACGGCCAGGCGCATGAGGACATCACCTTGGCCGCCTTGACGACCGCCGACTACGGAACCTTGGCGTCGCTCCAGCGACTGGTGGCTGCGGGAGCCGACCTGCACGCCGTGGACGAGGGTGGGAACACCCTGCTGCACAGGGCGGTGCTCCGCCTCGAGGAAGGAAACTGGGAAACCGCTCCCGCGATGGTCGAGTGGCTGCTGTCCGAGGGTGTATCCCCCTCGGCCAAGAACACCGAGCGCAATACCCCGGCGGCCATGGTCAAGGCGATCCTGAAGCGGATGGAGGACTACAGGTACCTCGATCCGAACCAGGTCGAGACGGCCGAGTCCGTGAAGGAGATGCTATCGGGCAAGCCCCGACCCGGCCTCGGGCGCTGAGCCGGGACGCTCCCGAATGGCCGGACGCCTCCCGCTCCTCCTCTATCACGGCACCCCTGCGGAGTTCGACAGGCTCAATCCCGACAGGGGCAATCCTCGGCACCCCGACGGACTCGGGATTTGGCTGACCGAGGACGAAGCCACGGCCGGGGACTTCGCCCGCAGGTCAGGTGATGACGGCTACGTCCTCACGGTGCAGGCATCCTTGGCCAATCCACTTGTCGTCGACAGCTTCGAAGCACTCACGGACATGGTCCAGGAGGCTCGCGGCGCCAGGAACGCGCGGAAAGCCCTCGTGGAGCGCGGGCACGACGGCATCGTCATCGACCGCTCCTACCCGGGACTGCCGGACACGTCCCGGGACGTGATCGTCTTTTCTGGGGATGCCGTCGAGATCGTCGACAGCCACAGGGTCGGCACGCCATCCCCGTCAAAGGGCCAGCGATAGCTGCGGGCTGTCCTCTTCCTGATCGTCATCCTCGGTGTCCGTGTTCAGGCCCGACAGGGTCACGCCGAGCAGCCTGACGCCTTTCTCCATGGGGAACAGTCCCTCGAGAAGCTCCTCGCCGAGATGCAGGATGACGTCCTTGCTCCCGATCTCCTCCGACATGGACCGGCTGCGGGTGATCTGCTGGAAGTCCGCGAACTTGACCTTCAGGGTGACGGTGCGCCCCCTGATCTCGTTCTTCTCGCACCTGGCCCATACCTGGTCGACGATGGGCGCGAGCTCCGCCCTCATGTCCTCCAGCTCGACGAGGTCCACCGAAAAGGTGTTCTCTGCCCCGACCGACTTCCGCACCCGGTCCGGGCAGACAGGACGATTGTCGATCCCGCGCGAGATCCAGTAGTAGTGGGTCCCGACCTTCCCGAACCGTTCCTGGAGGAACAGAAGTGTCCGTTCGCGGAGATCGGCACCCGTTAGGATGCCCATCTCGTTCATCTTCTTCGCCGTTGCCGGGCCGATGCCGTGGAACTTCCCAACGGGCAGCTTGGCCACGAAGTCAGGCCCCATGTCAGGGGTGATGACGAACATGCCGTTGGGCTTGTTCTGGTCGGACGCCATCTTCGCGAGGAACTTGCAATATGACACGCCGGCCGAGGCCGTTAGGTGGGTCGTCTCGAAGATGCGCGCCCTGATCTCCTTCGCCACGCGCGTGGCATAGGGAATGCCCTTGAGGTTCTCGGTCACGTCGAGGTAGGCCTCGTCGAGCGACAGCGGCTCCACGAGTGGCGTGTACTCAAGAAAAATCTCCCTGATCTGGTTCGAGACCTCCCTGTAGACCTCGAAGCGGGGCTTCACGAAGATCAGGTCGGGACACAGCCGCCTTGCGGTCACTGACGGCATCGCGGAGCGCACGCCGTACTTCCGTGCCTCGTAGCTGGCTGCTGCGACAACGCCGCGTTCACGGGAGCCGCCGACTGCCACGGGCTTGCCGCGCAGCTCCGGGTTGTCTCTCTGTTCCAAGCTGGCGAAGTAGGCATCTTGGTCCACATGTATGATCTTCCGCAGAGGCGCGGATTGATCTCCCAGCAAATCGTGGATGCCTTGAATTACGGACATGATCCCTTCGGCCGAGGCCCCGTGAACGAATGGTGAACCCTATCTAGCAGTTCCCTCCCGCTTTCGGGAGGAGACGCCCTGCGGAATCCACCGCTTTCGAAGTGTTCCGTAGCAGCCGCATGCCGTCCAGACCGGATGTTGTGGCTCTCGACACGGGAGATGACATTCGGCCCGAGATGATGGACACGCACCGCATGGCCGAACGCTTCCAGACCGGACACCCCCTCGACGACCTGCTCGCCCGCTGGACCGTCCATCGGGACTTACGCGTGCCGAATCCCCAATGGGCGGACCGCTTCAGGAATTGGCTTCCCGAGTGCGGCCTGAAGGACACGATGCGGCTCGCCTGGTCGCTCGGCATCGAGCGCGACATGCGCAGGCTCGGGAGCTTCTGGCGGGCCGACCGGAGCCACGTGGGGCGGATCGCCGACGCCATCGGCAACGATGTCTCGTCTATCCCGGCATCGGTATGGATGTCGTTCTTCATCGACGTCACGGGCAGACTAGCCAAGGACACGTTCGCCCCTCTGGACGGCACCGTCTCGCCTGCCGACGGTCCCCTGATCCACTTCACCTGGAACCCTGCCGCCCTGTTCTCGGAAGGATTCCACGGGACGACGGACAGGTCGGCACTGTCGTCGACCTTCATGTGTCCGAAGACCGAGCGCGGCTACAACTTCGCCTTCGAGGCGGCCGGGTTCGATGCCGCCAATTTCGGGAGCGACGACTTCTACGGCGAGGATGCGGTGATATTCCGTGCGCCCCACCTCAGGACGGTCAACCTCGACACGAACGACGAGGAAGTCATCTTCTGGGGCGGCGACGTCGATCCTGCCGCCATGGTCCACCTGCGGCGCGAGGACGGGCTCCACACCGACTGGAGCGTGATCGACAACACAGGCGGGATCGCCTTCACAGGCGGCACCGTCGAGCGGTGCGTGGCTTGGCTGGTCGAGAACGAGCGCAGGATGGCCGACCGTCTTTATGCCCCCCGGGACTACGAGATGAGGTCGGTCGACTTCGCGGCGGATGCCATGGCTCCGGCATAGCGGCCGGTTTGTCGTCTACGAGGGAAGTCTGCATATTCGGTCGCAGCACAAGGAGGCGCGTGCATGATCTACGACGACCTGACCGTATACGTCCGCGACGGCTGGTCGAAGGTCGTCAGGAGGGCTGAACCCGGCATCGTGAGCGCGGTCATGAGGGGAAAAGTCTGGGAGCCGGTCTGGAGCGACCCCTGTCCTGACCCTGCCGACGAGGGATGGGTTCCCGTCAAGAAAGGCGTGCGCGACAGCCTCGATGGCTGGACATATGCTGCCCTGAACCACTCGGCCTTACCTGCCGACTACGACAACAGGTTCAAGGCAAGGCCGATCGAATCCCCTCGCACGTTGTATCGGGCGGTGTCATTGGGTGAGATGGCCGACATCGTCTCGACTGGTGCCGTGAGCGGCGGCGGAAACGGCTTCCACGGCTTCGACAGTCGTCCCTTCGTGTTCTTCTCCGACGCGATCACCCCGAGGGTCATCCACCAGGGCGAGGAGATTGATCGGTCTCTGGGCCACCAGATGCAACTCCAGTTCAAGGAACTCCAGGCCGCTTTCGACGGATACATGGAGGAGATGGAGCACGAGGCCAGGAACGCTCTCCGGAAGGCGGCAGGCAACCTGTCAGCGCTATCCAGGACGCGTGTCCTGTCGGAAATGGACCCATCGGTGCAGGTGCCTCAAGCCTTCCACGAGGCCGATCAACTGTTCTCCATGCTTTCGCGACTGGAGGGTCCGATCGACTGGAACGAGTTCCGCGATCCTAGGTCCAGGTCGTTCCGGGATGCCAGACGGCTCCACATCGTGCCCGGCGCGGAGTCCGACCGGATACTCAGGGAGTTCCAGGATGCCCGCCATGCGATCAAGGAGGAGTTCCAGTCGACCTACAGGCAGAGGTACGAGCAGGTCCGCAGGGAACGGGAGGCGATGTCGTTCACGTCGGCTCTCATCGAGACACGTCCGATCGGACTGGGCTTTCACTTCTCGAAGAGGTTCTGGGCTTCGGGCATGGGAGACGAGGACGAGTACGGTCTCTTCCCAAGACAGGTCCGCGCCGACGACATCAAGCACGTGCTTTGGGTGAAGGACGGCATCGTCGTCGACGAGACCTCGCTGGATGCGGCTGCCGACGTTCTGGAAAGGCTCAAGCTTGAGCGTGAGAGCATCAATCCCGCCGAGGAAATGGCCGCTCCCGCTCCCTGAGGGGAACGGCTCACCACCGCCGCAGGAAGGCCATCACGCCCTTCGGCTTCTCCGGGGCAACAGGCGCCTGAGCGGGCGCTGCTTGCGCGACCATCGTCGCGGGCGCCGCCGCCGGGGCGAACGCGTACTGCTTCCTCACGACGCTGACCCTCGGCTCTGCCAGCGTCTTCTCGAAGAGATCGCTTCCCGTCTTGAGCGTGCGCCAGAAAGGCATGTTCGGGTTCATGGCGTGACGGGTCATGTTCGCGTCCGTCATCCGGAACGGGAACGCCTGCACCTGGAACTCGTCCTGCCCTCCCCTCAAGGCGTCGCGGGCGAGCGCGTAGATCTCGCGCATCTGGATATCCGTCATGGCATAGCACCCGGCTGACAGGCAGTCGCCGTGCACCATGATCGAATCCCCGGTGCGCCCCAGAGCCTGGTCGAATGCGTTCGGGTATCCGACGTCGAAGGATAGGTAGTACTTCGAGTTCGGGTTCATCTGTCCCGGGCGGACGGAGTAGAAGCCTTCGGGGGCCTGTCGGTCCGCACGCTTCTTCTTCGGGCCGAGGGTGCCGGAGTAGTTGCAGATCGGGTAGCTCTTCAAGTGGGCAAACTTCCCCGACCCCGTCTTCTTCCAGACCTCGAGCTCGCGCTCCTCCTTGAATATCCGGATCAGGATCGGCGCCTTCAGGTCCATGTCCCTGTCCGCCATCGTCTTCCTCAGGGCGAGCGGCACCGGGAATGCGTGCTTCGGACCCCTGTAGTCATCGTTCGGCATGACCGGGGCGGGAACCGGCGTCCCGGCGAGTTGCTGCTTCGGCCGCACCTGGACGCAACCCGCCGCGGCCATCGAGATCGCGATGGAGGTTGCGATGGCCAACGCGCGGGAGGACATGATGCTCATGGATTCAGTAGGAGCCCGCCCACGAATCCTGTCAACGGGATTGCATATCGAGTCCTTAGGCGCGATGATGCGCCCGTCCGGCGGAGGGGGCCGGAGACGGGATGACGGGACCTTTTCGCAAGACGCTGTACCTGACCAGGCCATGGGGCAGCTCGCTCCAAGCGGGAGGCGTTGACCGTCTCGAATGGAGCCTCACCCGCCCTGTCAGCGTGCCGGACGGGGATGCCCTCCTCCGCTCCCTCCGCAGCCACGACGGCCGGGAGTGGCGTCGCTGGGAGTCCGAGACGAGGATCCTGCCCTACAGGGCGCTCCGGAAGGCGAAGTGCCAGGCGCTCGACAAGGCCGCATGGGAACACCTGTGCGACACGGCCTTCGCGGGCATCGATTATGAGGACTGGGACAAGCAGGAGGACGGCGGCTGCGGGGACAATCCTGCCGCAGTCGATTGCGACGAGTGGGTCGGCGAGGTGCCGTTCCTGATCTCGACCGAGCCTTTCGATGGGGCCACCCACGCCCCATGGACCCTGACCGGACCCTATTCGGAACACGAGGAACGCTGGCGCGATGCCGCTCCGCCGGATGGCGAGGATTCCATAAACGTCTGGATCCTCCCGCCGCGCATCCAGCGGTGCGCGCAGTGGGAACCTGACCCTTTCACGGGCATGCCGCAGAAGGACTTCTGGGACGTGCCGTGGGCGGGCTGCGAGCCGTTCCTCCGGTTCGGCGACCTACGGGCGGCCGGGCTGGACGGGATCGTCGAGGCCTGCCGTTCTGCCATTCGGCGAACCCTGCCAGGGTGGAACATGGGATCGGGGCAGCCGCCCCTCGAATGGTCGGCCACCGTCGACCTGTGGATCGCACCGGAAAGGCAAGCGACATGAAGCACGAAGAACTCCTCAGCCTCCCCTCGGTCTGGACCGACCGCGACGTCCGCTACCTTCCGGTGCCGAACCGTTGCGACGTGGTCCTGACCTCCGACCTCGCCCCCGGCGACCTGACAAGGACGGCCTTCGTCCTGCCGATCATGGAGAACGGCGACCTCGTCATGGCGAACGTCAGGAAACCCGGCAGGGGTCTCGAAATCCCGGGCGGTCACATCGAGGCGGGAGAGGATGCCCACGCGGGCGCAAAGCGGGAGGGACTCGAGGAAGCTGGCTGTCACTTCGATGAGCTGGTCCCGATCGGCTTCGTCCGCATGACCTCCCAGGGGACGCCGCCTGCCGACTGGCAGTACCCGCACCCCTTGGGCTTCCAGCAGTTCTTCGCCGGACGCGTCGCCAGCCTCGATGCCTACATGGAGAACGAGGAGTGCGGGCATCCCGTCGTCATTCCCGCCGCCGAGGTCCGCACGAGGCTGAAGGGTCAGGCGTTGGCATTCTACGAGCGAGCCGCCGAACTCATCCTGGCCTGCCCCCAGCCGCGGGCCTGACCCACTACGATCCTACGGTCCCGGTTGTCGGGGCCGAGGCACCCGGCAGCGCCTGCTGGCCGACCGCTTCGGGGAAGTCCATGAACCCGATCCGGTACGGCTGCTTGCCCTCCAGCACTCTCACTGACACGAACGCGATGCTGACCATCGTGTAGTGCTGGAGCAGGCGGACGGGATTGCCCTCGTGATCGATGCCGCTGAACAGGATGATGTCAGGGTTCTTGAACCGGATGTTCCGGACGTGGATCGTCTTCGGCATGCCGGAGGCGACCATGATGGCTCCGAGTTCCGTCTTGTTGTCCAGGCCCGCCTGGAACTCCATTGCCTCTCGGGCGATGGATTCGAACATGTGCTGGGCGGCCGTCATGGCGTGGGTGGCGACCACGGCCTCGGGATCGTGCAGCGGCACCAGGGCGACGGCGGGATCGTTCGTGTTGGTCGGCACCATCTCCTGCATGTTCCCTCCTGTCGGAAAACGTTCCCACAGGATTAGCACCCCATCCGAGCTGAGCCCAGAGTCCTTGTCGAAGGTGTCGCTGTCACCTACTGTCCGGCCACGCTGCCGAAGAATTCTCTAGGGGGAGTGAACGACATGGACGCCATTTTCAGGACATGGGACCTGTCCCTGCGCGAGGGGCGGCGCTCGGTCCTGTTGCAGGCAGCGCAAGCGGCCGACGCCGTGGCGGCCGGATCGCCCTTCGACCTGCTGGTGGTCGGCTCCCTCGCCCGGGGACAGGTCCACCCCTGGTCCGACCTCGACCTTATCCTCAAGGCAAAGGACCCCGTCACGAAGCCCGACCACCTCCTGAGATCGAGAGTGGAGGCGGCAACGGACCTGTCGGACGCCGACGTGCTGCTGGAGGAGGACATCGTAGGGTCCATGCGGGAGAACATGCTGCGGGACGCTGTGCCCGTGTCCCTCGTCGCGCCCCTCTCCGACCTGCCGGACCCGTCGGAGATGATCCCGCGATGCGCCTTCGCCATGGAGTTCCTCGTGGCGAACATCAGCCGCGAACTCGATCGCGGAGTCGAGTGGAGGGCGAAGGTCGAGGAGCCGAGGGTCGGGCAGACGATCCTGGAGGGGGCCGTCGACATCGCCCGCGACAGTCTCAGGGAACGTTCGCGGGTGTCGGTGAAGAGGCTGGCCGTGTTCCACGATGGGGGGCGGTCTGCATGGCTAGACGACTACGACGACGAGGAAGCCCTGCGGGCCATGCTGGATCGCCTTGCCCGCCCTGCCAGCGAACCCTTCGAGCGTGACGCGGTGATCGTGCCGGAGGTGATCGAGACGCTCTGCTGGGGATTGCGATGGGACGAGGGCGACAACATCTTCGACCGTGACGTGGACCTGACGTTCTCGCGCCTCAGGGACGCGACCGAACGCATCTCGGCCTGGGCGTGGCACCTGCGAAAGCTCGAACTGGCCGCGGCTGCCGCAAGCACGGCTCCCTGAGGTCACGGGCCGGGTTCGCCCAACCCGCGTCAGTCGAAGCGTGGCTCGATGCGTTCCCTGACGCCGTGCTTGCGGACGGGGGTGCTCAGTTCATCGCTGGCGACGGACTGCCGGACGACGGGCACCTCGTCCTGACCTGCGCTTACGCCCTCCGCTTCGACGTCGTATCCATGGATCGCCCAGTAGGCCTCCCATCCCCTCCAGCGGCGGCGAGCGAGGGCGTAGATGCTCGTGCCCGTCAGGACTGCGATCAGGGCAGGTGAGCCGCCCATGGGCAGCGCCCCGCCCTTCAGGCTGGCTCCGAGACCGAGGATCGCGAACCAGTGCGCTGCGATCACAAGCGGCAGCCGCCATGGCTCGAACCACAGGCCGAGCACCAGCAACGCCGTGGCGGCAACGAACGACAGAGCGGACACTATGCCGATGGCCTGCGCGTCGACGAGCGCTCCGAAGGCGACACAGGCCAGGATGGCGAGGGCGGCGAGCACGCCGTCCAGGTTCAGCATCTTGCTGCTCATGAGGCTCACAGGACTCCATTGCCCGGGGCGAGGCCCCGCTCAAGGATTGGAACCCTCAAACCCCATTCGGTCAACATGGTTGACCGCGAGTTAATCCAGACCCCGGGTCACATCGCGAGTACGGCATCCCTCTTGACCTGCGTGCCGGTAACACGCCCTACCGCCTCGACGACCGGAGCGGGAAGATCCCGCTTCCCCATGGACACGATCTGACGCCTCAGTTCCCAGCAGAGGTCGATGTCCTCCATCGCCATGTCCTCCATCAGCTCGGACAGGGATTCCAGCTTCCCCGCCAGCGCCGGAAGGTCGTCGTAGGCCCCGGACAGCTTCAGGTACCTCGTCATCTTGGTTGTATCGAGGTCCGACTCGGACGGATCGCCGCCCTCCATGTGGTCGATCAGCCTGATCCTCGTCTTGAGATCGAGATCGTCGATCCTTTTGGCGAAGGCCTCGATGTAGGTATCCAGGTTCCAGGGCGTGTTGAACGTGCAGAACGGCGCCATGTGGTCCGCCTGGGCAGCCAGCTTCATGAGTGCCCATGCCCTCGACCTCGTCTCGAACAGTCCCTGGGCAGGCACTCCCGACGCCGAGATCTCCCTGTCGCAGGACACGGCCATCATGTCCTTGAGCCTTTCGATGCGTCCGTGCACGTGCCCGAGGCTCCGTTCGACCAGCGCCCGCCTGAAGGCTCTCAACGGGCCGGCCGACTGCTCCCCGAGGGCGGACTCGAGGGACTTGCGCTTGTCCTCCAGCCTGTCCCAAAGCTCGACGTCTCGTTCGAGGTCCATCGCGATCCCCTGCATGAAGGCACTGCCCCATCCTCGGGCCGCGAAACGCAATACACCACTCGAATCCTGCATTTGCCTGGTGACAGGAAGCCTACAAAGGATTAAGTAGATCGCGACAGTTAGAGCAAGGATTCGAACCATGAACGACGGCACCAAGAAGATCCCGGCAACCCTGATCCCGGGAGACGGCATCGGGCCCGAGATCACGCGTGCCACCCTGGCCGTCCTCGACGCGGTCGGGCACCCCTTCGAGTGGGACGTGCAGACCGGCGGCGAGGGCGCGATCGCGCAGGGACTCGACCCCCTGCCGGAGGCGACCCTCGACAGCATCCGCCGCACCAAGCTGGCCCTCAAGGGTCCCCTCGGCACCCCGTCGGGCGGCAGCTACCGCTCGGTGAACGTGCGCCTTCGCGAGGCGTTCGGCCTCTACGCCAACGTCCGCCCGGCCAAGACCATCGTGCCCGGACGCTTCGAGGGCATCGACCTGGTCGTGGTCCGCGAGAACCTCGAGGGACTCTACATCGGCGAGGAGCACTACGAGACGGTCGACGGCGACCCGCAGGGCGCTGGCGTCGCCATCTGCCGCAACACCCGCAAGGGTGCCGAGCGCGTCGCCCGCTACGCCTTCGACATGGCCGTCCGCCTTGGCCGCAAGAAGGTGACCGTTGTCCACAAGGCCAACATCATCAAGATTTCCTCGGGACTTTTCCTCAAGACGGCCATGGACGTCGCCAAGGAGTACGAGGGACGCGTGGAGGTCGACAGCATGATCGTCGACGCGACCGCCGAGAAGATGGTCACGAATCCCGAACGCTTCGACGTGATCCTCACCTCGAACCTGTTCGGTGACATCCTGTCGGACCTCGCCGCCGCCCTCGTCGGCGGTCTCGGCCTCATCCCCGGCGCGAACATCGGCACCGACGCCGCCATCTTCGAGGCGGTGCACGGCACGGCTCCCGACATCGCCGGCCAAGGCAAGGCGAACCCGACCGCGCTGATGCTGTCGGCGGCGACGATGCTCGACCACGTCGGCGAGCACGACAAGGCAACCCGGATGCGCAACGCCATCTTCAAGACCTTGCAGTCGGGCAAGCGCACCGGCGACCTCGCCAAGGTTCCCGGCACCGTCGAGGTCCTGAGCACCTCTGGATACGCTGAGGCCATCATCGCCAACCTTGGCTGATCGACAGCAACCAATCCCGGTCCGTCCCGCGGACCGGGATTCTACGTATATGCCGCCCCATCACGAGGTGATAGGGACCACGGCATCCTCCAGAACCGTCAAAGGCCCACGCATCGCGGAACACCGCGATCATCACGGGCCGATGGCCTGAACGACCGCTGCCACAGGCGCGACAACAGCGAACCCGAACGGATACCCGATGAAAAAGAACACACCAGGCGGAAGTGCGGACGGCTCGGAGGTCAAGGCTGCCCTGACGGCATGCCTCCCTTCCTTCACGGGTGTCGCGGTCTTCTCGGCCGTCGTGAACGTCCTCGCCCTGACGGGTTCGATCTACATGCTCCAGGTCTACGACCGGGTGCTGTCGAGCCGCAGCGTGCCGACCCTGATCGGCCTGTCGCTCATCGTCCTGGCAGCCTACGCCCTCCAGGGCGGACTGGATTCGATCCGTGCCAAGATGCTCTCGCGCATCGGCGCGCGCTTCGACGAGTTCCTCTCCCGGCGCGTCTTCGACCTCGTGGCCACGATGCCGCTCAAGGGCGCCAGGCCCTCGGAAAGCCTCCAGCCCATCCGGGACCTCGACACGATCCGCGGCTTTCTCTCCGGCATGGGTCCGACGGCCCTGTTCGACATGCCGTTCATGCCTCTCTTCCTGCTCGGCTGCTTCCTGATCCACCCGTGGCTCGGCTGGATGTCGACCGTCGGCGGCATCGTCATCGTCGCCCTGACCCTGCTCATCGACAGCAAGAGCAAGGCACCCTCGCAGGAGGTCGCGAAGAGCGGCGCCGAGCGCCACACGCTGGCTGAGTCCAGCCGCAGGAACGCCGAGGTCATCCGCGCGCTCGGCATGCTCGGCCACCTTGGCAAGCGCTACGGCGACGTCCACACGAAGCACGTCGACGACGGCCTCGCCGCAAGCGAGGCCGCCTCGGGCATCGGGGCCTTCGCCAAGGTCTTCCGCATGATCCTCCAGTCCGGCATCCTCGGCCTCGGTGCCTATCTCGTCATCCAGGGCGAGATGTCTGGAGGGGCGATGATCGCCGCCTCCATCATGATGGGACGTGCCCTCGCCCCCATCGAGATCGCCATGGCCAACTGGAAGGGATTCGTGGCCTCCCGCCAAGGATACCGCCGCCTCGAGCACATCCTGTCGCTCGTTCCCGCGCAGGAATCCCGCATGCCCCTCCCGGCTCCCAAGGAACGGGTCACCGTCAGCGACCTCTTCGTGGGCGCTCCCGGCAGCAACTCCCCCATCGTCAGCGCCGCGAGCTTCGAGCTCAAGGCCGGGCAGGGACTCGGCCTGATCGGCCCGAGCGGTTCCGGCAAGTCGTCGCTGGCCCGTGCGCTGGTCGGCGTGTGGCCCTCCCTGCGCGGCGAGATCCGCCTCGACGGCGCAGCCCTCGACCAGTGGGCCTCCGACAATCTCGGCCGCCACATCGGATACCTCCCGCAGGACGTCGAGCTCTTCGACGGCACCGTCGCCGAGAACATCTCCCGCTTCGACCCGGAGGCGAAGCCCCAGGACATCGTCGCGGCGGCCCAGATCTCTGGTGCCCACGACCTCATCCTCGGTCTCCCGGAAGGCTACGACACCAGGATCGGGGAAGGCGGAATGGCCCTCTCCGGCGGGCAGCGGCAGCGCGTCGCCCTCGCCCGCGCCCTGTTCGGCAATCCCTTCCTCGTCGTCCTGGACGAACCCAACGCAAGCCTCGATGGCGCAGGTGACGAGGCCCTGAACAAGGCCATCCTCTCGGTGCGCCAGCGTGGCGGCATCGTCGCGGTCATCACCCATCGCCCGGCTGCCCTCGCGCACGTCGACGTCGTCGCCATCGTCGAGGACGGCCGCATCAAGGCGATCGGTCCCCGGGACGAGGTTCTCCAGAGCGTCATGCGACCGGCGTCCGTCGCGACACCGCCGCAGCCGCAGGGCTTCCCTCGCCCCGTTCCCGCCGCTCCGCCGCAGGCATTGAAGGCACAGTGATGCAGCCGGTCCCGCTCCCCGACACCATCTGCAAGAAGAGGTCCATCACGACGATGGCCTATCCCTTGGCGCCCTGCCTCGCAGCCGTGGCCGGTTCCGGCCTCCTGCTCGGGACTGGGGCCGCTGCCTTCATCGCCGCGGCCCAGCTCATCTCCCTCGCCGGGCTCCACATGGCCCTCAAGCTGAACAAGTCGCGCCGGATCGCGATGCCGATGACAGAACAAGGAGGCACCTGATGGCCGATACATCCAAGCACCAGAGAAAGCTCCGCAGCCTGTCCGTTGCCGGAACCTCCCTCATCGTCCTTTTCGGCGGAACGATCGGCCTCTGGGCGGCGACCTCGACGCTTTCGGGTGCCGTCGTTGCCGGCGGCCAGTTCGTCGTGGACGGGAGCCTCAAGAAGGTCCAGCACGGCACGGGCGGCATCGTCGGCGAGCTGAAGGTCCGCGACGGCCAGAAAGTGGAGGAAGGCGAGCTCCTCATCCGTCTCGACGAGACCACGACCCGCGCCAACCACCAGATGGTCACCAAGCAGCTCGACGAGTTCCTTGCCCGGCAGGCCCGGCTGGAGGCCGAGCGCAACGGCTCAAACGAGATCGCCATTCCGGCCGAGTTCTCCCGCCGTCTCGAAGACCCCGCGATCCGGAAGATCGTGGATTCCGAGCGCACCCTGTTCGAAGCCCGCCGGGCAGCGCGCGAGTCCCAGAAGGACCAGCTTCGCAAGCGGGTCTCGCAAGCCCAGGACGAGATCTCAGGCCTCAGGGCGCAGCAGGCCGCCAAGGTCAGGGAGGCCAAGCTCATCACCGAGGAGCTGAAGGGCGTACGCGAACTCTACGAGAAGAACCTCGTCCAGCTTCCGCGCCTCAACGCACTCGAGCGCGACGCCGCCAGCATCGAGGGGCAACGCGGCCAGCTCGTCGCCGCCATCGCGCAGGCCGAGGGTCGCATCGCCGAGATCTCCTTCCAGGTCATCCAGATCGACGAGCAGACGCGCGCCGAGGCGATGGAGGAGCTGCGGGACGTCCAGGGCAAGATCGCGGAGTACACCGAGCGCAAAGTTGCGGCCGAGGACCAGCTCAAGCGCGTCGACATCCGGTCCCCGAGCGCGGGCTACGTCCACCAGCTCGCGGTACACACCGTCGGCGGAGTGATCTCGCCAGCGGAACCTGCCATGTTCATCGTGCCGTCCAACGACTCGCTGGACCTCGAGGCAAAGGTGATGCCGCAGGACATCGACCAGCTCACGATCGGCCAGAAGGCGACCGTCCGCGTTCATGCGTCCAACGCCCGGAACCTCCCCGAGCTGAAGGGGTCGGTCTCGCGCATCTCTGCGGACGTCTCGCGGGACGAGCAGAGCGGCATGACCTTCTACACGATCCGCGTCGCCATCCCGAAGGACGAGATCGAGAAGATGAAAGGCCAGCTAAAGCTCATCGCGGGCATGCAGGCCGAGGTCTTCGTCGAGGTAAACGAGCGCACCCCGTTCGAGTACCTCGTGAAGCCTCTGAAGGAGCAGTTCGCGAGGGCGTTCCGGGAGCATTGATCCCTCCCGGGATGACGGGAGAACCTAGCAACCGATGCCGGCCTCGCGCCGGCATCTTCGTTTCCGGCGAAGCGTCTATGATGTGCGGGTAACTGCGGAGACGGACCAATGGGCACCAAGGCTCAGTTCACGGCAAGCATGACCGATAAGGGACATGTCTCCCTGATCGACTCCTTCGGGTACGAGCGGTATCGGATCTGTCATGGCGCAGGCGGCTGGCAGGTCATGCCCATAGCCGTCCTGAGAGACCCCTCCAGAAAGGTCCATCCCGACCCGGTGGCAGCCGCTAAATCCTACTTCAACACGAAGGTCGCTCGCATCGTCGAGGAGACCTGGAAGGCGCACCAGGTCGAGCAGGAGCCTGCGTCGCTCCCAGGGCCTTAGGGTTCCGGCAAGTAGACTTGTGGGTTGGCAGGACCCGCCGTAGGTTCAGCCCCACGAAGAGGAGACGCGACAATGGCTGGGATCGATTGGGAAGGCATTCTCGAGCACGAGACCGGGAAAAAGTGGGAAGAGGCTGAAGGACCAAAGACAGGTGTCGGCGTCGACTACTACTACGCCGAGGTCGGAGGCAATGACGTGGCGTGGCTGAACGTCGATCAGGAGCACATCACCTTCGTGATCGAACCAAGTTCGAGCGATGCAGAGGAACGAATCTTGTTCTCCGGGACATACGAGGACTTCCTCGAGCATTCCGAGTACGCCCGCTTCGCGCCCGAGAACAGCCTGGCACCCTAGATGATCGGGTCAGCATGCAGATGTCCTTGACGGCGATTCCGCCGCCATCGAGCCTTGTTACATGACAACGATATCCAGTCCGTGCATCCAGGTATGCAAGATCGATCCCGAGACCAACCTATGCGACGGTTGCGGCCGCACGGTCGACGAGATCAGGGACTGGCGCCGCCTCGAGGAGAGCGAGCGCCTGGAGATCATGGGCGGACTCCGGGAACGCATGCGCAAGGCGACGGGAGCCGCCGAGGCATCTGTCGACGGATGAGGCGTTGCCCCGATGGCCAAGGACTGCTTGGCTAGGGAGCTACCAGCATGCCCGCGGCAGGCGACGCTTCCAGCGTTCCCCGCGCCGGAAATGCCCGACTGACATTTCGCGAAGGCGGCGGGGCGATACCTTCACCGCAGTGGGCCTGCGCCCCCTTGCCTTGCGCTCACTCGGCACAGCGGGGGGAAGCTCGGCAGCGACGGCCGACGTCTCGGGCTGGGTGTCCGCAGGAATGGGAGGGGCCTGCCTCCTCGCCTTCCTGACCCTGGGCTGCCCTTCCGCATGTCCCGCAGGAGGCTTGGGCGTCCGCCACCGGGCCTTGTACGCCTCGATCTCATGTGCGATGCGGGCCTGCTCCGCCTCCTCCGACAGCAACGAGGGGAGGACGCGGTTGGGTATCTGCCGGACCGAGACCGGGTCCTCCTGCACGATCTGGGATTCCGCCGGAACAGGTTGCGGCTGGGGCAAGGGCTTGGGCGGGACATCGTCGAATGCCGCAGACCATCGCTTGCGGCCGCTTTCGGCATCCGGCGCGAGGCCACGAGTCTTGCGGTGTCCGCTTGCCTTGGTCTTCTTGACAACGACGACGAAACTGGGGGATGCGCGATGGCGCCCCGTGCGGGCTTGAAGCATAATTCGCTTGCTCTTCAACTAGACTACGCTCGGGTTCAGTGCGAACCCGATGCTCTAAAGGCTTTTCAATAATGATGGACAGACATTGGCACTGAATTGCCAAGACTGTTGCTGGTCGGCAGCTTAATAACTGCGTGGTTAACGTTTTGTTGCTTCGGGTTGTCAATGCAAGGCTGGGGCGCGGAAGTCTCATGGGATAAGTGGCCGTGCGGGACGCTGCCTCACGTCCCGCACGGATGATGTCCATCCCAAGCCGAAGCGGCGCCGATCAGGCCCGTGGTCGCGGTGCTCTCACCATGACCCCCGATCCTTCCCGGGCCTCCGGGTCGAGCAGAACCTCGGGGAAGGGATTGAGTTCCTCAAGCCGCCGTTCCACCTCGGAAAGGACTGACCGATCCACCGCAGGCACGAGATCGCAGTAGACCTCAGCGGCGAGCTCGTGCTCGAAGAGCGACGGCAGCACCTCGTCGAGCAGGGAGCGGAGGTCAGGCACGCTGCGGGCGACGAGCTCGATCTCAAACTTGTCCCTGACGTACACGAAGTACCCGTCGTCCGAATCTTCCCAGCCGTCGAGGATGTCCGCAGCCTCGGGGAAACGGGAGCGCATCATGTCGGCGGCGGCCAGTCCCGCCTCCGTGCGGTCAAGGACAACGCCGAGGGCACTCGCAACAGACGTCCTCCTGGAGCGTTCCTCCCACAGGGCCTCGGCAATGCCGGCACCTAGCGAGATGCGGGCTGCCAGCTCATCCCTCAGCGACTGGAACTTGCCGGGGTCGTTCTCCTCCAGGAGTTCCAGTTTATGGCGGATGGTCTCGTACTCTTCCCTGTCGAGGGAGCGCCACTGTCCGGGCGGGATCGTCGCGTCCATGACCCTGCCACCGAACTCGGCCCTGACGTAGAGCGTGCCGTCCGGCTGCCGATATCCCTTCATCGCCGAGAAATCCGCCTGGCGTCCCTCGGCGACGGACTCCGTCGCGAGGGCCATCATGATCCTCTGGACGGCGGAGAACCCCTCGAACTCGAGCTTGACCGAGTCCATGACGATCTCCCGCTCGGGTGCGGTCCGCTCCCGCGCCGCGTTCATCCTCTCCTCGTACGATCCCCTTTTCCTTGCCTGTCCCATGTCGTGTCCTCCTGTCTCCCGTTCCGGTCGGCCCCGTCATGCGGACTGCGAACCGAGTTTCTCCTCCACGGCGCGAAGCACCTCCGCAGGCATGCTCCCGGCAATTCCCGAGATGTCGGCGTAGGTCGGGCCAAGGCTGGTCACGAACCGCCCTGGCGGAACGAAGTTCAGGGTGATGCAGGCACTCCCACCCGACCTTGCCATCTGGGTGGCCTGTTGCCTCAGCCGCTCCCCTGCCCGCGGGTGGTGGAGCACGAGCCACAGCATGAACGAGCAGATGATGCCCTCCATCCTCTGCCTGTCGGGAACTTCTGGGTCATCGACCAGGGCACGGTAGGAGTCCACGAGATCCAGTTGCGCCCGGCTGAAGGCGTCCTGCGACTTCACCGCCTCGGGGAACTGGGACAGGACCAGGGGGCCGGTCTCCGCCTCGAAGCGGCCGAGGTCGCGGACCGGGAGGCGTGCGGAGAACGCATCCGCTCCGGGCAGGCTGATGAGAAGGCCGATCTCGCCCGGCTCTATGGTGTGGCGGTGCATCGGGTATCCGGTCGACTTCTCGGAGACCGACCGGAATGCCACGGCCTCGCCGATGCCATCGTCGCTCGGCAGCCCGTGGGGCATGAAGTCGTTCTCTGCCCAGAGCCGAAGCGTCAGCCGTTCCACGGTGCGGCGCTGCATCTCCTTGAGCGTGTCGGCCCAGATCATCGGCTCGTCCCTGAACCTCATGATCCCCGCTGCGAAGATGACGGGTCCCAAGGTCACCCGGGCATCGACTTCCGCGAGTCTCGTGCACAGGGCGCGTCTCTGCTCGGGACCGTGCTCGATCAGCAGTCGCCCCAACCTGGAGTCCCAGTCTATGCCCTCCTTGTATCGCGGTGCCTGTAGCTCCCGCGCGAAGAGTTCCGTGAACAGTTCGCCCTCCCGTTGCTCCATTGGGCGATACTTGCCCCTTGGAAGGTCCAGGTAGGTGAAACGGCCTGCGGTGTCGCCGACGCGCTTCGGGGAATGGGATGCGGTCGGTCGGACACGGTCTAGCACGGCCTCAACGTCGCCTGCGGGGACGCCATGGCGGAGGAGAACCGATCTCTGGTGGTCCCTGCGCGCGGCGACGGTAAGGTCGTCGGACGCGTGGTCGAGTGGGCTTGGGCGCCCCTTCCCGATGTGGGGCTTGAGCTCGCGCCAGGTCCGATGTCCGTAGAACTCGGCAACGATGTCGAGGCACTGGACGTGGGTTCTCGGTGCTCGTAGGCGCTCGAACTCAGACTGGAGGGCGCGCGCGACGCGCTTGGGACGACTGTCGTCCTTGAGGAGGAAATCCTGCATATCTCTCACCCGTGACGCGCTGGTCCCACCACAGCGCCGGAGAGAGCGCATGCGGAGTCGGAGGCCGCTTGCGGGCGGCTCGAACCGACGGGGCTGTCAGTTGCGACTTTTTGCGTTGGTTAGACGCGTGGGAACGAATGGCGCGCCCCTGCACCAAGCCGACGAGATTAGGGCCGGACCCATGTTTGGACAAGGGGTCTCCATCGCCCTTTCGGATGAGGGAACCTTGGTTGTGATGGGCGATCCCCGATCAGGGGGTCGGGGCCGCCGCGAACTCCGCCGCGTAGTCGACTTCGTCGCTCGCCGTGATGGCGTTGTCGACCAGCATCCTCGCATAGAGCCCAGCGAAGCCGTAGGCGGCTTCCGTTGCGTTGTGGAACCTGCCCAGCTCTACGAGGTCGCCTCCCGCAGGCTCCCAGCCGCCGCCGGGTGCCGCGGCAAAGGCCTCGACGTAGAACACGCCCGGCTCGACGTCCATCTCCGTGACGGACAGCCCGCCGACGTAGAAGATCACGGCCGACTCCTCGGGATCGACACCTTGCCACTGGACCTGCGGGTCGGCCACTCCGACGGCGGCGAGTCCAGCCCTGACCCGGCGCTCAAAGGCATCCCTCACGCCTTGGTTCCTGAAGTTAACGACGTTCCCGAAACCCATGGCGAGGCCTCCATGCCTACTCTCGAGACATTCGTACTACGGAGCGTCGCAAACCGGGATACGTGACGACACAGCTACTCCCCGGTTTCCCGGTCACGCCGGCTGCCGTCCGTACGCAGCCTTTCGGAAACCTTGCGCCAGGCGGACCTGACGTCCTCCTCGCCGAAGGGCGTGCCGTCCTCGAACGGCCACTCCCCCGCATCGACGTACCCGAGCGCCGAGCTTATGGCGTGCAGTTCCCTCTTCGTGAATCTCGTGCCTGGCTTCCGTTCGACCCGGCTGGTCATCCCCTGCCTCCATGTTGGTGTCACGAGGAGGTATAGTCCCGCCGGGGGTGCCGCTGATCGCCTATGGTACAAATAAATTTCCGGCTCACCTCGGAGCCGGGGCGGGTTCCCCCGCGATCCGGACCATCCTCTGGTCGTTCTCGAACTCGAAGCCGAGACGCTGGCACCATGCCGACAGCCGCTCGTAATTGTCCGGCGAAGGATCGGTGCTGAGGTCCATCCCGCATTCGTCAGCAAGCGCCATCAGGCGCTCCATGAACCGCGTGGCGATGCCCTTGCCGCCGTCCGAGCACTCGATGCCGTAGATGTGGGCTAGACCCTCGTCCTCCTCCTCGATGCTCAGCGCGATCTGAGGGAACTCGGCGGAGAGTGCCTCGACGCCTTTCCAGAAGCCTTCCTCGTTCGGCTCGTCCATGTACCTGCTCCTCGTCGGTTGCCTCCGGAATGTCCGGCTTGCCGGAGCAAGTGACTACGGACTAACCGCATGCGGGCACCCCGAGGGACTCAAGGGGCAGCGGCCTCCCCGATCTCGTACTCCTCGTCCTGGAGAACCTCCATGGAGTCATCCATGGCCCTGGCGAGGTCGCCCTCGTCATATTCCCGCAGCCAGCCCATCCGCACGAGTTCGGCAATGCCCGCCTCGTCGATGTCGATCATCCAAGCCGTCTTGCCGGTCTGGCTCTCCAGGACCTCCTCGTAGTCCTCGGGCGTCTCTCCCTTCCCGAGGACGTCGAAGCGCTCGCCGTCCGGGTCGACAAGGAAGACATGCACGATGTCGCCATATCCCCTGAAGGTCTCACCCTTGGCACCCTCATTGACCATGGCGGCCATCATCTCCCAACCCGTGTGCCGCTGCGCGGCGAGAGCGAAGACGTGGCACATCCCCCGCATGTAATCGATTCGGTGAAGGTGCATGGCGTTCTCCTGCCGAGGGATCAGAAGCCGGGGGTGCGTGGGCTGAGCCCGCCCGCGGGAATGGCCCTCAGGTCGGTTCCCCGCACCGTCAGTTCCATCGGCTCGGGCAAGCTCTCGAGGGCGGCATGGTGCTGCGCCGTCAATGGGAGCTGCCTCAGGACATCCGGGATGTCCGCGATGGCGTCCTCCGCGCGGCGGTCCGGGATGAGGTCCAGCGTCTTCATGGCAGGGGCCATCACCGCAGCCTCTCCGTCCCTGTTCAAGGTCACGACGAGGTTCCGGTCGCCGTACTCGACGGACAGGCGGATGGCCTCGATGAACCGCGCATCCCATGTCTCCGACGTCACGACGGCGCCGCGTTCGTCGACGAACTCGAGGCTCACCAGGAAGGCATCCCCTTCGCTCGGCGCGATCTGCGCCAGTGAGCCCGCCAGGTCGACAAGGCCGAGGGCCGTCGCGCTCTCGAGCACTTGCCCGGCACTGTGGTCGTTGGACCGGGCGACGAACCACGGTGCGAGGTCGCTGCGCTCCGGCGACGTGCGGTTCACGCCGCTTCCCTTCAACCTTCCGAGCAGTGCCATCGTCGCTCTCCTTCGTGACAGTCCCGAGGATCGTGGCGGTGCCCGCATGGCTCAAGCGCGCCGTTTTGACATTTCGTCCCAGCGTCCGAGGATCGGGTATCGCCACTCGCAGGGGTACAACGCCGTCATGTCGCTGGATGAACAGGTCCGCTGGAGCCTTCTCAACTATCCGTCGCTCTACGACCGTCGGATCGACGTCCTGCATTTCCGGTTCTGCATCAACAGGAGCTCCTACGAGTGGCAGGACGGGGAACTCGTGGATCCTGATCGCGAACCGGGCCAGAGAACGTTTCCGGAGACCCCGGTCGACCCGGACCAGCCCAAGTGGATGCAGGACCTGATGAGGAAGGTCAACGTCGAGCGACGGGAGACATGGGATCGCCGCCGTCAGGAGATCGACGACCTCTGCGCGTCGGACGACCTGACCTTGAGGAACGCGGCGCACCCGATCGAGGCGGACGTGCACCTCCTCAACATCCCCGACGACGTGAGGCCGGACTGGCTCGAAGGCGCCAAGCAGGTGATCGAGGCCCTGTACCGACACGAGCCGAAGGGCCAGGACGGCCACGACACCCCCGAGGCACACGACCGGAACCTCAAGCGGGTCGACGAGGCGCTGGCCATGATCCACGCCCGCTTCGGCCGGGAGCCGGACGAGGCCCGCTGCTTCAGGGAGTGGAAGGCGCTGAGGGCGCTGGAGTCCCTCGTCTCCTACAAGGATGACGACGACCTCGACTTCAACGGCGGCCGACCCGGCGAGGACTTCGGCAGCGACGACTGCTGGCGGGCGACGCTTTACGGGGAGGCCGACATGCTTCACGTCTTCGCCTGCGACGACGGCTATGACGACTTCCTCGTCGTCCGTTCGTGGACCGATGACGCCCACAGGTCGGAGGAATCCCGACTGGACCTCGATGGCATGATCGAGGCCGCAAGGTCATTCGCGGCCGGGCCGGAAGCGTCAGTCTCTGCCGCGCCTTGAGAATCCGCTTACGGGGCACGGGGCGCGGGTGAGCGCTCCGGCCCCTCGTATGCATCGAGCCGCTCGCACCACTCGCAGACGATCTTCATCTCCCGCCCGTCGTCGGTCCGCATGATCCCGGCATTGTTGTCCCAGCCGTCCAGCCCGATGATCTCGCCCGTGACCGACTGGCTGAAAGCCTCGATCCTGACGCGGTCCCCGACCTCCAGCCCGTAGTTGCGGGTGTAGTTCGGTTTGAACTCCTTCATGACGTCGCTGGCCCGGTGGGCGAGGTCCTGGCGCATGGCGCCCGTGGATGCCTGCATGCCGAGCTCGTACACGAGGTTAACGGCATCCCTGAGGAGCTTGCGGGCATTGTCCTCGCTCCCGATGCCGTGGTGGAGGGCGGCCGCGTACTTCTCCTGGAATCGGTCGAAGCGCTTGGCGGCATTCTGGTGGGTCGGATCGGTCCTGAGGGAGAAGGAATCCGCGATGTCGGACGCAAGCGTCGCGCATTCGCGCACCGCGTCCGCGATGTCGTTGAAGTTGTCGAGGTGGGCTGCATAGGTCGTCATTCGGATTTCCTCCTTGAAGTCGATGTCCCTACCTGACCGGGCGGTGCATCGCGCTCCACCCCACCTGAACCCCGAACCAATATCATCCGGCGTCACGCAAGGGCAAACGCAGGGACGGTGCCGCTGAGGCAACCCGCCGTACCCTTTGTCCTTGTGGGGTGCGTCGTCTCGGGTCATCGTCTCACAATCACCTGGAGAAGATCATGCTGCTGCGCCCAAGAAGGACTCCTGCCCCCGTCGCGGAGTCCGTGAACGACCTGTTTCCCGCAGCGGCGCCCACCCCGGGGCGCGATCCCCTCGCAGTCCTGCGCGAGGTCTTCGGCCACGAGTCCTTCCGTCCCGTGCAGGGCGACATCGTCCATCACGTGGCGGCGGGCAACGATGCCGTAGTCTTGGTCCCGACTGGCGGTGGCAAGAGCATGTGCTTCCAGATCCCGTCCCTGTGCCGCGAGGGCACCGGGATCGTGGTATCTCCGCTGATCGCCCTGATGCGCGACCAGGTGCAGGCGCTGCGGCAGGCCGGCGTGAACGCCGCCATGCTGAACTCCGAGCTTTCCGGCGAGGAGCAGGCGCAGGTTCGACGCGACCTCGTGGACGGCAAGCTCGACCTCCTCTACGCCACTCCCGAGCGTCTGGTAACGGACAACTTCCTCAATCTCCTGTCACGGACCCGGATCGCCCTGATCGCCATCGACGAGGCCCACTGCGTGAGCCAGTGGGGACACGACTTCCGCCCCGAGTACCGGCAGCTCGCGATCCTTGCCGACCGCTTCCCAGGCGTTCCCCGCGTTGCCCTGACCGCGACGGCGGACCCGACCACCCGCAAGGACATCATCGAAAGGCTGAGGCTCACCGAGGCGAAGGTGTTCGCCACGAGCTTCGACCGGCCGAACATCAAGTATTCCATCGTCGAACGCGACAACGAGCGCAAGCAGCTCCTCTCGTTCCTCTCCGGCCATAAGGGCAACAGCGGGATCGTCTACTGCCTGTCGCGTGCGAAGGTGGAGAAGACCGCCGAATGGCTCAACAGCCAGGGCATCCGTGCCCTGCCCTACCACGCCGGCATGGACAGGACGGTCAAGGCAGCCAACCAGGACGCCTTCCTGAAGGACGAGAACCTGTGCCTGGTCGCGACCGTCGCCTTCGGCATGGGCATCGACAAGCCCAACGTGCGCTACGTGGCCCACATGGACCTTCCCAGCTCTGTCGAAGCCTACTACCAGGAGACGGGCCGCGCGGGCCGCGACGGGGAACCGTCGGAGGCTATGATGATCTACGGCATGCAGGACGTGGTGCAGCGCCGACGCATGATCGACGACGGCGACGCCCCTGAGGAGGTCAAGCGCGTCGAGCGTGCCAAGCTCAACGCGCTGCTCGGCATCTGCGAAACGGCCGAATGCCGCCGGACTGCGATCCTCGCCCACTTCGGCGAGTCCCACGGCGGTGGCTGCTGCAACTGCGACTCCTGCCTCTCCCCCGTCGAGAAATGGGACGGGTCCGAGGCGGCGAAGAAGGCGCTCGGCGCCGTGTACAGGACCGGGCAGCGCTACGGGGCAGGGCACGTGATCGACGTCCTCGTCGGCAAGTCCACGGACAAGGTGGTCCGCGCCGGGCACGACAACATCCCGGCCTTCGGGGTCGGCAAGGAACTCGACGTGAAGTCGTGGCAGTCAGTTTTCAGGCAGCTCACTGCATCCGGCCTCCTCGTGGTCGACCATAGCGGATACGGAGCCCTCCAGCTCGGGGATGGCGCCCGCGAGGTCCTGAAAGGCGAGCGGGCCGTGACATTGAGGAAGGACCGTGCCTTCAAGGCCACGGCCGTCCGCAAGGCATCGGCTGCGTCGGTGGACCTGGACGAGGAGTCCCTCGCGCTGTTCGAGTCCCTGCGCGCCGAGCGGAGCCGGCTGGCCAAGCAGCAGGGGGTCCCTCCCTACGTCGTCTTCACCGACGTGACGCTGAAGGCCATGGCCGTAGCGAGACCGTCGTCCCTGGAGGAAATGACCTCGGTCCAGGGCATCGGCCAAGCGAAGCTCGACAGGTACGGTGAGACGTTCCTCAACGTGATCGCCACCCATGTCGCGGAGGCCGAGGCGGGACCGTCACCCGCCTAGCCCAGGCGGCCTCTCAAAGGGCTGGAGCGTCCGTCTCCCTGGCAGGAGCCTCCTCGGGAACCTGCCAGCGGGACAGCTCATCGAGGCGGGACCTCTTTTCCGCGAGCCTGCGCTCGCACCATGCGATGGCATCGGCATGCGTCCCGCCCTTCCTCGTGGGCAGGATCGTATTGAAGTCTGCGTAGTAGGTAACGATGCGCTGCCGGGCGTTCCAGGCCGCCACCTTTCCCTCCAGCGCCCTGTCCTCCGCCGACCCCGTTCCGGCATGTTCGAGCCAGGCCTCGCAGATGCCGTAGATTTCGTCCAGGGCGACGACGTGATCGTACGCGTCCTCGTGGTGTTCCTCGAGGGAGCTCTCGATCATGCCGTCGAGATCGACGTCCTCGTGCTCGCGGTGGCGCTCCCTGATCTCTGCGGCGTCGACACCCTTCCACGGAACGGGGCTCGTGCCGAAGACGAACGGAGGGGCCTTCGTGGACTGCCAGGCGGCAAACTCGGCGTTCCATGCCTCGCGCCTGTCAGGGTCATCCCAGTCGGGCATCCGGCTGATGCGGTTGTACGTGTCCCATCCCCAGCCGTCGTATGCCTGTTCGATGGAGTCCACGTACTCCCTGTTGTCGTGGGGAACGTGGAACATGACCTGTCCCGTCGCGTCGGCCGTGAAGCACGCGCTCCTGGCGGCCGCTAGTTCCTTCTCGGCCTCGCTGACCAGCACCTTGGTCCATGAGATGTCCTCGAGGCGCTTGCGGAAGGCGGGAAGCGCCGCCCTGCCGCCGACCTCGGCGATGAACGCCTCCAACCCTTCCCTGAACGAGGTCAGCGCGAGCCGCCCATGGTACCCGGCGCGGCGGGCATCCTCGGTCAACCCGCTCTGGAGCGCATGCACGAGCGGGGCGTCCTCGAGTTCCCTGATCCTGCCGGTCCCGTACGGGGAGACCATGGCATGCACCACGGCTTCGGTGAGGTCCTGCATCCCCAGCGACCTCACGTCGTTCCCCGCGTCGTCGGTCTCGTAGGCCTCGATGAGGAAGCGCGGCAGGGAACGCCGGATGACGACCGTCGCACCGGATGAGCGGTCGCTCGGCCTCACGGCATCGAGGAGGCGTCCCACGTGCCCCGGTCCGACGCCGAGTCCCTCGAGAATGGTGCCGTATTGAACTCTGCGTGCCGCCACCACGTCCTCGGGACAGTCCCCGTCGTCCGGGCTGGCGGGCATGGCCGCATGGCCCTTCGTGAGCTCGTGCCAGTCGCGGTACCCGTACATGGCGGCGACCGCCTCGAGGCAGCGCGCGAGGGAGAGTTCGTGCCCCACTCCCTTCAGGGCCTTGCGGAGGGACTTGGCGACCAGCTTGGGCCGCGTGAGGTTCTCGAAATGAATGCGCATGTTCCCTGCTCCGTAGGATCGGCCCGCTCGATCCCGGATGGGATGCGACATGGAGAAATCTCGTCGAGGGGATGCCAGGATGGCTTCGCCGTGCGGGCGGCGGGAACTCCCGAGGTTCCGCCGACAGGATTCGCATACTATTACGGGTGCTGCAAGAGGATTCACTGAGGTGCGGACGCTTGCGTGAGGGCATGCGACCAAGGAGGGGAGTCGGTGGGAATGGCAGGGGTTTCGCCCATGGGGAACGTATTCGCGGCGGACAGGATCGCAGGGGGCGGCGCGTGGTACGCACTGTACCTCGCCGTGAGGGAGATGAAGCCCGACCTGACGACGCGGGAATTCGACGATGCCTGGGAAAGGCTGTTCACCGACCTGTCCCGCACCAGCGGGAGACTCGAGCGCTACCTGTTCCTCGATGGGGACCGCCTGGCGACGCTGGGCTCTGAGGGGTCGATCGGCCGACATTGGACGACCGACGGATCGGTGATGCAGCTCGATGCCCTCTACGTACCGGACGAGGCGGACGACTCGTGGTGCGTGTACCTCGTGACCGGGACGGTGGACGATCCCGACATGATCGACTGGCCTCAGACCTTGAAGATGCGCATCGACCTTCCTTGGGAGAACGAGGTCGTTCTCAGGGACGATGCCGAGGTTCGGATCGGCTCGGTCCACCTCTACGATGAGACCGAGAGGCGGCCCGTCACAAGAGTCCGAAGGGATCTCGAGGGAACAGTGCTCCGGGCATCCGTTGCCCGCTCAACACCGGTCCCGTCATAGGGGGCCGGGCCTGGCCGGTCGGCGGAGAAAGCCGTCAGGGAAAGCACGCCGACGCGGAGAGCGGGATCGTCGTGCGGTACGCCAGCAGGTCCAGGTCGTAGTCGACCTTCGCGACAAGCGTGGTGCCGCACTCCTTGGTGCCGTAGGTGAACACCGGGGCAGGACCGGGTGCGAAGTAGTGCTCCTTGGTCTTGGAGCAATCCAGCTTCAGCGAGCCGCAGCGCACCCCTTTCTCGACCGCGTAGTGCAGGCTCGCGACGGTGAACACGAGCAGCCCCAGGTGGATCGTGGCGAACAGAACAGCCAGGAGGGCGGGCGCCACGAGCACGAACTCGACCGCCGTCGAGCCGCCCTCGTCCTTCGTGAAGCCCTTCTTCAGCATCCCGCACATCCTCACATCAGGCGCATGTAGGTCGTCTCGGTGATAGGCGTCTTGAGGAGACCTCCCACCGAGAGACCGGGAAACATCGGCTGGTACGCGAAGGTTACGTCGATCCTCACGTAGTCCCCGGCCAGGCCCGGCCGCAGGTTCGCCATCCCGTAGCTCGAGCAATCCCTGGCCGCGCCCGAAATGGCCCCGACCCTGACCAGCGCGTTGCTGGTGTTGATGCAGTAGTACCCCTCGGACGGCGAGTTCGGCTGGAGCCTGATGTCTTCGCCCAGCGATGTGGACCGCACCGCGGCCGCGATGGCGTTTCTCAGCCTGGCGCACTTCACCGTGGCCGGAAGCTCCTTGACGGGGTCGCAGGACTTCCACGCGGACTGCGCGCCCATCTGGGCGGCGTTGTGCACCTGCATCTTGCTGTACGCGTAGCGCGTCACGTCGATCCCGTTCAGGACGAGCAGGCAAAGCATGGTGGCGATGAGGGCGAACTCGATTCCTGCAACACCTCGGGAATCGCGGAGGAATGCCCCGGGGGTCGCGAGACCTCTCGCCCTTCTCATTTGCCGGTCCATTCCCTGCCTGTGTCCTTCCGTTCCGAATCCCGGCCGCGACCTGAAGCGCCTACTGTACCAGTTGTCCGCGCCCGCCGGCACCGAAGCCCGTGGGGAGGACGAGTCCTGCCTCGTCGCATCCGCCCCGGGACAGGATGGATGCCGTGCCGTTGATCAGCATGTCGTTGACGACCATCCCGAAGCAGGACGAACCGTTGCTGGACTTGTTCACGGCACCGCTGAACGTGACGCTCGCATGCGGCAGGTAGACCAGCCCCGTGATGTCCCATGTCGGGCTGTTGCCGGCAGCGGAGATGTCGACGCCGCTGGTGAGGTTCGGTGCCTGGTAGATGGCGATGCCCTTCCAGGGCCCCGTGGTCGGCGCGGCGATGTCCAGCGTGCCCCCGCCCGTGGGAGCGTGGACGTACGTGGAGGTGTTGCTCCCCGCGAAGATCACGGTCACGGCGGACCCGTTGTCCGTCTTGAGCGTGTGGCTCCCCGTCGAGAGTTCCCCGTTCCAGATGACGAGGGCCGTACCGTCCGCAGGGGTCTGCAAGGTGACGTCACCCGTCAGTTGCAGGTCGCCGCAGACGTGCTCGACGGACTTCAGGACCTTCGTACCGCTCCATTGGTTCTTCGCCGGGAGCGGGATTCCCCTCTTCGCCGGCATCTGGGGGTAGGACCCCGCGCAGGGATCGGCCGGTATGTTGGATGCAAGCCTGGCATACGGATCGGCGAGCGGAGGCACGTTCGACCTCTGGACCACTCCGCAGCCGTCGTTGGTTCCCGCCGCGTCGCCGAAATCGGCACCCAGGTCGTGGCCGTTGCAGCGGGCGTCCGCATTTGCCATGACGTTGCAGCCGGCCAGATCGGCCTTCGGCGCGCCGTTCGTCCTGAACACCACACCGTCGGTGCCCAGGGCCAGGATGCAGTACTCGCGAGGCAGGGGCGACGGCCTCGCGATGGCCACGGCCCTGATCGTCGTCCTCGGGTCGTCGGGAGAGCCGCCGGTGCCGCGGTAGCCCACGATCTGCGAAAGAAACAGGGGCACGGAACTGGTGATCGTCACGGTGTAGCAGTCGTTGGCACCCGAGGGGCACCTCGCGTTCCTGGCCACCGCGACAGAGACGTTGCCCTTCCCGTTCTCGAAGCCATACGCCGCCGCGACCGCCCTGGCCTCGGAGGCGTAATTGGCGCCCCCGTTCGTCACTGCGGCTACCACTGCTGAATCAGCGGCGTTCTGCATGGAACGCTTCGTGAGGTACCAGTTCGACGCCTCGACGCCGAGACCCGTCCCGCCGATCAGCACAGGCAGGATAAGGGCGGTCGCCACCGCGACGTTGCCGCCCCTGCTTGATGCAAAGGACGCGACGAGGCGCGGCAGCAACGCCCGCAGGGCCTTCACGGTCCCGACCCCGGAGAGAAAACAACGCATCATCCCTCCCCCATTATCCCATGGATTCAATCAGCTACTGTCGCACAGGTCCTGGCAGGATTCACCCCTCGGGCGGCTTCACTCTTCCGCGATGCCTCGGCGCGTCACCGATCCCGCCCTCTCGACCGTTCTGACGAACCGTTCCGGCAAGGGGACGGGACCCTCCTCAGCGATTCATGAACTCCACGACCTTCGGAACGATCTCGTTCCGGAAACGCGAGCCGCTGAACAGTCCGTAGTGCCCGACACCTTCCTGCACGTAGTGGAGCTTCCTGTCCGTAGGGACGTTCGGGCAGAGCGCGTGGGCGGCCTCCGTCTGGCCGAGACCAGTGATGTCGTCGTTCTCGCCCTCGATCGTCATGAGGGCCACGCGGCGGATCGCGGACGGGTCGACCGGGCGTCCCCTGTGCTCGAGCCTGCCCAGGGGCAGGTCATGGCGCACGAACACGCGCTCGACCGTCTCCAGATAGAATTCCTCCGGGAGGTCAGACACGGCGAGGTACTCGTCGTAGAAGTCCTTCTGCTTCTGGGCGACGACCTCGTTCCCGGACGCGAGGTTGCTGAACATCTCAGCATGGGCGCTCGCGTGCCGCTCGGCGTTCATCGACATGAAGGCGTTGAGCTGAAGGATACCGGGGTATACCCGCCGCCCTGCGCCCTCATGGTTCCACGGCACCTCCGCGATGCAGTTCTGCCTGAACCAGTCGATACCCTTCCCGACCGCGAGGGCGTTCACCTGGGTCGGGGAATTGCGGGTATCGATGGGTCCCCCGATGAGGGTCATGGACACGGGCACCTTCGGGTCGCGGTCCTGTTCCATCAGGGAGACCGCCGCGAACACGGGGACGGCGGGCTGGCAGATCGCCATCACGTGCAGGTCGGGAGCCAGTTCCGTCATGATGTCGCGCACGTAGTCGACGTAGTCGTCGAGGCCGAAGGTGCCCGCCGAAACGGGCACGGTGGAGGCGTCGGCCCAGTCCGTGATGTAGACGTCGTGGGTGGGCAGGAATGCCTTCACCGTGCCGCGGACGAGCGTCGCGTGGTGACCCGACATCGGCGCTACGATCAGCAGCTTGGGCTGGTCCCCGGCTCCTGCCGGGAGCGACCGCTCGAACCGGATCACGTTGCAGAACGGACGGCTCCACCTGACCCGCTCGACGACCTCGACCGAGTGCCCGTCGAAGGTGGTGGAGGTGATGTTGAAGCGGGGCTTGGCGTAGCGGCGGGTCAGGCGCTCGAACATCTCGAGACCGGCCGAGAAGGCGCGCACCTGCGGCAGCGCCGCCATCCTGCCGCCCGCCACGTCGAGCGCCTGCCGGGCGGCGGACGCCGCGATCCTCGGCCCGAGGACGGCGGCGTGGAAGGACTCGTAGGCCAGGTAGACCGGGTTCATGGCGGCTCCGTTGGGTTTCGGAACCACGATGGGGCCGGAAGGCTGGCCATGCAAGGACTCCTTGGCCGCAGCGGAAAGGAGTCCTTGAGACTTTGGTTCAGGAGCGATCCCAGGTGACGGGGCCGATCCTGTCCTCGCCGCCCATGTACGGCACGAGGGACGCAGGCACCGTGACGGTCCCGTCCTCGTTCTGGAAATTCTCCAGGATCGCGACCATGGTGCGTCCGACGGCGAGGCCGGACCCGTTCAGGGTGTGCACGAAGCGGGTGCCCTTTCCCCCGGCGGGACGGTAGCGGGCGTTCATCCGTCGCGCCTGGAAGTCGCCGCAGACCGAGACGCTCGAGATCTCGCGATAGGCCTCCTGGCCCGGCAGCCAGACCTCGATGTCGTAGGTCTTGGTCGAGGAGAAGCCCATGTCGCCCGCGCAGAGGGTCATGACCCTGTACGGCAGCTCGAGGCGCTTCAGCACCTCCTCCGCTGCGGAAAGCATGCGCTCGTGCTCGGCCCGTGACTCCTCGGGGGCCGTGATCGACACCAGCTCCACCTTCGAGAACTGGTGCTGGCGGATCATGCCGCGCATGTCGCGTCCGGCGGCTCCCGCCTCGGACCTGAAGCACTGGGTCCAGGCCGTGAACCGGATCGGAAGCTCCTCCTCGCTGAGGATGCTCTCGCGCACGAGGTTCGTGAGCGAGACCTCCGCCGTCGGGATGAGCCAGAAGCCGTCGGTCGTGCGGTAAAGGTCATCCGCGAACTTCGGGAGCTGCCCCGTGCCGTACATGGCGTGGTCGCGCACGAGCGCGGGCGGCGACACCTCGAGGTAGCCGAAGGACCGCGTGTGCACGTCCAGCATGAACTGCGCGAGCGCCCTCTCCAGCCGGGCAAGCCCGCCCTTGAGGACGACGAAGCGCGAACCCGAGATCTTCGCGGCGGCCTCGAAGTCCATCAGCCCGAGGGACTGCCCGACCTCGAAGTGCTGCCGGGGCTTGAACGGGAAGGTCTTCGGCGTGCCGTGCGCGTGGCGCAGCACGTTGCCCGCCTCGTCCTTGCCTTCCGGAACGTCCTCCAGGGGCAGGTTCGGGATGCTTGCCAGTGCCTCGTCGAGTTCCCTGACGGCCATCTCCTCGAGTGTCTTGCAGGCCTCGATGAGTCCCTTGAGCTCGGCCACCTCGCGCATCAACTCCCCGGCCCTTGCTTCGTCCCCGGCCTTTTTCGCGGCGCCGATCTCGCGCGAGAGGGCGTTGCGGTTCTCCTGCGCCTGCTGGTGGGCCGCGACATGGGAACGGCGCACGTCGTCCTTGGAGATCAGGGACTCGCTCAGGGGCGGGAGGCCGCGGCGGGCCAGTCCCCTGTCGAATGCCTGCGGGTTTTCCCTGATGTCCCGGATGTCGTGCATGGTCCTCTTCCTCGTGGATTGAGGGGAGAGAAGTCCCATGGACGCACACCGTTGTCAAACGTTGCGGGGAATCCTTGTGAAGCGTCCCCGCCGCGCATATGCTGGCGGCATCTCATCCCCCGACGGGGGAAGGAGCTGGGCCGTCGCTCCGCGTCGGCCTTCCCCTTTGCCCCATGCTCCCGCACCTTCTATTGCTGTCCCATCGATGGGGAGAGACAGCATGGCCCGGCGACCGAAGGCACCCGAGATCGAAGGAACCGTGGCCTCGTCCGTCTTCGTAGGAACCTGGAAGCAGCGGCCGGGCCGCTCCTGGGAGTATCACCATCCGGCCGACTGCCGCCCCCTGTCGCTGCGCGTCGCCGTGCATCTCTGGGACGGCGGCGAGGGATCCACGGTCCGTGCCATCGAAGGTGACGGACGCACCCCCGAGTTCAGAACCTACGAGACGGTCAACCTGCCGCCCGACGCGACGGCCGACGACGCAGCCGAGGCGGCGCGCAGGCTGACCGTCCGCTGGCTCTCGAAGGCGCCCAGGAGTCCCGGCGCGCAAGGTGAGCGCGTCGTCGCGGGCCAACTCGTCAACGCGGGGTTCATGCTTGACGACTTCCACGGCGCGGAGGCATGGCTGAAGCCGGATGACATGGAGGAATTCACCTGGTTCATCCGCGGGGCGCCCGACGCGGTCTTCGCCCGGATCAAGGGTGAGCAGGTCGCCATCCCGTACCCGGGCGAACTCGATCCCGAGATGCCCTGCGAGGTCGGGGTCAGCAGCGATCACGACTACGGAAGGACGACGACCGTCTCACCCTGCCTTGACGACGCGATCCGACTCGTCGAGGGACGCCGTCTGCCCTATCCCGCCAAAGACGAGGAAAGGGTCATCCCCTTCGAGGAACTGCTCTGGGGTCGAACTCCCTGACCGCTCATGGACTTGGCGCTGCGCCCGTCCTCGGGAATGCCGCATCCAACTCGGGGCAGCGCTCCCGCAGCCCGTCCACGCGTTCCAGGGCCTTCGCCATGTTCCACGCATGGCGGTCACCGTGGACCATGATCGCGTACTGCGACGCATTCACGTAGGCAACCGCCAGCACGACATCGCCCCCGAACTCCTCAGTCCCGGCCAGTTCGATTACCCGCTTGGCATCCATGATGCCGTGCCCGGTCAGGTCCCTCACCAGCCGCACGTTGTCTCCCGTCATCAGGGGATTGCCGCCCATGTCCTGTCTCCTGCTCCCTGGGCCGAGAATGGCACCTGGCCATGCAAGGCTGACTTCAGCCATCGTCTCCCGGCCCACCGTCGGCCGCGAGGCTCCGGTAGAGGTTGACCGTCCTCCGTCCCCTCGGCCTCCCCTTGGCCTCCCGCTTGCCCATGGTGGTCTCCAGCCATCCGTAGCCCGTCATCGTGGCCAACTGGGCGCTGACGCTGTTCTCGTTCAGGCCGAGGGCCTGCGCGACCTCACGGACCGACCACCACCTGTCGCCAGTGAGCGCTTCATGGATCAGCACCTGCTGGGGCTGCATCCTGCGGAGAGTTTCCGGTGTCTCCTTGCGCGAACGGGAGATGCCCATGACGAACGTCAGGTGTCCCTCCCCGGCCATCTTCTCGAGAACGGACAGGGCGCTTGTCGCCTTGGAGAGTTCCTCCATCCCGAGCTTGGAGAGGTCTATTTCGCCCCTGAAGTAGCGCTTGGCCATTTCGTCGCCTCCGCGATTGCCACAATCCCGGACAGACATACGCGAAAACCTATCAATCGGCACCAATAAATCCTTGCGGAAGCCATGCGAGTCCTTCATAAGGGCGCCGATTGCCGATCGAGTCCTGCATAGCTGCGGAGGGAACCATGGGACGGATGCTGCGTGAGGGAGAGAATTCTCCCTGGGGAACGGCCCTCTGGGACCGTGCCGCCGCCCTGCGCCTGTTCTTCAGGGTGGCCGACGTCACGCTCGACACGGCGGGCAACGCCCGCCTGGCCGATGTCAGGTTCGTGGACAATGTCGGCGGAACCCCAGTATGGCGCCGCTGGAGCGTGGGACAGACCCTCCACTGGCACCCCTTCAAGCTCACGCTCCTCGACACCAGGCGCGCGGGCATCCACGTGGCGAGCGAGTGGCGGGATACACGGGACGTGATGCGCTACGGCGGCAACTGCATGATCAGGGATCGGGGCGTGTTCGTCCTGAACCCATCCAACGTCGTCTCCGTGGCCGAACCGCTCGTCGAGGCCCTCGGGTTCCGTCCCGAGGCCGACCTGATGGACGATGTCCTGAGGCATCGCTTCGGCTGGGACGCGCACGGCTTCGGCCGCCCCTGCCAGTACCTCCACCTTCTCAAGAGCCTCGATGCCGAGCAGGAGGCTCGCGTCGCACGGGCAGAGGCGGCCTGAGCTTACCCGAACGGGTCGGCCCCTCGCGGTTGTCCGGGCCGCCCCGCCTGGTTACTTTCTCGCGCCGTCCGGAACATGGCGGGACTAGCGGAGGTGACCCATGAACAGAAAGCGCGAGACCGCACCGGAGATCGAAGGGCTGGTCGCCACCAAGGTCACGACCTGGTCGTCCTGGAACGGCTCCAGCCAGGTCTGGCAATACCACCACGACAGCGACTGGCGCCCCGACGGCAGGATGGTGCGCGTCTCGCAGTCGCTCGAGGACGGCAAGACCCACGTCTGGAAGGGCGAGGGTGATGCCGAGCATCCCATCATTCTCCACGACATGTCGGATGCCGAGATCGTGGAGGCCGTGAGGCGCCTCGCCGCCGGCCACATCGTGGACATGTCCTCCGACGTGGCAAGCCATCTCTACAGGTCGGCAGCCAGGAAGCTCGTCGAGGGCGGCCTCGACTACGGCGACTATCTCGGCGGCGCAGCCTGGTGCAAGCACGAGGGACGGATCATGCACGCGATCCTCGCCCTCGACGAGGACGGGAAACAGATCGTCGACTTCGACAACCATCCGGTGACCTATCCGCACCCCGACCGCCCGGTGGCCGTCGTGGTGTCATGGAACGTGCACGATGCCTTCCCCCTCGTGGGCCACGAGACGGTTGCCCCGAACCTCGACGCGGCCATCGAGCTGGTGCGGCGGGGGCTGATCCCGATCCCCGACATCGCCGAGCACGGGTTCGACGAGGCCGAGATCGATGCCAGGGACGAGGACGATTCCCTCGAGGGCATCACGGCTCGCGACGAGTTCTGGAACAGGACCGAATACAGGCAGGTCGACTTCGACTACGCAGAGCTTGTCAGGGGTTCCAATCTTTCCCCGTAAGCGAATGGGCTTGCCTTACCGTCGTTCCCTGGACATGATCGAGTCCTCGGCCGAAAGGCCACAGACTGACATGCCGCCATGAAACGGCGGCGCTCGCCCTCCATGAAAAAGAGGGGTGTCGCATCGCAAGCGAAAGGCGATCCGGCATGTTCCTGAACGATCTCACCCATACCAGCCTGCACTCCGTCCGCACCCTGACGGAAACCGACCCCAATTCCGGGGCTGCCCACACCACCGTATCCGTGAGGAGGAAGTCGCCGGACCACTTCGGCGTCTACGTCGCACACCCGATCTCCGGCATCAGGGTCGGCCGCATCCTCGAGATGCAGCGCCGCGTCAGCGAGTCCTTTGGCAGGGCCAATGCCGGATCTCCCCGCGCCGTCACTCCCTTCTTCCCGATGCGGACGACCCATCTCGCCGCGGACGACATCGGGGCCAACGAGTACGGGGACACCAAGGCCCTCTTCGGGGCGACCCGCGCCTTCACGTTGCAGAACCGAATGGACGCGATCCTCCACTCCGATGCCGTCCTCATCAACTTCGACCTCAGGGACGATGACGGCGTCTACCGCCTGTCGAAGGGAATCCCATTCGACTACGGCTGGGCAAACGCGTGCGGGAAGCCCACCGTCGCCGTCATCGGCGCAGGGAACCCGAACTGGTCCGAGACACTGATGTCCTGCTGCACGGTGACGGACGATCTGGATGAGGGGATCGACATCCTGAACGGGATGCTGTCGCCCGCGTCACAGGACTCCGTCACATGGAAGATCGTGGCGGAGGTCTTCGAGTTCGGGGCAGAGGCCTCGCTGGACTACATCGCACGCCTGGCGATGGCGGACGCCCGCAAGCACATCGAGGGAGAGCGCGCCATTATCTCGGTCATCCCGGAGGGTTCCGGCAACCCGAACTGGCACGGGCAGGTCGCACAGGTATCCGACTGGATACTGTCCCACCCCGGCGAGGCCGAGGCAGTGGTGCGCCAGTTGCTGGCGGCACCCGTCAGCGCCTAGCGGCCATGGGGACCGGATCGTACAAGGCATCCATGTCCTGCTGCGGTCCGTGTTCCCTCGTGATGCCCTGGCCCACGATGCCGGATTGGAGGGCCTTCCCCGAGGCCTTGTCCTTGATGAGGAAGTACCTGCCGCCCTTGTCGAAGGACACCGTGGCCTTTTCGCGGTCGAACGCGACAAGCTCCCCCTTCACCTCACTCGCGCGGTGGACCGGGGGAGCCGTCGGGCCGTCCATCTGGGGCGCGGTCGCCCAGAAGGCATCGAGCAGCCTCGCAGCCTTCGGATCCCCCCTCCGGGCGACCGCCAGGATGGCCCTTGCGGAGGCCTCGGGGTCGGACTCGAATGCATCCGGGACCACCCTCGTGGCTGGATCCGCCGACAGGTAGTCGGACAGCTCGACCATGCGGCGGAACTCGGGAACCTCGGAGTTCGCCCTGAGCCATTCCCACCGGTTGGTCATGACGAATCCTTCCTTGACGGGAACGACGAAGACGGGGTTCGAATCGAACGGGGAATCGACGGCCCCCCCGAGTTCCGCGACCGCGTCCCTGATCCTGGCGATCCTCTGGGGAGCCGAGTCCAAGGATGGCGCCTCCTTCGCGATCTGCACGAGTTCCTCCATGGAGGCGGCCTTCACCCTTTCGACGAAGGCGGGGTCCGAGGACTTCTCCAGGACCCACCTCAGGCTGTTGCTGGTGTAGTGCGAGTCGTCCCCCTTGACCGTGTACTCGTCGAGCTCCCTTGAAACGAGCAGCAGCGGCAGGTGGTCCTTCGACTTGCCGCTCTTCATCACCATGAGGGCGGCGAAGGCATCGGCCTGTCCCTCGTTGGACAGCTTGCCCTTCCCAAGGACGATGCAGTGCCCCACCTCGTGGCTGATGATGTCCAAGGCCGCCGTCTCGTCGTCCACGTCGCCAAGCTTCGCCTCGCCTTGCTGGTACCGGTCAAAGCGCACCCTTGCCGTGTCCTGCGGGGTCGGACCCATGACGAAGCAGGCCTCGTCGAGGATTCCCACGGTCGCATACGCCCCCCCGTCGCGGAAGTCAGGCAGCGCCGCAGCGGACCTTGTCCTCATACCGAGGTGAGCCGCCACCCTCTTGTTCTCCCATTCCTTGGGAGCGGACCTGTCGTAGATCAGGACATCGGACCCGACCTCCGCCTGCAACCTTGCGACGATGCCCCCGTAGGTTCCCTCGCCCAGCGGCGCGACGGCATGAACGGCCTTGTTGTAGGCCGTCTCCAGCTTGGCCGCTCCCGAAACGACACCGACCATCGCGGCGGTCGCCACCAAGCCATAGGCGGCGCCCTTTCCGACGGCGTAAGCAAAGGAGGACAGGGCGGAAACGGCAGAGGCAATCAGGCCGGGCTTGCCCTTGCCTCCCTCGACGATCGACGGCCCCGAGGCGAGAGCGCCGAGACGGGCAAGCGCCTCCGCATCCTGTGTTTCCTGCTGAGTCGCACTTGCCCGCTGGTCTGCCATCACCCGCCCCGCATGGTCTTCCCCTCGGGACAGGGTGACATGGGGCAAGGCAAGTGTCCTAGCTTGGAAGGATTCGTGCGCTTCGACGCACCCCGGGCAGCCACATTGTCATGGACCCACTGGTCGCGAGGCCGCCTCGTTCCCGCATCCCCGTCATATGCCGGAGGGACCGACCCTGACCGTGAGGTCGGCTTGCGCCTCGGGGACGAAGAACGTCTTCGTGATCCCCGCGCCTAGAACTCCCGCCGCGAATGCCTTCCCCGTCGCCTTGTCGTCTATCCGGAAGCGTCTCCCTCCCGCCTCGAACGTCGCCTTCGCGGATGCCCTGTCGAACGAGACGAGCGTTCCCTTGACGTCGGCGGCGCGATGGACCGGAGCCTCCCATGGGGCTCCCTTCTCGGGCACCGTCCCGCCCAGTTGCCCGGCCATCGCGGCCGCCCTGTGGTCTCCCCTGGCCGCGAGGGCGGAGAGGGCCGCCGCCGTCGCCCCGAAGTCATGCGACAATCGTGGAGGCAACTTCCTTGTCCCGGGGTCGGCTGACAGGAAGTCGGACAGGGCCACCATCTGCCCGAACTCCTTCACCTCGGAATTCGTCCTCATCCATTCCCACTTGGCCGTCATGACGAAGCCCTCTTCCACGGGGACCACGAAGATCTCGCCTTCGTCCTTGAGACTGGCGACGGCGTCACGGAACCTGGCAAGTCCCTCCGGCGCGGCCTTGCGGGTGGGCGCCGTCACCGCGATCTGTGCCAGTTCGATCATGTCGGACCCACGCACCTTCTCTACGAAGGCGGGATCCCTCGCCTTCTCGAGCAGCCAACGCAGGCTCAGGCTGGCGTAGTGATGGTCGTTCCCGCCCTTCCCGTACTCGGCCAGCTCCCTCGACGCCAGCAGCAACGGCAGCAAGTCCTTCGACTTGCCGTCCCTCATGGCCATCAGCATGGCGAAGACGTCGGTGTAGCCCTCGTTCATGCCGACCTCGCGTCCGTAGAGTCGCGAGAGCAGGCAATGCCCGATCTCGTGGTCGAAGCCGTAGCCTTGCGACACCTCCATGCTCACGTCGCCCGGATTGAGCGGGTTTTCCTGGATTCGGTTCAGCCTGCCGATCAGTTCCGCCGCGGTTTCATCCAGGTCCGACCCCATGACGATGCAGGCATAATTCGCCAGATCGGCCCAAGGACCTTGCGTCTCCGCCATCTTCTCCACCGACCAAGGCCCCAGGCCGGCATTGGCCGCCACCCTCTTGATTTCCAGTTCCTGCGGGGCGGACCTGTCGTAGAGCACTATCTTGCCTGGTCCGACGAGGGCATCGATCTCGGCCTGCCTCTCGGACACGATGCGTCCGTATTCCCCCTGTCCCATGGGAGGGGCGGCATGAACGGCCGAGTTGTACGCCGTGTACATCGCACTGACGCCGTGCACCGTCCCGATCACGCCTCCCGTCAGGCCCACGATCATGCCTGCGGCGATCGTGAGCCCGCGCGCCAGGGTAGCCAGACCTGACAGGGCGGAGGCGACCAGGCCCGGCTTGCCGCGCCCGACCTCGACGACGGCCGGTCCCGAGGCAAGCTCCCGGAGCCGCGCGAGCGCTTCCTCGTCCTGCGCGTCGTGTCCAGTCATGTCCCCAGGGGATGCCGCCATCGACCTGCCTCGCCTCCTCCCCTAACAGGGTGGCATGAAGCAAGGCAAGATTCCCAATCCAGCAAGGTTACCAATTCCCGGGGACACGTGGCATGAGGTGCGGTCGGCTGCGAAAGCTCGCGTCATGACCTTCTAGGAGTCGCGGCCTCGCCGAGCTCGAGGTCTGGCTGACGATCCGCGGCTCCGAACGTCCTCGTGATACCTTCCCTTACGCTCCCTGCGGCCACGGCCTTGCCGGATGCGACGTCCCTGATCACGAATGAGCTGCCATCCCTATCTCGCCATCCCCGTCTGCTGGCGACGGTTCCAGGCCTCTTGGAGGGCATCGGTGGCAAGCCAGTGGTCCAAGGAGTTGTGGATGGCGTTGATGGCCCCGCACCAGGCCTCCGTGTAGTCCGGCGCGCCGCTGGAGATGCCGATCCCCCCGAGCTTGCCCTCGGTCAGCATGTTGGCGTCCATGTGCTCGTGCAGCTCGTTCACGGAAGTGACGGTCGGCGGAATCTCGCCCCTGTACATGAGGACGTAAAGGTCGACCCTGAGATCGGTTGCCCTTTTCTCGAGATCCCTGACCAGCTTGGCGGCGTTCCGGTCGTTCGTGACAGCAATGACCTGGGAGCCGATCTTGCCCGCGTCCTTGTCCATCACGTGGTGGACGACCTTGAAGGCGTTCCCATCCTTCTCGATGGTTAGCGAGAGATCGTTGTTCTCGTAGAAGCCCTCGCTCCTGAGCGTCCGAACGACCTCGTAGGGGCGGACCCCGTCCGGGATGCCGTACCTGACCCTGTCCATCAGGCCGCCGTCGGCCAGCCACCTGTCGACGGCGCGATGGACGGCATTGAAGGCACCGCAATAGGCTTCGTCCTCGTCCGGTGCGCCCGTCTTGAACCCGTGCCTCTCCAGCGCCGTATCGTTGACGAGCAGGTTCGCGTCGAAGTGAGCGTGCAGCGCCCCGAAGGATCCGATGTCGGCGGGAATCTCGCCCCCCTTGGCCATCTCCTCCAACTGGTACTGCACCTCGGCGACCTCGACCTCGAGCAGTCCGGCGAGCTTGGCTGCCTTCTTGGCGGTGCCGAATACGGCGATGACCTGCTCGGCGACCTTGCCCGGAACCTTCGTGCTCTCCGTAGAGTGGATTACTGCAAACCCATCCCCGGAGCGCGAAACCGTCAGGCCGAGCTCGGGACTCTCGTAGCTGCCTCCGCCGTCAAGAGCCTCGAGGACACGGTTGGTATGGATTTCATGGGCCTTCTTGTAGGCCGTCTTGATCGCTTCGGGGGCGTCCTTGCACCGGATGCTCTTGGACTTCGTGACGACGATCCCCTCCCTCGCCAGCGCGATCTGGACCACGTATCCGTCGGGAACCATGCCGTCCGCCCCGACGGGTCCGAGCGGATAGGCATGCTTCTGCCACTCGGCCACGACTCCGGCCTTGTCGTCACTCCAGAGGCTAAGGCTCGACATGTTCATCTCCCCGGCTGGCGCTTCGGCTTTGAGGAAGCACTAGCAGCCAGCGTGAGACAAGTCAGCCAGGTCCGTCGGCCACCTGGACGGTCGGTCGAGCTGCGTCCAGTCAGGGGCGCGAGCGTGCCAAATGGAGATCCGCTGCGCCGACAGATAGGATATATGTCAGGGCTTCTGATGCCCGCAGACATGGGAGGTTCGTTGAGATGAGTACGGCCGAGACCACCGATGCCTGCATCACGGAGACGCCGGACGGGCGGACGTACTGGGAGTTCGTCGATGGCAGGTGGGTCCTGAACGACGAGGCCACCTGGCACCTCAACCGTGCCCTGGAGCGACGCGACCCCTGGCTCGTGGACATGATCGAAAGGGCCGAGGAGGACCTGAAGAGGCCGTCCCTCGACCTGGCATCCCTGTCGCCGGAGGATTTCGAGCGATGGCTCAGGGGCGAGTACCCCGGCGACTGGGGCAGCTTCTGCATCACGGGGCTGTCCCGTGAGGACCTGCTCCGCGTCATGTTCAGGAACCATCGGTGACCCTGTGCCCGGTCGGGTTCCGTTCCCGCCGGGCAAATCCTCTCCACAAGGAATAAATAGGCAAGCTTCGGGCCGTTGAGGCTTCCACCCGGCTGACGCTACCCTAGAACCGGCAGTGAAGCGGGACGAGTCAATGGATACCGAGCAAGCCTTCGTCGAAGCCGTGCATCCCTTCATCGACAAGGCGGACGCGATGCGGATGCTCCGGGAAATCCGGAGCGCATATTCGGCTCCCGACAGGCACCACCACGACTGGAGGCACGTCACGGAGATGGCAGCCGACCTGGACAGGTTCGCGTCCGATCCTTCCGTCGACCTTCACGACGTGCTTCTCGGCATCGTGTTCCACGACATCAGGTGCGACCCGAGGCGCTCGGACAACGAGGAGGTCTCCGCCCGGCTGGCAGACGAGTGCCTCCGCCTCCTTCCATCACTGCGCCGTTCCCGCATTTCCTCTCTCGTCCTCGCGACCGACCACAAGCGTCCGGTCACGACGAGGGAGGAGGCTGTCATCGTCGACCTCGACCTTGCCGTGCTCGGTTCGTCGCCCGAACGTTACGCGGCATACGTCGACGGGGTCAGGAGGGAATACGCGTTCGTGTCCGAGAAGGACTGGAGGAACGGCCGATCGGCGGTTCTGGAAGGCTTCCTTCGCCGCGACCACGTCTACAACACGCCGGAGATGCGGCATCTGGAGGCGCGGGCACGGGAAAATCTCTCAGGCGAGCTGAACGCCCTTTCCGTGTCCTCGGAGAGGGTGCCCGCTGAGGGACGCTAGCGTCCGAAGAGGACCGGGGCCGCATGATGCTGCGGCCCCGGCGAAGTGATGCCCGTGCGCGGCCTGCCGGCCCTATGCCACCATGTCCATGTCCGCACGGCGGCCGAGCGGGATGTCGTCCAAGGCAAGCTGGGTGCCGTCCGCGTTCCGGTAGGTCTCGAGGAAGATCTGTGGCTGCACCAGGCGCACGTCGTTGCCCTGCTTGACGATGACGGCGCCGTCGTCGAACACCTGCGGGGTCGCGGCAGGCCCCTGGAACTCGCCCTTGCCCTCGAGCCGGACCGCGAGGCAGATGTCGCGGTCGTCGCGCTTGAACAGCCCGGCGCCGTTCGGGCCCGCAGGGCCCGCAGAGGTCATCTTGGCCGCGACGAAGCCCCTGTCGCTGTTGTACATGTCGCCGAGTCCCATGTTCTCCCGCGCGAATCCCAGGAGCGACTTCAGCTTGTCCGCGGTGACGGGTTCCCCGCAGAGCTTCATCTTGAGCCCGAGCTTCGCGGCCTGCTTCTCGTCCACCTGGTTGATGATGATCACGCCGTTGCCGTCGCCCGGCACGGCCTGCACGGACTTGTCCTTGCCGTTGAAGAAGACGATACCGCGGTCGCCGATGGGATTGCCCTGCCAGTCCGCGATCTGCTGGCCCGCCTTCTCGTGCCCCTCGGGGTAGACGAGCGGCTCGCCGCCGCCCGGGAGCGCGGGGACGGGGATGATGTACTTCTGTGCGCTCGAGATGACCTTCAAGGATTCGTTGGAGAAATCGAGGTCTTCGGCGGCGATGGATGACATGGCAGGTGCTCCCGGAACGCGATTGCGGACGAATCCTTTGGGATTCGCCGCAATGGTCAGGGAAGCCGCTGCAAGGAACGATTGGGTCCTGCCGGCTCAGCCGCAGCAGGGACCAGCACCTGCGATGCGGACGGCAGCGCTCGGGACGGGAATCAGGGTCCGGGCGACGCACGCCCGGCGAGATCGGCAAGCGGACCGAGACGCTCCTCCGGGATGCGGGAGATGATCTCTTCCACATCGGGAGCGGCATGCCCCATCGCCTTCAGGCTGCGGGCGAGGAAGTACGGTCTCTCGAACGCGACGTCGGCCATCTTCTCCCCGAGCACCTGCTCGAAGTCGTTCTTGAGCGTGCCGAACGGCATGGTCAGGCAAGCCTGGTTGACCTGGAACCCGCAGCGCTCGGCCTGGGACATCAAGCGCCACGCCTCGATGTCGAAGAAGTGGCTGGCCTGCTCGCGGCTCAGTTGGACGTGCCCGTTTTCGCTGAAGAACTTCTCGGCCTCAGCCCGTACGCCCGTCGACATGCCGCGATCCTCCCCGTCTGCGTTCCCGCGATACTAGCAACCGCAACTGCATGGCAGGCCACCCGTTCTGCCGGCGACTTGCCACTGGACCAAATTGGTCCAATCATACCCGAAACATAACAACACTCGTCACAACTGCCCATGGACCGCGATCAGATGGCCAACAGCCGCTGAGCCCCTCCCTTCGGCACTGAACGATCGCAGGAGTGAAGGCATGGGCAGGTTTCGTCACCTCATCGGCTCCCTGATCGCCCTTGCGGCGGTCGCGTCCCCGGTCGCGGCCGAGGCCAGCACGATGTACTTCTACCGGGAGGTCGGCCGCGGCCCCAAGGACCTCGGCTCACCACCCGTCTGGCAGACCCCGCAGGACCTCGGCACGTTCGCCGACACCTCCCCGGTCACGACCCAGGTCATCGCCACGGACGCGGACGGAAACCTCCTGCCCTACCAGGTCGTCGGCGGGAGCCTTCCTCCCGGCGTAGGGCTCAACCCGAACGGCACGATCACGGGCAACCTCTCCGCCGGGGCCTCGTCCTCGTCCTACACCTTCTCGGTCATGGCCTCCGACGCGAAGGGAAACCGGGAGGTCCGCGAGTTCACGATGCATTTCGCGAACACGGGCAACCATCCGCCCTACTTCGCGACTGCCGCCAATCTCGGGACGTTCCCGTCGGGCCTCGATCTCTCCCTGATGTATCGCGGCATCACCGTGATCGACGACGATCACGACAGGTGCATCCCGGAGATCATCGATGGCTCACTCCCGCCGGGCATCACGATCCCCGACATCAACAACACGACCTTCGAGGGCGTGCTGCCGAAGGTGTCCAGCGCCACGACGTACTCGTTCACCATGTACGTCTGCGACGCCATGGAGAACGAGGTCGAGCGGACCTTCACGATGACGGTCAATCCCGTCAGGCCCGCGCCGTCCGGCCTCGCGCCCGACGCGGGCAGCGGCCCGGACGGCGTCAGGCCGGCCTGGACCGCCGCAGCCGACCTGGGCACGTTCTCGAGGGCTGACTTCTGGGTGAATCCTTCCGTTGGCGGCAACAGCCCGGTCGGCAACACGACCCAGTTCGTGCTCGTGGCAGGCTCCCTGCCCGAGGGGCTGTCGCACCCGTTCATGGACGAGAACAACGGCCCGAGGAGCGGCTACTTCGGCGGCAGGATCGATCCCTCCGCACGGGCCGGCGACTACTTCTTCACCTTCCGCATCATGGACGACAAGGGCTACTGGTCCGAGCGCACCTTCAAGATGACGGTGGAATAGGCCGGCTCAGCGTCCCGGCGCTGCGGAAGGCTTCGGAACGAGGACGCAGACATCGCGCGGGTCCTGATCCAGCACGAAGTAGGTGTTGGTCACGCCATGCTCGAATGGGTCGCCGAGCTTGCCGGACAGGACGTGCATCCCGCGGTACAGCCCGTCGAACTGGTAGTCCCCGACTGGGGAATACTGCTCGCGCCTCGTCCGCTCGATGAAGCCGCCCCTTCCGTACACGTTCATGGGCTCGTCGGACACGAACCTTACGCCGCGCAACCGATCCAGTTCGGTGAACGTACCCTTGCCGGAGACAGTGTTGATGTAATGGCTCTGGACGTTGAAGGCGATGCGTGCGCCTGCCCACAGGGGTGCGCCCTGCGCGTCCACCACCTGGTACCGGGAGGGGTTGAGCGGGGTTCCCTCCGCGGTCGTCAGGGGCACCTCGTACTTCCAGACGTCGAGCCCCTCGGCATCCGGCACCTCGTCCAGACTCCCGTGCCTCGACACCACCTTGGGCGCACTGCCGTCCTGCTCCTCCCATACGAGGACGGGAACCTTGCTCTGCTCATCGACGGTTATGAAGCGCATGTCGGTCTCCGGTCTTTCCTTCCTGTAGCCTAACAGCCCCATCCGCAAGGCAGGCCGTGCCCGGTTGTGGGTTTCCTCGGGGCGTACCAGCCTGTGATCGCCGATGCCGGGAGAAGCTCATGACCGCTACCAGGGAGAAGACCACGCTCGTGGTGCACATGGCCGAGCGCCACCCTCGCCACTACAAGGCGCTCCGCGCGATCTTCGAGATGGTACCGGGCGAGTTCTCGGGGGGAACCGGCAACACGGTTGTCGTCCCGGGCGACAAGAAGGCGGGCCGCTTCCATGAGGTCGCGGAGTCGTTCCTCGTCTCGATGGCAGGCGACGAGGCGGTCGCTCGGCTCCAGGGAATCCCGCTGACCCAGCTCGAGATCTTCGTCGAGAAGGACAGGGCTGGCGAGTTCATCGGACGTCTCATGGACAACGACGACATCCGCGAGGTCCTGCTCGAGACCCCCGAGTTCGATTCCGTCAACAGCCCCGCAATCGTGCAGGCGCTTGCCGCCTCGGCTGCGCCGAGGCCGTGAAGTTGCCGTTGCCGAGCACTGACCAGCCGCGATATGGACACCTGAAACGGGAGGAATGGATGACGTACGAGTTCGACAGGGAAGACCCGCTGCACGCCGAGGCTGCCGATTTCGCGGGGCCGGAATCCATGGTCCTGTGGATGCATGAGTCGCATCTCGGGCCGGCCTCGTCTCCCGTCTACCGCGAGCTGCATGCCCTGACGCTAGACGAGGACCGCGAGGAAGTGACCGTCGTCCGCGGATGGGCCAATTCCTCCGGCACCCCCGCCGTCAGCGTCGACATGGTCGTTCCGCTGTCTGCCTTCACCGGGAAGTACAATCCCTCCAACTTCCCTCACGGCAACCTCTTCGATCCGCGCTCGCCCGGAAGCGAGCTCGAGGCGGCCTTCGCGCGCGAGGTCGGAGGCGCCGTTGCATTCCTCTGGAAACACGACTTCGACGGTCTGGCCAGCTTCGTGGCCCGCGTCGCGACGGTGGGCAAGGAGGAGATCGTTGCCGGCAACGTCGTGAAGGACGCCCACGCGCCGGACGGCCAGGATCCCTACGCCGTGACGGTCTCCCTGCGGGTCCCGCTCGCGGAGTTCGGGGCAAAGGCTCCGGCCTACGGACGCTGATGCCTTGTATGCCCTCAGGGTCCGGGGGGCTGAGGCTCCTCGGACGCTTCCTCGGCAGGCACCGATCTCTCGGAGAGGGCAGGCTTCGGCCTGATGCCAGCCAGCCTTGAGAACTCCGTGAGGGCCGTCCCCCTGTCCGAAACCGCATGGTCCTTGACCGTGGCACGGCAGGTGATGGTCTCGCCTTCCTCGAGATCGACCCTCGAGGCAGTCTCCCAGTAGGCGCGCGCTCCGTCGGGAGACGCGAAGCGCCAGAGGTCTAGCTCCCGGCCGTGCCACTCGCCGTATCGGTCCGAATAGCCCCGGTCGACCCGCCCCCTGCCCGTTACGGTTAGTTCGGTCTCGATCCTCTCACCGATGTCTCCCATGAACTCGCCCTTCAGCGGGCGTCCCGCCGACTGCGCCCAGCCCAGCAGACAGCGGGCGGCAAGTTCCGCCTCATCCAGGCCAACATCCGTGCCGAGCCGCCTCGCCTTCCAGAGGTCATCCTCCCGGTAGCCCATCCTGGGAATCCAGTTCATGACCTCGTCGGCCACGGCGAAGGCCTCGTAGGACGGCTCGCGTCCCGACCTGAGTGAGGCCATGGCAACCTGGGCAGTCGACAGCTCGTTCTCCTTTCCCCCGCGCACGAACCCGTCCAGCCTTGCTGCCTCGTAGGCTGCCGCAAGGAACCGGACGAGCGGCACGCGCGAGGCCCTCTCGGCGGCAAGGAAGCTTTCCCAGTCGTACTGTTCGGTGACGCGATAGGTGTTCAGCTCCCGCTCGAGGTCGTCCCCGGCCTGGAGCAGTCCCTTGTAGCCCCGCAGGATCGAGGCGGGGTCATGCCCGATGAAGTCGGACACGCATTCCGACCCGACGACCACCCTTTCCGCCGGACTTCCCTCGCGGGCCAGCACGAACGCCTCCTTGCGGTTCCTGACGGTCTTGCAGTGATCGCAGGGGATGCGACCCTTGGCATCCAGCCGTCCGACGAGGGTGGAGCGCACATCCTCGGCATCGAAACCCAGGAATCCGGTGACGGGCATGGCCTTCACCCTGCCCGTGTCCGCCTGGATGTACGCCTTCTTGATGTTGACGTGCCCGGCGACCATCCAGCCGTCGATCCTGGGGGCCTCCCCCAGAACGGACACCGAGACGCCGGGAACACGAATGTCCTCAGCCTCGCTGGTCCACCTTCCCTCCCTGTAGATCCGCCTGACCCTCCTTACCGTCACGGGTTCCTCGCCTTCGACGGCCAGGACAAGCTCCGCGGCCCCCATGCGCCTTGCGCGGGCGTTGACCTCGTCGATGCGGACCTTAAGCGCGTCGAATCGGCTTCTCGGGATGCTGGTCCTCAGGATGGGCGTTCTCTCGGCCATGGGTACCTTCCTAGCACGCCGAGCGTGGCGGGGAAGCCCGACACCCACAAGGAGGGGACAGTCTTTCCCGGGATTAACACCCCAAATACCAGTTGCTTTGTTCCTATTTTGTTCTATTAAGGTTCTCCGGCCGTTCTAGCGACGGCCACCGATTCGACAGGTTTCGGGCACCGTGGCCACTGACCGCCGCACATGCGGAAGGGGTATGGCTCCTGAACCGTTGCGCAACGCATTAGCGAAATGTTAACCAAGCCGTCACCTAGCTCATCCAACTCGGAAATCGTCCGATTCCCGCGCCCGACCAGCGAAAGGCGACGTGTGGCTTTATTCGACGTCCTGCCCCCGGACCTCTTCAAGCCGTTGGCCTCCCCGACGCGGCGGCTGACGGCCGACCTCCTCCTCCATCTCCAGTTCCGCACCTTCGGCCTCGCCGCCGACGCCCCGAGACGCACGGACGTCCTGCGGGAGATCGGCGACTTCATCCAGCGGTGGGAACTCCAGAACGGCCCGGCCGGCAACGACGACGGCGAGGTTCCGGCCACGTCGGTCGAGGACCGCGCCCGCAACGTCTACCAGCGCCTCGTGGACACGGGCTGGCTCCTCGAGCACAAGGACCGCTACATCCGCCTCGTGGACCTCGATCCCGACGCGAGCGGCCTCCTGCATGTTCTCGCCAGGATCGAGCGGGGCGAGACGCGCTCTTACGGAGGGGCCGTGGTCGGCGTGCTGAGCGCCCTCGAGAACGCCGCGGGCAATCCGGTCGAGCGGTCCGAGAACGTCAGGAACGCCCTGAACGGCGCCCAAGACTTCATGGCGCACATGCGCATGGTCTCCGTCTCGCTGCGCAAGGTCGAGGAGCGAATCCTGCGCCAGCAGTCGCTCCGGGACATCTTCAAGCACTTCTTCGAGGACTTCGTCGAGCGCCACCTGATCGCGGACTTCAAGACGCTCCACACGAAGGACAACCCGTTCCGCTTCCGTCCCTCGATCATCCGCCAGGCCCACGCGATCGGCGCGGACCCGCTGACGGTGCTCGCCCTCGCCGAGGCCTACCACCGCGAGGGGCGTGCGCCCAGCATCAAGGCCGGCGAGGAGTCGGTCCTGCGGGAGCTGGCCCAGATCGTGGAGATCTTCGAGTCGACCGAGCGGCACCTCGCCGCCATCGACGCGACCGCCGCCCGCATCGAGCGGCGCATCATGAACACGGCCAGGTACATGGACCGCGTCGGGCGCAGGTCGGAGGCCAGGCTGGCCGAGGCCATGAAGGCCCTGGCAAAGGCCCCGGACCCGGCGGAGGGCATCCCGGTCAGGACGGCGCTCCTCCCGAGGGCGATGCCCATCGGCCCAGCCCACATCCCGACCCCACGCAGGGAACGGCCGCCCATCGCCGCCACGGCCGTGCGCGAGGAGGTCCGCGATCCCGCCATGGAGGCCTTCGCGTCCGCCAAGGCCAACTACGTCCGCCTGACCCGCGTCACCCCGCAGGGCATGGGGGCCTTCGTGGAGTCCGCCCTTGGCGGGAAGCTGTCGGTCCGCGGGTCGGAGATCAGGATCGAGACTGTCGAGGACTTCGTGTCGTTCCAGCGACTGCGGGAACTCGGCTCCATCTTCGACGGGACGTTCGCCCGCCGCTTCGAGATCGAGTTCCTCGACGGGCGCATCAGCAACGACTGGATCACCTGCCAGGACTTCGTGATCCGCAGACGCAAGGAGAGCCGCGCCCGATGAACAGCGAGATCGCGGAATTCACACAGATCGTCGACGGGGAGTGGCCGGAAGGCGCCATCCAGGGACGGCGCCCCTCCCCGGAGGAGATGACGCGCGCCCTCCAGGTGATGCTGACGCGCCAGTGCGTCTACTCGTCCACCCCCGGCCTCGGCCGGACCTACGACATCGTCAGGGCCTACTCGTCGTTCTTCGAGCGGTACTTCGGCACCCTCGGCTACCGGCTCGTCGTCTCCCACAAGGAGCAGATGGTGGCCCTGCAAGTCCCCATGGGCGAGACCCGCTACGACGCGGTCTACGAACGGCTGCGGAAGGACGAGACCATCGTCCTCCTCGGACTGCGCCTCCTCTGGGAGGAGGCCATCGGCACGCAGGACGTCGGGGACGGCGGAACGGTCGAGACCACCACGGGCGACCTCGTGGACAGGATCAAGACGGCCACGCAGGCCGATCCTCCCGACGAGGCAAGGCTGCTCGACATCCTGCGCATGTTCCAGAGACAGGGTGCCGTGCGCGTGGGACAGCGTGACCGGATAGAGAAGGTGTCTCCCCTCACGATCCTGCCGGGCGTGTCCGTGCTCGTGCCCGACAGCTACCTGGAGGAACTCCTGCTCTGGGCGGCAGCTCCCGGCACCGGACCGGAAGAGGCGGAGGCACAGGCCTCGTGAGCCACCGTTCCCGCCTTCCGTCAGTCGAGACTGATCTCCCGCACGAACCCCGTGCCGCCGGGAGTGGTCGGCCTGCTGACGGGCACCAGCCCCCTGCCGGGTTCCCTCGGGGCCTCGACGCGTGCGCTCACGGCCGGAGAGGCGCTCGCAGGAGCGACGGGCGAGGCTGCGGCCCCGACCGGATCGAAATGCCCGAGGGTCAGGTTCCGCACGACCATCTTGATCATCGACTGGAACTCCTCGCGCCCGGCGAACGTCGATCCTGCCAGGATGACCAGTCCCCCGTCCACGCGGGCGGCGATGCTCCCGCCGGGCTTGGACTGGAGCCGGAAGGACATACGCCCCTCCCCGGGACTGGCCATGGACACCTCCATCAGCAGCCCGCACCCCTTCTGGTTCACGCGATCGACGAGATGCTGGACGACGGCGACCATCCGGTCCACGGCCTCGTGTCGCGCGGCGGTGAGCTGCGCCTGCCCTTGCTGGGTGTAGATGCTGTGCCGACCCTGCCCGTCCATCGTGAATACCCGGCCCTGCCCCGTTCCATGAACACCGATCTTCTGCGGCGCGCCCCGCATCCGTCAATCGGATCGCGCCCCGCACTCCACCGGGAGCCACTCCAATGCACCTTCTGACCCGCATCTGCCTCCAGAACTGGTACCTGATCGACGCCAAGGACATCGAAGTCCAAGGCGCGACCGCTCTCGTCGGCCCGACCGGCGCGGGCAAGTCCTCGATCCAGGATGCCATCCAGACCGTCATCACCGGGGCCAACCAGAACCGGCTGACCCTCAACCCGAGCGCGAGCGGGAAGTCCACCCGTACGGTGCTCGAGTACTGCCTCGGCATGACAAAGGACCCGTCCGAGGGCGGCAAGCCCCTGCGGTCGAGCTGCGAGACCCTGCTGGCCCTCGTCTTCCGGGACGAGGAGACGGACGAGCCCATCACCGTGGGCGTCGCCCTGTCGGCGCGGGAGGGGGATTCCCGCGAGGAGGTGCTTTCCCGCTTCATCCTTCCCGGCCACGCCTACTCGGTGGAGGAGGCCCGCCGCCGGGAGGGATCGAAGACCTATCTGGCGCCGTGGGCGGAGATCGCCGCTGGATTTCGCTCCCGCAACCCGGGCTTCGAGGAGTACCGGACCTCGGCCGAGAAGTTCACGGCCGACATGCTTGCCACCATGCGCGGCCCCGGCCAGCCGCCGAACGCGAGGCACTTCCTCAGGGCGTTCGCCAACGCCCACGCCTTCAAGCCGATCTTCGACCCGACCGTGTTCGTGCGCGAGTTCATCCTCGAGCCGGACCCGCTCGACATCGCCCGCGTCCGGACCTCCATCGACACGTGGCAGGAGCTGGAGCGCACCATCGAGGAGATCGAGTCCAAGCTCCGTCGGATCACGCGCATCTCGGACCGCTTCAGGAACTGGGGCCGGGCGCGCATGAGGGCCGAGGCCTCCCGCTTCATGTCGGCGGCCGCCGAATCCCGCAGGTTCGCACACGAGGTGGCCGCGACCTCGACGGTCCTGGGCAAGCGCTCCGAGGAGCTCGCCGCCGAGCGGGCCGTCCTCGCCAGCAGGCGCCAGTGGATCAGGGAGTTCGACGAGCAGATCCGGTCCAAGCGGGCGCTCGCGCAGGCTGACGGCGAGGCCGCACGCATCAGGCAGATTGAGATGGAGGTCTCGATCGCCGACCGCGACGCGAAGGAGTCCGCTGAACGCTGGACGAAGATCAGGGAGGCCGCAGCCAGCATCGCGCGACTGTCCCCCCTCGCCCCTTACATGTCGCCGCGCCACACCCGCGCCGTCGAGGCCGCACGCGAGGCCCTGACGATCATGAAGGAGGGCGTTCCCCCGGCCGAGGCCATCAGGGGCAACGGCGACCGCCTCCAGGCCCTGCTCGACGACATGCTCGGGCTGGATGGCTGGGAGACCCAGTTGCTGGAAAGGGCCGACGCACTCGCCGAGGACATGCGCGCCCTCCAGCGAGAGGTCGACGAGATGGAGCAATCGCTCGCCCGCAGCAGCAACGGCGGCGGCGCCGTCCTCTCCCGAGAGACGATGAAGCTGCTCGATGCCCTCGCGCGGCGCGGCATCGAGACGACCCCGCTCTGCGACGTGGTCGAGGTGATCCAGGAGGACTGGCAGTACGCGGTCGAGTCATTGCTGGGGCGAGGGCGCGAGGCGCTGATCGTCGAGCCGCCCCGATTGAACGAGGCCTTCGAACTCATGTGGCGGGACCGGGACGCCTTCTCGGGATGCACCCTCGTCAAGACGACGCAGACCCGATCCATCAGCCTTCACTGCCCGAGCGGCAGCATCCTCGAGTCCGTCACGTCCGACAACCCACATGCCATGGCGTTCATGAACGTCCGCATCGGAGGGTTCAGGAAGGCGGACACGGAGGCCGAACTCG
>Ga0216295_1000009_pt1 | contig 55199 bp, 60 predicted proteins | sample 21hB_Boncat_minu_FD_161281 | JGI IMG/M metagenome (GOLD analysis project Ga0216295, IMG submission 161281) | Terrestrial sediment cell enrichment communities for BONCAT metagenomics from Utah, United States - 21hB_Boncat_minus | ecosystem: Environmental > Terrestrial > Deep subsurface > Rock...
CTGCTGCTCCGCGGCGGCGAACGGGGAGGCGCCCCTGTAATGCGCCCTGGTGTGCGAGAGCGGCACGTCGACGATCCGGAGGCGCGGGAACGCCGCGGACAGGTCGCGCTTCACGTAGAAGCTGCCCCCCGGCCTGGCCCACACGGTGCGCGGCCCCTCGAACTTCCGGAACCCGGCCGACTCGAGCGCCCTCTCGGTGCGGGCGCCGAGACGGGCGTCGCCCCTGATGACGATGGCCTTCTCGCCCGGCGACTGGCCGAAGTCCGCGAGCACGACCTCCATGCCCCCGACCCCGAGGTCGACCCACCTCACCGTGTCCGCCGCAACCGACATGAATCCTCCGAACGAGTCCTTGGGACGAATGATGCCGCCCCCCGAGGAAAGTGCATATCCCCCGGGACAAAAGGAAAGGGCGGGGATTTCTCCCCGCCCTCGGTGCGTCGCTGCGTCCCGCGATCAGCGCGGGGTCAGGCCGGCGCGGCCGTTCGAGTGGTCGGGCTCGCCGAAGGCGACGTCGCCGTCGTAGCCGCCCTGGTCCTGCGAGGCGCCGACGGACGGCACGGACGTGCGCTGGGCGCGGAAGTCCTCGAGGGCCTGCTTGCCGCGCCTCTCGGCGGCGGCCTGGAAGGCCTGCGCGACCTCCGGGTGGTTCTCGAGCAGGTTACGCGTGATCAGCTCGTCACGCATGAAGACCGGGCCGAAGCGGTCCTGGCGGAACGTGCGGGTGGCGTACCACACGGCGTCCTGGTCCTGGCGCTTGATCACCATGGTGCCGACGGCGTAGCCGTTGGTGGTCACCGGGGTGCCGTCCTGCTTGAGGACCGGCTGGCCGTCCTGCTCGATCTTGACCCTGAAGTCGTCGCCGTCGTCGCGTCCGTTGCGGTTCTTGGACGGCAGGCTCTTCGTGCCGGTGCCGTAGCCGAGGATCGGGGTCGCCTCGAAGACGTAGCCGGTCTCGGTGGCCGAGGCCTCGATGAAGTCGACCCACTGCGCGTTGTCCGGGTCGGCGTAGAAGGCGTCGATGGCCTCCTGCGGGGTCTGGAGGCGGTTCTCGTCGCCGATCCAGTCGAGGTAGATCATCGTCTCCGCCTTGTTGGACGGATTGGCGATCTCGACGATGCGGAGGGACACGCTCGGGCGTCCGCCGCCGTGGTTCGGCTCCTCGACGAGGAACTCGCGCATCAGGTCCTCGAAGCCGGGCTTCACCTTCTCCGGGTCGGCGCCCTCGGGGCGGGCGCGGCCGACGAAGGACTGGGCCTTGTCGGTGAGGGCCATGTAGCGGCGCTGGCGGTACTTCTTCTCGCCCTCGACCTCAGTGTAGCGCTCGATGTCGACCGACATCGGGTAGCCGACGTGGGCCATCTCGAGCGGGGACTCGGGGTCGCGGGTCGAGACGGACAGCCAGCGGGCCATCACGAAGTCGTTCTTCTCGTCGTAGTACGCGCCCTCGAGGACGACGATGCCGCCGGCCTTCACGGGCTGGTGCGCGTCCTTCTTGCGGGGCAGGTGGTACACCTCGAGCGGGGTGTGCTCGCTGCCGGCCTTCTTGGGGCGCTCGCGGGTCTTGAACTTGACGACGGTGGAGGGATTGCCCTCTGCGTCGACCTGGTAGTTCAGGCCGCGCACGGGGTGCAGAAGGTAGCCCTCTGCGTAGTCCTCGGCAGGATTTGCCTGCTTCGGGTCCTTCGCGATCGTCCTGATGAACTCGACAGCGATGGTCTCGCTGTAGTTGGTGCCGCCGCCGTTGCCGCCGCCGCTGCGCTTGTTAGCCCTGCCTAGATCCAGTGCCATGATTGCTTCCCTTCCGTGATCGCTAAATTGCTCTCGGTTTCTTCTCTTCGATGGTTTCGTCCGGTCCTAGTAGGTTTCGTCCAGTCCTCGAAGGAAGGTCGGCTCGATGCCCACGGAGGAAGGATTCATTCCGGCCTCCGCAAGCATCAAGGGAATGATTTGCCCCGCCGGCGAATGAATCAAGAACGAATCCTGGAAATGTGGTGCGGCAGGAACGCGGACGCCGCCGGGACGCGGCGGCGTCGGGGCCGGGCGGGTGCGTCCCGTCGCCTCAGAGCTTCCCCACCAGGATCGGGGTGCCGCTCGGGAGCCCGGCGGTTATGGCGCTGCCGATCGTGTAGGGCAGGGTGACCTCGGCATTCGCCATGGAGTGGTGGCGGAGGGTGTTGACCCGCCCGTTGGCCCAGATGCCGGCGTAGGACGACTGCCCCGTCATCCCCTGCACCCGCATGGCCGCCGCGACGGAGCCGAACGAGATGGAGGAGTCCCCCCCGTTGTTGAACCGCACGTTCACGTTCGCAGCCAGCGTCGTCACCACGACGCGGTTGATGTCGTCGTAGCGGGACTCGATGACGCCCGACGTGTAGATGCCCTGGTTCCGGAGGGCGAGGGGCAGGTAGCCCCTGACGGCGTTAAGCTCCGCCGTCGTGTCGCCGATGCGCCCGCCGGGGCCGCAGGCGTTCGCCGCGCACGCGAGCGTCGCGGCATGGTGCCAGGAACCCATCTGCCTGGCGAGCGTGCCCGCCTCCATCTCGACGACCTCGGCGGCCTTCTGCGCGTTGGACGTGACCCCCGCGATCAGGACCAGGATGAAGCTGATGACGAACATGAACTGCATGGGTCACGCTCCCTTCTTCGCGGGCTCGGTGCCCACGGGAGACTGCCCCTTGGCCACGCGCGACGCCTGCTGCTCGATCGCGGTCGAGAGCTGGCTGATGGCCCCGTCGCGGATGAGCGAGCGGATGCCCTTGTCGTTGCCCGGGAAGAGGCACTTGGTGTGAAGCCTGGTGCGCTGCCCCTTCCCTCCCCTGATGAGGTTCTGGTGGATGACCCCGGCCAGTCCGTCCGCGAGCATCTCGCGCATGAACTCGATGTTCTCGGTGCCGCCGGCGAGCTTGAGGAGCGAGCTCAGCGTCTCCTCGATAGAGCCTGCGTGGATGGTCGTGATGACGAGGTGGCCGCTGATCGCGGCGCGCAGGGCCTGGCTGGCGTCGTACGCCTTGCGCAGCTCGCCCATGAAGATGTAGCGGGGCGTGTGGCGCAGGGCGTCGTGGAGGGCGGTGCCGAAGTCCTCGCCCTCGAGCCGCAACTGGAAGCAGCGCCCGAAGTTGCCGTGCTGCCCCTCCAGCATCATTTCCGGGGGGTCCTCGATGGTGACCGCGATGTCGCCGAATGCGAGGAGGTACTCGCGCAGGAGAGAGCAGGCCGTCGTGGTCTTGCCCTGCCCCGTGGCGCCCGAGACGATGAGGAGCCCGTGGTGCTTGCCGAGCCACGCGAGGTGCTGCATGACGGGAGCCGGGAATCCCCCGAGCTCCTTCATTCGCGGAATCCTCGACTTCGACTTCCTCAGGGTGAACCAGTCGCCGCTCTGGCCCCTGATCCTGGACACGCGGTACCGGACCTCGTCCCAGTCGATGAAGAACTCCTTGCGCGTCTGCCCGAGGTTGAACACGGCGAGCTGGAGCTGGTCGAGGTCGCCGACGACGTCGGGCGGCACCTCCGTCAGGGGGCCGTCGGCGTCGTGCACGCCCCGGACGAGGACCTCGCCGTTGACGGAGATGTAGAGGTCGGTGAACTCGAGGTCCCTCAGCCGCACGGACGGGATGACGCCCCCGCCGCGGGTTCCGACGGCCCTGTCCCCCTGGGTGTTTGTCAGCTCGTTCGCCATCCGCGCCTACTCAGATGTTGCTGGTGATCTGCTGCTGGAGCGAGAAGATGCCCGCAGCGATCCACATGAAGACCCCACCCAGGATCAGGAACGCGATGTTCCTGAACACGGCGGTCTGCCCGGCGATCTTCGTGACGGACTCCTCTAGCCATTCGGTGCCCATCCTCTCGAGGGTCTCGTCGAACTTGTTCAGGGAGGCGTAGGCGCGCAGGTCCTGCACGCTCTCCTTGTCCGGGAACTGGAAGCCGGTCTTGTGGAGAGCCTCGCCGAGGTTCGCGCCGTTGTTCACGTTGTCCAGGGTGTGCTTGAGCCTCTCCATGTACCAGGGGGACGAGTCGCGCTGGAGCATGCGGAGGATGGACGGGATCGGCAGGCCCGCCTTGATCATGCCCGCGACGGTGAGCAGGAAGCCGGAGCCGACGATGAGCCTGTAGAGCGACCACGGCGGGATGGAGTCGAACTTGACGCGCAGCGGCCCGGTCCAGCGCGGGAGCGACCAGACGGACAGGGCAATGAGCCCGCCGCATGCGAGCAGTGTCCAGAGGAGGTAGAAGCGCACGAAGTCCGACATCGTGGCCATCTGGGCCCCGACGCCCGTCCACTTGTCGCGGGGGAGGATTTCCTCGAACGCCGGGACGACGCTCAGTCCGAACATCATCATGAACCCGATGGCCACCGCGACGAGGACGGCCGGATAGGAGAGTCCCCCGATGAGGCTCATCTTGATCCTGGAGCTGGACTCGGCGATCAGGATCGCCTTCTCGATCGCGACCGCGAGCTTGCCGTGGCCGTCGCCGCCCTCGATCACGAGGCGGTCGGCCTCGGGCACCCACCCCTGGATCGCGCGGCCGAAGGGCTTGCCGTTCCGGACCTCGCGGCGCCAGTGGTCGAGGACGATGGCCAGGGTGGCCTTGGGCTTCGTGAAGTCCTCCGAGGCGTGCTGGTACATGATGTCCAGGGCCTGCGACAGGGACATGGAGTTGCTGAGGAAGCGGACGAGCTTGCGGTAGACGCGCATGCGGGCCTTGGGCCCGAACTGCAATCTTATGAAGGACTTCTCAAGGTCGCCGAACATCTCGAACCGTCTCCCAAGAACTCACGGCCCCGTCGGCCGCCCCCTATACCGAATCCTACAATCGAACGGCGGGACTCCCATCCCGCCGGCGGCCGCCGTCACCCGTGGATCTCGAAGATCCTCGCCACGCGGGCCGGGTCGATCCTGTCGAGCAGGTTGATCTTGGCCTGGACCTCCCTCGCGTCGACCATTCCCTGGCAGACCTTCACGAACGCATGCTCGAGGATCGTGATGCCCCGCAGGGAATCGAGCCAGTAGGCCACCGCGGCCGGCTTCTTCCCGTCCTTCCAGAGGTCGAGGAAGTACTGGTCGGGCAGGACGGTCTCCGCGACGACGGTACGTCCCTGGAACTTGGAGTTGTCGAGAAGGCTCGTCGTGTCGCCGAAGCGCAGGTTGCCGAGCATCTCCTTGGGCACGAGGGTCCGCAGGGACCTCTCGAGGCGCTCGTCGATGTACCCCTTCGCCAGCGCCTGCTCGAAGCCGATCGCCGTCTTGGGATGGTTCTTGCGGACCAGCCTCTGGCCGATGAGTCCGGTCACGAGGCTGGCGTCGGCGAGCTTGTAGACCTCCGTCCCCATGTCGCGCAGGCGGTCGAGGATCGACACGGCGTCGTTGGTGTGCAGGGACGACCAGAGGCAGTGGCCCGACATCGCCGCCTCGAAGGCGAGGTGCGCCGAGACGCCGTCGCGGATCTCGCCGACCATGATCACGTCGGGGTCGAGACGCAAGACGCCGTTCATGGCCTGCCGGAACTTGATCGTGCGCTCCTCGGGCGTCGCCGCGTTGGCCACGGGGATCTGCTTGGCACCGGGGATCACGTACTCCGGCGGGTCCTCCACGGTCACCGTGTTGATGCCCGGACGCTCCCGCATGAGCGAGATCATGCAGATCTGGAGGGTCGTCGACTTGCCCGATCCGGTCGGACCGCTGATGACGTTCAGTCCCTCGGGCTTCTTGCGCATCTCCCTGATCTGGCGGATCTGCTCGGGCGCGTAGCCCAGCACGTCCACGTCGGTGCCCGCAGCCGTCTTGTTCTCGTAGAGCAGGCGGGCAACCATGTACCGCCCGCCGTTGGGGAGCGGGCTGAACTGGAGACGCACCGACTGGACGCCCTCGGGGAAGGAGAGTCCCTTGAGCGAGCTCTGGGTGACGCGCGAGCCCTGCTGCTCCATCGGCATGTACGTCGGGTCGGACACGTCCGACATGGCGAACGCGGCCTGGCACAGCTCGAGGGCCGTCGAGGCGGTAAGGTCCTGGAACTTGGCCAGGGTGCCGTCGGCGCGGATCTCGACGATGGCCTCGTAGCGGTGGACGACCACGTGGACGTCGGACGCCCGCATGGCGGCGGCCTTGGTGATCAGGCCGAGGAACTCCCGCTGCATCTGCATGCCGGTGTTCGAGCCGCCGACCCCGCCCGCGCGGCGCTTGTCCGCCGTCTCGTAGATCTTGCGCACCACGTCCAGGTCGACGAGGTACTCGTACTTCCAGACGATTCCCTTGCGGCGCAGGAGGGACCTGACCGACGACACGTCGTGGTGCATCGCGTGGGACTTGGAGACGACGAGCATCCTGCTGTCGAGCATGGCCACGAACTGGCGCTGGCCCTCGGGAATCTCGGCCTGGCCGCCCGGGGCGGTCAGGACCTCTCCCTTGAAGGACAGGAGTTCGGCCACCTGCTCCTTCGTCGCCTCCTTGGTCCGGCTCCTGCCTGCGGCAGGCGCCTCCTCGATGTCCCCTGCGGCGCCGAACAGCGATGCCGCAGGCTGCTCGGGGGCTGCGTTCTTCGTCATGGGATTGCCCCTCGCTGCCTGGGTAGGGGATGCCTTCGCAGGCGCGGCCGCCGGAGCGGGCGCGGCGGACCGCGCCGGTGCGCGCTGCGTCGCCCCCTGCGGACGCGCGGAGGCATTCGTCGGGGCGGCCGGAGTGGCAGCCTCGCCTTCCCTGCCGCGCAGCTTGTCCAGGAATCCCTTCACCGCCACACCCCCGTCAACGAATTGTCACGACGCCTGGTCCGACCCCACCCCTCACCGCATCATCGGCATGGCTGGGGCCGGGCGCTGGGCAGGCGCCGCCTCCTGGGGCTTCGGCCTCACGAGGGGAACCGAGCTTCCGAATGCGAGTCCCACCTTGGCCCCGTCCCTCTCGACGACGACCCCGCCCCTGGAGATGGACGTCACCTTCATCCCGTTCGGCAGCAGAGTGCCGGCCTGGGCGTGGACCGTTCCCACGTAGGGCACGAGGATCACCGCCTTGGCGGCCCCTGCCGCGCCCGAGATCGACGACACGACCGGCAGCGGGTCGGGATCGGCCTTGGCGGCACCGGCGTTCGCCTCGAGGAACTTGACCTGCTCGGTCAGGGCCTTCTTCTCCTCCTCGAGCTTCTTGACCTGCTCGCCGCTCTTGTCCTCCTCGCCGTGCAGCTCCTTCCAGATCAGCTTGGCGAGCTTGGCCTCCTTGAGCTGGTCCTCGAGGACCAGGATTCGGCGCTTGCGCTCGGAAAGCGCCTCGATCTGCGCCTTCTCGCGGTCGGAGACGGTGTTGCCCACCAGCCCGTCGAGGGCCTTGCCCGCCTCGGCGGCAAGGTTCTGGACCCGCGACTGGGCGTCGCCGAGGGAGGCTCCCTGGGGAAGCTTGATCGACGGCTGGTCGTCCTGCTGGCCCTGAGCCGCCTGAGGGGCGAAGGCCGGGACGCCGGGCAGGCGCGGCTGCGGCTGCGGCTGCGGCTGCGCCTGCGGCGCGAACTGCACCTGCGCCGAGGCAGGCATCGCCGACAGCAGCACGGCGAGCGCCGCCGCGGCCGACAGGCTATTGACGCTTGGCATTCTCAGGAAGCGGGAGCTGCTCATAGACCTTACCCTCCAAACTCCAATCGCCGGTGTCGACGTTGTGGTGAATCCTTGAAATGATGACCCCGGGAACGGCCCCGAGCAAATCGCCGAACGCGGTCGGGCTCTGCTTCGTGGTGAATCTGAACGCGAGTCCTTTCCAGAACTCGTTCGTGTCGGCGTCCGAGAAGTTGATCGGCGTCCACCTGCTCTCCATGACCTCAAGCATCGAGCGCTTGACCTGGTGGATCTTCAAGGTGGTGATCGCCGGCGAGATGGACGGCGCCTTCGTGAGGGGCCACGACACCCGCACCCTCGATCCCGACCCGTCCGGCGGGTAGGTGATCTCGGGCTCGAACCCGGGCCTCTTGATCGCCGGGGCGAGCCAGGTCACCGGCGCGCCGCCGTCGGTGAGTCCCTTGAGCCTGTCGATGGCGACGGCGATGGACGAGCCCTCGCAGAACACCTCGGCCACCCTCCATCCGGGCATGTCCACGTGGAACCCGTTGGCGGCCTCCACGCACGCGGCGACCGTCGGCACGGCCAGCGGCTGGTTCTCCCACGGCATCGGGGGAACCTGGACCGTCTTGCTCTCTGGGGTGAGCATCTTCCTCGCACGTTCCGCCTGCGCGGCGGCCTCGTCCGCGATCCTCTGGGCCTCGACGCTGTCCAGGTAGCTCTGCCCCCCGAAGATGCCGCCGATCACGACCACGGCGCCGAAGGCGATCTTGAGCATGGTCTTGCTCAGGTCGACCTCGGAGAGGCGTGCGGGCGGCTTGCCCGATACCAGCGTGTCGAGGCTCTCGGGGCGCGTCCCCGGGATGTCGAGGGAGGCCGGGCCGTAGGTGTCGCCCCAGTCGGACTGGCCGTAGAGGTTCTCGAACTCGTACTGCGCGTCCTCGGAGGAGGCGAAGAAGCGGTCCGTCTCGGCGATGATGCCGTCCTCGCGGACCGCGATCAGGTAGTAGCCGCCCGAGACCTCGAAGAGGCCGATCCACGAGCCGGACTTCACCGAGGCCAAGTGGGCCGCGAGGGAGGGCTGGCGCGGCTTGTGGCCCAGCGACTTGAACCCGAGCCCGAACTGCGTGGTGAGGCCGACCCTCACGCAGAACAGGTCGGCCTTCACCGCGCCCTTCGCCATCGCCCGCGCCTCTTTCGCGGCGTTCCCCGGGACCTCCACCGAGTTCCAGTGGAGTCCGACGGCGTAGTCCCTCTTCCCTACCTTCACGACACCGACGCCGGAACCCGCGACCTGAGCGTCGCCCTCCACGTCATCCATGCCGAAGTTGCTTGCGTCGGACATCTTGCACCGCTCAGTTCTGCTTGCTGAAGTCCAGCAGCGTCGGGGTGATCGCGATCACGATGATCTCACGCTGCATGGATGCGCTGCGCTTGCCACCGAGGAATGGGAAATTGTGGTGGCCGACCCCCTGCTTCTCCGAGGAGCTCTTCACCTGCTCGAAGCCCGCGAGCACGAGGGTATTCCCGTTCGGGATGCGGGCCTGCTGGATGAAGTTGCGCTGGCTCAGCCTGCGGAGCTGAACCTGGATGTCGCCGTCCTGGAACGACTCCCTGTCGAAGCCGTCGTCGGCGCCCGTCAGCTCCGAGATGTTGATCCCGTACTGGAGCATCAGGTCCCCGGAACGGTCGACGCGGGGCACGAGGTGGAGGTTGAAGCCGGTCGTCACGGAGCCGGGTTCGATCTGGGTCTCCGTGCCGCCGTTCTCGCCGCTGGTGCGGGTCACGGTGACGCTCTTGATGTAGTCGCGCAGCGTGCCGACCTGGAGCGGCACGGGAACGCCGTTCACCGTGGTGACCGAGGCCGTGGTCACGACCGAGACCTCGCCGCGGGTCTGGAGGGCGTTGACGAGCGCGTTGGACCCGGCCCACTTCGACGAGCCGTCCAGCAGGGCCCACCCGAGGCCCGCGGCGCCTGCGGCGCCGCCGACCCCCGGCACCACGCCGCCGGAGGCGACGCTGTTGCCGATGTTGATCCCGTGCTTCCCGGCCTGCTGGAAGATCCCCGCCACGTTCAGGTCGAACTCCTGGTCGTCGCTGAGGGACACGCTGTAGACCTTCACCGAGATCGCGATCTGCTGGCTCAGGCGCTGGTTCATGCCCTTGAGGTACTCGCCGACGCGGGTCACCGTCGCCAGGTCGCCCGTAACGGTCACGACGCCTGTCGTGGTGTTGATGGAGGTGGCCGAGCCTCCGGCGAGCGCCGTGATGGCGGTCTGCATGTCCTTCCACACGTCCGTCGCGCTCGTCGTCTTGGCGTCCTGCCCGGACGAGGCGGCGTTCTCGCCGCCCGACGTCGACTTGGAGGTCAGGTCGAACGAGAGGTTGGCGATGATCGGCAGCGCCGGCACGTCGAACGAGCGCGTCACCACGCTCTCGAACACGATCTTCCCGCCCTCGTACCGCCAAGCGACGTTGAAGTGGGCCGAGAGCATCTCGAGGAGGCCGGACAGCTTGCCCGTGTAGTTGAGGGCGAGGGATCCGACCGGGGCCGGGTTGGGAGCGGAGATGACCGTGGACTGGCCCGATCCGCCGCCGCCGGCAGGCGCGCCGCCGCTGCTGCCCAGGGCCGCAAGGGCCTGGTTGAGCGGAAATCCTTCAGGGACCGGGCCGGGCGCGGCACCCGCGGGTGCACCCGTGGCACCCGCCGGAGGGGCGGCGCCGCCCGACGTGCTGACGGCGCCGGGGGAGGCTGCCGCGACCACGACGGGGATCTTCGTCAGGTCGGTGAGCGCCGAGGCGATCTCCTTGAGCGGAGCAGGGACCGTCCGGATGATGGTGACGCCGTTGGCGCGCTCGAACTTGGCGGGCAGCGGGTCGCCGTGCTCGTTGCGGATCGCCTTGGAACCGACGTAGACGTCGTTCCGCACCTTGATCGGCGAGACGTCGGCGGCGGGCAGGGGAGCGGCGGCGGCAGCCGCTCCCTGCTCGGCCTGGCCGATGACGTGCCTGGAATGTTCGTATGCCTGCTTCTCGACTTGGCATCCGGCAAGGACAGTCGAGGCGAGCAGGCCGAGGATGAGCGGGCGCTTGTTCATGGGTATCTACTCCAGACTGTCAGTTCGCCTCGTCGGCGGCCTTGTTGGACACCACGACGACGTGATTGCCCGTGAAGAAATCGACTGTGATCAGGGGACGCGCGGCCGACATCGCGCCGACGAGCGCGGAGGTCGCCTGGACGAAGTCGCCGTCGAACTTGGCCGCGGCGGCGATCGGGTAGTTGTACTTGCTCTCCCAGACCACCTTCCAGCCGTTGGCCGCCGCCCACGACTCGAGCACGGCGCGGAGGTCGTCGCCCTCGGCGACCGCGAAGCCTGCGGGCGCGGACCCGCCGTCCCCGTCCTTCGTCGCCTTGCCGGCGTAGGGGCGCCACTTGCCGTCGGCCTTCTCGGCCTTCTCGGGTTCGGCCTTGGCCTCCTCGACGGGCTTCCGCTCCTTGTAGGTGGACATCGTGAAGCCGCCGCCGCCGACCTTCGCCGCGGGTTCCTCGGCCTTCACGGGGCGCTCGCGCCTGGCGGGAGCCTCGGGACGGGACGGCTTGTCCTCCTTGCGGGGGGATGCCTTGGGCGCGTCCGGGGCCTGGGCGACGCGGCCGCCCTTGGCGATCACGACGCTCGAAGAGCCGAACTGGGCGGTGTAGCCCTTCCTGGCCACCGCCGAGGAGAGGGCCGACTTCCAGTCGGAGGCGGAGGACCACGAGACCGCGGCGCGGCGGTCGACGCCGTCCCCGAAGTCCACGCTCCAGCCCTCAGGGACGATCTGCTTCGCGGCAGACTCGAGGGGGATGTCCTGCCCGAAGCCGGAGAAGGACTCCGCGTGGGCCACTCCGGCGGAGAGCGCGGCAGCGAGCGCTACTCCCCCGATCAATTCCTTGAGGCGAAACTTGGTCGACATACGGTCCCCCTATGAGGCCCACGAAGGGCGGCGTCCCTTGCAGCGAATTGTCACTTCTATAAGGATAGGCGGTCAAGCAGCCGCTGATTCGGGTCCCGCAGTCCTTGTACGAATCCTTGCGTCGTGGCCGGCGCAGGCGAGGGGCAGCCAGCGGGGGAACCTCCCGCGCTTGTACCAGTTGTGCACGGCCTGCCTCTTGATCACGAAGACCCTTGCCGTGTCCTCGTAGGTGCGGAGGGCGTGGCGGACCTGCCAGGCCGACAGCCACTCGACGGTGATGGGAGGAAGGGCGGGCGCCCGCCCCTCGCCGGCGCTGAGCGCGTCGAAGCCGTCGCAGGCGAGGGGAACCCACGCCGGCAGCTCCTCGCCCTCGCCCTTCTTGCGCCAGTTCCTGATCGTCTGGCTCGATACGCTGAACACGGCCGCTATCGGCGTGTTGTCACGGAGGCCGCGTGCCTCGCACCAGTTGAAGAATTCGTCACGTGTCATGCCACCGTCCGCCGCGAGCTCGAAAGGTCCAAGCCCGGGAACGCCGGGCGCGCGCAGCCGTATCGGGGTTTGGGCCGATCCACTCGGGATCGCGTCGTGACCTCACCTGAGCGCCAAGGGGCGCAACATCGGTGTATGGTATCCAGCCGGCGGCGGCGCGGTCAACAGACTGCGCCCCGCCGGTCAGGCGGCCTTCTTCGCCACCTCGCGGTTCTCTGACGAGTTGATGCTGGCGGGCGCGCCGCCATCGAGGGCGCGGTCAATGAGCCGGGCGAGGTCGCGCACGTACGAGGCCCACACCTCCCGCGGGTCCTTGCCGGCGCGAAGCTCCGGATTTCTTATGTCGCAGACCTTGTGCATTCCTTTGCCCACCGAATGGATTGACGGACCTCGAAAGTCCTCGTGAGGTCAACTTAGTCTGCCCACTAGCAAGAAACGCAACAAGCCACCGGCGGCGGCCTACCGATAGCCGTTGCGGAAGTACTCCTCGATCAGCTTCCTCCACCGCTCGCGGGCGAAGCCGCCCTCGGCGGTGTCGGTGTTCATCACGCTGCGGGAGGCGACGCCGAGGTAGCCCTTGACGACCGCCTCGGCGAACTTCTGGGGGTCCTCGTCCGGGCGGGGGGAGACCTGGATGCCAACCAGTCCGCGCTCGTTCTGGGCGAGGTGCGACACGAACCGCGCGTCGCGGCAGAGGATCTGCGACTGCTTGACCTCGCTGAGTTCCCAGAACGGCGTCTTGCGGCGGACGTGCCTCGGGTGCTGGGTGCTCTCGTCGTCGGCGACCGCCCATGCCGCCATGAGCAGCTCCTGCCCCTCCTTCGGGCCGTGCGGGAAGTCCTTGAACGGGTGCACGCCTGCCGTGCCGTCGGGGCCTCCGTCGAGGAGGAACCGGGCGTGCATGCCCGCGGAGCAGGTGTCGCCCCAGAACATCAGGACGCTCTCGCCCATGTAGACGGGGTCGAGCCCGGCGGGGTCGGCCCCGTCCTCCGGCCTGACCGCCACCCAGAGACGGAACCTCTGCCCGTTCTCCTTGCCCCACGAGAGGCCCTTGAACGGGTGCACGGCGAGCGGCCCCACGTCCCGGAGCGCCAGGTCGACGGTCATTCCGCTGCGGGCGGTCTCGCCCCAGTTGTTCAGGCGCGAGAGCCCGCTGTACAGGGGAGGCACCACGTCGGCCGACGGATCGGCCGCGGCGTCGTCATTGGCCGCCGCGTGCCCGGCGGGGACGCGAGACGCATCCTCCGCGGCGGCGGCGGCCGCGTCGGCTTGTCGGGGCAACGTTCTGCGCGGCCGGAGCAGCGACACTCAAGGACTCCCTTCGTTTCGGAAGGACACGTTGCACAAATTGTTGACACATGTCAACCGAACAGGTCGCCCTGCGGCGCGCGGGAGACCCGTCCGCGTGGGGTCCTGTCCACGAATCCCTTGGCGATCAGGTACGGCTCCAGCTCGTGCTCGAGGGTCTCGGGGGACTCGCCCAGGGCCGACGCGAGCGTGGACAGCCCGACGGGCCCGCCCTTGAACCGCTCCTTCAGGCACGACAGGTAGCGGCGGTCCGCGTCGTCGAGCCCGTCGGCGTCGACGCCGATGCGCGTGAGGATCGAGGCCGCCATGCCGCCGGTGACCAGGGGCGCGTCCGACGAGACCGCGAAGTCGCGCACGCGCCGGAGGAGGCGCAGCCCGATGCGCGGCGTGCCCCTCGACCTCCCGGCGACCTCGGCGACCGCCTCCGGCTCCATGGGCAGCGCCAGCTTGCCGGCTGCCCTCGCGATGACCCCGCACATCTCCTCGGCGGTGTACATCTCGAGCCGGAAGGTGATGCCGAAGCGGTCGCGCATGGGCCGCGTGAGGCTGCCCGGCCTCGTGGTGGCGCCGACCAGGGTGAAGGGGGGCAGGGGGATGCTCACGGCCTTCGCCTGCCCGGCCTCGCCGACCATCACGTCGAGGCGGAAGTCCTCCATGACGGGGTAGAGCACCTCCTCGACCGCGGGCGGCAGCCTGTGCACCTCGTCGAGGAAGAGCACGTCGCGCTCCTCCAGTCCGACGAGGGTGGACACGAGGTCGGACGCCTTCAGGATGGAGGGCGCGTGGAGGGACCGGAAGCCGACCCCGAGCTCGTTGGCGACGATGCGGGCGAGGGTCGTCTTGCCGAGGCCGGGAGGCCCGTAGAAGAGGACGTGGTCCAGCGGCTGGGAGAGCCTGCGGGCGGAGTCCAGGTAGACGTGGAGGTTCTCCTTGAGGGCGGTCTGCCCGTTGAAGTCGGCGAGCGACGCCGGGCGCTCGACCGACTCGTCGGTCCTGTCGGATTCATCGACCCTCACGTCCCCGCCGCCAAGCATTCCCACGTCCTCGCTCCCACCATCAAATAGGATTCATGGTACATGCTAAGCCCTCAGTCTTGACACGCAAAGGCTCCGGCCGAAACCATCGGAGACGCGGACCGCCTTTGCGGGCCGGCGTGATCTTGCGCGGGAGCATGCAATGAACAGGGTGGAACTCGAGGCCTTCGTGGCGGAGCGCACGGGAATCAAGAAGAACGACGTCGCCAAGGTGCTCGACGCGACGCTCGACATCGTCACGAAGGCGCTCAGCGACGGTGACACCGTCCGGCTGGTCGGCTTCATGACCTTGAACGTCAAGGACAGGGCCGCACGCGTCGGCAAGAACCCCAAGACGGGCGAGACGATCCCGATCGCGGCGAGCCGCAAGGTCGCGTTCCGGGCCGGCAAGGACCTCACGAAGGCGGTCAACCGCCGCTGAGCGCCCTCGGGCGACGGGAGGGAACGGGGGCGGCCGCAGGGCCGCCCCTTCCTTTTCAGATGCGCTCGAGCACGGCCGCGACGATCTGGCTGCGGACGACGTGCTCGCGCCCGAAGCGGATGGTCTCGATACCCGGGGTGCCGTCGAGGTCCGCGGCGACGCTGAGCAGGCCGCTGTCCACGGGGTCGAGGTCGCTCTGGTCCGGATCGCCCGTGACGATCATCTTCGAGCCCTCGCCGAGGCGTGTCAGGGCCATCTTGAGGAGCCCGCGCGTGGCGTTCTGCCCCTCGTCGAGCACGACGGCGCAGCGGGTGAAGGTGCGCCCGCGCATGAAGGCGAGGGGCGAGATCTCGATCTGGCCGTTGCTGATCATGGCCGACACCACCGAGGGGCCGAGCCTCTCGAAGAGGACGTCGTAGAGGGGCCTCATGTACGGGTCCAGCTTCGCCTGCATGTCGCCGGGGAGGAACCCGAGGCGCTCGGTCCCCGCCTCGACCGCAGGGCGGACCAGGATGATCCGGTCGACGTGCCCCGAGAGGAACATCTCGACGGCCTTCGCGACGGCGATCCAGGTCTTGCCCGTGCCCGCGGAGCCGATGGCGAACACGATCGTGGCCGTCTCGATGGCGGCGAGGAACTCGCCCTGTGCCTCGTTCTTCGGCCTGATGTTCTTCTGGAAGCGCGGTCCGTTGCCGTGTCCGTGGCCGCGGCGTTCGCCGAGGTCGGCGACGGCGGTCCTCGCCCCGTTCACCTTGGCCTCGTTCCTGTTGCGCTTCCTCAAGGTCGCCTTGCCCATGCTCATCTCCCGGCAGTGGGGTTGATGTCCGCGAAAAGGAAAAGGGCGCCGCCGATCGCTCGGTGACGCCCTCTCGAATTCGCCGCTCGCAGGCTGCGGCCGCTCCGTGCCGCGGCAGCCCCGGGTGCCCCCGGGAAAGGTGCTGTCAAGGATTCACGTCCCCGCATCCTGCATCCTCGCGGGCGGATGTCCCGCCCACAGGAATCGTCGGCCTTCGGCGTGCAGGGCGCAACGGCTCACGTCGGAGAAACGGGAGTTGCCGACAGGGATTCGATGGCAGCGACGGCCGCGCTCAGGCGCCCGAGCTCCTCCCACGCGGCCGCTGCCGCCGGCACGTCCTCGCCGTCCTCGACGCCCAGGAGCGCCGCGAAGTCGGCATACCCGTCGCACGCCCTGTAGGCTCGGACGTCCGCCATCACCAGCGACAGGACGAGCGCGGGCCTGGGCGGCACGCCGCCGTAGGCGGGATGCAGGGATACGTGAACCTCGAAGGAGTCGACCCCCTCGGCCGAGATCGTGCAGCGCCAGTGGTCCAGGTCGTCCCCGGGCTGGGGCATGTGGGGGTTCTCGTCCGCCGGGCGCGCGACCACGGCGATCGAGTGGGAGGCGATCAGGTCTTCGACGGATTGCATGGCTTACCAGGGGCGGGGCGCTGCCGGGACCGGCGCGCGGGTGGCTGTGCGGAGCGCGGCGTGTCCCGCGAGGGCGGCGCAGGCCGCGCCCCCCTCGGTGTGGGAGGAGGCGGAGCGCGACGACCCGTCGGCGGGATCGTGGACGGTTGCCCGCCACCCGTGCCGGACGCGTTCGGTGCGGACCGTGACGCCGAGGCGGTGGGCGAGGACGCTCACCGCCCTGCCGCCCTCGGTGTAGGGCGGGACCTCGCTCGCCAGCCAGGAGCCGAGGCGAACCGCCGATGCGCTGGCGGACATCCTCGGGGCGTCGCCGGCGACCATGGCATGGACGATCCTGTCCAGATCGCGGGACGGCTCCCGCATGGACACGAGGGCGGACACGAGGTCCGCCATGTCGATGGGCCGCGGGGCGGTGGCGTCAGTGCTCATTCCCGTGCCCCCTCGGCATCACCGCCGTCCCGGCCCTGCGGTCGTGCAGCCCGCCGCCCGGGGCCCATCCCGAGGCGGCGAGGTGCGGCACCCCAAGGATTCCGAGCCCGTACTTGTAGAGGTTGCGCTTCAGGCATGCCCCGAACCCCGCCCTGCCGCCTCCGGCCGCCTCGACCCGCAGCCCGCAGGCGAGCTTGCCGGGCGTGGCCCGCAGCCTCGAGGACTCGAAGGCCGCGAGCGCCGCCGTCGTGACGAGCGGCCAGGCCACGCCGAACGCCAGCAGCGAGCCCCACCACGGCGCCCCCATGGCGTGCGCCGCCTGGGCGAAGGGGTCGGCCGCCACCGCGCACGGCAGGACGACGACGAGGTCGACGAGGGTGGCCGCGGACCTCGCGTCCGCCGCCGCCTTGGAGTGCCTGTTGTCGTTCGCCGCCTTGATCATGGCGCGAATCCTACACATCGGTAAGGATTCGTCAACGCACTCACGCGCGGGCGGCGATCTGCGCGGGTTCCTCCGACGCGTCGGGAGCCGCGTCGAGGTCCTCGCCCAGCCCCAGCTCCGCACCCTTGGCGATCAGGTCCTCGCCCCTGGCGAAGTTGATCATGACGTTCTTGTCGTCGTTCCTGAGGTCCTTGACGCAGGTCTTCAGCATCTCCTCCGCCGTGAGCCCGAGGATGGGGGTGTCGAGCGACAGGTCGTGGAAACGCTCGTAGAACTCCACGCCGTGCTCGTGGGTGCCCGTGCTCGGCCCCTCGTGGAGCTGCTCGTGCAGCATCAGGCCGGCGATCTGGATCATGCCGCGCATGCCGTCCCTGAACTTGCGCAGCACCTCGCGGTTGATCCAGATGTTGTCGCGCCCGTCCGTCCACGCGTCCGCCGTGTCGGAGGTGCCCGCCCAGATCTTGCGCTGATGGTACCTGCCGCCGACGGAGAAGATCGCGGTGCCGTGGTCGCGGTCGTATCCGCGCCCGATCCTCATCATCACGTCGTAGGACGCGCGGATGGACTTCATCGCGAGCTTCTGCGCCGCGTTCAGCTCGCTGTCCTTGAGCGGGTTGTGGCTCGCGGAGATGACGTCGAGGAACCTCTCGTAGTCCATTGCCTTGAGCGTGCAGCCCCACCGCCTGTCCCGCTCGACGATCCGCTTGACCGCCGCGACGAATTCCTCGGGAGTCTCCGCACCGAACCGCTCGGCCGTCTCCGGCGTGATCACGAACGCGATCTTGCGCGTGTGGGCCATCTCGCCGATCCGGTCGCCCTTCTCGGCGATCGAGACGTTGTACTGGTAGCGGTCGAGCCGGGTGAGCACGTCGAACTTGTGGTGCGACCCGGTCACGTCGGTCACGATGCGGGATTCCTTCACCTCGTCCATGTCGATCTCGCCCGCCGTGAGCCGGTGGGCGAGGCTGGCGCGCAGGTCGTCGGTCAGGGGCGCGCTCTTCGCGGCCTTCAGGGTCTCGCCCTTGAGGTACTTGACGACGTCCTTGAACACCTTGCAGCTCGACTGCACGTCGTTGCGGGCGAAGTTGACGTCGAGCGGCACCTTGGACACCACCAATCCGCCCGTGCCGTGCGTCCAGGAGGGGTACTTCTTGACGAGGACGCCTTGGTTGTAGACGTCGAGCGTGCCGGAGGCGCGTCGCCGGACGTAGTAGGTGTCGGTCTCTTCGTCCCACTTCTCCTTCGACGGGTCGGTGCTGACGACCTTCCCGTTCAGCGTCACGGGCACCGGCACGTACTTGATGTAGTCCTGGAGCTCGCGGATCGCCGCGTCCAGCTCGGACGGGGTCAGCTTGTCGTAGAGGTCCACCTCGATCCGGCAGCCGGGGACGACCTCCTTGTCGATGCCGAGGTCGAAGCCGATGCGGTCCACCCCCTCCTGCGGCTTCAGGTCCACGAGCATGCGGAACTGGTTCGTCGACCACTTGTTCTTCCCGAAGGAGAACATCTGCCCGCGTCCCATGCGGAAGCGGCCGTATTTCGCGTCACCCTCCTTGTGGGGGTACCCGAAGGTGCGGAAGTGGTTCTTGATCTCGGTGAGGTCCTGGAAGCCCCTGCCGTCGTCGATGATCGAGAAGCCCTTCCGGTCGAGGATGACGTCGCAGCGCGTGCCGCCCGCGTCCACCGAGTTCATGACGCCCTCGAGGATGGCCTTGGGCATCGTGCCGGCCTGCTTCTGGATGATGTCCCAGAGGATGTGCGGGTGAATCTCGAATTCCTGGCGCTCCGTCTGCATGGCCACCCTCTTTCGTCTCATGTTTCCTCCCGGGACTATGTGACGGCCGCTCGCAAGCTCAAACGGGCCGCGACTCCCCCTGCTTCGGGTCGGCGACGATAGGCGATGGAAGGCCTGAGATCAAACGACCCGAAGCAGGGGGAGCCTGGACCCGGTTGCCCGCACCGACCATGGCATGCCATTCCTACCAAGGGGTTGACGCAGGGCGGGGCCGATGTCGCGGGCAGGACGACGCTGGACGATGGGGATCGACGAGGCCGCGCCACGGATCGCGGAGGCGATGCTGGAGATCGTCCGCCAGTTCCCCGGAAGCCCGCCGCCCCTCCAGCGACACTACCGGACGATCCTGAAGGCAATGGCACGGGACCTCGAGAACTTCGTCAGGCCCAAGGCCTCGAGGGCGGCCATGGCGAGGGCCCGCCAGATGGGGCTTCCCGACCTGCGCGGCCTCCACTGGCGCGACCAGCCGGGGAAGATGGGCGACCCGAAGCGCATGATATTCCACTGGGAGCATGTCGTCCCCGTGGAGAACATCGTCGGCCAGGTCCTCCGGCAGTCCACGGTGGAAGGCATTGCCGCCGTCCTGATGACGGCCGAGGTCTCGTGGGTCCTCAAGGAGGAGAACGAGACCCTGACCCACCGGGGCCGGGCCGATCCGCACGGCGACTATCGGCGAGCCGGCATCATCATCGAATAGAGCCCGTCTATACGGACATCACCGCGATGGTGACGTCGTCGTCGGGAGGGCCGAACCGTTCCAGCATGTCCACCAGGAGCGCATCGGGAAGTCTGCGGACCTCGAACCGGGGGACGATGTCCGCCACGCGCCCGGGGTCGGTCCAGCGCCAGAAGCCGTCCGAGCCGGCGACGACGATTCCCTTGGGCAGGTTCGGGAGCATGAAGGCGCAAGGGAACGCGCCGTTGCCGATGCGGGGCCGCCTCGACTGCCCGCCCGTGAGGTCGACCGGCACTCCCCCCTCGGGGAAGAACCACGCCTCGGAGTCCCCTGCCGAGCATCCTGCGATCCTGTCGGGCGAGCGGACGAGGGCGATCCCCGTGGTGTCCCCGTCGATCCCCCTTTCCGCGATCCTGTCGTCCGCGAGCATGAACCGCTCGGGAAGCCCGAGGTCCCCGGGACCGGAGAGGATGGCCTCTACGAACGTGTCGGCGGCCACTCCGCCGAAGCCCACGCCCGTTGCGCCGTCGGCAATGACGAGCAGGGTTCCCGATCCTGCCCTTGCGGCGGCTGCGCGGTCGTCGCATGCCTCGTGCGGCTTGGGCGACGCGATGACCCAGGCGAGGTCATCCGACGCATGGCGGGAGACGACCAGTTTCCCGACGGCTGCTGGCACTTCCATCACGAACCCCTTACTCGAGCAGGTTTTCGGGCAGGTCCGCTACCGACACGTGCTTCACCGTCGGTCTGCGGGTGGCCCCCTTGCCGCCGCGGCTCGCGACGGACTCCTTCGGCAGCCGAAGCGGCGTGTCCCTCAGGTCGACGGGAAGCCTGTTGGCCGAGGCGAAGTCGGGACCGCCGAAGGCGTTGAAGAAGAGGGGATGGTTCGCCGCCATCGGGGACACGGGTCCGGACGCCATCCAGGGGAACCGCTTCTCGGAGGGCTTGCCGTAGCTTGCCGGGTCCTTGAAGGAGCGGTAGAGCGCCACGTCGCGCGGGTCGCCGCCCACGAGCTCGCGCAGGCGGTCGAGCTCGTCCCCCATGGACAGTCCGTAGCCGAAGTAGGAGCAGCGGACCTGCTGGGTGATCTCCCGGTCGAGTCCGCCGATCGTCTGGTCGATGAAGAACCATCCGAGGCCGAACTTCCTGGTCTCGCGGACGGCCTCGATGAGCTTCGACTTGAGCTTGCGCCCGTCCTCGTCCTCGGCCGGCACCATCTTCGGCGCGAAGCGATGCGCCTCCTCGAACACTACCAGGGTGTTCACGTTGTCCTTGATCCCGGAGCGCAGCCGCTCGGAGACGATGGTCTCCGCCAGGCGTCGCATGTCGCTCACGATGCGGTAGATGACCTTCTTCTGGAGCCCGTCGGTGAACAGGTCGCGGTCCTCGTCCGCGGCCGCCTTGAACTGGTCGCCGAGGTCCGCGAGGTCGCGCCGGTTCCCGGGCACGGACAGGTCGAGGACGACCAGGGGCCGCTGACCGGACTCGCTCTCCATGATCCAGCGAACGATCTGCCCGATCGTCTGCCGCGTGCCGTCGCCCTTCTCGAACAGGAAGCCGAGGAAGTCCCAGGTGCCCCACGCCCGGTGAGAGGGGTTGTCGAGGATGCGCCTGATCTCCTTGCGAAGGGCCTCCTGCGGTTCCTTGCTCTTGTAGATGCGGTCGACGTAGCCGACCTCCTCGTCCGCGATCCGCTCGAGGATGGTGCGGAAGCAGTCCCTGTCCCGCATGTTGTCGAGGGTGAACTCCGTGCCTCCCTCGCGGATGATCTCGGAGAAGGCCGTCGCCAGCTCCTGCTTGTTCTCCACGCCGCGGATGTTGAGGTCCTTGTCGAGCCCGAGGGAGCCGAGCACGTCCTCGAAGAGTTCGTAGCCTTCGAGCCGCACCTGGGTCACGCCGTACCGGCGGGCAGGACGCTTGAGACCCCGCAGGATCCCGCTGAACGGAAGGCCGCTCTCGCCGACCTGGTAGTCCGAGATCTCGTCGGCGAACTCGCCCTTGGGATCGACGACGAGGATCGCCATGTCCTCGTGCCGCGCGTACCCGGCCAGCATGAACTTCGCCAGCGTGGACTTGCCCGAACCCGTCTTGCCTACGATCAGGCTGTGATAGGCCTCGCCCTGCCCGCCGGTCTTGGGCGAGCCGAAATGCTTCACGTACATCGGGAGGCTCACCGAGTCGTCGCCGTACGCCTTGCCGACGTAGAAGAGATCGTCCTTCTGCGCCTCCATCAGCTCGTCGAGGGAGGCCTGGTCGAGGCGGACGACGTTCGTGCCCGTCGGGGGAAGGGTGCCGAGGACCTCGTGCGACCAGTGCTCCCCGTCATCGGCCCGGCCGAAGACCGCCCCCGGGGCGAGCGACGCCGTGCGCACGTCCTGCTTGCCGCTGAGGAAGGGGATGGAGCCGTCCGTCTTGATGATGTTCCGCATCACGTCGTTCTCGTGCCAGCGGTTGCGCATCTCGATGCCCGTGATCTGCCCTGTCACCCTGACCTGCCGCCCCTCCTGCGTGAGGTCGAACTGCACGAGGCTGCCGACGAGTCGCTTGTCCGCGGCGGAGTCCCGCACGTCGAGGATGAGCTCGCTCGTGGACGAGGGGCTGCCGATCGACGCGATGACCGGGGGATTGCTCTTGTTGTCGTCCATCTTCAGCTCCTGTAACCCATTGCGAGAAGCAGCTTGGCCTCGGGGTCCGCGGCCGAGGAGAGGCTCGCCATCTCGACCACGGGCGAGGCGCCCACCGAGACCTGCTTGGCGAACATGTCAGCGAGAAAAAGCGGAAACGGCTCCCGCAGGCCCGACGTGGTGGTCGAATCCCTGACGGCCCTCAGCACCCGGAGGATCGCCTCCTCGTCCTCCGCCGTGCCGGCGGTCATGTCCAGCCGGAAGGCCGGGGTCCACGGGTGCGGGCGGTAGTAGCACGAGGCCACGCCGTCGAGGGCCGCGGCGAATGCCTGCGCGCCGTCACCCGCGAACCCGAGGGAGGGACCGATGAGCTGGCGCTGCTTGTCGGCGCCGGAAGCGGTGCGGACCGAGAAGTCCGTCATCTCGCCTGGACGCAGGGCCATCGTGGCGATGGTGCGGGCATCGTGCCCCGCGAGTCCTTCCGGCAGGAGCGCCGCGAACTCGTTGGTGGTCGTGTACTTGGGCATCGCCACGAAGCGCACGTTGCCGAGGATCTCCATCACGGCGTCACGCAGCTCTGGACAGGCGGAGGCCAGCGCCCGCTCCGTCAGCGGGGAGGGGGTCTTGGCCGAGCGGGCCTCGCGGATCGACTTCGACACGTTGATCAGCGTGGACAGCATCGCGCCGTCGATCATCACCACGTCGCCGGGCGCCTTGGCGGCCAGCATGACCTCCAGGGAGGACATCACGCCAGAAAGGATCTCCTTGTTGTGCGGGGAACGGGGCACGCTGTCCATCCAGATGTCGCAGCCGCCCGACTCCGCCGACGAGCCTGCGGTCACGCCGACCGCGGTGCACAGGTCGCCGATGCTCCGGGACTCGCAGACGAGTCCACCGTCGACGGCCGTCACGTGCTGCTTGCCGACCCCCTCGAGGACTGCGTCGGAGACGGGGGCGATGATGCCGGAGAGGCTCTCCCGCACCCGCTCCCGCATGGCGGTGAACTCCGCCGCCTGCCCGGCGGCGCGCGTGGCCACCTCGTAGCCGCGCTCAAGGAGCCTCTTCACGATCTCGGCGGGGACGTTCTCGATTCCCTGCATCACTTCACCCCCACGACGTCGCATTCATCAGTCATTTTCCGTCCCATTCGCTCACGAGGAAGAAGCCGAAGTCCGAGACGGCGTCCAAGGGGGCCTCGCGGCGTTCCTCCGCGATCTCGATCTGCCATGCCTCCATCGCCGGCGCGAGGCGGGTCGCCATGCGGGCGAAGGATTCCGGCAGCGTCGGGAGCCAGGCCCCGGCCTTCAGGTTCACGACCTCCCAGGCGAGGCTGTCGGGATCCTCTCCAGCTCCGCGCGCGGGAGAGGCCAGCAGCATTCCGTTCCGGCGGGCGGGATCGGCGATCACGGACATGAAGGTGGCGTGGGGACTCCCGGTGCCGGCCTCGACCTTGATCGATCCCCTCTCGAGGAGGGTGACGAACACCTTCTCGAGCTGGCAGAGCTCGTTCGGGGACATGCGGGCCGAGTGCGCCGCCGAGATGACGGGCAGCATCCGCCGCATGGGCGAGAGCTGGGCGATCCTCGCGCTCTGGCGTCCCGCCTCCGTGTCCCTGTCCTCCTGCTCGTCGCGGGAGGCAACGGCGGCCAGCTTCGCGAGCGTCTCGCGGGTCATGCCGTGCAGCCTGTCCGCGTAGGCCCGCGCGGCGTAGCGCAGGAACAGCGGCGTGAACTCAGGGACGAAGGACGAGAACCGGATCTCGGAGGCCGACATCGAGTGGGCGGGATGGTCGGCGTAGTCGGGCTTGAGGCAGGCGTTGGAGTAAGCGTCGGCGATCTTCTCGAAGACCTTGCCGGGCTGGCCCTCTGCCTCGCGCAGGAAGAGGGCGGCCTTCGTCGCCACGAGGGGGTTCCTGTCGAGGCGCATCCTCTGGGCCCACGCGATCTCCTGCGGCCAGACCATCATGGCGATCTGGGTGGCGACGGACGAGCCCAAGCGCCGCTCGACCACGCCGACAGACCTGTAGCTGACGTGGTAGCGCCGCTTCGCGCGGACCCTGGCCCACTCGACGAAATGCTGGCGCGGGTTGCGGGCCGCATGGCCGAACTCGGCGGCGCTCTCGTGGGCCACCATGTCGTTGAGCCATTCGACCCGCAGGGCCTCGGCAGCCCCGGGGAGCTTCATGCCCTCCGCCTGAAGGATCTGCTCCACCTCCTTCATGGTTCCCTCGGGAAGCTGCAAGGCTTCCACCCGGCGCTTCAGGATCCTGGTCTTGGCCTCGACGCTGACCATCAGTTACCTCCCTCGAGGAGCTGGCCGAAGATGTCGCCGTCGAGGTCCTTGAACAGCGGATCGGACCTCTTCTCGTTCCGCAGGTCGAGCCACCTGAGGAACGATCGGTCGGGATCGTCGAAGGCGCGCCCGCGATGCTCCTCGCGCCACTCCATGATCAGGGCGCCGATGTCCTCCCCGTCCAGAACGCGTCCGCGCGCGGCGTCCACGGTCTCGGCACGCAGCTCGGCCGGGCCGCCGCGCTCCTCGCGGGTCTTGCCGTCGAGCATGTCGATGGTGTGGATGTCGGACGGGTTCCTGCCCTTGCCGCCGAGGAACTTGGTGGACCGGGCCTCCATCAGGCGGGAATGGGACTTCGAGACCGCCGTGAACTCGATCTCCGTGACGGAGCCGCCCTTGCCGCCGCGGGTGTAGTCCACGAGGACGTCGAACTCCGCCACCGCGTTCACGTCCTCGATGCAGCGCTCGATCACCTTCGCCCGGAAGTTGTCGAAGCGCTTGTACTGGTCGCCGATCCTGAGGAACTCGCGCAGCTCGTCGACCGTGACCTTCCAGACCGGGGTCTTCTTGTGGAACTGGAGGGCCATGGCCTCGTAGAGTCGGCTCGACGCGAGGGGCTTCTTGGCCAGCGCCTGGGAGGTGCTGGACCGCAGCAGCGAGAACACCTTCGGGTCGCGCAGGAAATGGACCAGGATGGGGTCGAAGGCGTACCGGAAGATGCCGTTCTCCGACTTGGAGGTGTCCGCAGAGAGGAAGTGGGCGTAGAGGGATCGCTCCTCGTTGCCTTCCTTGTAGTCGATCTCGATGAGGCCCCGCCCGAGGCGCTCGATGGCCTCCTGCAAGAGGCTCACCCTGTCGAACCTGCCGCCCTCCAGCGCCTCCTTGACCGGGATCTGGTGGATGGCGCCAGGCACGATGTCGTCGTAGGCGCGCAGGAGCAGGTAGTTGAACAGCGACTGGTCCGACGCCTTGAACTCCACGTCGCCGCAGTAGCGGGCCATGACCACGCTGCTCGCCTTCTTGACCACGTCCCCGTCTCTTCTCGTTCCGGCCATAGGATTCCCCAAAGGATTTGCACCACTTCACTAACGCACTTCACTACGATGCGCAAGAACCCGTAGTGAAGTCGTGCAGGATTCGGAGTGGCGCGCGCGGGCGGGGACGGTGTGCTGCCCCGCGGCACCCGGAGGAGGGGAAATCCGGGCATTTGTAGTGGAGTCCCGGGCATTTGTAGTGAACTTCGGGTTTTCGACCCAAGGATTCGTGTTTGGATTCAGGGGCTTGGAGGCCGTTCGAACTCCCTGAATCTATAGAAAGGGGAATCTGATCGAGTCCTGGTCGGAATCGCGGGCTTTCCGGATTCATTCCCCCTATGGATTCACCGCGCGTTCGACTCCCTCCACTTCCACGGAGCCTCGAAGGTCCCGACCCACATGCCGACCCTCCCGGCCCGGGCGGATGAGGCCGCCGCAGAGTACCTGCCCTTGTCGTGCCCGTTCGGAATCGCCAGTCCCTCGCGGACCATGACCTCCGCGACGTCCCTCGTTCCCTGGAAGGAGCAGACCGCGGCGGCTCCCTCGCCCGCCTGTCCCTCCACGCGGCAGGTGACCTTCTGCCCGTCGACAAGTGCCGCCAGGCGACGGTACGACTCCTCCCCGCACCGCCAGGACGCTCCCCCGGCCGTCTTGCACTGCTGTAGAAGGCCCGGTGCGTCAGCACCGTCGAGACGCACCGCATGACCGTCCACGACCAAGCTGTGGCCGTCGTAGGCCTTCCCCCTGCCCGTGAGGCTCATGCCCTTCACGTACTTGGCCGGGGCGGCCGCGGGGAGGGATTGCGCCGCGGAGGAGACCGACTGGCTCTTCGGCGCGGGCTTCGCCTTCTCCTGCACCGGGGGAGCGTGGTTCTCCGCCGCAGGGGCGGTGAGGGGCGGGGGCGGCTGCACGGGAGCGACAGGCTGAACGGACGGTCGGACCGGCTGGGACTGGTCGTTCCTCCTCTGGATCGGCACTGAGGGAAGGGTGAAGCCCGACGGGGCGCCGGTCGTCCTGTAGTCGTTGTAGTTCCTGACCGCCGGGCCGGGCTGGTAGGTCTGGGCGGCGGCCGCGCCGGCAGCCATCAGGGCCGCAGCCGCGGCGAGGATCTTGAACCGGGTCGCTGCCATCTCTCCCCTCCGGGAATTGCGCACACCGTCCAAGAATCCCCCTCCGGCCCTGCTCAGGCAAGTCAGTGCGCCGGTTCGCCGGCGGGGGCGGCATGCGCGGCGAGAATGTGCGGGAGGTTGGATTCCCTCGACTTGAGCACCGCGTGGTCGCGGGGTGCACGGATTCCGTGGGCAAGCGGCGGGGCCTTGCCCTCCATCGGGTAGGTGAGCATGTGTCCGTACTGAACTGTCTCGCCGCGCATGGGCTCGAATGTGGCCCCCGGCGGGGCGAACCGCCTCCAGAAGTCCACCAGCCCCTCGCGCGCCAGTCCGTAGAACTTCGTGTAGCCCTTCAGCCGGCAGAACTCGAAGGCGTACTCCCCGACCTCCCATGCGACGCCCCGGCAGTTGAAGCGCTTCAGCCTGTACGGCTTCAGCACGGCCATGCGCTCGAGCACGGCGAACTCGCCGAAGTACCTTATCCTCATCGCCCCAGCCGGCTCCCCGTCGACGCGTGCAATGACGTGCGTTGCGGCGAGGTCGTTTCCGTCCACCTCCTCCATGAGGAGCCGCCCGTCCTCGCCGACGAACACCGCGGCCCGGATCATGAGGGCGAGCATAAGTTCGTCATGGCTGTCCACTACCTTGACCTCGACCCTCTTTCCGAGTCCTTCATTGTTGTTCATGTTCGGCCTCCGCCCCCGTGCTGCGACATAACAATGTTACAGTATCGTCGGGCAAGGGAAGCCTCATGGACGGAACGCTCTGTCTCAGATTCGGAACGGTGGAAACGGATGACCTTGGGTAACGACAGCAACGGAGGCGAGGGGCCCGACCTCGAATCCGCGAGGATCTTCGCGGTGGTGGCGAGGCTCGGCAACGTGCGTGCGGCGGCGACTCATCTCGGCATGAGCCAGTCGACCGTGTCGAGGCGCATCACGTCCATGGAGGACTCCTTCGGGGCGAAGCTGTTCGTCCGCAGCTCGGAGGGAGTCAGCCTCACCGACGTGGGCAAGTCGGTCATGCAGATCACGGATGCGCTCGAGTCCACCGCAAGGCGTCTCAAGACCGTCTCCGAATCGGTCAAGCGCGAGACCGTGGTCACGATATCCGGCTCGGATGGGATCGGCGGGTACTGGATCCCGATCTGCCTCGCCGGCTTCGCGGAGGAGCATCCGGGGATCACCGTGCAGGTGAGGTGCGAGGACTTCGGTCGCTCGGCCGACATGGCGAGGGCGGAGTCCGACATCGACATCACCTACCGCCTCCCCACCGACGGCGACAGTTGCGTGATCGGCCACGGGACCATGCCGCTCCAGCTCTTCGCGTCCAAGGTCTACGCGGAGCAGCACGGCCTTCCGGGATCGCTCGAGGAGCTCCTCGACCACAGGGTCGTGGCACTGGACGCCTACTTCGCGCGGGGCGCCGGCGACGGCGACTGGAACGCCATGGCCGACATCCTCGCGCGCCACCCGAGGGTCTCATACCGCGTGAACTCGGCGCTCGCCCTAGGCTTCGCGATCCGCAGCGGATGGGGCATCGGCGCCCAGCCCTCGATGGTCGAGCATACCGAACACTCCATGGTTCCGATCCCCAGGAGCGTCTACAGCAGCACCCTCCGCTTCTGGCTGGTGATGCACCGGGACACCAAGGACAACCCTGCCCCGCGCGCCATCGCGGAATGGATCAAGCAGCGATTCATCAAGAGCACCTCGGGACTCGGCGACTTCAAGATTTCCGACACCTGGTCCTGATCACGGGCACGAGGCGACGGCACGGGGAACAAGTGCCGTCGCGACCGCCGCGACGGACCTCCTGATGCGCTCCCGAGTGACCTCGGCAGGCTCCCCCATGACCTGCGCGATGGCCTGCGGGGAGAGGCCGAACACGCCCTGAAGGGACAGCGCCTCCCTGTCCTGCGGCTCCAGCCCGGCGATCGCACCGGAGACGGCCTCCTGCGGGAGGACGGGGGCACCCGGCCCGGCCTCGCGCGCTGCGGACGAGATTGATCCCAGAACACCGATGACGAACGAACGGTCGCCGTCCGGGCCAGGACGGCGGGGGTTGCTCGCGAGCGCCTCCCTCACGGCCCGGTCCGCGCGGGCGTTGTCGCCGATGACGGTCCTGGCGTGCGCGATGATCCGGCGCAACAGGTCGATCACGAACTTCGTCTCTGGCGATTGCGGCATGAGGCTCTCCGAGGGGTACGGCAATAACTCCTAACGCCGGGGTGGCCCGGAGGCTACCCGCTCGACCGGAACACCCCGATGCAAAAACGGAACGGCGCGGCCACCTTCGGCAATCCGAACGCATTTTCGAGAATTCGAAGGTCTCTTTCGAGGATTCGAACGGATATCGGCGGATTTCGGGGCCAGATCCGTTGACAGGGGCCATGATTTCGAGGATTCGAACGTACTTTCGAGATTCCGAAAAGACGTTCGAATGGCAGCAGACGACGAAGGGGCGAGGGCGGCCCGGTTCACTGAGTCCCTGAGGGGGCGGTCCCTGACCTGGCTGGCCGGCGAGATCGGGGCGGCGGTCTCGACCGTGTCCGGATACGCGCGTGGCAAGGCTCCCCCGGGGCTTGTGGCCGTGCGGATAGCCGAGGTCCTCGGCATTGACCTCGTCTGGTACCTGACGGGGAGGGAGCCCACCCCGTCCCTTCCGGCCGGCGCCGTCCGCGTTCCCCGGCTCTCTGCCGATGGCTCGGGTCTCGGGGCATTGGCATTCGACGAGGAGTCCGTCCGGTCCGCCGCGTCGGCAGGCGAGGTATTCGCCCTCTCGGTCGCCGGGAGCGCGATGGCCCCGACGGTGCCGGCCGGCGCCGATGCCCTCTGCGCGAAGGAAGGCTGCGTGCCCGAGGACGGCCGCCTCCACGTGGTCAGGATGGGGGGCGCGATGGCCGTGCGGCGCATTCAGGCGCTGGCATCGGGCGGGTTCCTGCTCGTCTGCGACAACCCCGCGTTCCCGGCGGAGGCGGTCGATGCGGAGGGGGGCGTGGACGTCGTCGGGAGGGTCTTCGCCGTGATCCACCGTCCTTAGGGCCGACGGCCGATTGACGGCCGTGCACTCCCCCGTGAATCCTTGGAGCACGAGCCCTTCCAACCGGGGCGGGGGAATCCGGGATGAATTCAGACGCACTGTCAGCCGCCCTGGCGGCGGATCGGGAGATCGCCACGCAGTTGCTGCGGGCGGGTGTCGCGGGCGACACGTCCTCGTTCAGGTCGGCGCTCCTGTCCCTGACCGACTCCGCCGAGGGCAGGGGCGACTCGGCCATGGCACAGCTCCTGAGGTCGGTGACCGCGGAGAAGGGGCGCGTCGAGGTCCAGCAGACCCACGAGGAGAGGGCGGCCGCGTTCAAGGCGACCCTGAGGGACGAGTCCGAGATCCCCATCGGCCTGTCCATGGTGAAGACCAACGTGCTGATGGACCACGTCATCCTGCCCGCGCACGTCAAGCAGGTCGTCTACGAGTTCATCGAGGAGCAGGAGTCCAACGAACTCTACATCGAGAACGGGCTGGCTCCCAGGAACAAGATGATGCTGATGGGGCCGCCTGGGAACGGGAAGACGGCTCTGTGCAAGGCGATAGCCAACAGGATGGGGTGCCCGCTCTACTTCGTCCGGTACGACGCACTGATGTCCACCAAGCAGGGCGAGACCTCGAAACGCCTCTTCGCCGTCTTCGAGTTCGTCAAGACCCATCGGTGCATCATGTTCTTCGACGAGGTCGACGCCATCGGCAAGGAGCGCGGCGACGACAACGAGGCGGGCGACATGAAGCGCGTGGTCTCCACCCTGCTCGTGCAGCTCGACGACGTGCCGCCGCACGTCATCGTGCTCGGCGCGACCAACCACCCCCAGATGCTCGACAAGGCGATCTGGCGCCGCTTCCACATCCGCACGCTTCTTCCCAACCCCTCGACGGACGAGTTCGAGAAGTACCTGCGCCTCGCCTTCAACAAGTTCGGCCACGACCCGCAGGTCAAGCTGCGCATCCTCGCCATCCGGCTCCAGGCGGAGAACTTCGCCGAGACCGAGGTCTTCGTGGAGGACTGCGTGCGGACCTTCATCAGGGGCAAGGGCGCCTACACCATCGAGCAGGCGATCGACATCTCGATCGAGACCTGGCCAAGGACTCGTGTGAAGATTCCGACCTGACGCATTTCACAGTTGACGTTAGCGCCGGCAGGGGCTATCCGAATCCTGTCGCCAATCCTTGAGGCCGGGATCGTATCCTTTATCGGCCGGCGGAGGCGACGGGCAACATCCCTTGGAGAGACACCCCTTGTCTAACAACGATTGGGCGGCCACCCCGACGCGGGCCAGGACCGAAGGCGAGCCGGACGTGAACCACGTCTTCAGCAACTTCAAGAACGGCCGCCAGGCCCGCACGATCTCGGAGGCGGACGCGCGGGAGAGGAGCCGCCGGAAGGGCGACCGGATGCAGGGCGTCGTGGTCGAGGTCCGGAAGTCCAGGGCTCCCCGTCAGGAGCAGGACACCCCGGCCGCCGGCGTCTTCCGCTTCTGATCAGCGTCCCAGCTTCGCCGCGTGAAGGCGGAGGGGCTCGCCCCCCTCGGTCTCGAGAACCTCGATCAGTGGCGCGCGGATCAGAGAGGGCAGAAGGCTTTCTGTCGTGTCCGGCGTCTGTAGGACGATCCTGCCCCCGTGTGACAGGCGGACGGTCTTCCCGTCGGCGATGACAGTGACGGGTTCACCGACGCTGAGGCCGAGGTCGTGGACGACCAGCATGGCGTTGCCGCTGCCGCTGGCAACGGACAGGAGCAGGCCGGTCGGGGACGGCCCGTCGATCCCGCCGCTCCTCATCCTGACGATACGGTCCTTGATGGCTGAATTCGGCATGTCGCGCCCGCTCCCGTCCGCTCCGCACCATTCGGTGCCGTCAGGACAGTCTGGAGCACCGGCGGCGGCTTGCGAACTGCCCCGCGCCAGATGTGCGGGGCGAACCCCCGGGGCGGCCTTCCCGAGATCAGTCCTGACGATCCGTCCCGAATTCCCTGTCAGAGGTCCGTGAGAGCCGAGGCGATGCCTCCGACGACGGCGACGGTGCCCTCGGCGACCGCGCCGCCGACCACGCATGCCGCCTCGCCGGCGCACGTGGCCACGCTGCCTGCCGCGTCGAGCGCGGAGAGGGCCACATTCCCGATCACCTCGACGGTTCCCCAGAGAGCGTCCTCGCCGAACGAGGTCTCCCCCTGTGCCTGGGAGGCCTGGGCGGCGCGCTTGCGCTCCTCTTCGGCCGCCGCTGCTGCCTCGGCCTGCCCGCCGGTGATCCCTCCCTCGACGACCTTCATCTTCCTGTCTCCGTCACGTGACGCGGGGCCGACGCGGCGCCCGCGGACTCAACATGGGTGCCTGAATCCTCATTGTGAAGGGGACTCGGCGACGGCGGGCGGGCCGAGGAGCCGGTTCCTGATGCCTCGAATCCTTCCGCCGATCTTCCCCGCCACGCCGGACCCCGCGATGCCGAAGGCGGAGGCGGCGAGGAACGGCAGGCTCTGCAAGGCGACGACAGCCGCGAATCCGTACACCTCGACAACGTCGTCCCAGTTCGTGCTGGCGAGCATCCAGGCGGACGTCACGAGGCCTGCCGCCATGAGAATGTCGAGATACGGGATGGAACCCTTGCCGCGCCTGCCGCCCTTGGCGGTGCGGACGAACGGCATGTGCCGCAGGACGAGCGCCTCGGCGACGGCCCTTGCGACGGTGGATTGCAGGCTGAGGGCCACCGCGGAGGCACCGAGGCGGTCGCGGAAGGAAGTGTCCACGCGGGCCGCGTACGTCAGGTGGAAGTGGACGAACTGGAGGACGATCGCCACGGCGAGCGGCACCGTCAGCAGGAGCGACGGCACGGGCGCGCCGGGGAAGTTCAGGACGTAGGTCGCCCACCCGATGTTCATGAACGCGAGCAGGGCCCCCAGCGCCTCGCAGCCCATCCAGGAGGTCCAGCCCAGGACGAAGGCCGCCCTCTGGCGCAGCGTCATGCCGTTGCCGCGCGAGAGCATCGCCCGGGCATGCTTGAGGGCGATCTGCACCCCGCCGAAGGCCCAGCGGTGCCTCTGCCTGCGGAAGGACTCGTAGCTGTCGGGCAGCAGGCCCCGGCCGAGGCGTTCACGGGTATAGAGCGTCCGCCACCCGCGCTCGGCGAGCGTCAGGCCGAGGTCCGTGTCCTCGCAGATGGTGTCGTCGGGCCATCCGCCCACGCCTTCGAGGGACGATCGGCGGATGAGGCACATCGTGCCGTGGACGACGATGGCCCCGATCTCGTTCCTCTCCACCATCCCGACGTCGAAGAAGCCGGCGTACTCGGCGTTCATCCACGAGTGGAGGCGGGACCTGCCCCCGTCCCGGTGCTCCTGGGGGGCCTGCACGATGCCGACGGAGGGGTCGTCGAAGCCGTGCAGGGTCCGCGCGAGCCAGTCCGGATCGACGACGTAGTCGGCATCGAGGACGGCCACCACCTCCGCGTCGGGCGCGGTCCTCGACAGGGCGACGTTCAGGGCGCCCGCCTTGAAGCCCGGGATGTCCCCTGCGTCGATGAATACGAAACGCTCGCCGAGGGACGCGCAGTGGTCCCGCACGGCATCCTTGTCCGCCCCGTCCGGGGTGTTGTTGACCACCACGATGCACTCGAAGTCCGCGTCACGGAGCGCCGCGACCGAGTCGAGCGTGGCGACCAGCATCCCGGACGGCTCGCGGCAGGCGGGGATGTGGATCGACACCTTGCGCCGCGGGGGAGCCGGGGGAGGGGGAAGGAGGCGCTCCGGTCCCCGCCCCACGAGGCACGAGAGGATCTCCCCGATGCGGGCGAGGGACGTGACGGCCATCAGGGCGAGGAGCGCGAGGCCGCAAACTGAGGCGAGGCGTCCCGCCCAGTCCGAGTATCCCATGAGCAGGGCCTCGACCGATGCCGAGGACAGCCAAGCCCCGACGCCGTTTGCCGCCGCCGCGGCCAGGGCGGCCTGGAGGAAGCGCGGCCTCCTCATCAGGAGGACGGGGATCGACAGGAACAGGGCGATGGCCAGACCGTTGGCTGCCCGCTCCCGCCACAGCGGGGTCTCGATGGGGCCTTGGAGGGGGAACTTGAGCTTCCTGTCGGCGTCGAGAACTCCCCAGTTGGGGCCTACGGAACCCTCGAGAACCTTCCAGGGCTGGTCGATGGCCTCGACGATGTTGTAGGCGATCCCGGCGGCACCCGCCCGGGACGCGAACTCGCGGATGATGCGGGCCTGCGAGACCGGATCGGGGAACACGTCCCCGCGGTTCTGCCCTGCCGACGGCCAGCCGAACTCGGCGATGACGACCTTCTTCCCGGGATAGGCGGCCTTGAGCTTGCCGTAGGTCTCGATGCCCCACTCGGCGGCCCGCTCTGCGGTCACCCCGTCCCAGTACGGGAGAGCGTGCGCCGCGACGTAGTCGACCTCCTCCGCCAGCTCGGGGTGGTTCAGCCACGTGCCCCAGATGTCGCCGGTCGTCACGGGCTTCCCCGTCTCCTTCCTGACGCGCCTGATTACCGACACGAGCTCGGGGACCGTGAGGTCCCCCCGCAGGAGCACCTCGTTGCCGACGATCACGCTCGTGACGGACGGGTTGCCCTTGGCGGCGGCGATGCCGCTGGCGATCTCCTCCTCGTTCCTGGCCCTGTCCTTGTCGAGCCAGATGCCGAGCTTGACCTTCAGGCCGTGCTCCGCCGCCAGCCTCGGGACGAGCTCCATGCCCCTCGTGGAGGAATAGGTCCTGACCTCGTCGGTGATCCTCGACACGGCGGCGAGGTCGGACCTCACCCGCGCCTCGTCCGTGTGCCCGCCCGCGGAGGTGTCCACGAACGGGTCGTACGGCGTCAGCGACAGGCTCTGGAACCTCGGGACGGAGGGAGCCTCGACGGGGGACTCGGCAACGGGCCATGCGGCGGCGTGGACGAGGGCTGCGAGGAGTACGGCGGCTGCTGCTTTGAGGCGCATGTTGTGGTCCGGTCTCCGCTGGACAGGCAGGAAAGGATTCGATTCAGGTTTTCTGTCCGAATCCTACAGCCCGTCCAGCGGCGGAATCCATAGGCGCCGCCCCCGTCCGACAAGAATTTTTGCCTGACCTCAGGGGGAGGGGAGCGGCTCCACCAGGGATTCCAGCGCGGCGGCGGCGCCTTCGCGCACCGCGTCCGGCTGGTCCTTCAGGAACTGGACGAGCGCGTCGGCGATCTCGACAGTTCCCGCGCCCTCGACCGCGTTCCGGTACGCGCTGTCGAGCCTGTCGTCCTGCCGCCGCGCGTGCAGGCGGGCTTCGCTCCTGGCAGCGTCGACGAGCCTCGTGAGGTCGCCGTGGGTGCCGTACTCGCACTTGCCGACCACGCGGTCGCCGGGAACGCTGTAGTGCAACTCCCCCGGGCGTGCGATCAGGGCGTACACGTAGCCGGGATTGAAGGTCAGGTGGACGGCGAAAAGCGGCTCGAGGCTGCCGGGGCGGAACGCCCTGACGGTGCATCCTTCTGCCGTGCGCCCCGGGTTCACGGCTCCCTGAAGCCCTTCCTGCTCGAAGGCACCGGTGAGACTTTCGACGATCCTGTCCTGAAGAAGCTGCATGGCCCGATTCCCTTTCCGGCTGGGGCATCGCCCCTCGGTCGATCCCTGGTCCCAATCCTCGGCAACAAAAAGAAACCGACAACACCGCAGCGTCCGGCGCCGTGTCGTCTCCTGATCCTGCTCGACGTCGGGGAGGCAGAACGGAGCGGCTCCCGCGCTCTCCGGCAATCCGCCGGAATTGCCCACTCTCTGAGCCGGTGCCCGCGTTTGAGGCACCTGATGCCGTCGCGATGAGCAAGGTATGCTACTTTAGCATAAGTCATATGTGCTGACCCATATGGTGCGGCGCAACATAAGTCCTCACTCTGAATCCCATGGGGATGCGGATGGAGTGCATCCCCGCACCGGGAGAATGACCATGACGACCGCCGCAATCGCCGCCGCTCCGACTGCCGAGCGCAAGGGCAGGGGCATCGCCTCGCGCATCTGGACCCTCCTCACCGAGATCGGCGAGCGCAAGGCAGCCGATGAGGTTGCACGCTACATCAGGTGCCGGGGCGGCCGCCCCACGGGCGACCTCGCCAAGGACGTTGAGATCATGAGGTCGTACTTGGGCATCAGCCCGATCTCCTGATGGCAGCCGGCACAAGGCGGATGCCGTTGCGTGCCGCATCCGCCTTGCTCCCGGCGGACGGGAGGTCGACGCCGTGTCACTGGCGGTCGCTCCCTGCGGTGGTCTAGCCGAGAATTGCCCTGCCGCCCCACGCGTCGGGCGAGAACCTGACCGGACCAGCCTCCGGGGTACACCCGAGCACGCCCTTGTTGCAGGCCAGCCAGAGCATGGCATCGACCGTTCCGATGCGGTCGCCGCTCCCCTCCGAGAGGTGTCGGCAGAGTTCCATGCATGCGGGGAAGCGCACCTTGACGGACCTGCGCGGACGGTCGGGTATGCCGGCAAGACGGCAGAGCCAGATGTCCGGCTTGCACACGTCGGCGCCGAAGTTCCGTGCCAACTGGAACTTCGTGTCGTCGCCCACGTAGGCGATGGAGCCGCACCAGTCCACGAGTTCATGGGGATCGCCGCCCGCCAGCACGCTCTGGAGCGATGCGAAGTCCGGGACGCGCTCACGCCACGCCCGCTCGATCGCCTCCGCCTTCGCCCTGTAGCCGAAGGCCTCCACGACCGGGGTTCCGTTGCGGATGGCGTCGATCACCCTCCGCTCGATGGTTCGGGCCGCCTGGGCGGAGCGTCCGGCGCACAGGATGATCCAGATCGTCTCCAGCGCCATCCGCTCCGGGTCAGTCGGCGGACCCACGCGGTCGCGGGACCATTCGAGCATGCGGGGTCCGTCCGGATCGTTGGCGACCAGCCAGTCGCGGACCTCCAGGTAGAGATCGAGCGGCACCCGCTCTGCCGCTCGCGGCACAGTGATCCCCGTTCTCCCAGGCCCTGCTCGCCGAGTCATCCGCTATCCCCCGTGGTGGAAGGCCAATTGTCCCGTGCGGCCTCCGCCGGCAGAACCCCGCCGCCGGTGGCTCCGGGTCCTGCGAAGGATTGGATGGTGCCACGTCGCCGGCCGTTTGGCCGTCGGCACCTGCGCGGCTATATGTTGAGCAAGGATTCATCGCAGCCGTTGCGCCCTCGCGGGCGCGGTGCGCGCGAGGGCGTACCCGACCGGCGGGGTTGCCGGGATCAGCGACCGGAGAGGTGGGGACGATGTCGATATTCAGGAACGTGTCGGTGTCCCTGCTGGCCCTGGCAGCCCTGTCCGGGGCGCCGGCCTCCGCCCAGAGCTACGACCACACCTACCAGGGCAGGACCGGCAACCCGAACGTCGGGACGGTGCGGGTGAGGCCGGCCGCCCCGTCCGCCAAGTTCTTCCCGCCGCCGCCGCCGACGTATACGGCCGGGGACGGCAGCCCCACCTACGCGGGAGGCGGCACCAGCGAGGGGGGGAACTCCAGTCACGACTCCGACAGCAACGGACGCGACGACGGCAGGGACGCCGATGCTGCCGGTGCCGCATCCGGTCCCGACTCGACAGGCCCCGACGGCGGCCCGGGCTGGTGATCCTTCCGCACCGATGACCGCATCCGGGCGCCTGCACGGAAGCTCGGGGTCGACCCCAGAAACATGAGGTTAGTGACGATGAAACTGCTTAGCGCCTTTTCCGTTTCCCTGGTTGCGCTGCTCGCCTTCTCCGGGACATCGGTCTCCGCCCAGAGCTACGACCACACCTACCAAGGCAGGACCGGCAACCCGAACGTCGGGACGGTGCGCGCGAGGCCGGCTGCCCCGTCCGCCAAGTTCTTCCCGCCGCCCAAGCCGATACTCTCCGTCGGGGACGGCTCCAGCACCTCAGGCGGCGGTGGCGGTGGCGGTGAAGGCAACGGCAGCGTCGACAACGACAATGACGGCATCAGCGACAACGCGGACGCGAACGACTCCGATGCCGGCATCGGCGGCTTCGACGGATCCGCCGGAGGCTGCTCCGGATGCGGCGACCCGGGCGCCGACAACGGCGGCACGGGCGGAGGCACGGGCGGCGCCGGGGATGCGGGCGGCGGCGCGGAAGGGGGCCAGGCCAACTGAGATTGACGCCGCTGAGGGATGGTCCTGGCAATCCTGATGCCGCCGGGACCATCATTCCGGTACCTGTCGCCCATCGCGGAGGGTGCCGGACGGACAGCGGGAGCGCCAGAAAAGGGAAGGGGCCGCAGCGATCCTAAAGCCGCTGCGGCCCCTTTCTGGTTGTGCCGGGCGCGTCCGGTCTATGGATACTGGCAGTAGGTCGTTGCCTGGACCTGCCACGGGAAGGCGGGGTCGGAGGGCGTTCCCAGCATCCTGACCGTCCACCTGTTGGTACCCGGCTCCGCCCAGATCTGGCGCGCGACCGAGCTCTTCTCGCCCGTCGACCTGACGTCGGTCACGTAAGTCTCGTACGTGGCGGTCAGGCCCGAGGTGAGCGTTCCCTCGAGGTCCTTGACCCCGCTCGAGTAGTCCACGTCGAGGTCGACGTTGAACCGCAGCGAGTCGTTCTTCGGGGTGAGGATGACGTTCGGGACGCCTCCAGCGCCGCAGGTCGGGTGGGGGACGACCGGATCGGCTGCCGTGGCGATCTTGAAGTTGTGCGCCACGTACTTCGGCAGCAGGTCGCCCAGGCGGATGCCCTGGCTCGCGGTGAGGCCGCGGGAGGAACCGTACACGACCGTGTCGAGGTCAAGCCTGACCGTCCTCAGGTCGTTGACGTTCGACACGTTGCTCGGGTCGACCTCGTACGCGGCGCCGTTCGCGTCCAGCGAGGGGGCCCCGCTGGCATTGACGTCTACGAACTTCTGCCCCTCGACGTTCCTGGTGGCCTTGACGTCCCGCCCGGCCCAGATGTCGATCCCCGCCGTGATGCCGTCCTGTGCCTTCAGGTCCTTGCTGACGGAGACCACGTCCGTGGTGGTGTTGCCGAACCTGTCGGTGCCGCCGACGCCCTGGATGGTCCTCGTCCTGTTGATGTCGTTCGAGTTCATGTCGATGTTGGTGTTCATCCGGTTGGCCTCGGGAAGCCCGATGTTGTTCCGGTAGAGGTAGTCGTTGAGCGTGGTGCCGACCTCGTAGGCCATCGTCGCCACGACGGACCCCTGTTCCGGCCTGCGCATGGGATCGTCGCCCCAGTCATCCACGGGCGTCCGCCAGCCGCCCTGGACACCGACGATCTGGTCGTCGTCGGCGGTGCTGACGCGTGTGCGGGGGACATACCCGCCGGCCGCGCCGATGTAGCCCGCGATCCGCTGGAGCTGCCTGTCGGGAACGAGGCTCCCGCCGAACGTGGTGACCAGCGCGTCCAGTCTGCGCTCGCCGGTCGGGAGCGTGGACTGCTTGACGATCACCGCGTGCTGCTGGTTGTAGCCGTTCTTGTTGATGAACGAGGGGGCGAGGAACCCGCCGCCTTGCAGGCTCGGGAGCGGCGTGCCCGGCGGGCCTGCCGGGGGCGCGTCCTCGGGCTTGATCTTGCCGACCGGGATGACGACCGGATCGGTAGCCGTGGCGGCGAGGAGGTCGGCGTTGTTGGCCTTCAGGTAATCCTTGGCGGCGTTCTGGACCTCGACCATCTTCTCGGCGACGCTCTTCGCCTTAAGCTGGTCCGTGTTGTCCGTCATGATGGTGGCGAACGAGCTCATGGCGATGGCTGCCACGCCCAGGACCGCAGCCGTCTCGATGAGCGAAAGGCCGCGCTGCCGCAGGATTCCGCGATCACGCCGCGCACGCTTCATCTTGATGATGCACATGGCCATTCTCCCGAGTTGCTGACTCTCAATCTTAGGCGGATTGGGCACCGGCAAAAGTGAATGGATCAACGGAAGTGGCAAGGATTCCCAAGACCACGGGTACTGGCCGGAATCCATTGGCCTTTTCGCCCCGCCGTCAGGCCGGCTCGATCTCGGCCATCAGGCCGTATCCGCCGGCGGCCCTCGCATGTGCCATGACCTCGAGGGACTTGGTCTCGGCCACCTCGAAGGGGTACACGCCGCAGACGGCGATGCCTCGCCTGGCCATCTCGTGAGTGACGTCGACGGCCCTCGACCCGTGCATCCCGAACACCGCCCCGAGGATGCATGCCACGAGCTCGCCGGGCGTATCGTCGTCGTCGAACACGACGACCTTGTAGCGACCGGGAGCCTTCCGCCTGGAGGCGGCGTCCGTTCCTCTGTCTCCGCGAGGCGGATCCTTCTTGGGCATCGGTCGGAACCTTGAATGTGTCTGCCCCTCAAGTGCAGGCCCTGGTGCCGCCAGTGTCAACGGGGGTGTCGCTTTCCGCGCGGGGACATATTGTCGGGTTGCGGCGCGGGCGGCGTCGTGCAGCGAGGCAGGCGACGATGTTCATCAAGGCTCCCGTGTTCTATTCGGAAAGCGTCAAGCTCACGGCGAAGCACAAGTATGCCAAGCGGGAATTCGCCGAGTGGGTGGAGGTCAACGTCGTCGAGGTGACCGAGGCCGCCGCTCCCGTCGCCACCCGGTGGGAAGTCGCGGGCGTGCGTGCCGCGAGGGATTACCTGAACGGGGTAGGCGAGACCCGGTGGTTCGACGGGAGGCATTTCGTTCCCGCCCTGCACACGACAGCCACGGATGCCGCCGAGCATGTCGACCTCGAGCGCCTGCTGGGCGACTGCGAGCGCGGGCGCGCCTACTCCAACCCGCTCGTCGCCGGCATGGACTGGGAGCACAGCGGCCTCATCGAGGGCACGATGAAGTCCCTGCTGGAGACGCCGCATCATTCGTGCGAGACCCACAACAGGGGGGATGCGATCGAGGCTGCCCACAGGCGGGCATCGGACGTCCTGCTGATCCGGGGGAAGGTCTGGGTGGCAGGGCATGAGCCGGTCTACAAGGTGAGCCCTTCGAGCTTCCTGAGCGGCAGGTGCGCCTCCGTGGAGGTGGTCGGCACCGATCACCTCGACAGGACCTCCCCACTGGACTCCGTGTTCCGTGCGGACCAGTTCGATGACATGGCGGAGTGCGTGCGCAGGCTCGAGGACGAGGGGTACCAGGTCGGGGGCATCCCCCGCATCGAGGTCCTCGACCCCGACTCGATCAGGTACGACGCAGAGACCCCCGCCTTCCTGGAAGGCGCTCGCACCGTCCTCGACCGGGGCAAGTCTCGGCTGGACGAGAGAAGCCGCAAGGAGATCATCGCCTGGGTGGAGCTGAGAGACGCGCTCCAAGGGACCGCCAAGGTGGACCGCAGGCCGAAGGCGATCGCCAGGATCGAGCAGGCGCTGGAGGCTTTCGGCGGGGCGATCCGGGAGGTGCACGGAAGCCGCGGCAGGAATGAGCAGGACATCCAGCTCCAGCTCATCGACCGCGTTCTCGATCGCAGGCGCCGCTCCGGCCAGGCACCTGGACATGACGGACCGTCGCCGATCGGCTATCGGTGACGGGGTGAGCCTTGATGACGGGAGCGCGGAATGCCTGAGAACTGGCGCGGCATCATTGCCGACATCAACGCGACCGGGGAGCGGTACCTGCTCGCGGTGAGCGGAGGGGTCGACTCCATGTTCATGCTGACGTTCTTCGCCAGGAACAGCGCCGTACCGTTCCGCGTGGCTCACTTCAACCACGGACTCAGGCCGACGGCAGACGCCGAGGAGGATCTCGTCCGGCAGTGGTGCGGGAGCAGGGGCATCGCCTTCCTGAGCGCGAGGGGCGACGCCGGGTCGATGCGGGAGGCACCCTCGCTAGAGGCCGAGGCCCGCAGGCAGCGCTACGGCTTCCTCGAGTCGGTGCGGGACGCCAGGGAGATGCTCGTCACGGCGCATCACGCGAACGACCAGCTCGAGACCGTGCTGCTGCGCCTGATGCGCGGCTACCCGGACACGAACCTGCGCATGCGCAAGGTGTCCGGCAACAGGTACAAGCCGTTCCTCTCCGTGCCGAAGGAGGAGATCGTCCGGCAGGCGACGCTGCGGCGGATTCCATGGGTCGAGGACGAGAGCAACGCCGACAACGCCTTCGAGCGCAACTGGGTGAGGAACGTCCTCGTGCCGCAGATGATGGAGCGCCGGAACGTGCTCCGCACCATCGCCATCAGGCCGGAGGAGCCGGAGCGTCCCGAAGGGGATTGCGGGCGTCTTCCCAAACATTGTTGACAAGGCTGCCGGATGGTGCGATATTGCGTTCGCCCCGCCTCGGCGGGAGTCCCAGTGGGCGCGTAGCTCAACGGTTAGAGCGAGGGACTCATAATCCCCAGGTTGCAGGTTCGAATCCTGCCGTGCCTACCATCCCACCTTGCCGGCCGGGCCAGCCGGCGCGGCTGGCATGCCGGGGCTACTCGTCCTCCCCGTCGTCGTCCTCGTCGGGCCTCCAGGACCAGTAGGCGTAGTTGAACAGGGCATCCAGCTCCGTCATGTCCTTGAGCCCGAGTTCGCGACCTATCTCCAAGGCCCTCGAGCAGAACTCCGCGTACATGCGGCCGCCGACGAGGTTCTTCTTGGGCTTCTCGGGGAAATCGTAGCCTGCCACCCGCATCCCCTTCGACGAGTTGGCATTCATGACCGCGTACGCTTGGTTGTCATGGGCATGTAGAATTTCCGTGATGACGTTCGGACCCATTCCCCGTACACCCTTCGCGCCCTTCGCAAGGCTGTTGATGCTCTCGTAGAGTTCGGCAAGGGGAATGTCGGCGGAAGCCCGTATCAACCGGACGATTCGCTGGAAACGCTTGGGCTTTGCGATGATGCCCGTTTTTCCTCGGTTCAGTCCGCCGGAGTGCCACCGATCCAAGAGTTTCTCGTAAAGGGGTCGGAAGTCTTCGGAAGTGATGTTCTCATGGTCGGCGATCTGGTCGAGGATCCTCCTTGCCTCGATCCTGTTCAGCCGCCTCCGTTCCGTGGATTGGGCGAACCCCCAGTCCGTCTTGTCCCTTTTCATCTCGGCGAGGATTTCGGCCAAGGTCTCGATGCCTGATGGGTGCTCCTCCTGCGAGAGGCGGCGGACCTTCCGCTCCGCCAGTTCGTATGTCGCACGAGCAAGGGCATGGTCCTTGCGGTATTTGTCCATTATCTCCTGCGTGAGAGACTCCACGTACTCATTGGCGAGAAGTTGCTCGATGGCTTTTTTGACCGAGACGTCCGAACCCGGGATGCGCAGCAGAACGGACGCTTCGTGGTTGTTCGCGAGTCCCCCGAGGGTCAGGTTCGCCGATCCGACTATGAGCGATGTCTGGCCGCCCGAGGTCGCTTGATAGATCTTCGGGTGGAACGTTTCCCCACTCACCTGGCCTCCGACATAAACGGAACATCGGTCGCCAAACGACTTGCTCCAGCCATACAGGGTCTTGAGCAGGCCCGGATCCGTCAGGTAGAAGTCCAACCCAATGACGAACGTGGCCTTCAGGCCTCTCTCCAACCTCTCCTCAAGGCGGTCCCTTATCTTTTTCAGGCCGGAATTCTTCGCGAATGCGATGATGCAATCGAACGTATCCGCTTTGCGCAGCATCTGGTTGATTTCTTCGGCATGTTCGCCACCAGACTCATTCAATATGAGGCGGTATCCGGCTTGGCGGATATCTCTCTTTGCCATGTGCGCCTTACGGTCTGACTTACCTGTAGTCGAATAGCAAAAACAGGCCGCCCGCTGAAGGAGATTGTTCAGCGATAAAGTATAGGCTTCCTGCCTGGCTCCGGTCCGAGGAGGCATTGGCCAGAGATCCTCCCGGTGGGGCGTGCGGTCTCTGGAGCCTTGGGGACTCTGTCCGGCCTGGGAGGTTCCTCAAGGCCGTTGCAGGCCGGGGTGTCGCCCGGCCGGGGTGGGAGCGTGAAGCGGGTGCCGCCTCCCGGCGGGCATGCCTTTCTACAGTCGGGAATCCTTCTCCGCGGTGTCTGAAACCCCGCTCGGTCAAGGCGTCGGCGTGGCGTCCCCGAGCAGGTCCGCCGCGTCCTCGATGACGTCCCTCGGGGCCGTGACCTTCCGGGGCATGTCCTCGAGCATGTCGGAATCTGCCCTGCGGATTTCGGCCTCGAGCTCGTAGCCGGGGTCGGGGAGCTTCAGCAGCTTCCTGAGATGGTCGATCGGCACCGCCGCGCGGAAGTCGTCGAGGACATCGGGGCGGCGCTCCTCTGTGAACCACGGTGCCCAGGTGCGCACGTAGGCCGCCTCGCTGTCGTAGCGTTCCGAGTGGAACCTGTAGGAGAGGCCTCGGCTCTGGCAGACGGCCGTCAGGTTGCCGAGGTCCGAGTTCGTGTCCCGCTGATAGACGTTGATCGCCTGGCCGTCCTTGATCGCGGCGATGATGTACTCGACCGCCTCATCGAAGGTGAACGTCCCCTCGTCGTAATCGGGCCGGACGTAGTCCTCCATCTGGACCGCGAGTTCCTCGATGATCCCCACTTCGGTGATCTCGCCGAATATTTCCATCGAGACGTTGCGTTCGTACGACACTGATCTTCCTCCTCGGGATGTTCTCAGGGAGCCGCAGTCTCGGCTGCGTCGGGGTCGTAGTTCCGAGCCTCCTCGAGAACCTCGTCCGAGGCGGTGACCTTCCTGTCGATGTCGTCGAGGGCGATCCGGTCGAGCTCCGCGATCCGAGCGTCGAGGGCTTCGATCCCCTTCTTCCTGAGCTTCTTGACCTCGTCGCGCGGGATGACGATGTCGTGGTTCTCGTCGATGGTCGGATGCTGCGGCTCCTTGAACCCGGGCGCCCAGGTCTCCAGCATGGCAGCGAGCCACTCGGTCTTGTGGCCCTTGATGCAGTAGGCGAGTCCGTGCTCGCGGCAGACCTCCGCGATCCCGTCGAGGTCGTCGCTGGTGTCGTCGCGGACCACCCGGATCGGTTCCCCCTGCTCCAGGCTCGCGACGATGTGCCCGAAGGCGTCCCATTCGTCCAGGTAGCCCTCGCCGAAGTCGGGCGCCACGTGGTCGTTCATCTCGGCAGCCAGTGCCTTGATCGCGTCCAGGCTCCTGATCTCGCCGTAGATCTCGATCTCGATGTCGCGGGTATCGGCCATCCTTCGTCCCTTCCTTCGTATCCTGACGCATCAACGCTCGAGTCGCCGCATCGGACAAGGGGCGGATTTCCGGCCGTCCACCGCGAAAATCGGTGAGGAACGGGCGCGACCGGATTGCGCCGCCGCCGCATACGGTCAAGCATTTTTGCATGAAGGCGACATCAATCCTCCTCACCGCGGCACTCTCGCTGTCGGCGTCCCCCGCGCTCTCCGCGCCCACCATGCTGGTAGATGCCGCGTCCGGGGACATCCTCTACGCGCAGGAGGCGACGCTTTCCTGGCACCCGGCCTCGCTCACCAAGCTGATGACGGCCCATCTCGCGCTGTCCGCCGCAAAGCGCGGGGATATCTCGATGAACACCCCGGTCGTCATGAGCGCACGCGCCGCGGCGGAGCCACCCAGCAAGCTGGGGCTGCCCGTCGGGCATGCCCTCCGGCTCGAGGACGCGCTTCGGGTCATGCTGGTCCGCAGCACGAACGACGTGGCGGTTGCGATCGCGGAGGCGGTCGCGGGGAGCCATGAGTCTTTCGTGGCCGCGATGAACGCCGAGGCCGCCCGTCTCGGAATGTCCGGCACCCGATTCACGAACGCCAACGGGCTGCACGACGACCGCCAGGTGACGAACGCGAGGGACATGGCGGTCCTCGCCATCGCGGTGATCCGTGCGCACGAGGACCGTGCCGACCTGTTCCGGACGCCGTTCGTCTCGGTGATGGGCAAGCGCCTCAAGAACACCAACGACCTTCTGGGCAAGTACCCCGGCGTGGACGGCATGAAGACCGGCTACGTGTGCGCCTCGGGCTTCAACCTGGTCGCATCGGCCCAGCGCGACGGGCGTCACTTCGTGAGCGTGGTGCTCGGGTCGCCCGGCACGAGGCAAAGGGGCGAGACCACCAGGGGACTTCTCGACCTGGGCTTCTCAGGCGCGGCGGCACCGCAGGGCAGCCTCCGCACGGTGCGTGCGGCGGTGCCCGGAGAGGCCGTGGACCTGCGCCCGTACAGGTGCGGCAAGGCCGCGTCGGCGGCGGTCAGGGCGACGCGGCTGCCCGTTGCCTCCAAGGCGGCCGGAAGGACGGCGCCCGCACCGAAGGCCGAGGTCGTCGCCGGGAAGGCGCCTGACGCGCTGCCCCCGCCGTCCCCCGTCCGCCACCCGCTTCCGCCCAAGGGTCCTGCCAGGCGCTTCTAGGGAAGTCCGGCGGCACCTAGTGGCGTGACGCGGAGGCGGACTCCCTGGACTTCGTCATCCGCTCGAGCATCCCGAGGACCGTGCTCGGGATGGATGCCTCCCCCTTCCCGATGACGTCCAGCGAGCAGGCGAACGCGGCGCTGATCACGACCGCCATTCTCGGGTCGTCGCCGTGACGGTCCATGACCTCCCGGGTCGCCTCGAGGATGGCATTGGTCAGTTCCTCGACGGCCTCGGCCTGAACCTCTTCCATGTAGTCAGCAAACATCTTGCCCTGTCCTTGCCGCTCGTTGCCCGCAGCGGCCGTTCTCGCCGTCCCGTTGGGAGTCCCCTCAGTCGAGGAGGGGATTGCTCTTGATTACAACCGCATCCGTGCCCTGGGACTCCGGGTCCGCCGGCAGGTCGGGCGTCGCCTCGATGGCGGCGATCATCCTTCCGAGGAACTCGTGCGCGTTCCTCAGGGTCTCGAGGTCGCGGGCGTTCCGCCCGAAGCTGCCCATCAGCTCGACGAACACGGCGTCCGTCCCGTTCTCGATGGTGAGGAACTCGCTGGTGAAGCACTCGTAACCGTTCTCGAAGGGGCTGACGTCTATCAAGGTCGTCTCCGGCTGTGGCGGTAAACTTCGGAAAGCGTCGAAAGGTCCGGCTCGAACGCACGCATGGACGAGGATGGCACGCCGGTGACGCCGCCCGCCCGAGTCAGATCATCGCAGCATGCGTCCGATCCCGCGCGCGAGGTCGGCCGCGTCAGGCAGCCATGATCCCCAGCCGGCCTCGGCCGGTCCCTTCGCCTGGCCGGAGGGACGGATGCGCGTCGGCTCGGGTAGCTGCGCGGCGCGGGCCTTCACGTCCGCGGGCAGGGTCGGGAACACGTCCATCCCGACAAGGGACGACAGTTCGGCGATCGAGACGGTCCTGTAGCCCTTCGCGGGCGCGTTCTCCGCCACGTAGGCCGCGGCCGAGCGCGTGGCGGGGACGTAGACCGCCTTGTAGACCGAGGTCGGCACGTATACGCGGCCCTTGAGGCTCTTGAGCTGCGTACCCCCGTAGATCGGCCCGGTGACCACGTAGACCTCCCCGTGGCGCGTCGCCAGCCCGCGCACGGCCGCCTCCAGGCCCGCCCACAGCCCGCGGTTCAGGTCGCCGTCCTGGGGGATCATGTTGGCCAGGGTGAAGGATTCCGCCTGGGACTGCTGGTCCGGCATGTCCCCGCTCGGGGCGAGGTGGCCACGGTCGTAGCCGCTGCGCTCGTAGTCGGAGAGCTCGGCCCGCTCGTCGGGCGGAAGCCTCTCGTCCGCGTGGAAGCGGTTCACGCGCTCCTGCCCCCTCGCTCCCGCGACCCGCTCGGCCGTCAGCCTCTCCGCCGACCAGAGGGACGTCCTCGTCAGGCCCGAGTGGAGGACGGCGTACCCGGAGAAGCAGAGCTCGCGGGCCTTGCGCGCGAGCGAGGGCTGGACCAGGTCGGGTGCCTGCCCGGCGAGGAAGTGGGCGGGGCAGGCCGTCTGGGCGGCCCCGGCGGGCGGCGCCGCGACCAGTGCGGACGCCGCCGCGAGGATGACGAGGTAGACAGACGACCGCATGTGAACCGCTCTCTTGAATCCTTTTGCCCAGTGTCGCACGGGCGGGGAATCCATGACGAGGGATTTCCGCCGCCGGGGCTTGTGCCTTTGCCCCGCGGGTGCCATGAGTCGGGCGTGGGGCGGAGGCAGGCATGGGCGGTGCAATCGACGGGCGCGATGCCCAGTTGGCCCGGTGGATCGAGGGTTCGGCGTTCGCGCCCGGCGGCCGCCCGGCCGTGCTCTTCCACGGCACGGACGTCCACGACGACTTCAACATCTTCACCCGGTGGGGCGAGGGATCGATCGGGTTCCATTTCGGGACGAGGGAGGCCGCCAACGCTCGCCTCGACTCCATCTTCCAGGCCGCCCCTCCCGACGAGGCCGACGGGATCATCATCCCGGTGCTCTGCCGCGCCTCCCGGCCGCTCCGGATGCGCGACCTGATGCTCTGGGACCAGGACGACATCGCAAGGGAACTGATGAGGCAGGGCGTGCTCCTGTCGGACGAGGAGTGCGACCACGTCGTGGACTCGATGTCCGAGGCGACCGTCTTCGCCGCCATCGAGGAGGCAGGCTACGACTGCGTGGTCTACGGCAACGAGTGCGAGCACAAGGCGGAGGTGACGGACTCAGTCATGGTATGGCGGGCGGAACTGCTCAAGAGCCCCTTCGCGGACTCGTTCGATCCCGCCGACCCGCGCCTGCTCCCGCAGCGGGAGACCAGCGCGGGGGACTACCGGGACTGGGAGCGGCTCGGCCGGGAGATCGACGAGGCCAGGCGTGCCCTCGCCAGCATGAGGGACGCCGCGCCCGGCCCCCGCTAGCCCGGCCCGCGGGCACGAATCCCATCCGGCCCGAGTCCCTGCCCCGCGGCATTAACCGCTTGCCGGAAGGATTTATAAGGATTCGCGCAAAACATGTTGACTAAGTTAAGGACTCGTCTAAAAGAGCTTCATCGAATCCCTCCCGTCTCGGTGCGGGCATCCAAGGAAGCAGACGATGATGACACGGGCCATCCGCAAGAACACGAAGACCGCGCAGCTCACGCAGGACGATTTCCAGCGCATCGCCATGGAGCTGCTCGCAGCACAGACCGAGGCCCAGGTCGACGCCATCCTCGCCAAGTACCCCGAGATGTCCGACCCGGCCAACTGGCTCCCCCTCGACGGACGCGACACCAACTGGAACGTGACGAACAACCAGAGCGCTTCGGGCGCGAAGGCCGGCACGGAGCTGGTGACCAACATGGTCGACGCGATCCTGATCCGCCACTGCGTATCCCAAGGGATCGATCCGCGCTCCCCGGAGGCCCCCCGCACGATGCACGACGCCGTCGAGAGCCTCCTCGGCTGGAAGGGCGGGCGCATGATGGAGCACATGCCCACCCAGCGCGAGCGCACCTCCTGGGCGCAGCAGAACATCGTCGTCGCCTTCAGCGGCGTGGGCAACGAGCCGGGCCAGCCATCCATGACCTTCTGCGACACGGGCGAGGGCCAGCACCCCCACGACTTCGAGCGCACCTTCCTGTCCCTCAGCGCGGGCAACAAGGCGGAAATCCCGTTCGTCCAGGGCAAGTTCAACATGGGTTCGTCGGGCGTGAACGGCTACTGCGGCACCCGCAAGTACAAGCTCATCGTCTCCCGCAAGCACACCCTCGACGGCAAGTGGGGCTGGACACTGGTCCGCCAGCGCCCGACGGGTGACCTGCCCGTGATCGAGTACTTCAAGTTCGGGGGAGCCAAGGGCGAGATCCCGAGCTTCGAGGCCGACAGCCTGCGTCCGCTCTTCACCCGTGACGGCAAGCCCTTCGACGACGTCAACCTCGAGTTCGGCACCGCCGTGAAGCTGTACGACTTCCAGATCGGATCCGAGTTCAAGGACTACAACTCGACCCGCCGCGTGTTCGCCGAGCACCTCGCCGACACGCTCATGCCGGTCCGCATCCTCGACATGCGCGTCACTCCTTCCAAGGGCAAGGGGCGCGTCCGCGCCCTCGGTGTGGACGGACGCACGTTCTGCGGGCTCGAGCACCACATCTCGACGGGCATCGCCCAGGAGGATTCGGAGGAGGAGTCCGCCGCCCAGGGCGCCCGCAGGATCGACATCGGCGAGTTCGTCAGTCCCGACCTCGGCCGCGTCAGCGTACGCGGCTACTACAGCGAGGAGCCGCTGACGGCCCGCTCGTCCAGCGGCGGCGTGATCCGCTCCATCAACCGCGTGTTCCACACGGTCAACGGCCAGATCCAGCATCGCGAGTCCCGCGGGTTCCTGACCGACTGCGGCCTGCCGGCCCTCAAGGACCACCTGGTCGTCATCGTGGACGCCAGCCACCTGACCCGGAAGGCCAACATCGAGATGTTCAAGGCCGACCGCGAGATGCTCAAGCGCAACAAGCTCAGCGACCGCTACCTCGCCGAGGTCAAGAGGATGGTCTCGGAGAACGCCGCACTGGCACAGCTCCACGACGAGACGCTCGCCCGCCAGATCACCAACGCGGCAGACGCCACGACCAAGACCGTGTTCCAGAAGCTGGTCAGCAAGGACCCGGCCCTGGCGAACCTTCTCAACGGACGCTTCCCGACCCTCGTCGGCGGACGCGGCACGAAGGTGAAGGCCGAGCAGAAGGCCAAGGGGCCGAAGTTCAAGGGCACGTTCAGCCCCGAGTTCTTCAAGGTCTCGGTCAAGGCGGCCGGGATCGAGCTTCCCCGCGGCGGCACGGCCATCATCCAGGCGCGCACCAGCGTGGCTGACGACTACATGATCCGCGACGTTCATCCGGGCCAGATCGTCGCCTCGGACAACCTGGCCGAGGCCGGGATCACCATCACGCGCTCCACCCTCAAGGCGGGACGCATGATGCTCAGCCTGACGGCACCGGGCGATGCTCCCCTCGGCGAGATGGCCGTGACCATCGGGCTGACGGATGCCTCCATGGACGGAAGGGTGGCCGATGCCACCTTCCTCGTCCGGGTCGTCGAGGCAACGGAGCAGCCCGAGCCCAAGGAGAAGAAGGAGCGCAAGAAGCCGGAGCCGAAGCAGAACCAGCTCTCCCTGCCCAACTTCGTCCTCCTGACGCGCGACGGACGCGACGTGAACGGCCAGAAGACCGAGGCATGGGCAGGCGACTGGAACGAGTTCGACGGCGGCACCACCGAGGAGCAGAACGACTCGCTGCTGATCAAGATCAACTACGACAACGCCTACTTCCAGGAGTACCTGCTGCGCGCCAAGGAAACGGAGCGCAAGGCGGTCTGGACGAAGTTCATGCTCGCCATGCAGGTGTCCGCGCTCGGCCTCGAGCGCCGCATCGCGCAGCTCCGAGAGGCGGGCGAGCGCCTGCCCGAGGACGAGTTGGAGCGCCTCCGCCGCACCATGTCGGCTGGGTTCGCCTCCGTGGCGGCGACGATCGTCGACCACATGCCGCGCGTGATGAACGAGAGCCTCGGGGCAATGGCCGTCGAGGAGTGAGTCCTTGCGCGGATGCCGAGCGAGGAAGGAGGCCGCCGCCCGAGAGGACGGCGGCCTCCTCTGCTTCTGGGCGCGAGTCCCCGGGATGAGTCCTGAGGGCAGGAAGCGGGGAGTTGGAATTCGACAGGACTCTGCAAATTTTATTCGAAGCACTCGGAACCAATCCTGTTGACCGGACCTTATGTGGCAAGGGACGAGGGGGAGGCATCCTTCCCAGCCGCCAAGAGGAAGCATCCAGCCCGGGCGGCCCCTTAGGATCAGAGGACTGAAACCATGAACACCACCGCTTCCGCCGTCCAGAGCCCAGCAGCCGCCGTCGTGCTGGGCGTGACCGAGATCGCCAAGGCATTCCTGAGCCGGAACACGGTCCCCCCCGCGGACCTCCCCTCGTTCCTGAGGGGCATCTCCCGCGAGCTGACCGGGGCGGCCATCTCGGTGCAGGTCGGGGAAGGCCAGGAACGGGCCTCGGCCCCCCAGTCGGCAGCCCCCGTGACGTCCCTCCCGGCTCCGGCCGAGGACGAAGCCCCGGCGCCGGACCCGCGCTGGGCCGGGCTGTCCAGGACCCCGGTGATCCCGGTGTCGGAAAGCGTGACCGACGAGGCGATCATCTGCCTGTTCGACGGGACGCCGAAGAAGATGCTGAAGCGCTACATCCGCGCCAGGTACGGCATGGAGGAGCACGAGTACAAGGCGTGGTTCGGCCTGCCCGCCGACTACCCGATGGTCGCCCCCGGCTACGCCGCCGAGAAGGCCACCGTCGCCATCGCCCAGGGACTCGGCTCCAAGATCGACAAGACGCCCCGCCACCTGCGCGTGGTGAGGGACGAGGTGGCTGCCTGATCGTGTCAGGCGATGGCCGCGCTCCCCGCGCGGCCATCGCGGCGGACCGGGAACACTGCCCTGTGGGATTAGTTCAAAGTCGACTGTGAAAGTTCGTCTGGGCGGGGTACGAGGCGTTCGATCTAAGCGTTGTAAGGACATGCCGCCCATTCGGGAGGCAGCGGGGCTTGCGGTCGGGCCGATGCCGACCCGATGGCGGGTGCCCGGGAAAGAAGGACATGGTCAGGCTCATAGCCCTCCTGCTTGTCTTCTCGGCCGCCTCGAGCGGCATCCCCGTGCGGGGATCCGAACGGCCGTCCATCCTCGTCGGGTCCGGAGGGGAGCAGACCATGATGGCCGCTCAGGTCCGCGAGATCGTGTTCGCGGCGAGGGCGATGGCCCCGCACACGGTTCTCGAGGTCGGATACACGGGTGGGACCTACGACAATCTGAAGAGGCTCCAGTCGGGGGAGATCGGGGCCGCCCTCGTCGCTGTCGATGCACTGAAGGCTGGGCACGCGCCGCCGAACACCGCCATCCTGTGGGTTCAGGAGGCAATCCCCTTGGTGATGGCGGTCCGTGCCGACCTCGGGGTGGAGGACCTTCGCGGCGTCACTGGGCGGCGCATCGTCTCGGGAGGGGCGGGATCGTCCCTCGAGAGGCTCGGCCCGCGCGTGTACGAGAGCCTGGGCGTCCGTCCCGAATGGAGGCGTTCCGCATGGGGACAGATCGCGTATCTCCTCAAGTCGGGGCAGGCGGACGGGTTCATCGCGTCGCCAAGGATGGTCGAGGCAATAAGGAAGGAGTTCGGGGTTCCGGCGCTCAAGGTCGTCCGCCTCACCAGCGACGACGTCCGAAGACTCGGCTCCATGGACCCCGACATATCGCTCTCGATCGTCATGGTGGACGGCATGCCGGTCTCGGCTTGGGGGATCAGAGGCGCAATGGTCTCCAGGGCCGACCTGCCCGACGACATCTCGGAGACCCTGACACTGGCCGCGAGGAGGACGGCCGAGGCAAAGGACGACGCAGCCGATGTGCTCAGGTGGCTGACGGACGGGACCGTGGACAGGTTGGGGCTTCCGGTCCATCCCGGCAGCCTGCGGGCTCTGAGCAGGAAGGCGTCGGTCAGGTAGGCAGGCTGTCAGTCCAGCCGCCAGGTGACCGCCTTTGTCCTGCTGTCGGCCACGTCGGCGAGACAGGCCTCGACATCCTCCCATCCACGCCCGCGGGCGCGGCACTGCCACCGATCCGCGGTGCTGGCGGCATTCCACCTCGCCATGACCCTGCGTTCCGCCTCGCAGCCGCGGCAGGCAACTGCGGACACCTGCGGCGGGGCGGGGGGCTGAGCGTCGGCAAGATGCATCGAGCGTCCGACGGCGAGGAGGATCAGGAACTTCCCCAGCAGGGCTAGACGGGCGATCCTGCGGACCGAGGACACGGACAGACGCTTGCTCATGCTGCCTCCTCCACGGGGAAGTTCCAGAGATCCGGCCCGCCGGTGACTACGGGCAGGAAGCACCCGTCGGCCTTGCCGTGGACCACGTGCTTCGCCATGAAGTCGAAGCGCCCGTCGCGCTCGCACACCCAGACCGCTCCCTCCACCGGGTCCAGCGCGCCGTGGAAGCCGCGGGCGCCGATGGCCGAGAGTGCGTCCTCGACCGACAGCGACGGTCCGTCGGAGATCACCGCGGCGCCCCTCACGCCGCACCCGGACATGATGCTGCGTGCCTCGTCGTGAGGCAGCCGCTGCTCGCCGTCTATGACGGCGAACCCGACGAGCAGCGAGTCCGGGCCTTCGATCACGTAGCGGGTGCCGTGGGCCTGGAGCATCCACTCGCCTGCGATCCGCTGCCCGTCCGCAAGGACGCCGAGGAACCTGTCGGCACGCCTCTCCACCCACCGCGCGAAGACGTGGTGCATCATGAACGGCGACGAGGCGGCGAGGTACCCGGCGCGGGTGACGGCGAGGATGCTCCCGTTGTGCCGGGCCACCGTCACGCAGGAACCGTCCAGCTTCTCGGTCACGATGACCCGGTCGCGCACGTCGCGGCGCTTTTCCGTGAGGATGCGGGCCTGGCCCGCGTGGATGTGCCAGTCGCCGGGGCCAACGCGGCTGCCCGGGAGATGGGGTGTGCTGCCGTATCCCTTCCGCCCGAGCGGCTTGAAGGGCTTGTTCGGCTCGGTGCCGGACATGGAATCCTCCGCAATGGCTGAGAAGGAATCCTTGCACGCCTGCGCCGCCGGCGGGGTGACTGCCCGGGGCGGACCCGCGGCTCCGTGTCGTCCTGCACGCAGCCCATGGCTCCCATGCTTTCGGCCATCTTCTTCGCGGGTGCAGCAAATCATACTTTAGTAGTCACCGGGCAGGCCGGGAAAGGACTCGGTCCCGAAGCGAAGGGGGAACTTCCATGACTCTGGTACTGATCTGGCGCGGTCTCGCGCGCATCGCCAACGTCGCCCGCGAGATCTGCAAGGAGACCGCCGACCTGCGCCGCGACTCGTTCAAGCGCCACCCGCACCTCATCGACGGCTAATAGGGGCCCCGTAACGAAGATGCGCCGGACCGGGACGGCCGACGCATCACGAGCAGCCCGGAGGCCGTGCCCTCACCAGTAATGGCGGGAGGGGGCATCCTTCTGCTCGATCAGCTTCTCGAGGCCGCGCACCATGCACCTGATGTTCAGGCAGATGGAATTGACCTCCTCGCGGTAGCCCTCGTCGATGGCCGGCCAGAGTTCCTTGGACTCGAGCCCGCAAGCCTCGAGGAGACCGCTTTCGGATATGGCCTTGATGCGGTCCGTGACCAGTTCCCAGACCTGCTTCTCGTTGCCCTCGAGCTCGCCGATCCTGTGCGCCTCCTGGAGCGCCTCCTTCAGCCTCTCGAACGGCGGCATGCCCGTCAGCCCAGCGCCGCGGATCCTGTCGACCTGCTCGGCCAGGTCGGCGAACTCGGCTTCCTCCAGCCGGACCGTCATCCCTCGGATGGTGATCTCCGCCAGGTCTTTCACGTCGGTCATCGTCCTGTCGCTCCTGCTACCCCTGTCGTCCGGACGATCCTATTGCACCCCTCGGAAAGCCGGGAGTGAAAATTTTTCGTCCCTCGGCGTCACCGGGCCGGAAGGCTGGCGATAACTATTTCGAGGGCCGGCTGCACATTTCGGGGGGAAAGTTGGCCATAGGGAATCATGGGCCTCCGCTCCACGGGCGGAGGCCGCGTCGCATCTGGAGGAGGCATGCCATGGGAAAGAAGAGGGTCGTCTACGTGAGGTTCACCATCGACGAGGCCAACGCCGTCTTGCAGCTCGCGCAGGAGGCAAGCACGGAAACGTTCGAGTCGACCCACCCGGAGGAAGAGGTCGAGCGCATGCAGGACGCGGCCGACAGGGGGATGGACAAGCTGAGGGACGCCATCAGGGCGACTGAGGGCTGAGAGGAGGGCCCGGCGGCCCGTGGGAGACACCGGGCGACCTACCCGGCATCGTAGTACGGCTCTCGCGTCACCGCCGTCTCCCCCGGGCCGCCGGACATCCGATCATCGGCCCCGTCCGCGTCGGCGGCC
>Ga0216295_1000010_pt1 | contig 55141 bp, 70 predicted proteins | sample 21hB_Boncat_minu_FD_161281 | JGI IMG/M metagenome (GOLD analysis project Ga0216295, IMG submission 161281) | Terrestrial sediment cell enrichment communities for BONCAT metagenomics from Utah, United States - 21hB_Boncat_minus | ecosystem: Environmental > Terrestrial > Deep subsurface > Rock...
GATGTGGCCCGCAGGACTGACCCCGACATTGCGCGGCCGGACGTCCCATACCCTGATCCCGGTCGTCGCCTCCAGCCACCGCAATCCGTCCAGAACCTGCTCCACCTGGTCGCCGTGGGGCTGCCAAAGCCGGATAGCCTCGTCGACGTGTTCCTGCTTCCGCTCGCGCCAGCCGTACTCGAGGTGGATCAGGGCGGCCTTCCAGACGGTATCGATTTCCTCTTCCTGCCCAAGATCGTAGTCCGCGAAATCCTCGCGCACGATCACGTACTTCCTCATCTCGACCGTCTGCCCGCCGGGGAGTTCGAGGGGATATGGGAACCACCGAACGTCATGGATGACCGGAACGGCAGGGTGCATGACCCCGCGCTGCTGTGCCTCCATCAGGGACAGGGAGACCGCTGCCTCCGCCTCGGATGCGGTCACCTTCAAGACGGAACCGTCCTCGAGGAAGTAGACACGCCCCTCTGAGGTCAATTGGTCATTCGTGTCGGAGTACGCCTCCCGTCCGAGGCGCTCGGCAATCTCGTATCCGTCCATGCGCGAACGCCCTTCGTCCCCTGTTCAGATCGCAGGCGCCGTATCCGGCGTGAGAACCTCTCCGTCCACCCCGGCCACGATGCCGACGATCTCGGCGCTGCCGGGCGCGAACTCCACGGAGAGGAACCCGCTGAGGCTGGCCTCGTCATCGTCGGGATCGCTCACGAGGAAGGAGATCTGCAACCCGTCCGGCCCCTCGGACTCCCAATCCTCAGTGACCTCGATAAAGTCGTACCCACCGAGATCATGCTCCTCGAAGGCTTCCTGCGCGGCCGCCTCCCGGGCGCTGGCGAGGTCCGTGACACCGAGCATGATCTCCAGCTCGGAACCGGGTCCCTTGCCGATCCAAGGCTGAGCGTCGCCCGGGCACCAATCGTCGCCGAACTTGGCCGCCCCATAGTCGTTGAGGAGCTCCACGACCCTGTCGACCTTTCCTTCGTAACCGCTCTCGAGCAGCTTTTCGAGCTCGGTGCCTGCCGCTCCGATGTGCGGCTCCGCGTTCCCCGGCCACCACTCGTCCCTGAACTTCTTTTCACCGTACTTGCAAAGGAGTTCGACGATGCGTTGGCTCATGGGACTCGCCTTCCTGACACTGTTGCCGGGTATGACGATGACGGATCCCGTTGCAAGTGCCACGTTGCCGCTCATGACGGAAGGACAGCAGTCGCTTTCAGGAGCGCGGGATATGATATGCCTGCAAACGGGGTTCCCGATGACCGAAACCGACGGCAACGCCGCAATCCTATCCGCCCTCGCGGAGTACGCGGGTGACGACCTCGCGTTCGTCCACTTCGCTCCGATCCCGAGATGCTCGCTCAACCCCCATTACAGTCTGACCACGACGCCCGCAGGCATTTACGGCTACCCGGTCGCAACGGTGATCGCCGATACGGAGCGCTCCCTGTTCGCCAGCGACTCCCCGTACCTGTTCGTCTTCCGCCCGACGAATGAGGCCCGCGCGGCCGTGCTCGATGTCGACGCATACGGTCAGGAGGCGTTCGGCCGGGACTACTCTCGGCTTGAGGCCATGTTCGGCAGGAAGGCGGAGCACGGTCTCTACGACGTGATGCAGCGCGGCGGTCCGAGGCAGAAGCCGGTCAAGACGCTTTACCTGCTCACCAACTGGCTGGCGCAGACGCACGAGGTCGAGGTCGACAGCCCTGAGGCAAGCCGGGAGTGCTTCGCGTGGAACGACATCCTGCGGTCGCTCGGCTACTCAGGCATCGTGGACCGGGGCAACGGCCTCGTATCCTGGGACATCCCCTCCCAGTGCGTCTTCTTCTCGAACGAGAGCATCGACATCGTCGCGTTGATGGACAATCCCCTTGCAACGGCCCCGCCGGAGCCGGGCCGATAGCGGAAGGTCACCCGAAAGCCGGGAGGGAGCTGCGATCCACCTCGTTGCCGTCCACGTCATAGACATGGGCGATGAACAGCTTCGAGGTGTCGAGGGCGATCACCCAATCGTCCACCAGCAGGGCATCGTGCCCGTTGACGATGGCATAGTCCCTGACGGTCTCGTTGAAGCCCCTCCCGAAGTCCCGGCGGCAGGCAGCCTGCTCCAGGCTGTAGCCGCTCGCCTCGGCCTCCTGCCGTAGCTCGTCGAGTTTCTCCTCCACCAGCCGGGCCTCGATCACCTTCTCGATGACGTCCTCGAGCTGGACGGGAGAGGCGAACGAGGCGGAAATCTCCAGGACGATGCTGTCGTCGTCGGCGCAGTAGCGGTCGAACGCCTCGTCGCGGTCCGCGGTCATGAAGAACCCGAGTCCGATCCTGTCCAGCGTGGGGTCGAAGCCCTCGAACTCCCGTGTGGCGTGATAGAGGTGTCCCATGTCGTTTCCTCGCGAGTTCCGCAACGGCAGGCTAAGCCCCCGGGGAGCAATCGACAGTGCCGACGACCTTGAGGGACGGAAGGAACTCACGGAGGTCCTCCAGGAAGCATTCAGGAACCTGCGCCCGGATCACTTCGTCCTCGCGCAGCATCGCCGCCCCGAGACGATGGTTGCCGTCATGCATGCGCACCCGGCGATAGTCGCCGTACCTATCGACGTAGCCTTCGATCTCGATCTCCACCGGGGTGGGGTCGGGATGAACGAACAGGTAGGCAAGGCGCCCGACATGGAAGCCGACATCGTCGAAGGGGCGGCCCCGGTTGCGGCTGTTGACCGACTGCCAGGACTCCGTCTCGAACACGCCCTCGGCAGCGGCTTCAAGCACCTCCTCCTGATCGATGGGGTCGCACTCCCATTCATGGCCGTCGAAGGGCGAGCAATGCCGTGCGAGATCGGGAACCCCTACCTCGATGTCGATCATCGGACCGTCATAGTCGCCCTTGGCCACGCGTTGCTCCCTCTTCTCAGGACCGGAAGGCAGACGATTGCCGCTCGAGGGCAATGCCGAGCTCGGCTTCCAACGATGCCCGCCTGGCAGCCATCTCCTCGTAGAGATTCTCGCTGACCATCTTGGTCTTCCATGGATCGCCCTCGTACATCCAGGTCTCGAACCCGGGGCGTGGGAGGGAACCCTGCTTCAGCTCCCTGAACTGCTCCCATGCGAGGGCGATGTATCGGTTCCTTGCCTCCTCGGCCCGCTCGGCATCGGGATCGTCGAGGTCCAGCCCACTCAAGGCCGGAACCATGACGTCGACGCTCTCCGACATGACGGGGGAGGTCTGGAAGTTCGAGCGCTTGAAGGTGACGACGATCGCCTCCATCGGCTCCCGCAACCCCCAACGCCCGGTGGCATCGTCACGCCACAGGTCGAAGCGGGCCGCCAGTTCCAGGTCCCATCCGTTCCTGCGCGATGCCGGGACGTCGATGTGGTTGAGGACTGCTGCCATGATCTCCCCGGGCAGGCCGACGCCATCCGCCTTGCCCGCGAAAAGGATCTGCGGCCCGTCATCGTCCTCGCCCATGGTCTTGATGACCGCCGCCACCTTGTCGGTCCTCCGGTCGATCACCCCGAACACGGCGGTGCAGTCGTACATCTCGGGCCAGACGGCGAAAGGACCGAGTCCGAGCGCATCGGTATCGGCCCTCATCTCGTCCGAGTTCAGGCGGTACCGGACGAGGGAGTATCCATCCACGTCCAAGAGATGACGGGAGGTTCTGCCCTCCGGCTCCTCTTCCTTCCCGCGATTTTTCAGCCTGGCGATGACCTGATCGATCGAGAGCCTTTCGGGCGCAAACTCGGCGAAGTTCCCGATGACGCCGTTGCGGTTGGTGGCGGCGGTTGCGCTCGTTTTCATCCAAGGCTCCTCGTCGGGTGGCTTTCCGGACTGACGCTACCGGAGCGGGGAGAAAGGCAGAAGGCACCGTTCACGATAAGATGAACGACAGGATGTTCTTCCCAACAGCCGGCTAAGTCACCATCAAATCCGAAACACCGCCCACCGTTATGGACGCCGACTGACATGCAGCATTCCCCTTCCAGCAAGCGCCTCGTTCTGGTCGTCGAGGACGAGACGATGCTGCTCACGACCACCTGCGACATGCTCGAGGACGAGGGATTCGAGGTTCTCGCCGCTCCGGACGCCGATGCTGCCATCAACCTGCTCGGCAGCCATGGAGATGAGGTGGGGGTCCTATTCACCGATGTCAGAATGCCCGGTTCCATGGATGGTCTCGAACTGTCCCGCGTCGTCCGGGAGCGATGGCCGCATATCCGCATCCTGGTAACCTCGGGGCACATCCGCGCCGGCTCGTCCGCACTTGCGGGCAGCCGCTTCGTCTCGAAGCCGTATCGTCTCACCCAGGTATCGGCACTTCTCCGTCAGGCGATGTCAGAGGCGGCAGGCGATGCCGAAGGGGCGGCTGCGGCAGTTCTTCAGCGCGCCGTGGCCAGCGCCCGATGAGGGCAGCCGCAGCCCAGGGGTGCAGCAGTCCGCAAGGCCTCGGCACAATCGGTCATATTTGACAGCTTAACCCGCGTTTGGCCGCATAAGGGATCATGTATGACACCTTATGCGGCTTGGGGGAGCATACATGATCCATAGCAGGCGGCGTGAGAGGTTGCGAGAAATGACCGATCCGGCCGGATCGCATCAAAGACCCGGCTGGCGCTCCGTGACAGGGAAGAAGTCCCCGTAAAGGGGATCGTCGACGTCCACCCAAGTCCCGCTTGCCTCGTGCCACTCCGAGACCTTCGAGATAACGAAATGCTCGCCCGTGTCCATATCGCAGACGATCTCGACCGCGACGTCGGCATCGGCGGCCTCGACCTCCTCGACGAAGTCCGGCTCGGCACCGAGGTCGGTTTCCTCGTAGCGGCATTCCACCCTGAACTTGCCCTTGGCCATGTCGGCTCCTCTTGAAGCGTGTCGATGAAGGTTACGGTCTTAGGACTGAGGGGACGGAGCCGCCTTGGCCTTCCACTCCTCGACCATCGAGGGAACCGCGATGATCTGATCTCGGACGGAGTGAAGCTTGCCGCCCCATGCCTCGTCGTCGTCGTAGTCGGCCCAGCACTCTGCCGTGTAGTTTCCCGGTCCCCAGGATTGCGTGTACTCGCCGTCGCCGAGGCGGACGATGAAGTTGCCCTGGCTGTCCTCCGGCCCCTCGCCCATGTCGCCCGCGTCCACCACCAGCAACTCCACCCAGAGGACCGCACCGTCACCGCGCTCGACTGGGAAGGAGAAGCCCTTGTCGTCGCCATTCTCCTCGGTCAGCTCGACCCCGAACTCTGCGGCTGCGGCCTCCATGAGCGTCTTCATCTCCTGACGATGCTTCTCGTAGCGGCTGCCGTAGTTTTCCCAAGCCATGATCGTTCCCTCGGTTGTGCCAGGTGATCATAGGGCACCGCCCTGAAAGCAAGAGGGCCCCGGCCTTGCCGTCTGGCGGGGCAGCCACCATTCTCGCTGTTGATGGACCGCGATCCGCAGGAGGTAGGCATGTCCGAGGACAGCACAGATGACGCTGGTTCCGAGCACGCCCAAGTGCGTGAGGCCTCAGCACGGGAGGCATCGGATTTCGCAAAGCGTGCCGCCCGGATGTCCGACGAGGCTTACCGCAGGGACGTCGCCAGCAGAGGCCACTGGTACGACCGCCTTCTCGTGACGGGCGGCACCGAGGCCATCCTCGAGTCGCCGCACCCCGAGAAAAAGCGGAAGATCACCGTCCGCCGTAAGTGAGCTTCCGCCTGTCGATACGCCATGGTCCAATGTCCGGACCTTGAGGAGTGCGCCGATGCTCGAGACGAAGCCGGAGACCGAGAAGACCTTGGCGGACGGGTCACTGGAAGATGTCCGCGTCAGCGACATCTTCGCGGGGATGCCTGACGACGGCTACTTCAGGCAGTTTGCCCGATGCGCGGTGCCCCAAAGGAAGGCACGCGACACAGCCCCGCCCAAAGGCGACGATCGGCCGACCCCCGCCACCATCGACAAGGCCTAGAGTTCGGGGAATCCGCACGGCACACTTCGAAAGGGGGTGATGCCGTGACCGCACTTGGAACGATGACGAGGCGCCGGACAAGGGGCATGCAGGCACGGTTGGCCGGCTGGGCCTGCGCGCTGTCGTTCTGCTCCGTCCTTGGCGTGTACGCCTCATTTGCGGCAGTCGGGATGACGCGTCCGCACGTCGAGACCCAGCCGATCGAGGCGGCCGCCGGGTCCTTCACGCCGCCCTTGGTCATCGCCCTCGTCCTGATCGCCTCGCTCGCTGCGCACGTCATCAGCGGATGGATCAGCAGGCGCAAGCCCATCGATCCGGAACTTGAGACGGACCTGACCGACGACGAGGGCTCGGCAGCGTGGAGGATGGTCGCGGAACTCGCGCGGGCTTTTGCGGTGCGGGCTCCCTTGCTGGTGATCGAGAAGGACGCTCCGGGCGGGGCCTCGGTCATCCAGTTTCACCGCTTCCGCAAGATATGCGTCTCTCCCGACCTGCTGGAGGCCGCGACCCCTGACGAGATGGAAGCCGTCCTGGCACATGAGATGAGCCACATCGCGAGGAACGACAGCCTCGTCGCCTCCGTCCTCAGGGCAGGGGTCCTGCTCTCGATCCTGACGGCAGGCGCGTCCGTCGTCGCGGTGGTCGCCGACCTGGTCATCCGCCTCATCTCCGGAACCACGTCGGAACTGTCCCTCCAGCCCGCCGGGATGATGTCGCTATGCGTGCTACTGGCGATGTTCACGGTGTTGTGCGACTTCGCCGCCATGCGGTGCCAGGAGCACATCGCGGACATGGACGCCGCCGCGGTCACAGGGCGGCCGAGGGCGCTGATCTCGTTCCTGACCCGCGGGGAGGACGCCACGGGGGAACTGTTCACCCCGTTCTGCACTCACCCGAGGTCGGTCTTCAGGTGCATCGCGCTCATCGAGGTTGTGCAGGAGCAGCGCCTGACCATGGTGATGCCGGGAGGAGCGGAAGGCTTCCGCGGCTAGACCGGGCGCTTGCGGTTCCGCAGGGGAACGTTCGCCTCTCCCGGCAGGTCCGCTGCACCTGCGGACGGCATCCTCTCGTAATCCGAGTCATCCGGCTTCGACCCGAACTTCCACCAGGCTCCGCCGGACTTCGCCTCGCCCGATCCGGAGGTCTTGAGAACCGTGATCTGGGCCGCGCCGGCGCGATCCTGCTTCACCTTGCCCTTCACCTCGGAAACGACGATGGTCGCGGCGCCTGCGGCTTCGAGGTCGGCCTTCGCGGCCGTCACGAAGGCCGAGATCTTCGCGGCGCCGTTGGCCTCGGCATGCAGCGAACCGATCTCGCCGAGATGAACGGTGAATTCGCTCCCACCGTTCATCTCCGCCTTCAGGTCACCGCCATCCGCCTGATCGACGGTGATCTTGCTGCCGCCGTTCCCCTCGAACTTGCCGCCTTGCCGCATCCGTCCGATGGCCACGTTGCACGAGCCGTTGGCTTCCACCTCGGGGGAGATGACGTCCGATGCCCGCAGGGTGCACGACCCTTCGATGTCGGCCAGCAGCCTGCCGCCGCGGGTATCGACGGTGAACTCCGTTCCGCCGCCGCCGACGATCCGGACAGGGAATCCGATGGGAACCGCAAACACGATCTCCAGCGTGGCCTGCTTCTGGCCCGATGTTGCGTCGCCCGCGACCTCGACTCCGTCGACGATAACGCGACCGTTGATGATGCTGACGCTGTTCCGCCCGACGATGTCGCCGACGCTCACCTTCGCCGAGCGGCCGAAGCTGTTGAAGATGTTGCCCCTGCCGGACATGGAGGGAGCAGGCTTGCCCTTGAGGACGAGCTCGCGCCCCTCGGTGATGACGACGGCATCCATCTCCGCCTGGTCCTCGAACTCGGCATCCATGTAGACGGCGCCCGCCAGCTCCTCCCTCAGGTCGGAGTCCGCCGAGATGACGATCGACCTCGCGGCGACGGAGTCGATGGTGATGGCCTCGACGTTGTTGAAGCGCTGGTGTCTCTCGGGCATCGTCGTCCTCATGAATCCTTGGCGAACCATCATTGAGCAAGGACTCGCGCTTGGGAAGGACCCTTCAAGGATCCGGCCCGGCTTCCCGCATGTCCTCGGTTGCTGTCCGCCCGGCTAGTGTCGTATCCATCGGGCGCACTGGAGGCTGGCATGAACGAGACGCTGCTGGAGATCGTCGAGGAGGAACTCCGGAAGTTCAGGGAGCGCGGCGGCGACGACCTGGTCGCAGAGGGGGAGGGCACCCACGACTGCTACATCCGCCTGCGCGACCGGAACGACGGACGCCTCCACGTCGTGACGGTGCAGGGCGTGGGTTCCGAGTACCTCTCAAATGCATCGATCTACAAAACCGAGGTACTGCACGGCATCCCGCACACCCGCTACTACGCGGAGCAGCACGGGAGGGCCTACTCGACGCGCAGCCCGGCCGTTCGCCGGAACTTCGGGGCCTCCCTTGCCAGGATGCTGGACGAGTTCCGGGGCGTGTTCGAGCCGGCGCGGGAGATCGGTGTCGCCCAGCATCCCGACGGGCACAAGATCCTCCAGATGATCGGCGAGTCCCTGCCGGACGATGGATCGGTGATGCTGGCCTGCAATACGGCTGCCGATTCGCAGGACGGACAGGACCATGTCTCGTTCATAGGGTCCGACGGCAATGCGCTGGAATTCAGGTTGAGGACCGCGCCAGCACAGGTGATCGCCTACGACGGCGACGGCGAGATCGGCGTCTTCGATCGGTATCACGACTACCGAGGGCTGAGGGAAGCCGTTGAGGCCGGGCTGTCGAAGGCGGCCCAGCCGCGGCCCTGATCCCGGCAGGGTTCAGCGCGGGGACACCCCGGCAGCTACGCAGGGCATGCTGATCCTGTCCGGCGGGATGTCCTCGAGACATGCCGCCGTTCCCGTCGCCTCGATGGCCGCCCGGCAGGCATCCGTGCCGGGATCGATGAGGTGCTCGATCTCGATCCCGCCATGCTCGTCGAGGTAAGGCAGGAGCGCAGGCGGCTCGCGGCCCGCCTTCCACCAGATCAGGCCGTCCTCCACCCTCCCGCCGATGTCGCACAGGGAGGGGAGGTCAGCCACGAGCGGCAGCCAGGTCGCGTCGACCTGAATCTCCACCCCGGCACCGTCGAGGGCGGCAATGAATGGCGCGTCCGGCATCGCCAGGAAGACGGGATTGGCCTCGTACCAGAGCTGCGCCCAGTCGCCACAATCCGTGAGGTTGACGGGCATGTCGGCACGCAATCCCTCACGGAGGATGCTCTCGACACGGTCCGGCTGGGTCCGGTGGATCATCAGGCGGGACATCAATGCCTCGACCCCGGGGATGGTGCTTCCTCCTCCAGGGGGACGACGCCCAGCTCGACGGCTTCCCTGATGATGAGGAGCCATTCGAACGTGCCGTCGTTCTTCGGCAGCTCCATGCCGATGGCCCTTGCGACCTCGGGCAGCGCCTTGTCGCCCTGGCGTCCGATCCTGAACATCACGGGCATGAAGTTCGCCTGGAGCATTGCCAGGTCGCGCAAGTCCTCCATCGTCGGCTCGCGCCCGCCGAATCCCGGAACGCCGGGATCGATGATGGAGGGGACCGGGGTGATGTCCCCGTGCCCCTCGGGATAGATGAACGTGATGGAGGAGTGCCCGTAGCCGGGGGCACCATCCTCGTCCAGTTCGAGGATGCAGGTCGTCCCGCCGAGGATGATCGTCTTCTTCTGCATGGACGCCTCCTGCGGATCAGGGACGGAACGCGTCCTCGGGCTCATCCGTGTCGTAGCCCATTGCCTCGTTGTAGCCGCGGGTTCCGTGGGCCATGCCCTGCTGCATCGCGAACTCGGATCGGTCGGCGTCGTAGTCGTCGTCCCTCGATGCTACGAAGTCAGGGTTGGTCTCCTCGTGCAACCGGCCTTCCGGTCCCTCGATGCACGCATAGGCCCAGTCGCTGCTGCGGTTCCTCTTCAGGTAGTCTGCCTTGATCTTGTCGAAGATCTCCTTGGCGCCCTCGAATGTCTCGGCATCGCCTCCGATCCAGTGGTCGTCGTTGCCCAGGTCCTTGTGGGAGCCCCAGAATTCAGCGCTGTAGGTCATCTTCGCCTCCTTGAAAACATCTGCCCTCGGCAGGTTCGGCTTGAGTGAACCGTGAACGATGCGTTCGCGGATGAAGTCCTTCAGTTCCCTTGTAGGGACGCGCAGCTTGCCGCCCCCGTCTCGTCCGATCCAGTGGTGCTCGGACATCTCTCCCCAAGTCATCCCGGTGATCTCGGTCAGGGTGTGGCTGTAGCCGTTCCCTTCCTGATCCCTGATGACCAGCCAAATCTCGTTGTCCTGCGTGCTGCTGACCCGCCACTTGAAGGGCGCGCGGTCGACCGAGATGTTCTTCCAGCTAGCCATCCGGTCCATCGCTCCCGTTCGTGCCTCTGAGCCTCAGCGTCTGTTGGCGGCAACGGTCGGCAGCAGGCTCTGCCTTACCGTGTCCACCACGAGGTCGATGTCGTCGGCATCGGGATGGCGGATGGCGTCGATGGCCTCGGCAAGGTCGTCGTCCATGTCCTTCCCTGCCTCGTCCTCTATGGCGTCGACCGTCTTGAGGATCTGTTCGCGGAAGGCATCGTAGTCACCGTCCGCCTTCCTCTGGGCCTTGGCGAGGGCGGAGAGCAGCTTATCGTTGAGCTTTGCCATGGGAACTCCTGTCTGTGTTCTGTTCTTGGGAACCTATGGGCCGGCGAGGAAAGCATCACTAGGACAAGCCGACAGCCCCGCGCAAGACGGAGACGAAGCTCATTGCGGGCCGGGCACCGACTGTTCCTCCGCCTCCTCGCCGGCGAGCGGCCCGGTGATCCAAGGCATGTCCTCCATGCTGTCGAAGGCCTGCATCACCTCCGTGTTGCCCCAATGGAACTCGTGGAAGCGCCAGAAGAACCCGTCCGCCTCTATCACCATCTCGTGCGGCTCGTCCTTGTCGAGGACGCTGTCCTGCTCGCGCATGTGGGTCGGCAGCCAGCCGTAGGCGGTGCAGGGGGTTCCGTCGGGCAGCAGTCCGGGCCCGATCACCTCGATCTTGTCGGGATCGACGCCGAACTTGTGGAAGCGGTCGTACTGCGGATAGCCCGTGTCGCCGTTCACGTACTTGAACTCGCGGCGGACGCTGACCTCGATCGGGTATTCCATGTCGTGGTTCAGGCGGGTCACGACGCCGACGGTTCCGGGGACCGGGTACGACTGGTTCGGGTCGCCGTACATGAGGCTGCTCTTGTGGACCTTGGCGTCCGTGAACCTGACGATCGTCCCCAGCGGCAGGAACATGGTGGTCGGGGCATTCTCCAGCCGGGCGATCCTGGCCTCGAGAACCTCGATGTGGGACTCGTACGCCGCGACCTTCTCCTCGATCTCGGGGCTGTCCTCGTCGATGTACTCCTGCGCCTGCTGCCTCGTCTCGTCGTCGGTCGCCCTGTCGCGCATCCTGATCCAGCGCTCGAGCCGTCCCCGCTCCTTGCGAATCTCGCCTTGACGGGTGGAGACCATCTTCTTGAGGGCATCGATCATGCGCTGGGTCGCCAACTCGAGGGCGCTCCCGGTGGCCTTCATGGCCTCCTGCGACAACGGAGGGGCAGGGCGATGCGCCGCCAGCACGGGATCGTCAGCCGGGTCGAGTCCCATCCGGCGGTTGAGTTCCTCGATCCTGGCAAGGGCCTGCGCCAGCGCGTCGTCCTTGCCCTTCGTGCCTGCGGCCATGTCCACACCTCCGGTCCCTTGGTTTTGCCAGGCGGTTCCCTGGCTACGGACGCAGCCCCTTCGGCTCGTCACCCTCGGGTTCCAATGGACCCGTCAGCCAGTGCATCTCCCTGATGCTCCGGTACGGCCGGATGAGACGTGCCCGGCCATCATCCTCGAGGGTGAAGTTCCAGAAGTGGCCTTCCGCCTCCAGAACCATCTCGTGATCGCAGTCGGTCGCGTAGCTCCGCTCCCTTCCGTGGGTGGGGACATAGCCGTACCCGTCAAAGGGAGTGCCGTCGGGCAGCTTCGCATGCCCGATGACCTCGACCTTCTCGGGGTCGGCGAAGTAGGAGAGGGGATATTCCAGGTCGGTTTCGTATCGGTCGCCCCACCCGTCCACAACGGTCCGCTGGACCACCGTCACCCTGATCGGGTACTCGACCCTGGATTGGCCGAAGTGACCGATCCCTGTGACGACGCCGATGGTTCCGGCGACCGGGTAGTCCTTGTTCGGGTCACCCGTGACGAGGCTGTTGTCGTAGGTCGGGACATCCGTGAAGCGAACCACCGTCCCGAGGGGCAGGAACATCGAGAGGGGTTCCTGCTGGAACCTGTCGATCTTCGACCGGATGGCAGCGGCATGGGTCTCGTAGACGGCGATCTTGGCTTCGACCTTGGGTCCGTACCGATCAAGGTACCATTGAGCCCGCTCACGCAGCTCCCCGGGAGATGCCTGCTCCACCTGCTTGGTGAAGTTGCCGAGTTCCTCCCGGCTCTCCCCGATCAGGTTCTCGACCAGCCTGAGGTTTTCCTTCAGCGAGGTGACCATCCATTCGGCCGCGCTGACGACCGGGGCGGGGACGCCTTCTGTCCTGACTTGGACATATGGGTCCAGGGCATCCTCGTCAGCGGGACCGTCGGTGATGAATACCAGCCTCGACAGGACCGGATCGGAGGACGGATCGCGTCCCATCTCGCGGTTCAGCTCGGCGATGCGATCGAGGGCTGCCTGGAAGTCGGTGCCGTTGCTCATGGCCCCCTCCTCAGCGCTTCGAAGTTCAGCGGGGACGCAGGGGCGCTCTCCATGGCTTCGTTCACCTGTTCCAGGAACCCGTCAGCCTGGCGGAGATTCCTTTCGAGGGTGTCCCTGTGCTGCTTGAGCAGGCGAGGGGACACGACCTCATACGCCCACGGCTTGGCCACCATGAAGGCCGGATAGTGCTTGGAATGGAGACCGGCGATCAGGTCGCTGCGGCTGGCCCACCTTGCCTGGTCTCCGACGGCGACGAACGGCACCCTGTAGCCGCTGTCGATCCCGAAGCCCATGAAGCGCCCGACCTCGCCCTTGTGATTGCCCGCGAGGACAAGGACGGGTTCGCCCACCTCCATCTGCTCGGCCATCGCCTCCATGGCCTTGCGCTCCATGGGACGCGGGGCTTCGCCCTCATCGGAGTGCTTCCTGTAGGAGGCGATGCGGCGCTTCATGAACAGCTTGCAGCGATTCATGGCATCGTACGGATTGTCATTGGGACGGATCGTGAGGCTGAAATCCGGATTGTCGACGCTCTCGGGGATGTCGCCCGTCAGGATCACGATCCCGCTCCGGTCGAGGCGGTACCGGATCGAATGGCCGTCAGGGCACCTTGCGCCCCGCGCCATCTCCGAATCCACGAGTGAGATCACGTTCGCGAACTTCTCGCGGATGTGGGCTTCCGTTGCCATGACCTGTCTCCGTTTGCCTGTAGCCTGGGGGCGTACGTCAGCGGGCGCCGGGGGCCGCCCGCTCGGACAGGCGCTGGGTCCAGAGGGCCTCTGCCCTCGGATATGCCTCATTGACCACGGCATAGGCGGCGCGGGAGACGTCGTCCCTGCGGACCTGGGTGTCCCACTCGATGCTGGAGCGCATCGCGGAAATCGCTCCCGGGTACATCCTGATGAGGTCCGCGATCCTGTCCTCGACGACGATCAGGGCATGGTCGCCCTTGTCGCCCTCGACGTGGATCGCCTCGGAGAAATCGTTTTCGCCCGGCGCGATCTCGGCGGCCGTGGCAACGATGTCCCGTGCAGCCTCGGCGACGAGCACCTCACGGACAGCCTCGAGGGAGGACTCCGCCTTCTTGAGGGCGACGTCGAGTTCGCGTTCGTCGATGGCCATGAGTCTTTCCTCCGCTTGCGTGACTGACGCGACTATCGCGCAGGACGGAGAAAGCGAAAAGGGCGGCCACGCCGCCCATGTCGTCAGAACCCGTCAATCGGCCCCGCTTCGGACCTCACCGCGCGCCCGGTGCCTTCTCCGGCGACCGCTCGGCCCAGAGCTTGGCGCCCATCTCGAGGGACTCATTGACGATGGCAATGGCAGCCTTGGCCTCGTCGCTGCCGTCGTACCCGTCGTCCCATTCGATGCTGGACCTCATCGCGTCGACCGCCGTCGGGTAGTCGTCGAGCCTCTCGGCGAACTCGTCCTGCACCTTCCACAGCGCGGGGCTGCCTTCCGGACCTTCGATCATGATCGCCTTGCTGAAATCGGCCTCGTCGGGGGCGAATTCCGCGGCGTTCTCGACCAGGTTCTCGGCCGCGTGCTCGATGAGCACCCTCTTGAGCTCGTTCAAGGCCTCGACGGCTCCGCCAAGCACCCGGTTGAATTCCACCTGTTGCACGTAGGCTGACGCTTCGCTCGGCATTGATGCATTCCCCTGCTGGACGTTCATGCCGTCACTATCGGGCACGAGCCGGAAAGTCAGAACCTGCCAACGGAGGGCAGCGGCATCTCTGCCTCCAGGCCGGGATGTGGCCACGGCACGAACCCGCCGTTCACGAGCCGCTCGCAGGAGGCGACGGTGCCGTCACGGTGCTTGCCGACGAGGACGTCGCCTTCGTCCATGTACTGGACCAACGAGGCCTTGGACGGAGACGGGCCGTCCTTGTAGCCGTCGTGCCTCACCGACTCGGCGGTGCCAACCATCCAGACAATACCCATGAACCTCGGCCCTTTCAGCGGGGGGTTGCCTCGTTGACCTTCTCGACCACGAAGCCGGAGAGGTCCGGATCGGCCTCGAGCGCCTGGATCGTCGTCCGCTTGCCGAACTCGGTGATCCCGTCCGGAACGCCGATCTCGATGGTGACGTCATCGCCGTCGACATTGACGTAGGCGCGGCGGGGTTGGCGGTTGTTGATGTTGACGCTCCAGGTCGGATCGATGCCGGACGTGAAGCCATCCGCGATCAGACTGCCGATGTACTCGGCGGCGGAGTCGTCCTCCTGGAGATCGATCTCGGTGGTGATCTTCCAACCCTTGCCCTCGACGTAGCCTTGCCGGACCATCCGGCCGACCTGCTCCTCGTCGGGCCCGAACCCTTCGACTTCCTCGAGCCAGAACTCATCGCCGTCCGCCTCGTTGGGACCATCGAAGGGTTCCCAACAGTCCCTGTCGGTTCCGGTCAGGTGGGCGGCAATGCCGACGGCGTCGATGGTCTTGGACATGGGTCTCTCCTTGATGTTGGTGGTGACGCCGTGCGCTCAGAGGACCGGCTGCGGGGCAGGGGTCACGAGCTCCGGCATCTCGTCCAGCGGCAGCGCAGACCTCAGCCTACGCCCGAGGTCTCCGTACCCGTGGGAGGCCAAGGTATCGCAATAGTCGTCGATCTCGGCGGCCAGCGACGGATCCGCCTTGGGTTCATTGCCGGGCAGGACGCTACGGCGGACGTCCCGGCAACGCCGTAGCAGCGGGAGGTACTCCGACGGACCGCTGCCGAACCGACAGCGGTCAATCTCGGCCTGGATGCCCTCGACTGTGTTCAAGCTGGTCATCGCTGCGGCTCCTCGGCGTGATCGGATCAGGGGGTCGGGGCCTCTTCCCTCTTGAAGCGCTCGTCGTTCTCGACGAGAAATTCCACGTGGGAGCGGACCACGTTCTCCGCAGCCTTCTGGATGGCACGGAAGAGGGTGTCGCCGTCGGGAGACTGCTCGAGGTCGATCTCCCTGATCACGTCGTAAGCCTCGGCGTCACAGGTGATGAAGTCGCTGATGCGGTCGAAGACCCGCCCGTAGACGGCTTCATCGAGATCCATGTCCGGGGTCTCTTCGAATTCGGTGGCCAGTTCCTCGACAATCTGGTTGGCGAGTTCACGAAGGTGGGACATGAGAATCTCCTGGCTGTGCTGCTTCTGGCGACAGCTTCGTCCACTAGCACGAAAGGAAGAAGTCGTCTGACCGCCTATGCCGTCGCCGAGGTCTCCTCCGGCTCGGCCTTGTTCCAATCCGGATAGACCTCGCTGATGGGACGCTTCCCGTGGATGAAGGCCTCGCGCTCCTCGGCGGCGAATGTCTTCAGATCGCGGGAGATGCCGCCGATCCCGAGGATTTCCACGAGGTCGTCGAGCGTCCCGACGATGCGCCCTTCGAGATGTCCCAGTCCGGCAGCAATGCCTGCCTTGTCCACGTGCACCCGCCCAGGGAACGGATGACCCTCATCCATGTCACGCGATGTCCCGACCACCTCCAGGAGCAGGTTCCCGCCCAAGGGTCCCGTGCCTCCGCCCCAAGCCCACGGCTGGTAGATGACACTGGGCCTGGCGGCGTTGGAGTCCACCACGTGCCCGACCCAGTTTCCCGTGCGGCTCGGTGGATACACCTGGTAGTCGAAGAACCACCCATTCCCCAAGTCCGCGTACATCATGCATCCCATCTCGGCACCTCTCCCCTTGTCCAAGGTACGGTTCGGCCGAGGCACGCTCAACCGTCAGCGGAAGAACGGCGAGGTCGTGTCGTCGTCGCAATCCGGCTCACGCTCCCGCCCTGCGGCACGGAGCAGGATCTCCTCTCGCTCCCACGCCGTGTCGGCCATGTGCGTCAGCTCGCTCAGGAGGATGGCAGCGGCGGCATCGACGTCACCCCTGCGGTAGGCCGCCTCGGCCACGTCGCGGACGAGATGCAGGACATGGACGGTGTCGGGCGCAAGGGCGGCATCGATCCGCTCCCCCGCAAGCCCCCGGTCGTTCCGGTAGAAGGTGTCCCTTCCGCGCAGGATGCCGTCGGCGACGGTCACGACAACCGTGTGCTCCATTTCGGGGTCGTCCTGGATGTCCAGCAGGTCGATCTCGAAGCTGCGGTCGTCCGTGTGGACGAGGATCTTCACCCCGAAGCCGACGGCACCCTGTTCCATCCTGAGAAGCAGCAGGTTCGGGTGGGTATATCCTTTGCCCTTCAGGAACTCACCCAGGGACAGGAGCGTGTCGCGGGCATCCTTCCAGGTCTCGAGACCATCGCGTGGCTCCTGGTGACGGCGCGCATGTGCGGCTCCCATCGCCCGAACCAGGTCGGCGTCCAGCCTCTTGCGCAGTTCCTGCGTCTCGTTCGACATCGATCCCTCCTGGTTCAGCGCGGGGCCGGGGCTGCCATCCTGGCATCGAGATGCCGCTGCATGGGATAGAAGACCACGGGAATGTCGGCATGGCCCGCGCGGCAGTACGAGTGGAACCGATGCCAGCCGTCCTGGAAGGTTTCCCATTCGGCGCCAGCCATCACGCACGGCCACCTGTCCTCCGTCCCGTAGTCCGGCGTGTCGCCCCTGCTCGTGTACCAGGCATGGTACGCGTCCCAGTCGCCGTTCCAGCTATCGGCAAGCTCCGGATCGCTCATGACGGACGCCTTGGCCGCATCGGCCGGGATGGAGGCGATCCCGAACAGCACGTCGCCGTAATGCTCGTCGAACCCTGGCAGGGACGCCTCGAGGTCCTCCGCCCTGTCGGGAGCGGCATCCGTCCAGGTGTCTCCGTTGACCGCCATGTAATGGGCCACCGCCAGCCTGTAAGGCCTCGGCAGGTCGCGGAAGGGCAGGATCTGGTAGTCGTCCCCGATCAGGGCATCGTGTCTCTCGTGCATGGATAACCCCACTTATGGCATCGGCGCCGACATCTCCGCCTCGGCAACGGGGGCCTTAAGCGCCTCGAGGATCGCGGAGCTGCTCCCGACGTAGGTCGCCTCGGGGGCGAACCCGACCACGAGCACGTCCTTGCGGTGACGGGTCACGGCGGAACAAAGCCTCTCAAGCGACTGCGCCGAGGGCTGCGGGCAGTCGAACAGGAGGATGTCCCCGTCCGCGACCTTCCTCTTGTATTCGGAATCCTCCTCGAACGGCCAGCCGTTCTGGAGACCCCCGACGGGAACGGTCTTCTGCCAGTCGAGACCATCGAGACGGTCGGCCCGCTCGATGTTGATCGAATGGCCACGGTCGTCCGTGACGTAGAAGACATGTCGGCCGGGAAGCGAGATGTCCTCCAGGACCGCGTGCGGGCTGGCGGGCGGCAGGGCCACGGCACCTGAGCCGGGAGCCGCCATCGCCAGCGCATCGAGGATGGAGATGCCGTCCACCCGCGGCAGCGGAGTGCCGATCTCCCGTTCATGGGCCTTCAGGATGTCTGCGACGGTCCTCGACTTGTCGCCGTGCGACCACTTGGACAGGTCGTCCCTGAGGGATTCGAGCAGAAGGATCCGGTCAAGCAAGGGACGCCCCAGACGGGATACCCGCTCGTTCTCGCGCTCGAGCGCCTCCCGCGTGATCGTGGTCGGCTGTCCTTCCGCCGTCGTCCCGCGGTGGAATTCGTGCAGCATGCCTTGGAGCCGCGAGTCGATACCCTTCAACACGCGTTTCAGGGCCTTGCCGTCCATGTCCGCCCTGTCGTGGACGCAGAAGAAGAGACTGACTTGGTTCCGTGGCTCGGACATGGCCCTCGCGATGTGGGCCTCGATCTCGTGGACGGCCGGGGCGATCACGGGATCGCAACTGTCCACGAGGAAAACGACCCGCAGGGCGTCGTCGATGACCGTTGCGGCCCTGAATTGCGCCTTGTGCCCGTCCAGGGTGACGACTGTTCCCCTGAACCCGGTCGAGTAGGCCGTGTTGCCTACCGTCTCGAACGTCACGCGCCCGATGCCCGGCAGGTCGGCCGTTCGCCCCTCGATGTTTGACATGCCTCTTACTCCTTCGTGCTGGCCGTGTTCCGTCCGCTCCGGGAAATGCCGGGGCGGACCTCAGCCGAACGGCTTCGGGGATTGGTCCTGATCGAAGTCCGGCAGGCGCTCGATCGCCCTCTCGGCCGCGCGCAGGACCGAAGCCGGTATGGAGCAGTGGTGGTCGTCGGGGATGTCGGCACCGGGGGCCGGGGCGAGCGCCGCGACATGAGCCAGGACGGACTGGAGGCGCTGGATCTCGGCGAGGGCGTCCTCCGGCCAGTGCTCGGGGTACGACCGTCCTCCGCTGTAGTCGGGATAGTGGGTCGGGAGGCCGGGAACGTCCTGCGGGAGCAGGTAGCCGGGCTGCGGATGCCGACACGTCATGTTGGTGTCCTCGATCGTGCCCTCGATCTCGAGAACCCATTCGTCCGTACTGCCGCGCCAGTAGACCCTCGCGTCCAGCTCGTATTCCTTGCCCTCATGCTCGCTCATCGCCTGCCCTCCGTCGGACACGTATCGATGGACTATACCCGGCCGGCCTGAAAGAGGGGGTCACGGCATGGCGTCCCGCCTTCGCCTTGATCCATGCGCGGGGCAGGACTCACGATTCGGTGCGTCCACAGGAGTCCCCGATGCACCCGCCCATGACCTCGGCTGCCCACTCGAACTCTACCTGGCTTGCCGACAGGAGGGCTTGGACGTGGAACCCGTGGCTCTCCGGCATCAACTCCCCGAAGGGGAACGCGTACCTGACCCGCGACCAGATCGGCTGCCTCATGGGCTACGAGCAGGGCTGGGAGTCCGACCGCGACCCGAACGAGGCCGCCATCCTTGCCTCCTGCCGCAACCTGGAGGAGCTGAGCGGGGTCGTCGCTGGCCTCGTCAGGTCCGGGCTGGCCCACGAGGAGGCGAGAGGGCTGGTCGGGCGACTGGCCGCCGCCATGGATGACCCCGCTTCCGTCGTCGCCGTCGGCAGGGACGCGGTGACGGGCATCGCCCGCTCCCTGCTGCACTTCACCCGCCGCGTCGAGGTGACGCCGCACCGCCCGATCTCGTACTCCGTCAGGATCGAGGAGGCGGTCTCGTTCGGGGACCCGGTCCCCGAATGCGCCGCAAGGGCCTCGATCTTCCCCCAGCTCACGCTCGACACCCTGGCGATCCTCGAGAACTGCAAGCGCACGGGGACGCAGCCCGACGTCGACATCTCCTGCGTCCCCGCATCCCCCGAGTGTGCCCCGGCGGCGGAGTTCGCGACCCGCATGGTCGACGCGCACCTGGCCCTGCTCAAGGCCTTCGCGGACGAGGACTGGCCCTACAGCCGCGACACCACCCTCGAGCGGGTCGGGAGCGATGCGGGGCGGATCACGGCCCCGCAGGCGCTGATCGGCATGCGCATGTGAGCGGCAGCCTCAATACATCTGGAACTCGACGATCCATGGATTGCCAAGGCGTTCCTCGGGCACCCTGTCCTCCGGGAAGCGCCCCACGTACAGGACGCCGAAGTCACCGACGTCCATGTCCGCGTCATCCGTGGAGATCTGGAGGATGAAGGGGTTGGTCCCGGTCTCCTTGATCACTTCCCTCGCGTACCAGAGCGCGTAGTTCGTCTGGATGGTGTTCGGGTAGCCGCCGATCTTGGTGCCCGTGTTGTGCGGGAAGTCGTCGAGCACGTCGGGGATGTTGGTCTTCCAGGACTCCTTCCAGTCGAGTCCGAAGGGGAGCAGCAGCGCGGGGTCGTCCAGCTCGGGGTAGTCGTCCACGATCTTGAAGGTGACCACACGTTCCTTGAACAGGTCGATGCCCTCCGGCACCTCGCGGGCGACGAGTCCCTCCGTCGAGGGGAAGGCGAAGACCTTCGGCTCGTCCTCCCAGATGTCCATGTGATCCACGTCGGCCACGAACACGGAGAGCATGGCCGCGTCCTTGAGGGTGTCCAGGGGAACGCCGATGCGCGACAGGTTGAACTGGCCGAGGAAGATCATCTGCCTGCCGTCGTCGGTCGTGGGCCACGCCATGTCCGGCGGGAGGGCAGGGCTTCCGTAGAGCTTCGAGGCGAGGGGATCGACGGCCCTCTTCTTGCCGACCTTCGCCACGGCCGCCTTGCGCGCGAGCTTCGAGAACCGCTCGCGGAGCTCCTGCTCCGGGTAGCTCGGAGGGTTCGGCCAGTTTCCGCTGAGGATGTCCTTGCCGTACCAGCGGATGTCCCTCTCGTCGATGCCCTCCACCGGGTGCCTCCGGAAGTGCAGGATCATCTGCTCCACCTGGCGGGCCTCGCTCACGCCAGTGTCCCCGATCAGTTTCCTGATCAGGACACCCTTCTCGTACGTGGAGAGTGCTCCGTCCTCGCTCATCGCTTCCCCCTTCGGTCCTTCAACCAAGGTTACGGACGAAGCCTGTCGGCGGCATGCCCGAATGTTGTCGCAAGGACTCGCCGCACAGGAATCGGCAGGCACCGTCCGCCGCCCGACGGAAGCCGCAGACGGCCGATTCATCTGGACAGGGAGGAATTCCGGCCTACATTCATCCTGGACACGACGGAGGAGAGCGCCTTGCAGCAGGTCACCGGAATCCTCGACAGCTACGGCCCGTCCATCAGCCACCGCGGCGGGATGAGGTACAACTACATATCACTCCTCCAGGACGACGGCCGCATGGTCAACATCCCCGACGTGGTTGCCTTCACCAATGTCCAAGCCGCGATGTCCAGGATCCTGAGACGGGACGCTGACGGACGGCGGGTGACGATCCACGCAGAGGGCGGCGACTTCATCTACGCCCTGGAGGAGGAGGACGGCCCCATCCATTCCGACATCGGCACGATCCGCCATCTGTGGGTCTGGTCGATCCTCTACGCTTTCAGCCCAATGCTGCTCGCCGTCGCCCTTTTCTCCTCGGGAAACAAGCAGCTCGGGGTGGGAGGCATCGTCTTCTTCCTCTTCGGACTGATCTCCCTCATCAAGTACAGCGGCAGCGTCCTCTTCTTCTGGCCCGCCATAGAGTCGGCCGCCCTGGAGCGACGGGCACGGATGCCGCGCGGCCCAGCCCCCTCCAGGGTCGCGACCGCCGGGGGCTGAGGGACCCGCGTCAGAAGGGGCGGAGCGGCGTGACCTCCGCCCCCTTGGGCAGCGCGTCCGGCCGAAGCTCCCCGATCACCTCGAGGGAATCATCTAGCAGCGCACGGCTGAACGCCCGCATGCGTTCCGTTCCGATCTCGGCCACCTCGATGTAGAACGCCTCCAGCTTCGTCACGGCCAGTCCCGAGGACGGGCGGCGCCTCCTCTCCGCACCGAACCCGCTCCCGTCCGAGAAGACCTTGGCGTAGTCGGCGAGCCTGCGCACGATCCTCTCGCAGAAGTCGGCCTCGACGTCCGCCGGACCCTGATTGTCCTGCGCCTTCCTGAACGCGTCGTCCCAGTCCATGCGGACGAAGAAGGCGACGTGACTGCCGACCTCGTCGACGCACGGCTTCAGGGCTTTGCGGTGGCTTTGCGTGTCGGCGCTCCGGTACTCGGCCTGCAATCCTTCCCGGAGCCGTGCGACGACCTCCTCGATGCCCCTCGCGACCGGGCTGGAGCTTGGATAGGCTTCTGGGTTCGGCCTCATGACGGCACCTCGTCGTTCTGTCCCCGCCCGACCCTCTTCGGAGGCGCCGAATGGGACAAGCGGGAGATCCCGCTTCTTCCTTGCCGAGGCAGTTGCTATGGTGCGTCGAAAGGACGGGGGACCCGATGGATTACCGGCACACCAAGATCTACGGCGGACACGTCCCGGCCGGACCGGAACCGGAGTTCGTCGAGACCGAGTACGGCACCGCCATCGTGTACGCGAACGAGTACGGCAACATCGTCGCCCAGACTGCCGACCCGGAGAATCCCTTCATCAAGAGCGAATGCAAGTTCGACGTGGGAACGGAGCTGTGCTGGGACGGATCGGGCACCCGCGGCGCAGTGAACGATGTGCTTTTCGCCCCCGGTCACATGAGGTCGGCGACCATCGCCGCTCACATGGGAGAGGTCCACAAGGCACTGTCCCTCCTCATCCCCCCATACGCGGAGAAGAACGCAGCAGAGATCGCGAAGCTCGCGGTCGCCGATGCCGAGCACAGGCTGCAAGAGATCGACAAGGAACGCCGCCACCTGAGGAGACGGATCGACGACGCCCCCGAAGCTCCCGTCTTCAAGCCCGTCACGAGGCAACTGCCGATCGGTCCGGTCTACGTGAGCCTCACCAAGGACGGCTTCAAGGTCGAAGGAGCCGGATTCGGCGGCACGGTCGACATCGACGGCCACAAGGCCGAGTACAAGGCCACGCTCCCCATCGGCAGTACTCGGCCGTGGTGCGAGATCAGGTACCTGCACTCGAACTCGAATGCCTTCGAGCTTTGGCACGACCGCACGAACGAAGCCATGCTCCTGACCCTCAGGGACGGGTTGCAAGCGGATTTCGCGGCTGAGATCGAACGGCTCAAGGCCGGCGCGCAGGTCGAGCGGGACAGGAAGCAACTCGCGCACCTCAACGAGGTCCATGCGTCGCTTTCCTCCAGGAAGGCGTTCCAGGAGGAACTCATCCTGGAAATGGGCAACGAGGCGACGGCGGCTCCCGTGGCGTGAGCGGCCGTCGAGGACACGGGGAGGCATACGGCCGGGCTTCCGCCCGGCGATCCGGTCCCGCTCAGGTCCGGCTCGCGGGTCCGCGCCGCTCCGCGAGGGGTCCGGCGTCCAGTCGGTTGCCGTCCTTGAGGAACCTGTGCAGCGAAGGCCAGTTCCGGTGGCCATGCTCAGCGGCGACGGTGTCCAATGCCTTGGCCCAGCCTCGCCGCTCTTCCCCCTGAAGGTGCCTGGCCCGCGCCTTCAGGCGCCCGATGAGCGCGTCGTTGCTCGTCCTGACTCCTGCGGCCATCGTCGGCTCCATGCCATGGGTTCATCGGAAATTCAGCGGCGGCATGCAAGTTCCCGCACGGAGCAGGCCGTGCCCGTGTCCAGGAGGGCAAGCCGCGGGCCCACGGCATGCCCTCGCCCGGAACCCCATCGGTCCCCGGGCGTACTGCCCTCGTAGAAGAACAACAGGCCCTGAATGACTCTGGCACTCTCCGTACGGCAGCCCCTGGCATGGGCGATCCTCCACGCAGGAATGGACGTCATCAACCGCGACTGGCCGACCTCCCACCGGGGGCGCGTCCTGATCCACGCGGCCCCGATCATGAAGCAGGAGGACCTCATCTCCTTCCTGCAAGCGTGCGCGGACCCCGGCCACTGGCTCTGCGGGGCCATCGACGCCGCCGGGGGACTGCCGCGCAAGGACGACCTGCCGAAGGGGGGCATCGTCGGCGAGGCCGAGATCGTGGACTGCGTCGCATCCCATCCGTCCCCGTGGTTCTCGGGTCCCCATGGATTCGTACTCCGGGACGTGAAGCCTTTGCCGTTCCGTCCCTGCCAGGGGTCCATGAGGTTCTTCGACGTGGACGAGCGCCTGCTTGCCTGAACGCGGCCAGCGGCCCGGCCGGCCCGCCCCGGAGCAGAGCCGGCTTTTCGGTCAGCAGTTCTGACGCATCTCCCCGTTCACGGAAACATGATCTGGACTCATCGGCGCTATTCTTGTGCCGGCGGCAGCATTGGCAAGGATTCATGGCAGAGGAATCCGTGAAGGGAGGCGGCCATGATGAAGAAGCGTGCCCTGTCAGCCACGTCGGCCGCCCTGGCGCTGACGCTCCTCGGGACCAGCGTCCAGTCGCAGACCTACGTCTACCGCTTCAAGGCCTACGTCTCGGAGGCGGGACCGATCACCGGCGGTACCGGAGGCGGGGCCGACAGCGGCAACGGCGGCGGCACGGACCCGGACGCCGGCGGGGACGACACGCCTGACCTCACGCCGAACGCGTTCCCGTTCGCGGAGGTGAATGACGCCACACCGAACTACCCGGTCGCATCCAACGCAGCCCTGCTGACCGGGCACGACGGCGTCGAGGTGAGTCTCGTCCCGGGCCGGGAGGCCTACTACCAGGTCTGCGAGCTTGCCGACTGCTCGGACAAGGGCGAGGGGGACTGGACCTCCGATCCCACCCCGGACGTGCCCGAGGGGCGCTACGTGCGCGTCGCGACGATGGCTGGCGCTCCCGGAGAGAGGGTCGAGGTCACGCTCAAGGCCGGCGAGACGACCTCCACGTTCGCCGCGACGGCACGCGTGGGCGATCCCACGGCCGACTTCAGCTTCATCCCGGTGACGGACGCCTCCGAGGGGTCCCCCGTCACGTCCAACATCGTCGCGCTTCCGAACGCGTCCCCCGCTGACGTGCACCTGCTTCCCGGGCCGTCGGCAGCCTACCAGATCTGCGCCGTCGGGGACTGCTCCGACCAGGACGACTCGAGCTGGACGCAGAGTCCGACGGCCAACGTGCCGGCCGGACGGTTCGCCCGCATCGCGGTGGAGGCGGGTCCTGCCCCGGACACCGTCACCGCCTGGCTCAAGGTCGGCTCCAGCCACGGCAGGTTCGACGTCACCTCCATCGGCAGCGGCCTCCCGGAATCCTTCTCCTTCACCGACGTGACGGGCGTGGAGCCGAACGTACCGTCCTACTCGAACGTGGTGCAGCTCACCGGCGACTACGAAGGGTTCGACATCATCCCCTACAACGCCGGCGCGACCGTGGGCGGCTACCAGATCTGCCCCGGCGCGGACTGCTCGAGCATGGACGGCCAGCCGTTCGAGACGGACACCACCTACGCCACGGTGCCCGGCACCTGGATCAGGATGGTGGCCACGCCGCAGGCCTACGGCGACGTTCGCCCGGTCGGCATCCAGTACGGTGAAAGCGTCGTGTACTTCACGGCCACCGCCAAGGCAGCGCCCGGGGACACGACGCCCAACGCCTACGCCTTCTTCGGACGGGTCGACCAGGCCCTCAGCACGTCCGTCACGAGCAACACCGTGATCATCGGCGGCATCGACGCGCCGACCCCGGTGTCCGTGTCGGGCGATAGCACCGCTCGCATCAGCATCGGGGGCGGCACCTGGGCCACCAGCGGGACCATCTCGGCGGGGCAGACGCTCCAAGTGCGTCTCACCAGCGCGAACACGGCCAGCACGACGCGCACGGCGACGGTGAACGTCGGCGGGGTGACAGCGAACTTCGCCGTCACGACGAGAGACAACCTGGGGGCGCCCTACAAGTTCTACCTGCCGACCGTGACCAACGCCCGCACGGGCAGAACCTACGACGCGAGGGTGGAGTTCGCGGGCATGTCCGGCGCAATGACGCTGAACATCACCACCAACACGTCGTTCCCGATGACGATCTGGATCAACGAGGTCCTGTACACCGGGTCGCTGCCGATCAACATGCCGAGGAACGGAAGGATCGACATCGACGTGAACTCTGCGGGCAGCAACGGGGTGACCCGGTCCGTCACGCTCTCCATCGGCGGGCGCACCGAGACCTGGAACATCACGACGGGTACGGGCGTGGAGTCCAATGGATGCGTCGACGCGGCGGACGGCGTCCTCGACGGGGACAACATGTGCCGGTGACGCGCACGTTCGTGCAACAGCCCGTTGCACGAACCGAGGAACCGTACGCGGCCGGCTCTCAGTCCGCGTACGGCCTTCCCATGACGGCCTCGAACCACTCCGGCATGGCCATCCCCTCCCAGGACCCTTGCCCTGCGGGGTGCAGCCGCTCGGGATAGGCGCGGTACCCGTCCATGACCATGCGGATCAGGTCGGCCTGACCGGGAACGTTGAAGAACGTGCATCCGTCCCAGTCCGGTCGGGCGTCATTCATCTCCATCCTGCAAGGAGAGTGCGCGAAGGTGAGGGCGCAGGCGTTGCCCGTCGGCCCGCCCATGATGATCCCGTACCGTGTGCCGATCATCCCATAGAAGGGGCAGGCGACGCAGGGCTGCCGCCGCACGGGGCCGTCCGTGACCTCGACCTTGACCTCTCCGTCGACGACGGACGCGGATACGGTCCTCTGCGTGTCCATTTTCAGGCCTCGTAGGGTTTCCTCGGAGGCGCACACTGCAACATCCCGCCCGTCCTGTCGACGGGGCACGGCCAGGAGCGGGGGTTCGTGCTAGTCTCCCCCGCCCGATCCCCCGTCACCGCCGCTGCCGTCGCCTCCGCTGCCGGAATCCCCTCCCGCGGCGTCGTCGAAGCTGTCATTGAACTCGCCGAACCCGAGGTTCATGCCGAACAGGAGCGTGGTGTCGAACGGGACGGAGGAGCTGCCGCCGTCCCCCGTGGCCGGATGGGCGCGCAAGGCGTTCACCAGCGCCGGGAAGTGGGGCCGCAGCTCGGGAACGAGGAAGACCAGCCCGCCCGCGGCGGCGGCCAGGGAGGCGGCCCTGGCGGGGTCGACCCCGAGAAGGCCGGGCACCTCATGGAGCGCCGACACCTTCCGCATGGCCTCCTTGTGGAGCTCGGCACCGAGGAGCGTCCGGCGGGACCGGACCTTGGTGAACCAGAGCCACGTCTTCTCGCGGACCTCCTCGATCAGGCCGGAAGCGAGGAGTTCGGCCCTGATCTCCTCCCCGAAGCCGGAGAACGACGGCCCGAAGCGCTCACGTGCCCTCGCGATGAAGTTGTCCATCGCCACGCCCCCGGCCGCGAGCTTGACCACCTCGTGGGCATGGCCCGGCAGGGACATCGGAACGCCGGGGGAAACGACAGTCGCGGCGTCCCTCAGGACGCCCTGTCTCGGGCGATCCTCGATCCGCAGGGCGCCGATCGATGCAAGCCAGTAGGTCGCGATCTTCAGCGCTTCCCTTCCGGTGCCGCCGTGGCCGATGTTCGACATCACGTATGCGGCTGCGGGTGACAGTGAGGGGTCTTTGCTCATTTGAGTCCTTTGACGTCCTGCCGCGACTGTAGTCGAGTCCCTCCCATTGTCAACAATTGGCCCCGACTCCATGGGCGGGATGAGGGAGCAGTCCCGTCGCGGGGGCGGACGGGCGCGGCCCCCTTCCTGGAGCGGCAAGAATCCTCTATGAGTCCTCCGTCACACGCCCGCCCGTGCGGGCCTTTCGGAGGTCTCGCTTGAAGAAGTTCGTCGTCCTCGGCATCGCCGCCGCCGTCATCGGCTGGGGCGCGTGGCCCTACTACACGGTCCACTCCATCGGCGCGGCCGTCAGGGAGAGGGACGTCGTCGCCCTCGAGCGGCTCGTGGACTGGAACGGCCTCCGCGCGGGCTTCCGGGACGACCTCAAGGCCGTGATGGCCGCGACGATTTCGAGGAAGGGCGCCAGCGCGTCGGGCGGCGAGGCCGCGCTCGGCATGGGCATCGCCGCCCTGCTCGGACCGGCTATCATCGACAGGGCGGTGGACGCCTACGTCACCCCGCAGGGTCTCTCGAGGCTCATCGAGGACGGCAGGGCACCCTCCGGGAAGGGCGCCGCGGCAGGCAGCGGCGGCACGTCCGGCAAGGGACTCGACTGGTCCCGCGTCAAGTACGCCTTCTTCACCGGCCCGACCGACTTCCGGCTCGACGTCGCGGGCGACAAGCCCGGTGAGGGCATAACGATGACGATGCGCTGGGACGGCGGCTGGAAGCTCAACCGCGTGTTCCTGCCCGTCGACCAAATCACGGGCGCGATGCGGTAGTGCCCGCGCAAAAGGAAAGGGAGCGGCTTGTCCGCTCCCGATGCCTTCGCACGGTGCTGGTCGCGCTCACGCCTTGGGCTTGGTGACCGCCGCCAGCTCGGCGCGGATGTCGTTCACGGCTTCCATGTTGCGGCTCCAGATCGCGGCGAGCACGTTGGCCTCGACGCCGGCATTCGAGACGTTGTCCGCCACCCATCCCTCGGCCTGGTCAAGCGCTTCCTCCTGCTCGTCCTCGGACTCGAGGAGGTTCGAGGCATCCGCCCCCAGCCCGTCCTTCACCTCGTCGGTGATGTCATAGAAGAAGTCGCTGAGCGCATCCATGCCGACGGCCTCGACCTCGGCGACGACCTCGGCGATGAGGTCGCCGTGAGCCTCGACGAACTGCGCGACCCGGCGCTCGTAACCCTCGGTTGCCTGATTCACTGCCTCGTCGACGGTCATTTCCAACTCCCTTGGTTCCGGTGACTGGATGCTCTGGGCTGCTGACGACAGGGACAATATGTGAGCCGCCCTGGTGGCTTTCCGCAGGTCGATTCATGCTTCCGGCATTGCGAGGAGGCCCCGATGACCGCCGACGAACTCAAGGACATGGCCCGGGAGGCACTGAAGGAGATGCGGGAAGTCGCCGTCTATGACGGGGCGACGCATGTGAGGCCCGGTGGGGTGGAATGGGTTGAGAGCCTCTACGGCAGGCTCCTCCTCCTCGTCGACAGGGGACCGTCACCCAACCCTGACTTCACCTGCATGGGCGAGACCGCTGCCGCGACGATCGTCCTCGCAGCGACCGATCCCGAGGCATACGCCAGGCTTTTCTCGGGGATCAGCCTGGGAACGGGATTTGAGCACTCCGGCTTCCCGACCGACAGCAGGCTCGCCGATCTGGTCCTGATGGACTACTTCCTCCACAGCATCGCCGACGACCACGACTTCGGGGTGGACCCGCACGGGGACTTCCCCGTGGTCAGGATGGCGGAGGACATCGACCCGTGGGTCGGAGGCATCAGCCCCAGGAGCTTCCTCGATGTCATCCGGCCGATGGTCGATCCTGCACCCGACGCGCCGAAGCCGTAGCCGCTACGGGGAGGGCGCCCTGGTTGCCTCGGCGAGGTACTCGTCCATCTGTGGCTTCAGGTCCCTCTCAAGCTCGCGGGCCAGTTGAGACGCCAGGATCTGCTTGATAGTGAAGGCATGGTTCGGCCTGTAGTCGAGCATGTCGGGGCGCGACACGATCAGGGAGGCGATCCACTCGGGATCGTCGATCTGCCTGACCGCCTCGTCGATGCAGGCATCCCTCTCCCGGAGCACCTTCCAGTCCGGCGCATCGGCCCCCAGTTCCTCAAGCGCCGTGGTGAGCCGCGTCGCCGCCGCGAGGTAAAGGTTCTCGTAGGTCATCGCCATCTCCCATCGGGGACAACTTACCCAAGGACGGCGCAGGCCACCAGGCAGCATGCTCAGTTGGAGGCCGTCACCTCGCGCCTGACAATCTCGACGTCGTTCAGGTCCACCGTGGTCTTGAAGCCCTGCGGGTCCGTGACGACCCAGCGGACGAGGCGATCGCCCTTCGAATCATAGGTCAGTTCGACGATCGAGGTTCCGCCGAGGGTGGTGCTGTCCTCGAACACGGCCGTGACCACCCCGTCCTTCCCGGTCCGCACGTCCCGCACCTTCGTGTGCTTCGCGAGGTCGAAGTGCTCCTGCACGAGGAACTTCAGCGGGGTCTGGTTGACGGGGTATACGTCGTTGGTCCGCAGCTTCGCGTCGCGGATCGCGACGTTGCGCCCGTCCGAGATGATCTCGAGCGTGCTCGGGGCCGAGTAGGCGAACCGGAACCTGCCGGGGCGCTGGAGGGTGAGGGTTCCCTCGGCACGCTTCCCCTCGGCCCCGACCTGGACGAAGGCTGCCATCATCTGGTCGATCCCGTTGAAGTGCGCGTTCAGCGCGGAGATGCCTTCCTCCGGCGTGGACGGAAGCGGGCTCCTCGCCGCTGGGGCCTGCGCCGGGACAGGCGGGACGGCCGGGGCTGCGGGAGCGGCCGCAGGGGCCGATCTCACGACGGGAGCCTTCTCGGCCGGGACGGGCTTCGTGGCAGGCGGAGTTGCGGGGACGGACTGCGACGGCGCCGCCTTCGCGGCGGGCGCCTTCACCGGATCAGCCGTGCGGACCGGCCCGGGAGCGGGCTTCGCGACGGCGGGTGCGGCCTCCGGCCGGGCGGCGGTCACGCGCGGGGGAGCCGGGATCACGGTCGCCGGGGCCAGCTTGCGCCCGTTCCCCGCAGCAGGCGGCACCGGGGCGACCGTCTCGGCCCGGGCGGGCGCGATCACGGCAGGAACCTCGGCGGCCTCCTTGCCCCTCAGCCCGTCGAAGAAGCGGGTGAGGGGATCGACCTTCCTTTCCTGCGCCGTCGCCGGGAGGGCGGCCGAGGCCGCCATGACCGCGGCGGCGAGGAGCGAGGAGAGGATTGGCTTGCTGTGCACTGCTGCTGACCTTCGGCTGGGGGGAGTCCCGTCGCCGGGTCCCGCGGGGACATCCCGTAGGGATACACCACCGCAAGGATTCGTCAACAATGCCCCGACAGTTCCCAAGGATTCGAGCGGTCAGCGCGCCTTCGGTCCCTGGCGCTGCCACACCTCCACGTCCGAGAACGTGATGGTGGTCCTGAGCTTCTTGTCGTCCACGACGACGAGCTTCGTGAGCCTGTCGCCGAGCGCGTCGTACTGCACCTCGATGTTGGACGTGCCGCCGAAGTTGGAGCTGTCGTCGAAGTTCACTGAGACGATGCCCTCGGGCGTGGCCTTGACGTTCCTGATCTTGGCGTCGCGCGAGATGTCGAAGGGTTCCTTGGCGAGGAACTTCAGCGGGGTCAGCCCGATGGAGTAGACGTCGCTCGCGCCCTTCTTGCGGTCCTGGATGGCGACGGAGCGTCCGTCGGAGACGATCTCCAGGGTGTGCGGGTCGTCGTAGGTGAACTGGAAGTGCGCGGGGCGCTTCAGGCCGAGCGTCCCGGTCAGCCGCTGGCCGTAGCCTCCCACCTGCACGAAGCGGGCCCTCATCTGGTCCATCCTGTTGAAGTGCGCATTGATGCGCTCGATGACCTCCGCCTTGGTCGTCGGCAGCGGGTCGGGGGACGCGGCGGGAGGCTGCTGGGCCGCCGCCGCGGGAGCCGCCGGAGCGGGAGCGTTCGCGGCCACGGCCGCAGGCTTCGGGCCGCCCAGGGGGATGCCCCCCTTGTTCGCGGAGGGGGCAGGCGCAGTCTCGGGGTCCGGCTCGCCGGGCAGGGGAGCCGCCACGAGGGCGGGCGCGGGGGCCTTGGCGTCAGTGGCCGCGGGGGCAGGAGGGCCGGGCGGCTGCTGCCTGCCCTGCTGCCTGCCCGGCTTCTCCGGCTTGGACTGCGGGCGCGGGGGCGCGTCCGGCGCGAGGGCGGCCGCGGCGTCGGAGACCGTCGGCGGCGCTGTCCGCTGGGGCACCTGCGGCATCTGCCTCGGCGTCCCGACCGGGGTCTCCTGCTTGTCGGAGCCGAGCTTCTTCGTCACCGCGTCGATGAAGTCGGTGAGCGGGTCGGCATGCGCCGGGCCCGCCGCGGCGAGGGCGATGGAGGCCGCGAGGGCGGCTGTCAAGGTCTGGCGGCGGATCGTCATGGCTTTCGCGTATGCCCCTCGAATTCTTCCAAAGGATTCATTGGGGCGGCACTCTGGCAGGGAAGGGCGGATACCGCAAGAAGGATTCGTGGCCGAGACCGGGGCGTGCGTCCGCTCAGTACGCCCGGGGACGGGGAGGGTAGACCCCGCACTGCCTCATGAAGGCGACCTTCTCGGGATGCCTCGGCCAGTCGGGGTCCTCCCGCACGATGTCCCTGCACTCCCAGATCGGCATCTGCTGCCCGGTCGGCCCGCCCGCCTTCCCCGGCAGCACCTGGACCCGACCCTGAGGGGCAGCCGTCCGGGCTCCCTGCGCTCCCGCCATCTCCTGCTCGATCATCGACCGGATGCGCGGATACATCTCGGACATCCTGCCGACGATCACGTGCTCGAACGAGCCTGCCTCCGCCTCCGCCATGGACGACGTCGGGGTGGCCGTCGCGAACATCAGCCCTCCGACGATCGAAGGCAGGCTCATGAAGGCCAGGAGGCGAGGGAACATGCGGATTCCTTCGGCATGGGGACCGTAGCCCACAGTTGGCTCAATCGGGGCCGCCGGCGCAACGTTGATGCGCGCATTCGGATGCCCGATGCGGTCCCGGCGGCCTTCTCACACGCGCGGCGCGGACACCCTTGCGAGCTCGGCACGGATGTCGGCGGCGGCCTGCTCGGGTCCGTAGCCCCAGACGGCGCAGACGACGTTGGCCTCGGTTCCGGCGTTGGAGACGTTCTCCGAGATCCAGTCCTCGACCGACGTGATCGCGGATTCCTGGTCGTCGTAGTCCTCGAGCTGGTTCGCCGCATCGGCTCCGAGGCTGCCGACCGCCTCGCCCGTCACGCTTTCGAAGTGGTCGCGGATCGCGTCGAAGCCGCCCTTCGCCTCGATTTCCGCGACCAGCGTCGCGATCAGCCCGGCATGCTGCTGGCGGACGAACGTGGTGTTGTCCTCGTAACCCTTGGTGACGTCGCTGACGGCCTTCTCGATGGACATGCTCTCTCTCCGTGTTGGCGTGCCCACGGTGGTCCATGCGTGGGCAATCCACAACCCACGCGCCCGCACAAGTCCCAGGACACGGACCCCGCCGTCACGTAGGATGCGCCGGACGGGAGGGTGATGCGATGGACGGATGGACGCCGATCGAGAAGTGGCACGAGTGCGCCCGGATGGAGCGCCCGCAGACCCATGTGGAGGTCAGGAACGCCGACGGGATGACACTGTTCACCACGTGCGGCACGGGCCTGCCCGACAAGCCCTTCGACTGGAGGACGGGTCCCGTCGAGTTCCGCATCGTGGCGGCGCCGAGGCCGCGTCGGTCCGACCCGATCCCGGCGCCAAGCCCGCGCTAGCGGATGAAGTCGAAGTCGTAGAAGTCGAGGCCCGTGACCTTGGTGCCCGCGAGCACGACCTTGTCGTCGCCGAACGTGATCACGGCATCGGCCCCGACCTGCTTCACGTACATGCTCTTCCACGACGCGAAGTTGTAGGAGCTGACGCCCGAGAAGACCGCCGAGAGGTCGATCACGTCCTCGTCGCCGTACCTGTCGCCGAAGTCCACGATACGGTCGGAGGCGGCCCCGGTCGCATCCGTGGCGAACACGAAGACGTCGTTTCCTGACCCGCCCGTCAGGACGTCGTTCCCGTTGCCGCCCGAGATCAGGTCGTTGCCGGACCCGCCGCGCAGGTCGTCCGCGAACCTCGACCCATAGATGAAGTCCATGCCGCTTCCGCCGTCGACGAATGCGAGGGAGGTGACCTTGGTCAGGTCGCGGAGGTCGAAGGTCTCGTTCCCCGACATGCCGGAGATGCCGTACCCGTTGCCCTTCACGTGCTCGATCTCGCTGCCGAGGGCGCTGAACCCCGCGAGGGTGACGTTCGACAGGAGTTCGAGGGTGTCGCCCAGCGAGCTCTCGCCCTGCTCCCCGGCCTGGATTGCGTCGTAGGTGCCCTCGCTGCCGGATATGCGGATGACGTCGTCCCCCGCGCCGCCCAGGATCGTGTCGTTCCCGGTGCCGCCGTTGATGACGTCGTTGCCCAGTCCTGCCTCGATCCTGTCGTTGCCGGCCCCTGCGTTGATCGTGTCCCCCACGTCCGTGGTCCGGAGGGCGACATTGGCAGCGGTCGGGCCGATGACGTCGGCGTAGGACGTTCCCGTGATGGTCTTTCCGGTCACCACGGGCGGGGTGACCACGACCGGCGGCGGAGGCGAGGTGGGAGCGAGTTCGGCCAGCGAGTACACCCGGTCGGAGAACTGCAACCATTCCGTGCCGATCACGCGGTCGGTCCCGTCGGGCGTGCCGGAACGGAGGTCGACCACCGACAGCGACCCGTCCGCGAGGATGGTGACGCCGTAGTTCGAACGCGCGCCGCTGAACACGGCCGTGTCGGTGCCGGCGCCGCCGTCGATGGTGTCGTTCCCTATGCCGCCCGTGAGCGTGTCCGCACCTGCGCCGCCCGAAAGGGAGTTGGCTGCCTGGTTGCCCGTCAGGACGTCGTTGCCCGCCCCGCCGATCGCGTTCTCGATGAGCGACCGTGCGTCGCCGTTGAACTGGAGGGCATTCGCGATGTTGCCGACGGCGAGCTTGGACCCGTCGTACTTCAGGCGGGCGAGCTGCGCGGAGGACGTGGTCGTCCACTCTCCGGGACGAAGGTCCACCTTCAGGTTGCTGGAGTAGTTCGAGAAGTCGTAGGTGTCGGTGCCGCCGCCGTCCCAGACAGTCAGGAAGATGCGGTTCGCGCCGGGAGCGCCCTGTCCCGCGCCGTCGATGGACATCTCGCCCGTCGTCGGGTTCCACCTGTAGGTCGTGTTGCCGGAGTACGTGGTGAAGTTCGCGCCGTACATGTGCTGGATGGCCGCGATGTCGTACATCATCAGCGACTGCGCATAGCCGTAGGTCTCGTTGACATAGCCCGTCGTCGTCGAGGCTCCCACGTAGGAGCGGTAGCTCATCACGCTGTACTCGATGGAGTCCCGCTCGGCCGGCATGCCGTTCTCGTGGGGATGCTCGAGTCCCAGCGAGTGGCCGATCTCGTGGACGAAGGTGAGGTAGGCGTAGTTGCCCTTCAGGGGCGAGTTGTAGGAGCCGCGGGACTTGTTGAACCACGCGTCGCCGCCCTCGGCCGCCGTCGTGGGGAAGTATGCCCATGCGGTGCTCGGCGCGTCGGACATGGCGAAGCGCAGGTCCGCGTGCTGCGCCGAGGTCTCGGCGATCTCGGTGAATCCGAGGTTGGAGACCGATGAGAACATCTTCAGCGCCGAGCGGACCGTGGCCTGCTGCGTGAGGTTGAGCACGCCGAACCCGGTGACGTTCTCCCCGTTCCCGTAGCTGGTGCCGTAGTAGGAGCCGCTCGTCGGGAAACTGAAGGTGAGGCCGGTGACGGCCCACTTGTAGCCGCCGAGCAGCCCGTCGACGTACGCGTTCCCGGTCATTCCGTATGCAGAGACAGCAGGCATGGTTCCCCCAGAACTCGCCCGCTCCTTGCCAACGTCCGGCCGTTCACCCTCCCTCCGAAGGATTCCGGCCGGACTCCTTTTCAGGCGATACGATACAACTAAGCCAATCCTTCCGCCGGCTCCATCGGTGCCTGCGCAGGGTCACGTGGCCGCGGCCGTATGCCCCTGCTGCCCGTACGGTGCCGCAGCCCTCAGCCGGGATCGCGGAACAGCCCCCGCGGGACGTCATCGTCCCTGGCGTAGTCGACCATGACGTCGATGGCATCGAGGATCATCTCCTCAAGCCCCTCGAGAGAAACGTCGTTGGCGTAGCAGTTCACGCCGACCGGGGCGAGGTCGCCGTATTCCGGCTGACCGGCGCTTCCGGCGGGTTCATCCGGTATCCCCGTCCACCGCAGGCGGCGGAGATCGGCGCTCATCTCGTGCGCGAGCGCGCCGACGAGAACGGGGTCGATCTTCCCGCTCTCGATGCCCGGGGCGTAGGCCGCGTCGTCCAGGTCCACGACGTAGTGCAGGATGTCGTCGCTGTCGTCGTCCTCCTGCACCTTCTTCCGGACGAGGAGGGCGGCTGCCGGATGCACGTTCGCCGGGTCGGGTCCGAACCCGACGACGGTGACGGACGTCGCCTGCCTCTCGAAGACCCCCAGCCGTGACGCCTTCGCCGCGAACGCCTCGCCGAATGCCGCAAGCAGCGGCCCGGCCTCCCGACCCGAAACGAGGCTGCGTGCCCATACGAGCGGCGGCAGTTCCTCGTCGGGCATCCCGACGTACATGGTGAGGTCGCCGCCTCCGAGCATGGTCCACCTCGCGTGCTCGCGCGAGAACGGCCCCTCGCCCGGCGGGGCAGCCGGGGGGTCGATCACGGGGGTGTCCTCGCCGTCGCGGTCGGCCATCTTTGCGAGGCCCGGCCAGTCGTAACGTTCCTGCCCGGCCTTCGCGACCGCCCCGAAGAAGTAGCTGAGGACCAGCATGATCCTCTGCCCGACCTGAGCGGGAAGTGAGTTCCTGATCCCGTCGGGGAGCCTCCACAGCGCGGCGGCGAGGTTCTCGGGATCGGCCTTCTCGAGGGACGAGAGCACCGGGATGAAGCTCATCATCACCTCGTCCCAGACGTCCTCCTTCATGAGCTTGTCGTAGTTGGAGGACCTTTCGGCAAACCGGTGGATCGCGAAGAGACACAGGACGGGCCATGCCGGGTGGCGTGGGCGGGAGGCAAGCACCGAAATCTGCCCTCTCATGTAATCGACCAGCTCGTCCCCTTCGGCCGGGATGTCGGGATACGATCCCCGCACGACTGCTACGTTCTCCCCGATGAACCTGCCGGGATCAGCGACCGCAGCCGCGATGATGGCCCGCACGATGTCGGAGAACCCGTTCGTCGCCATCGCGCGGGCCATCTTGCCCCGCCATCCCGTCAGCTTGCAGTCGCGCGCGTAGGCGGTGCTGAAGATGGCGTCGGCATCCTTCTCCGCCTTGCCCGGGCGCGGGCGCATGTGGGTGCCCAGCTCCGCGACGGCGGCACGGGCGACCGGCTGGGCCACGCCGTCATGGGACCGGAGGCGCTCCTCGGCCCTGTCGGGGGTCCAGGTCGTGCGCTGCCCGCGCTTCAGCGCCTTGGAGCAGGAGAACCAGCCGTCCTGGCCGCAGCCGGCCGCAATGGCCTCGTGGCAGCTCGACAGCGGCACCTCGACCGCGTAGCTCTCGGACAGGATGGACTTGAGGGTCTTGGCGAGCTTCTTCGCTCGCTCCGTGGTGTTTGGAGCCACAAGCATGGATGTCGTCCCTGGCGCCGGGCGGACCCACTCAGCCCGGCGGATGGGTGACCATGCCGGGTAGGAATTCGGTTTGGTTCGTGTGGGTTCTGCCCTTAGGGCTTCTCCGGTGTGGGTGGACGGCCTGATACCCCGGCTCAGGGCGGAGTAGAGCCGAAACCTTGAGTGAAGGCAAGCCGACCGGAAGCGGTACGAGGCCGTTCCCATGATGGGGCACCCGCTCCCGATTGAGTCATGCTAGGCAGGTTCGGATACTCCTTGCGTTGACGCGACGACAGGGGAGTGCCTGACATGACCAAGGGTAGGTGGTTCAAGAAGCCGAAGGATCTGACGACGGCCCCGGCACAGAAGTTCACGCACAAGGGCTACGGCTTCTTCTTCAGGGACAGGAGCGACCCATGGGCCGATCCGCAAATCCGCCTCAAGTCAGTGGCTGTCACCCTGGCACTGCTCGAAGGCCGCCTGGAACCCCGCAACGACGATTTCATCCTCCAGTGCGTCAGCAACACGAAGGGACTCTTCAACCGCATCGCCCGCGGAGACCGTCCTGACTGGTTCACGGTGGCCAGCCAGTTCGGCTACCCCTCCGCCCAACTGTGCAGGCAGGTCGCCGACGACCTCGCCAAGATGAGGAAGGGAATGCTCAAGGAGGACGGCGCGGCGTTCGAGGCCGCCAGGGACCGACTCCTCGACGAACCCGTCGTGGAATGCCTGATCGCCTTCGAGGACGCGGTCGCCCGCAATCAGTGGTACGAGGCGGAGGAGGGCTGGGCGTACGTGTTCTGGTCCCACGACGAGCCGGACCTCCTCGCGATCGGCGCGACGGAGGGTACGATCTTCGACGTGGAGTCCGAGCTCAACCGCGAGTTCTCGAGCGGGGGACGCTACGGCGTCATCGGGGCCTGGCTCGTCCACGACCCGGAGGAGACGGCCGCCCTCCTCAAGAGGCAGTTCGACCGCAAGTCGCTGGGTGCCGGGTTCTACCGGATGGAGATCGGCGACGCCAAGAAGGAGATCCAGTCCCTGCTCGAGCGGCACGACCAGTTCGTCATGTCGCCCTGGCACGTCGAGGACGAGCCGGAACTCGATCGGGAGCAGGACCACGAGCAGGACATGACTCCGGCCGGCCCCTGAAACGCGAAAGGGCGGGTGCCTCGGCGCCCGCCCTTGTTCCTGTGGGACGTCCCGGCTGCTCAACGTTTCCCGTGGACGACCCTGGTCTCGCAGATGATGTCGTGAAGTGCCTTCTTCTGGTCCGTCCACCCGGCCATGGCGTAGCCGACATAGAAGGTCGCTGCGGAAACGATGTACGAGAAGTACCTCCCCACGGCCCGGCCGGCCGTCAGCTTCGTGCCGTCCTCCTTGATCACGTAGATGCCGCAGAGTCGCTTGCCGGGCGTCGCCTGCCAGCCTCCGGTCAGGAACACGACTTGGTATCCGACCCCGACCGCGTACACTGAAAGGAAGCCAAGCACGAAGGCGATGTTGCTTACGATTTCCCTCTTCACGCCCAGCGCCACACCGATGAGCCCGAGGACGATGCCGATGAGCAGCGCCACGCCAAGGGACAGGATAAGCGCGAAGACCCCGTCGAGGAGACTTGCGGCCGCCCTGATCCAGAAGCCGGCGTACTCGTACCCGACCCTGGCATGGCGGGGCGGGGATGGCTTATCTACGAACCCGTCGGCGGTCACCTGCTCTGTCATGCTCCCCTCCATCCCTGCCCTTCGACGGCCCAGAATGGGGGGAGGGGGACGTGGCGGACAAACGCCGGCGGAACGGCCTCGCGGGCGACCTCGTTTTTTGCGCCCCGATGCACTCAACTGTTGTGCATGAAAGAGGGAGGATGACCGATGACGGACGTGACAGAGGGCGATGTCGTCCTTTTCAAGCAGACGGGCAAGAGCCTCGGCAGCGCCATCGTTCCGTTCAAGGAGGGCTTCCCCATCGTCATCGAAGGCATCCAGATGAGCGAAGGGAAGCCGTTCTGGCTCCTGGCCCGCAACGCCTTCCACCAGACCTGTGCCCGCATCCTGCCGGACCAGGTGCAGCCCTTCCCGGCGGACCTGACACCCGAGCAGGCCTTCCGCGACTGCATCGAGAGGCAGTACGGTGAGAGGAAGGGGCCTGCCGAAGCGGACCGCGCCGTCGCGATCTACCGGGACCTGGTGGCTCAAGGGGACATCCCGGGGGTCGACGAGAGCCGCGTCGTCCGCGAGGGTTCCCCGACGCCCAAACCCTGAGCCGGGGAGCTATAGACAAACCGCGGATTGTCCATAGCGGCACCGATTTCGCCGTACTCACCCCGCGTAGGTGCATGATTAAGCCGGCCGGACTATCCTGCGCGGGCTGCCCTGTTCCTTTTGGAGTGCGATGAGTGCCTGAACGGTCACATGACTCCCTGCCGGACGAGTCAATTGAGGATACGGCGGACGCTGCGGAGCCGAGCCTGTCACCCGAGGTCACGGAACGCATCGGCGAGTGCCTGCGCCTCTACTACGCCAGCATGATGACGGAGCCGGTTCCCGAACACCTCATCCGCCTCGTCGACGGACTGGCCGACAAGGGGAACCCGTCCGATGAGTCCTGATCCAGCCCTGCGCCGGGAGATGCTCGCGCTGCTCCCCAACCTCCATGCGTTCGCGAGGGCAATGACGGGCCACCCGGGTCGGGCCGATGATCTCGTGGAGAGGACGATCCTGAGGGCGCTCGACCGTCCTGGCGGCCTCGAGCGCAACGCCAGCCTGCGGATGCAACTCCTCTCGATCCTTCGTGATCTGTACCATGCCGACAAGGCAAGCGCTGACATCCGCAACGGCGTCGTCGTCCCGTTTCCGCTTCGTGCATCACCCGATCCCGCGGACATGCACGAGGCCCTTGCCGGCCTCACTTCCGAACAGCGCGAGTCCCTACTGCTCGTGGCGGGAGAGGGACTCGGGTACGAGGATGCCGCACGCATCTGCCGCACGAGCGCGGACATGCTGAGGAGCCGGGCCGACAGCGGACGCCGCCGCCTTGCCGTGATGCTCGGGCTCGATGCATGGCCGGGGATCGTCCCGAAGGGGGGCTTTGCGACGGAAGCACCGCGGCCTCCCGCAGCCTGATGGCTGCGACGGAGCACCCGCGCGGGATTCGTTGCGTGCGACACCCGAGTGGGTGTCGCCGGCCGTTCCGGACGCGAATAATCCATCCATCACAAGGAGCGGATCGCGAAGGAGGACGGCAGATGTCGGAAGCATGCGTGCGTGAAACGGCAAGCGCCATCGTCCTCGCCTTGACGCTCCTTTCGGTGCCGACGCTTGCTCAATCCGCCCCTTTGCAGGCCGGCAACCGTTCCGTTCCGACGGCCCCGGTGACGAGCGACGAGCCGGACCAGGCGCTGGCGGCCTTCGCCGACCTAAGGGCGACCGTCAGCGACGTGAAGTCCCTGTACGGCGGCCTGTCGTCGTACGCGAAGGTCACGAACCTCTGGGAAGAGAAGCTGTCGAGCCGGATCGGTCCCTCCAATGCCTTCGGCGGCCTGGCGGTCGTGGAGGCTCACGGACCTGATGCGGGCATGTTCGTCGTGTCCTACACCAAGGTTCCCCGCAAGGCCTGCATCAGGATGACGGCAAAGAACCCGAGCGACGACGTCCTGAAGACGTACATCGGCTCCGTCGAAGGACCGTTCACGGTCGAGAGGGCAGCCGAGCTGTGTCAGGACGAGACGATCATCTCCTGGGTCTTCCGGTAGGATGGGCCGCCCTGTCGCGATCATTCAGCCGGCTTCAGCAACATAGGTTAATGGCAGATCCACATCGATGGCCTAGGCAGGGGCAGCCTCCCCGACGTGCGGGATCAGGCCTGCCTGGAGAGGTGCGTGTTCGACATTCCCCCAGAGGATGAACGGGACGGTCCACGTGGAACCGGGCAACGTCCTTCCCGGCCGGGTCCGGGCGCCGTGCGCCCGAAAGTGCCGCCGGGCTTCACGGACCGAATCGGAGAGGGCCTGCGCTCGTACTACCTACGCCTGATGGACGAACCCGTTCCCGAGCATCTCATCAGGATCGTCCAGGATTTCGACATGAAGGGCGGTGCGCGGGATGATGACTGACCATGACCTGCGTCAGGAGATGCTGACGTCGATTCCGAACCTCAGGGCCTTCGCGGTTTCGCTCACGGGCAACCTGACCTACGCGGACGATCTCGTCCAGACGACGCTCCTGAAGGGCATAGAGAACCTGGACAAGTTCGAGCCGGGCACGCACATGCGGGCATGGCTCTTCACCATCCTGCGCAACCAGTTCTTCTCCGATGTGCGCAGGAAGCGCAGGGAGGTGGACGACCCAGACGGGGCCATCTCGGGCAGATTCGCCGTGATGCCGACCCAGGATGCACGCCTTCATTTCACCGACATGCAGGCTGCCCTGTCCAAGCTCAGCCCCGACCAGCGCGAGGTCCTGCTGCTCGTCGGCGCCGAGGGACTCTCCTACGAGGAAGCAGCACAGGTCGTCGGTACGAACATCGGCACCGTCAAGAGCCGCATCAACCGCGCCCGGAACAGGTTGATGGAAATTCTCGGGCTGGAACAGGATGACGATTTCGGCCCGGACAGGCTGGAGAAGGCGTCCATGCCCGCGCATAGCCTCGTGTGACGCTCCACTGCCGTCGTCATCCTCGGCCGACTAGCGGATGTGCCGACCGATGCCTGCCATTCTCGCGCCGACAGCCGAGCAGGCGATGGCGAAAGTGATCGGCAGCACAAGAGGCGACCTGACGACAGAACCGAGCTCGCATGCATGCACGCACGTCGTCACCGCGGAGTGGATTCCGGCCAGAGCAATCGTGCCAAAAATCATCAAAGTGCCGATCGTGAACAGCAGCGTGCCGAAAGCCTTCATCGTGGTGTCTCTCGTTTCCCTTCGTCGCAGTAGACGCCATCCCACGTGGTAAGGATAGGGAACGATCGGCTCCGTAGGCATCGAGCCTCCGCGCGGTTCGCCCTCCCACGAGGGAGGCACTCACAAGCACTGCGCTAACCGCCCACTCGAGTGTGGATCACCCTTCCGGTTCGGAAGGACTGGCAGAGGTCGCAAGGCCACTCATGACGCACGGAGGGACACCCTCCCGTGTGGGAGGGGCATGCTTGATCATCTTGTGCATGATCGCGGTGAACGGGTCACCCTCCGCCGATGGAGGAACGGAATCGCGGATGTGCCTCCACTCGGATCCGTCCGGGACGCCCTCCCAGATGGGAGGAAAGTGGATTCTGGCCGGCGAAGTAGATATGGAAAACGGGACACCCTCCGTAGGGGGAGGACACATTTGGCCTGTGAAGCGGTTTTGCACGAAATAGGGAACACCCTGCCGACATGGCAGGAGCCTGCGTACATGACACGTCCACGAACGGCCCATTCCTCTCGTGAGAAGAGGCGGCATTGACATCGTGATGAGGTTTACCGAGGGCACACCCTCCTAGGCAGGAGGAACGCAGCCGTACTGCAATTGGTGAAGACGTCCTGGGGAACATCCTCCCGAAGAGGAAGGAACAAGGTCGAAGTGCATGGGGTCAAGGGCCCCGTAGGGATCACCCTCCCTTCTCGGGAGGAGGTCACAGCTCGTGTAAAAGGTTGCCTCCAATACCTGGCCCACCCTCCCACGCCGGGAGGAGACATATTGCATGGCGTATAGAAGTTCACGGTGTCGGGATCACCCTCCCAGTCAGGAAGGAAACAGAGGCCTTACTGGTACCGTACCTAATGAGGACGGATCACCCTCCCAAGGGGCGCTGCCCTGGTTCGGGAGGCTGCATGGTGCCGCAGATTTCTTCCACCAGCGTGTAGGGAACACCCTCCTGAGGAGGAGGTGTCGAGCGCATTGTCAGGAACACCTGCGCATGGACCGGATCACCATCTCTTCAGAAGAATACCGCGATGCTGATGCCTATGGAACCTGCAAGTCTGGATCACCCTCCCACGCGGGAAGGAAGCGGGCCACGTTGCCACGCATGCTCCTGTGAACATCGGATCACCCTTCCGCAGGGAAGGAGGCGCAGCGTATCGGGCCGAGAATGTGTATTTTGGAACACCCTCCCGCATGGGGAGGAAGCACGCAGTCTTGGCAACCCGCGACGTGGGTAGTGGGTACACCCTCCACGCAAGGAGGATTCCGGAGCTGGTCAATGCGAATCGTGATCGCGTCGGGAACACCCTCCCGCGTAGGGAGGAACCACGAAGACCTTGAACGCAAACGTCAGAACATGGGATCACCCTCTCACCTGGAGAGGAAGCATGGCGTACAACGATCAGGCAGCCTAACCGTGAGGGACACTCTCCCGCCAAGGAAGAGTGATTTACATCGACAACTCGCGCAGCGTCTCGGCAAGGGACAACCTCCCAATGCAGGAGGATTTGGCGGCTACTGTGTCATCGCTGACGTCGTACCAGGATCACCCTTCTGGAAAGTTCGCCGGGACACCTTCCATGAAGGCGGGACAAAATGCGCAATCCCCCAGTCGCGTCGTACCCAGAGGCACCCTCCCGCGCAGGAGGGAACCACACACACTTTCGTCGTCGTGCGGTCCTGCATGGATCACCCTCCCGCGCAGGGGGGACCCGGTTTCACGCCGATTACAGGCACCCTCAACGGGGGATCACCCTCCCGAAGGGAGGATAGGCCATGGGGCTTGTCAGGAGCGAGGTACAGGCAGGGACACCCTCCCTGCACAGGAAGGAACCAAAGCACGGTTTTCAAGGGCATGGATGATCTTGGGATCACCCTCCCGGGCTAGGAGGAACCATGTGCACCGTATGGCCCGTCGCGATATTAGTGGGATCACCCTCCCGCGCAGGGAGGAGTTGTCGCTGGATACCCAAGATAAAGTTATGCGGAGGATCACCCTCCCGTGCATGGAGGAACTACTTCCAGGATATGCCCCCTGCGCGGCATCATCGGACCACCCTCGCACGAGGTGAGGATGCGACACCCCATACGTGTGTATATCTTGATCGTTGGGATCACCCTCCCACGCAAGGAGGAACCATGGTCTGCTTGATCTCTTGGATGCTCGGGTGAGGACCACCCTCCCGAACAAGGAGGAACGGCTGGCGTGTGCGTGACCAAGCAGTATTGGAAGGGAACATCCTCCGGGAGGGGAGGGACCAAAGTGGCAGAGTCGGTTACGGCCTGCCCCGCTGGATCACTCTCCCACTGGGAGGAAACGGTGGTAAAATCGTGTCCTCGTCGTACACGTCTGGATCACCCTCCCATGCAGGGAGTGTTCTTAGCCTGCTGCTGCGCCAGAGTAAGCTTCTGGGGGTCACCCTCCCGCGTCGGGAGGAGCCACTGACATCCTGAACCTCTGGCAGAACAACCTCGGACCACCCTCCCACGTAGGGAGAGTTCATTATCGGATCGACGACTTTCGCCGTTGGCCGGGGAACACCCTCCTGCACTGGGAGGGATCTGCTTGGTCTGCCTGAAAATGCCGATGGTGATGGGACCACCCTCCGTGCAGGGAGGAGCCTCAACCCAGTCCCTGAACCGCTTGAACGGCGGGGGATCACCCTCCCGCGCGGGGAGGAACTGCCGCCACGAAGGACGTGAGCTAGCCGACCACGGGATCACCCTCCCGCGCAGGGAGGAACCCAGCACGTCTGGAACAAGTGTCACTACGGCTCCAGATCACCCTCCCGCGCAGGGAGGAGTCCAAGGCGTAGCCCCGATCGAACCGTATTACTGGGGAACATCCTCCCGCGAAGGGAGGAACCCCGAGTTACTGGTCGAGCTCGGTCGAGACCTCGGGATCACCCTCCCGCCTAGGAGGAACTGCCGGGATCGTGCGGCCTGTTTTCATCGTCCAGGGATCACCCTCCCACGGAAGGGATTTTGTTGTGGCGGTAGATCACGACCCCATCAACAGGGACACCCTCCGACACAGGGAGGAACACCCTTGATACTCTTGCCGAAATGCTTCGGCATGGGATCACCCTCCCGCACAAGGGGGAATCTCGCCGCGAACCACTGCCTCGAATGGATCCTGGGGAACACCCTCCCGCGCAGGAGGAAACCCCTGTACCAAGTTTTGGAACGAGAGCGCAGATGGGATCACCCTCCCGCGCAGGGAGGAACCCTTCGCGGCGCCCACTCCACCCTAACGTCAACGGGAACACCCTCCCACGCAGGGAGGAACCGAGTTCCTTCGTGGTCATGGTAACAGCTCCTGGGGATCACCCTCCCGCGCAGGGAGGAACCTCTGGCCGTTAAGCCATTGAAAACGTTGCGGCCGACAGGAGCATCGGCCGCAACGTCCCGTTTCACGATGTCAAAGAGCGTGAGCCGCTAGCTCATGCAGCGGCGCGGACCAGCACCATCCCGCACCCGTACGCGCGCGACCGTCCGATGCCCGTGAAGAGAAGGGAGCGGAAGGTGTCGGGATCGGTGACCTCGCAGATGGCTTCGACATCCACGACCGGATGCGATGTCGCCTTCATCGGCACGCCGCTGTCGTCCTTGCGGGCGAACTCCCGCCATTCCATCGCGGAGAGCGTCGAACGCGTGACCGATGCGCCCGTCGCGATGCAGTTGGCGAAGTACTCCCGGTAGACCTCCTCCCGCTCGCGCGGGGCCAGTCCCTCGCGCTCGCGCAGCCTCGTGTCGGCGGCCCAGGCGTCCATCTCCTTGCGCTGCTCCTTGGAGACGTGAACCTGCTTCGTGGCGCAGACCCTCGACTGCAACTGGAGACGCTCTCCGACCCTGAACGGACGCACGGGCTTGGAGAATACGGAGGACCGGTCGAAGGCGTTCGACAGCTCGGGCAGGGCATCGGCGATCCGGTCCCTGATCACGTCGGCGTCCGATCGGGAGTAGCCGAGCACCATGACGTTGCCGTCGTGGTCGCGGTGCTGGATGCGCCACGGCCTGAGCATCGCGTCGCCGACCATGATCTCCGTGAGCGCGGTCTTGACCAGGAACTTCTCGTCGCGCGTCCCGGCGGCACGACGCGGCCAGATGCGCCCGTAGAAGCCGATGATGCGGGGCAGGCTCATGGAAAGCTGTACGAGATGGATGTCCGTCATGCTGGCCTCGTCAGTTCGAATGATTGGGTTCCGGAGTGGATGCCGGTCCTGAAGTCCTTGAGGCCCGGCACGTGATGGATGCCTTCGGCTGATGGGACGCGCATCTCCGCGATGCGCTCGAACCCCGCTGACCTGATCGCCGACTCGGGATCGTCGGCATCGACGACCGAGTGTCCGACGAGGCTCGTCGGGATGTTTCCGACGCGGCCGATGAACAGGGGACGTGCGGGTTCCCGCAGCGCCTCAAGGATGCGGTCGGCCGTGTACGGGGCATCCGCGCCGAAGGCTGCCGCGCAGACGAAGTGAGCGTCGGCGAGGAGAGGGCGGTAGCGCACCTGCCGGGCAAGGGCGTCCCCCGAGCCCTCACGCTCGAAGGCCTTGCCCCTCAGCGTCCACATGGGGCCGACCATGTGGGGCTTGCCGAGGTCGACCGTCTGGAAGTCCACGATCCTCTTTCCGCTGCGGATCGTGGCGACGGACATCTCCATGGATGCCTGGATGGCGTTCAGGACGATGCCGTCGGCGCGCGTCAACCCGAGGGCGTTGCCGATCATCCCGGTCAGCATGGAGGCCGTCGGGAACCCGATCTCGTCGGGCAGGGCGTCGATCTGGGGACCGCCGAACGACATGGTCGGCCCCTCGATGTCCATGATGAGGTAGCGCCTGCCCATGTCAGGCACCGATCTCTGCCGCGACCAGTTCCTTGGTGCGCAATGCGAGGTTCTCGAAGGCCGCACGGTTGCCGTCCCCGTCGAAGCCGGAGAGGCGCAGGACGTGCTTCTGCGCTCCCAGCCTGCGCCCGGAGGTCTCCACCTGCTCGACCAGAATGCGCGCGGCCTCGTCGGAGAGGCTGCGGTCCTTGAGCGACTCGGGACGCAGCGCCTTCTGGAAAGCGACCACGTGGCTGCGCGGCTGGCGGCTTCCGATCTCCACGACGGTCTCGACCACGTTGCCGTAAGGAGCCGTGCTCCCGAGCTTCGCGGCCGGATTGACGGAGTGGACGGACCTCACGATCCACGCGACGCACTCGGCAATGGCGTCGGCATCCTCGAGTCCGAGGTTGAGGGCCAGCTCCTTTACGTCGACGACGATGGTTCCGAGGAACAGGCTCGATGCCAGCTCGCTCGTGTTCTGGTGCGCTCCGCCGCTCTCCTCGCCCTTCAGGATGCTGTCCTGCACGGAGAAGTAGTCCGGCACCGCCGCGATCGGGTTCACGCCGATGAGGTGCGCGACGTGCACGGCGCTGTCCACGTTCCCCACGAAGTCCGCCGTGGAGAAGCGGCCGAAGAAGGCGCCGTCGATGCCGGCGTTGCTCGCCCGTGAACCCGTATCGCCGCCTGTGATGGCGATGAGGTTGTTGATCGCCTGCTCCGCCTTCCCTTTCGGCTTCGGATTGAACTTGGAGAAGGACTTCTTCAGCTCGGCCTGCTTGCCCTTTTCCGTCGGGTCGACACCCTCCGCGTCGAGGATCCTGATGGTCTCGACGAGAGCGGCGACCTCCTTCTGCCCGAGCACGATGGGCTGGCTGGTGAACCCCGGCTCGTGCTTCGCACGTCCGCTGTCGGCCACCGGGGCTGCCGCCTTCCTGCCTTTCGCGGACTTTGCCGCCTCCGCCCCGTCCTCGGTCTTGTCCGTCAGGTCGTCGACCTCGTCCTCGCCGTCCTCGCCGTCTTCCTGCTTGGCCTTGGCGAAGAGTCCCTTCGCCAGCTCCACCCACGCGACTGCGCGCTCCTCCCCCATGGACTCGGCCAGCATCGGAAGCACCTTCCGGGACAGGATCGCACGGGACCGGAGGGCGACGCCGAGACCGTAGCGCCCGGCCAGCGCCTCGAGCGTGTCGGACACGATCCCGCGCCCTTCGTCGTAGCGCACGAGATAGGTGGCGGAACGGAGCGCCGACTTGAAGCACTGGCTGGAGATGCGCTGCCTCACCGCGTCTCCGTACGGGATGCGCTTGGCTCGCCCGTTCTGGTCCCGGTTCGGGAGGGCTGCGGCCATGTCGAGCAGGAAGGTGATCTGGACCTTGGCGGGAATCGTCGTCACGTCTGTTTTCCTCTGAAGTTGATTGTTCTCACGCCCGGTTGCGGCGCAGTTGGCCCCGGCAGTACGCAAGGCCGATCTTCGTCCTGAGTTCGGTGACGGCTTCCACGTCACCTGCCGCCTCGGCGAGGCAGAGCGCGCCGAGATGCCTCCAGTCGAACGACCGAAGTCCCTTGGACCTCGCGGAGTAGGCGACATCCATCACCCCCTGGCACAGGGAGGCGCCCGTATCCTCGAGCAGGCGCTCGATCCGGTCGTCGGTGATGTGCAGGGCCGTAAGCTCCCTGCCGAGATGGGCGGTCCTTCCGTGAGGCATCACCGCGACAGCGTTCACGACGGTCCGCAACGCCTCCCCTGACGAGATCGCCTCGGCGTCCGTGGCGCCGACGTCCGCGAGCACCTTCCAATGCGCCATGGAGGGAGGCCCGTTCAATGAGGACCGGATCGACTTCGCCGTCTCCGTGTCGTTGGCCCCGACCGCCACCGCGATCCTGAGCACGCGCCCGACGTACCTGTCGGCCGCTGAGGTCATCGTCATGTGTTCGTGCTCCCCTTTCGACTTCGTCTCTTCCGCTGGAACGGGCACCGTGAAGCGGCACTTCCTTTCGAGGAGCACGCGGCGGCGCAGCATCGCGAGCCACTCCGCACCCGTCGACCGGGCCTCCTCGCAGGCCGTGTCGTAGGCTTCGAGCGCAGCGTCCCGCAGGATGCGGTTCAGCTCCGGCTTCGAGGCCTCGAACGCGTCTGGATCGACGGCACCGAGCGTCCATTCGATCACCCTTCGGCTCGTCAGGTCCTCGAACTCGCGCCGGGCGACGTCCTCCAGCGACGGGTCCACGTGTCCGGCCGAGAACCCGACCGTTCCCATCATTGTCGCGGCAAGCGACAGGGCGTATTGGGAGGCAAGGCCGACCGTGTCGGCGCCGTCGTCGTCGAAGCTGGAAACCACGCGAGCGACGGGCAGGCGGTGGGTCTGCTCCCGGAACCCGAGCGTCTTGCCGTTGTCGGTCCCCGTGCCGCACACCCGCACGTACGCCGCATCGGCACTTAGCAGCGAACCGTCCATGATTGCGGCGCGCTCGATCTCGACCTTGGGCTTCGCGGGTTTCTTCTTGGTGGCCTTCGGTGCCGACAGGGTGCCGAACAGTGCCGCGTGCACGTGGCGGTGATCCATCGGCCTGCCGTAGGCCCGCATGTATCCCTTCTTCGACAAGGCGACGTGCGGGTCTGCGACGCCGCTGTTCGTGAGCGCCTTCGTGCACCGCGGATCGCTCGTGACGATGAGCGCCCGGGCAGGACCGTTGCCTCGTGCGGCCCGCACGGGGCGGAAGCTGTCGAGGGGCGGCCACGCCATGTCCGAATGCGTGAGCACGCGGTCCGGGGGAAGCAGGAACGGCATGTGGTCGGAAGGCTTCCTCGCCTTCTTCCACGGATGCCCTCCGGTGCGTCCGGCGCCGAGGGCGGCATCGTACGCGTCCGCAAGCACCCTGATCTCCGAGCCTATGGATCCGTCCACGCTTGGAAGGACCGTCAGCATGCCCCAGCGGGGACCGTTGGGATTCCCCTTCACGTAGCGGCGGTCGCCCGTCGCCATGAGGGAGAAGAGGATGGATTCGTGATCGGGCGACTCCTCGTAGGATGCCTTGCCGACGTGACCGATCCCGAAGAACAGCGGGTCGAGTTCCTGCCAGGACGCCTCCTTCGGGACGGCGCCCTTCTTGAACGCCATCTGCATGAAGCCCGGCTCCCCGTCGACCGGGTAGAGGGGCAGGGGAGGCAGCCCCTCGAAGACGGAGATCACGTCCTGCGCGCTCACGGAGCGCTTGCCGGAGTAGCGGCGGGTCAGGTGGGTGATGATCGCCATCCCGGTCACGACCTGCCCCCTCTGGTGGGGCCGCATCCCCGGGAGGTCGGTCAGGATGCCGTCCTCGGACGAGGCGACCACGTCGGCGATGCTGCCGAGGGTGAGTCCTCGGCGCGTTCGCATGGATATGAAGGATTCCTGGAGAGGCTGGACCATGCGCCCTCGTTGAGCTTGACGGAACGAAATATGTACAAGAATATGCTCCTGTCAACATATTAACCGAGTCGTAACCCTTAATGAGAGCCTGGGCCAAGACGAACCGGCTGGCGCCTTCCGATCCGGATTTTCGTTATCTTTCAGCGCGGGGGCATGCCCTCGACGCCGCCGCGGCCGGGATGTCGCTCCTCGTGGGAAACACCCTGCGGGCCTTCTCCTGCGCGGCAGGCAGGCCGCTCGATTCGGTCGACCAGGCGCGTCTCGCAGTCCTGTGCGGAGTCCATGACATCGGGAAGGTGCTGCTAGGATTCCGTGGCAAGATTTTCAATACCTCCTGGTGGGAGGACCCGGCGTCCCGGGATCACTGCTTCCCGCTGATCGACCTGACGAGGCTGGCACGGGGCGGGGCGCTGTCGAGCCACCACAGGAGGTTCCTGGACGCAGCCGGATTCAAGGTCGTCGAGAGGTGGTTCGCCAGCTTCGAGGGCGCCGTCGACGCGCTGGAGCTGGTGTTCTCCCATCACGCGGGACCGAGGGCAGGCCTTGCCAGCCCCGCCAGGCCCTTCTCAGACCAGCTCGGCCCGTTCCAGGATACCGACGCACTGGAGGAGGCGAGGGAAATCCTGCGGGCCTTGCAGGTGGCCCATCCCGCGGCCTTCGACCCTCGCAGCCGCGATCTCCCGGTCTCCTGGAGGTTCCTGCACCTGCTGCTGGGACTGGTCATGCAGGCCGACTGGATGGCCTCGACGGTCTCACGCGACGGAGGGCGGTCCAGCTTCGGCCTCGTCGGCGACGACTTCGACACGGCCGCGAGGGTGGCCTCGTCCACCAGGGTATCGGCGGCGATCCTGGCGGGTTGCGGCTTCCATGACGCGCTCTCGGCCCGCACGCCCGTCGCCCCCGGCTCGGTCGTCCCCAACGGAAGCCTCAGGCCCTTGCAGGAGGCGATCCGGACAGTGCCGCTCTCCGACCGCATCGTCGGCATCGAGGCACCGACGGGAGAGGGGAAGACGGAGGCGGCGCTCCTGCGCTATCTCGATCTCCATGCCGAGGGAACCGTCGACGGCATGTACTTCGCGGTGCCGACGCGCAGCGCGGGGGTGAGCCTGCACCGGAGGGTGCGCAACCTCGTCAGGAGACTGTTCCCGGAGGCTCCCCCGGTGGTCCTCGCCGTGCCTGGCGCGGTGCCCGCCGATCCGCAGGACGCGGGGCCGATCCCCTGGTCTTCGGACCGCGGCAAGTATCTCGCATCGGGCATCGCGGTCGGCACCGTCGACCAGCTCCTGCTCTCCGGCCTTCGGGTCGGCGGGGCACACCAACGGGCCTTCGCATCGTCGCGCGTGCTGCTCGTCGTCGACGAGGTCCATGCCTGCGACCCGTACATGGCGACGGTCCTCGGCCGGGTCCTCGAACGGCATGTGTCCCTCGGCGGACATGCCGTTCTCCTGTCAGCGACGTTGGGGGACGCCGGGCTGAGCGCGCTCGGCCGCCCGCCCGCCGACTTCGACGAGGCCTGCGGCCGCCTCTACCCGGCGATCTGGCACGGCCAGCGGTTCGATGGACTTCAATGGAAGGGGTTCAAGGCCGACGAGACCCGCCGCCGGCACGTGAGGTTCTTTCGGCAGCAGCAGGCGGCAGCCGTCCAGTCCGTCAGACGGGCCGTCGCACGCGGGGCGCGCGTCCTCGTCATCCTGAGCACGGTGCAGGATGCCATCGCCTTCCAGCGTGCGCTCGAGGGCGCGGGAGTTCCGACGATGGCGGCGACCTCGTGTGCGGGAACGGAGGTCGGGGTCATGCACCACGGACGGTACGCGGCCGCTGACCGTGCCGTCCTCGACCGCACCGTCAGCTCCCTGTTCCAGCCTGCACCCCATCGTGAGGCAATGGGCATTGCCTGCGTAGGGACGCAGACCCTCGAGCAGTCCCTGGACATCGACGCGGACCTCCTCGTGACCGATCTCTGCCCGGCCGACGTGCTTATCCAGCGCCTTGGACGGCTCCACCGGGCGAACGGATGCCGCCCTGACGGTTTCGAGCAGCCGATGGCGATCCTGCTCGATCCCGGCGACCTGGACCGCCTGATCGACCAGAGGGGCAATCTCTCACGCTCCGGCAACTCCGCGCGCTTCGCCTATGTCTACGGCAACGTGGTCATGCTACAGGCGACGCTCGACTTCATCGACCGGGGCACCGTGAGCCTGCCGGACGAGTGCCGCGTCATGGTCGAGATGGCAACGCACCCGGACTGGTTGAGGCGCATCGCAATGGCGAAGGGCGAGAAGTGGAGCCTGATGCTGAACGGACTGACCGACGCCGAGAACGGCGAGGCAGCGCAGGGATGGGACCACAGCATCAAGTGGGACATGCGCCCGCTGGACGGCCCGAACCTGATCCGCTCCGAGGAGACCATCCGCACGAGGATCGGGGCGGACTCCGTCGATCTCGCCGTGAGCTTCGATAGCTTTCTGGGGAACCGGGTGACGAACCTGTCCGTGCGACTCGGCATCCTGCGGGGTGGCGATCCGAGGGATGTCGAGCTGGTCAGCCGGAACGACAGGCAGGCGGTCATCCGCTGCGGGGAGGTCTTCCTCACCTACGGCCGCTTCGGCCTCAACGTGGGGGTGGCCCCATGAGCCAACCTGCGGTCGCGCTGCTGATCGAGGACATGGCGCGTGCCCTTGCCAGGGCGGCGGTGGACCCCGACGACGACTCGTCCGTGGCGGACATGCTGCGTTCGGTGAGCTTCGGAGGGGAGCCGATCCTCGTCCATCGGGCCGCCATCGTGGAACGCGCCCACGACCTCTGGCTTCCGTCCCCGCCCCCGAAGGCCCTGAGACGCAGGCTCTCCGAGGAGGAGCTCGTCCCTGCCGTGAGGGAGCTGCGCTCGCTCGGCCTTGACCAGGTTTCCATCGCGTCCGTGCTGAACGTGAACGTCCGGAAGGTGTCTCCCATCGTGAAGGACATGCCGATCCGGCGTGGCCCGGCGACAGGCGACAAGCGGCTGCCCGGGCAGGACCGGCTGGAAGAGGCCTACAGGCAATGGCAGGACGGGGAGAAGATTCCGCTCATCGCCGAGGGACTGGGCGTATCGGCCGGGACCGTGCGACGCCTGTGCGGCCACCTCCCGAGGGGCAAGAGGAGCCGTCTCCCCGAAGGGTGGCTCGATAGGGCGCAGCGGTTGTGGGTCGCGAACGTGAAGCCCGAGGCCATTGCCGCGGAGGTCGGCACCAGCGTCTCATCGATCCGGAAGCATTGCAGGCACCTGCCGAGGCCAGAACCCGCCTAGGCGGTGCCCTTCGGCATTGTTCCATGCGGCGGGAAGGCGGCATGTGGATGGCATCCGCAGAAGCTTCCTGGTGGCTTCTGGCACGCTGGACCCGGAGACGATGATGGAACCCTCGAAGGAAGCAGCACAGGGACCGGAAGAGGCCCATGCCGCCACGGACGCCACCGCCGACGGAACGCCTGAAGCTTTCGTCAGCCTTGAGGACATCGCCGTGATGAGGGACGAGATGGCGTCCCTCGCGCGGTCACGGGGCGCATCGGGAAGGCGCCGCCGCAGCGGCGCCACCGACCCGGACCACGACGGGAGCGGTGAAGTGATGGAGTCCTTCGTCAGCGTCGAGGACATCGCCAGGATGAAGGATGAGTTGGCGACGCAGTCGAGGGGGTGGCGGGGCGCGAAACGCCGCCGCAACGAGGTCGTCCTCGGATATGCCGAGATGGTCGCGGACGCCAAGGAGGACATGGCCGAGTTCGAGGCGGCATCCGGGATGCCGGCCGCATTCTTCTGCAAGTGGGTCATCCGCCGCAGGAACGAGGGAGCGGACTACGCGACCATGGCAACGGAACTCGCCGACCCCCGCCGCTCGATCGAGTTCACCGGGAAGTCTGTGGAGGACATTTTCTTCGACCTCTCCTCCGACCTGCGCACCGTCGACGCGTACTGGCAATCCGACGACGTTCCCGTTCCCGCCATCCCGCCGAAGGACCCGATCAAGCCCGATCCGAAGGCGGCAGAGGCCGAGCAGGATCACCCTGTCGGCATTCCGTACATCAGGCTGAAGTCGTTCGACATGTCGGGATCCGTGATCGCCGAGAGGATCTCCGGGCGCAAGGCCGCTTCCATGCGGCTTGTCCCCGCCATCCCCCTGGACGACGGCCCTGACGAAGGACCGCGCCTCGGGTGACCTCGGACAGCCGCATTCGACGGCACCCGTTGTTTCATGCACCCCGGGCGCATCCACTGTCAGGCACGAACCGGAGGATGGACAATGTCCGACATCGATCAGTTGCCCCAGGTCATGCGTGAAGCGATCGAGCGCCGTCGCGCGAGGGACGCACAGCTCAGGGACAGCATGGCGGAGGCTCACGACAACGCCATCGAGGCGAGCAGGTACGACGTCGAGCAGTTCGAGGCGGCAGCCGGAATGTCGGCGGCCTACTTCTGCCTGTACGTGATGCGCCGCAGGCGGGAAGGCGCCGACTTCGAGACCATGGCCCTGGAGCTCGATGACCCGAGACGGTCGATCACGTTCACCGCAGAGTCCGTGGAGAGCATTTTCAGCGATCTGAGGATCGACCTCAGCATTGACAACCACTACTGGCTGGACGAGGAGCCCGCCACGCCCGCTATCCCTCCGAAGGATCCGATCAAGCCTGAACCTCGGGTCGCCGAGGCCACGAGCGAGCGCCCGGTCGTCGGGGACGAGAGCGATCACCCCGTCGGGATTCCGTCCATCAGGCTGAAATCGTTCGACATGTCCGGCTCTGCCCTTGCGGGGAGGATCGCCGGGCACAAGGCGGCCACCAGGAGCGCCGTACCCGGCATCCCGCTGGAAGACGACCAGGACGAAGGCCTCCGCCTTGGCTGAGAACGCTGGCGCTTGTTGACCGGCGCCACGCGTTTTTGTCTATTGGCGTGATCCGAACAATGGGGAGACCGTCATGGCTCTGAACCTGGGCGCCCTCAAGA
>Ga0216295_1000011_pt1 | contig 49152 bp, 64 predicted proteins | sample 21hB_Boncat_minu_FD_161281 | JGI IMG/M metagenome (GOLD analysis project Ga0216295, IMG submission 161281) | Terrestrial sediment cell enrichment communities for BONCAT metagenomics from Utah, United States - 21hB_Boncat_minus | ecosystem: Environmental > Terrestrial > Deep subsurface > Rock...
GCGGGTGACTTCTGCCTCAAGGGCGGGATGCTGCTGGCGGCCTACAACGACGGCGACCTCTACAGGCCCACCGAGGACATCGACTTCAACGGGTTCGACGGCGGCGCGGGCATCGAGACCCTGACGAGGGTGATCGGGGACGCCCTCTCCCTCGAGGTTCCCGACGACGGGGTGACGTTCGACCCCGAGAGCATCCGGATCATGAAGGACCGGGAGGGCGTCGTCCCCGGGGGCAAGGTGATCCTCGAGGCCAAGGTGTTCTCCGCCAGGGTGCAGGTCAGGGTGGACGTCGGGTTCGGGAACATCGTGACGCCGGGCACGCGCATGATCGAGTTCCCTGCCCTGCTCCCCGACAGCGTGCCCCGTCCGACCATCGCCGCCTACCCGCTCGAGACCGTCGTCGCGGAGAAGCTGCACGCCATGGTCCAGTTCGGGGCATTCAACACCCGCGTGAAGGACTACTTCGACATCTGGCAGCTCTCCCGAGGGCACGCCTTCGACGGCGCGCTGCTCGCGGAGGCCGTGGAGAGGACGTTCGCCCACCAGCGCCGCATGCTGCCCGATGAGCCCCCCGCGTTGTCGGAAGGATTCGCGGAGAAGTCGGGACAGGCATGGAGGACGTTCCTCAAGAGGATCTCCTTCGGGGATGCGCCGGAATTCGCCGAGGTCGTCGAGGCGAACAGGGCCTTCCTCCTGCCCGTCATCGCCGCCGCGCGGGGCGAGGCCGCTGCCCCGGCGGACTGGGTGCCGGGCCAGGGCTGGTCCGCACCGGGGATGAGGCCGTGAAGTTCTACCACGGGAGCTTCGACGAGATCGGGATCGGCACGGTCCTGACGGCGAGGGCCGGAGGGTACGCCGGATCGGCGGACAGAGACCTTGAGGGAGGGTACGCCGGATCGGCGGACAGAGACCTTGAGGGACTGTTCGAACGGCTCAGGCCGGAGGGATGCATCCCCAGGCACGAGGCCGTCTTCCTCGTCTCGGATCCGGGCCTGATCGATGCGGCGGGCGGTTACACGGACTTCGTCTACGAGGTCGAGGCCGATGCCGCGCAGGGGCACGACCTCGCCTGGTACACGGAGGCGCAGGTCCGCTTGGAGGACGGGGACATGGAGGGTGCGGCCGATGCCGCAAGGAGCTACTGGGACGGAGCGCCCTTCCCCGATCGGTCGAGCAGCCTCACTGAGTTCCTGTCGAGATCGGCCGAGGTCACGGCGGAATTCGGCGCGGACGAGGAGCCGGGGCCACCCCGCCCATGAGTCCCGAGGGTGCCGGCGGGTCCCGGGCCGTCGGCATCGGTGCCATCCTTCCAACCGAAGGCCACATCCTGCGAAGTAGGACTCAATGGAAACCGTCGTCGTCCTCATGGTCATCGCAGGAATAACCCTGTTCGCGTTCCCCGATTGGAGAACGGCCCACCGAAAACCCGATTACGTCGCCCGCAGCTTCAAGGTCGGCTTCGTCTTCCTCATCCTCCTCGCGGCGAAGGCCTTCCACGATGGAGGGGAGGCGCTGGTCGAGGAGGTCCTTGCGTGGGTCGGCGAAAACCCTGCCGAGGCGCTGTTCTTCGGGGTGTTCTTCGTGGTTGGCATGATGTCCTTCTATGGCGTCGAATCCATGATGTCCGACCTCATCCATGGAAGGCGCATCAAGGGCAGGCACCTTGGGATGGCACTCCCCATCCTCGTCGTCATCCTGCTTGCGCTGTTCTGGGACGACATCCCCAAAGGCAGGACAGCCGCTCCGGAAGCCGTCAGCCCGGCGGCGAGCGAATGGGCACCGCATGTTCCCGAGGCGATGGACACTTTCTGACCCGCGGCAGACCCTCGGACCAACGATCCAGGAGGACAGGTCCGATGAAGGTCACGGGGAAACGCGCGGTACAGGCAGTCCGCCACGCCTTGGCTGAGGCAGGCCTCGGTCGCACGTCGAAGATGAACGGGGGCGCCGTCACGGGCTGGATCGCCCGCAATCACGGCGGGTCGACGGGCTTCAGCGTCAAGCCGACGGCCAACGAGGGCGAGGTCGTCTGGAACGTGGTGATCTCGGGCAAGCCGCACCTCAGCTACCGTTCGTGGACGGATTCCGACGGGATGCGCTTCTCGGAACCCACGAATCCCGGCTCGCTCTCCCCCCGCATCAGGGCAGCGTTCGAGGATCTCGGACTTGACGTCCGCTCCGTGACCTGCGGCGGCTACCAGACCCACTGGGACGACGACGTCAACTACAGCGTCGTCACCAACTACCCGGAGTGGCTGGAACGGCACAATCCCGACAATCCGCCGCCGAAGGCCGAAGGCCCCCTCCTGATGGCGATGAAGTTCCGCGACACCTTCGACCACAAGGGTCCGCTCTCCCCGACCTCCGACCCGCTCGCGGGCTATCTCGCCAACGGCAGGGTCTACCTGACGGGCGAGAGCGTCCGGCACCTCGCAGACCTCCATGCCACGCTCCTCGAGAAGAACCGCGCGGCGTGCGAGAGGGCGAGGCAGATCAACGCCAACGTCGAGGAGCACAACAAGGGCGTCCGCGAGCGGAACGAGATCGCGAGGAAGGAGAACCCCTCCGGGTTCGTCCCCGAACGCGAGCGCTTCCCCACCTGGGAGCCGGAGTGGGACCTCGGCCGGATGTCCCTGTCCGAGAACGGCGAGTTCTTCATGGCGCCCAGGGGACGGGGCGAGCACAGGTGCGCCCCCGTCGAGATCACCAATCACTGGGGGGACACGGTCAAGGTCTGGGAGATGCCCGGGTACTGGATGGAGCGCCTCGACTCCTTCGCACCCGTCGTCCCCGTCCTGATCGACGGCGAGATGAGGGACAAGGTGCCGTTCCCGGTCGTCGACGCCCAGTTCGGCGGGGACGTGCCGTGGATCCAGAACGAGCCCGTGGTGACCCGCAGGATGTGATCGCCCGCCCTGGGGACGAATCCAGGGGCGGTGCGGCCTTGTCCGTTGCCGTCCCTTGCCGTACCCATTGGGACAAGAGCACGTGCCTCCTGCCGAAGGACGGCGACCGGGGAGGCCCGCATGAAGACACAGGTACGCGACGCGGTATTCGAGACCAATTCCAGCTCCAGCCACTCCGTGACGATCGCGGGCGAGGAACTGGCCGATTTCGGCCTGTCGAAAGAGGAACTGCGCGAGGGCGTGATCCGCCTCAATGGGAGCTTCCAATTCGGCGAAGACCGGGAACTCTACTCCGACACGAAGTCCAAGATCGCATACCTCCTCGTCCTGGCGGCCGACGGGACGGTCATGGGCGAGCAGGGACAGGACATGATCCCGTGGATCCGTGAGCAAGGCGAACAGGCGCGCAGGGTGGTCGACCTCGTCGAGGGCGCCACGGGATGCCGGCTGGAGTTCTACACCAAGTACTCGTTCGTCGATTCCGAGTCCTACGAGGTCGGCAGGGGACTGTTCAGGGACGAGGACAACCTCCGCAAGTTCCTGTTCTCGGCGGAATCCACGCTGAAGACGCAGAGCAAGAGCGACGACTATTACGAGGAATTCGGGTACGACTAGCGGGTCGACCACGTTGGAGGCAGCGATGAAGACACAGATCAGGGGCGCGGTCTTTGAGACCAACTCAAGCTCCAGCCATTCGGTGACCGTCTCCGGCTGGGAGTCGGCGCACTTCGGCCTGAGCAAAGAGGAACTGCGCAGCGGCGTCATCCGCATCGAGCAGTCCCACGGCTTCGGGTTCCGGGAGGACACCTTCAGCGACACCAAGTCCAAGATCGCCTACCTGCTCATCAACTGCGCCGGAGGCTCGATCGACCCGGATAGCGGGGACGACCTGATCCCGCACCTGAGGGAGAACAACCCGCACGCCAGAAAACTGATTGAGTTTGTCGAGGAGGTCACGGGCTGCACGCTCGAATTCTATGCGAACGAGTACGTGTACGTGGACCACCAGTCACAGGGCGTGGGGATGGACCTGCTTGACGATCACGGCCAGTTGCATCCATTCCTGTTCTCCAAGGATTCGTACATCGAGACCGGCAACGACAACAGCAGCTCGTACGACTATTGATTTCGGGCCGATCCCGGCCGGGACGGCAGAAGCCGCGGAGGCCAGGATGAGGACGCAGGTCAGGGGCAAGGTGTTCGAGACGAACTCGAGCTCCAGCCATTCCGTCACGGTGTCGGGCGAGGAGGTCGCCGACTTCGGGCTGAGCCAGGACGAGCTCCGCGAGGGCGTCATCCGCATCCGGCAGGACGACGGCTTCCACTGGGGCTGGAAGAGGTTCCACGACACCCATTCGAAGATCGCCTATCTCCTCCTGCAAACGGCAGGCGGCTACTTCGAGGAGGCCGAGCCTGACGTGGACCTGATCCCGTCCCTCGTGGAGGGGAGCGAACAGGCGCGTGAGCTGGTCGATGTCGTCCTGGAAGCGACCGGGTGCAGGGTCGAGTTCTACGTCGACGGATGGGTGTCGATCGACAGCCGCTCACGCGACATGGGTGTCGGCCTCGACCTGTTCGGCGATCCCTGGACCCTGAAGCAGTTCCTTTTCTCCAAGGACTCGTACGTCCAGACCGGGAACGACAACGAGTATCCCCCGCCGGGATTCAAGTGAGGCATCCTCGAAGATGACATCCGACATCACAGCTCCCGTCATCGCCGCATACGTGAACGGCGGCTATGAGGTATCCATCCATGCGGACGGCACCAAGGTCCGGCGCGAGGTCGATGCCGGACGCCCACCCGTGCACCCGGAGCAGATGGACCTCAAGATCACCGACTGGTGCGACGCGGGCTGCTCGTGGTGCCACGAGAAGTCGACCAAGAGGGGCCGCCACGGCGACGTGGACGCCATGATCCGTCTCCTGTCCGACCTGCCCGCAGGCGTCGAGATCGCCATCGGCGGGGGCGATCCCCTCTCCCACCCCGAGTTCGACCGGCTCGTGCTGGGGCTGCGCGACCTCGGGCTGATCCCGAGCGTCACCGTCAACGGCCGCCACATCGACCGTCACCGTGCCCAACTCGAGCGCCTGATCGCCCGGAAGGCGGTCTACGGGGTCGGCGTCTCGTTCTTCCGGAAGGTTCCCGACTGGGACTACGAGCACATGGTGCTGCACATGATCGCCGGGGTGGATAGCCCGTCCGTGCTCGACGACGTGTCCCGGCAGAAGATCCTCGTCCTCGGCTACAAGGACTTCGGCCGCGGGCTACGCTTCCGTGAGCGCCACGACGAGACGGTCGAGGCGGGCATCCGCCAGTGGTACCGGGAACTCGCCTGGATCGCGAAGGAGCACCACGTCTCGTTCGACACGCTGGCGATCAAGCAACTGAACCCGAAGCGCCTGTTCAAGTCGCCCGACCTGTACGAGCGCCGCTACATGGGCGACGAGGGGCAGTTCTCGATGTACGTGGACGGCGTGCTCCAGCAGTTCGCGGTGTCGAGCTACAGCAGGGAGCGGTACGGCTGGTCGAGCATCGTCGACATGTTCCGGCACGTGAGATCGGTCCGGGACCAGGCGGAGGCGGCCTAGGCGGCCTTGCGCATCCAGGCGATCTCCGTCTCGAACTCGGCCCATTCCCCTGTCTTGTAGCAGGTGCGCACCGTCAGGAAGAAGGACTCGAGCCGTTCACCGCTCAGCGTCTCCACATGTTCGTGGAACCCGTCCGGCAGGTCGCGGCCTGCGGTCATCTCGCGGATAAACGATCGGCTGGACAGGTCGATCCCCGCATCCCATGCCCTGAGGGCATCGTCCCTCAGGTGCTGGCGGATGTGCTCGAACCTCATCAGGCGGCGGCCTTCAGTCGGACGGCACCCGGCACCTGCGACCAGTCCCCTGACTTCGCGGCGGCCGTCACCTTTGCGACGAGAGCCTTCAGATCGCCGTCCGGGGTTGTCTCCACCACCTCGAGGAAGCCTCTGGGCAGGTGGTAGGCATCAGCTACGTCCGTGAGGAAGAAGCGGCGGGCGCTTGCCACGCCTTCGTCCCATGCCTTTGCGGGATCGGCGTAGCTGTATACGGGAACTCGGGGAGCCATCTGGGGAACCGTGGTAACGTTGCTGGTGAACCCCATGTTTCCTGTTGGCGGTTTCCGGCGCAACCTCCTTGCTACAGGGCCGAGGCCGTCACCTCGGCCGCAGCCGTCCCGAACCAGTGCGACAAGGGAACGGGCCTTCCACGGCCACGCCCGAAGGCAGCCAGCTCACGCTTCGCCGCATTGATCTCGTCCGGCCCGAGCACCCGAAGGCGTGCCGGAGGGATCACCCCCTCGTACGCGATGCCGGGATCGCGATCCGTCGCCAGCGATTTCTGCCACGAGTGCGTGAGTGCATCCAGGTAGGCGGCGTGCCCGATCCTCAGGGCGGCGAGAACCCGGCGGTACGGCTCCGTCGTCTCCACGGGCGGCGGCTCCCCGAGCATGGGGCTGGAGCTGCGCCACGTGTGGAAGGCGGTCTCCTCGTACTCATAGTAGTGCCCGCAAAAGGTCCTGCTGCCCATCACGGCGCGGGCGGTCTCCTCCAAGCGTCCGGCGAAGAAGAGCCGGGCCTCCCTGAAGAGGACCACCCTGGACCATTCGTGGTAGAACTGCCCCCTGGAACTGTCCCTGAGGACGTCCCCCTCCTCGTCGAAGTCTTCCTCGTTCAGCGGCGGCATGCCGAGTCCCCTGAAGGCCGCATCGACAACCCGTGCGGAGATGTAGTCGTCATCCACGCGAAGGGGTCCGTCCGCGTCTACCATGACCTCCAGGATCGTCGGTTCGTCGTCGTACTCCTCCGCCTGGTGCTGGGCGTAGAAATACGCCTCCCTGCGCACGGGAGTGAGATAGACCATGCGCTCCGTGTAGCCCGGGATGGTGGAGCCGTTGCCTCGGAAGACGCTCGCCGGGGATACCTGAGGGGCAAGCCCTTCCCCGAGTATGTCGTCGAGAAGGGATGCGGTGGTGCCGTGGAAGAATCTGAGGGCCATGCTGATTCCGAACGACTGGGAATCCGCGGAATATAGGACAAGGCCCAGGTTCACGCCACCATCTGCATCGCTGGTTGCTGTTCCCCTGCGGCCGCGACCCTCGCCATGTTCTCGCAGGCGTTGCGCTGCCAGGTCATCCCCTCGAACCGTGCCTTGGACGCTGCATGCCGGAACTCGAAGGTCAGGCCGAGCTCGGACTCCCACTTCGCGAGCACCTCGGCGGCCTTGTTGGCAACCCTCGTGCCCCTCTCCGAAGGGCCTCTTCCGGCCATCGACAGGGAGACGACCGCGTCGATCTCCTCCATGCCGACGATGACCGTGTCGCCCTTCCCGACCGCGCCGCTGACGATCGCGTGGTGGATGCCGTTCACCGCCGCCATGATGCTCCCGTCCGCGAAGGTCTCGGGAACCTCCAGCAGGCGTCCGCCGACGCGGAACACCTGGTCGCGCGGGGACTGGCCCACGGCGGCCCAGCCGCAGGCGCCGGCTTCCGGGTCGAAGGCAGTGCTCGTGATGATCGTGACCTGCATCGGGTGAATCCTTGGGACTTCTCCCCAAGGATTCACTTCCCGCCATGCAACCCACATCCCCGAGGGCCTCGACCAAATTCCGGCTTTCCGTGTGCGGCCGAACGTCATATGTTCCGACACCGGACAAGCCGGAATGCATTCCTCATAGACGGACGCCGACCATGACGGACAGACCCACCCTGAACCCCGATCACCTCGCCTACCTCGGCCCCATCGGCATCGAGGTGCTTGACCAGAACGGGACACACTCGTTCACGCCCAACGACATCATCGTGGCGTTCGCGCGCGACAACATCCAGGACACGCTGAAGCCCATCGACGGGTTGCAGAGCGTCTGCTCCGGAGAGCCTGCGGTGGTATACCGGACGGCGGAGGCCGAGTTCGCCCTGACCCCTGCCGAGCTGCGTCGCCTCACCTTCAGGGCCCTGACCCCTGCCGAGTTCATGGCCATCCAGGACAAGGTGGGAGGCATCTATGATACGCACGATGACTTCTATGATCAGAGGACGGGTGAGGCGCTCCAGCCCGTCGTCCTGGCGACTGAGCGGCCAGGCATGCGGTAGCGCCTTCTCGGTTGTCCATACCCCTGACGGATATCCGTTTGCGCCATGCCGAAGCCCGATTTGCCGGCTTCATAGTCTCTGTGGGACCGGCTAGCTTTCGAGCTTCGGATGGAGGGCACGATGGGGATGGACGACTACAGGGGTGAGCGACTGTGGCATCGGGACCGCCCGAAGCCGGAACATCTCGCGTATCTCGGTCCGATCGGCATCGAGGTCGTCGACGCGAACGGAACGCGTTCCTATGACCCCAACGGCGCCGTCCACGCCTTCTGCATCCACGACCAGCATGAGAGCCTCCGCCCCATCGACGGACTGAAGAGCGTCTGCTCAGGGGAGCCGGCCGTCCTGTACCGAACCTGGGAGGCTGAGATCGCCCTCACTCCCGAGGAAGTCTACCGACTGACGATGCGGGCCCTGACCCCCGACGAGTTCACCGCGATCTGCGATGCGGTGGGGGCCACATGGGCGCTGCACGAAGACTTCTATGACCCCTACACGGGCATCGCCGAGCAGCCGCAGGTCCCGGTTCCCGGATGGGAGCACCTGACTGAAGATGCCGAGGATGAAGAGAGACTCAGCCTGGCCTAGTCCCTGCTGCGTCTAGCGCGGTGCCGGGGTCTCAGGCCCCTCGTCCTCGTTGATCAGGCCGAGGTTGCGGACGGCGACCTCAAGAGCTTGGTCCTTGGTCCCGTATGGCCCGTCCGCGAAGTCCTCGTCGAGTCCGAACTCCTTGCCGTTGTAGTACCACGCACCGTCACGCTCGTAGACCTCGTAGCCCGCGACATCGAGAGCCGCCTCGTAGCGGGCGAGCGTCTCCGCGTCGGTGTCCGGTCGACTGTGGCTCATGTCTTCCTCCGTGGTTGCGTCGGGCTCAGCGGGCAGGAGCGCAGGACGGCTCAGGGGAAGGAAGCTCCGGGTTCTCGTTGACCAGCCCTGTCAGGGCCGTCCACCTGTCGAACATCTCCCGGTCGCCGGGGCCGTTGCCGTACCCGTTCTTCATCTCCGCCCGCATTTTCAGGTACATGAAGTTCCTGTGGGCGCGATCCATCGGATCCTCGCTGTAGTTGCTGACGCCGCCCGGCTCCTGCTCGGCCGCCTCCCTGCGGGCGAACTCCCAGGCCGCCGGGTAGCGCATGATCTCGAGGTATTCCTTGGTGGCATGATCGGCCGGATCGCCCGCGACGTAGGCCCGCGCCCGCTCCCAGAACTCCTTGCCCATGTTGCCGTAGGTGCGGGCGAACTTCTTGGTGTCGATGCTCCGCGACAGCTTCTTGTGCTTGGATGCGTGGTCAGCCTGTAGGTACCTGAGGAGCTCGGCATCCTCCAGGGGCGGATTCTCGGGAACGGTGATCTCGCGCATCTCGGCATCCTCGTGAATGTGATCGTCTGAGCCTACGACGGTCTCTGGAAAGACAGGAGGGCCACGGGCATTTGCGGCGTACCGCATCCGAAACGGGACTATCCCGAATTTCGGATGCCGTCGTATCCGTTGCTGGCTACCGTTCCTGCCCCGAGGTCACGGTCCGGAAGGTCGCGATGGAAGTCCTCTACTCGTCCGAGAGCGTCAGCCGGAAGATAAAGGAGGTGCTCGGGCAACCCCGAAAAGGGGACAGGCGGGTCGCCTTGGTCGCGTTCGTCGGACGGCACGCCGAGTCCTTCCTGCCCCATCCCGACGGACTGGAGATCATCTGCTGGCTCCGTCCCGGTGCCACGGACGCGGTCGCCCTGACCAATCTCGAGGAGCGCGGTGCCCGCCTATTCAAGGCGAGACGCCTGCATGCAAAGGTCTACTGGTCGAGCAGGCGGGGCTGCGTCATCACCTCCGCGAATGCCTCCGCGAGCGCCCTCGCCAGGGGCGGCCTGACCGAGGTGGGCGTATGGTTGCCGCCCGGCGCCGTGGACATCCAGCAAATGATCGACAAGGCAGGGCCGAAGCCGATCCGAAGGAAGGACCTGCTGCTGCTCGCCAAGGCACCCCGCCCCGCGTTCTCCCCCGAAAGGGAACTCGAGGGCAATGCCCCGCGAGGCTTCAGTTTCTCCCGATGGATGGAGGACAGGGAGAAGTATCCCGAGACGGTGAAATGGAAGATCGGCTGGTGGAACGACAAGACCGCCGAGGCCTCCGCGATATCCAAGCGGATGGCGAAGATGATGTTCGCAGTGCCCGAACCTCATGACGTTCTCTACGTGAAGGAAGGACAGGTCGACGAGCGGGAGTGGCTGCTGACCTTCAGGCATCCCGCAGTGACGAACCTCGCCTGGATGTGGGTCGACTTCCCCGTCACGGTGCCTCCGACCGACGAAACCTACGACCCGGACTACCCGGTCCAAGCCGTCCAGGTCCTGCCGCCGTCCCTTCTCTCCCAACCTCCGTTCCTCCTGGATCGTGCGTTCAAGGCGGCCTTCAGGAAGGTGATCGCCCGCCCCGAGTACCAGGAATGGATCGACCGGGATGATACTCTCGAGGTTCCCTCGAAACTACTGGAGGACCTGATCGAGGAGATCGGCTGACCGCGCCTGTTCAGAGACGCAGGCCAGTCGCCTCCTCAAGCGCGGCATCGAATTCCTGCCGGAGATCACCCTGCGCCTTGGACGGGGTAACGAGCATCTCGGTAAAGAGCGTAGCGCGCTCGTCCGTCGCCCTCACGCCGTCGAGAATCGTCTCGACGGCGTGCATAGCCTGAACGATCTCGGCAGGTCCGGCCTCGATGCCCCCGATGATCTTGGCCGCGTAGTTCCCAGCCTCGGCGGTCGGCATCTCGGCCATACGTCGCAGGATCGGGATAGCATCGAGCGAGGCTCCGCGATCAACTCCCCGCAGTTCCTCGACGAACGGCATCATGGATTCGGCCCGACGCTTTCCACGCATCCCATCAATCCTGTCGGCGATCCTGCTGGCGAAGGCTGCGGTGTCATGGGTCTTGAGGGACATCTCTTCTCTCCGGGTGGGTTGTGCATCCGATGGGGATGCCCTTCCCATCCGGTGTGCGGCCTGAGATCGCAAGACTCCAGCCATCCCTGTTCCCATCGCCCCGGACAATCCCTATCCTTCTCAGGCTACAAGGAGGCAGGAATGGAGAGGTTCGATTTCCGCGGTGTCCGCGAATGGAAGCCCGAGCGCCCAAGGCCAGATCACCTCAGGTATCTCGGTCCCGGCAGGATCGAGATCGTGGACGCACGTGGAACCCATCCCTACGACCCGCACTCCCTCCTGATCGACTTCGAAGGGCACAGGGCCCACGAGAGGCTCCAGCCCATCGAAGGCGTCATGAGCGTCTGCTCCGGCATGCCCGCCGTGATCTTCAGGACGAACGAGGCAGAGATCGCCCTCACCCCTGACGAGGTCTTCCGGCTGAGGATGTGCGCGCTCACGCCGGATGAGTTCACCGCGATCTGCGAAGCGGTCGGAGCTACCTACGAGCTGAACTTGGGCAATTACGACACCGTGACCGGGTTGGCGCAGATGCCCTACGTCCCTGTTCCGGGCTACGAGCACCTGTACGCGTTGAACGAGTGGGAAGAGCTGGAGCTGGTCGCCTAGTCTTCGGTACCGAGATCGTGAGCCAGCTTCCTGGTTGCCGCGTTCTCATGGAACCGGATGCGCGTCCGCACGAACTTCTTGGCTCCCTTCACGGCCCGTGCCATGCCACGGTGCCCGTCGGTGAAGTCGTTGCCGATGGACGCGCCGATGTGCTTGCCGGACAGCTCGCCGATGTCTCCCCATCCGTGCATGGACTTGTCGATGTGCCGCCAAGGCCGGTCGCTTCGCGGCGGATAGCCGTTGTCCAGACGGACGTCCGGCGTACCGTCCCGGTGCCTGTCCCCGGTCCTGTACGTCGGATAGCCGTCAGTCCTGCCGCCGCGCCTGTGATTGGTCCTCATTTCCATGTCCCGGGTGCGGAGTCGCACGATGCCTAAGGATAGTCCCAGGGCCACGGAGGATGCCAGCCGCTCCAGGTCTCACCGGGCAGGCGATGGAGCGGGCGCTGCCAAGGATGCTCGCAGGTCGGCCAGCTCCCTCATGAGGGCATCGGTCCACACTCCGGGGATGCATGTCTCCGCGAAGTACCGGAACCCGGCATCGTCGGACGTGTAGACGCTCTTTGCCCGCTCCAGCATCGCGTCGCAACGTGCGGACGGCAGCCCCATGCCCGACAGCTTCGACACCCAGGCGATACCCATCTCCTCGTCCCGTGGGGCGATATGAAGGACGAAGTCGTCGAGGTCGGCTCCGCCGTCGAACGGGTTCCAATCCGGCTTCTGGCTGGGATGACCCTTGGGAGTGAACTGTGAGAGCTCGAACTCCCCGGTGTAGGCGAGGTGATGTATGAGTCCGCCGACGTAGAACTCGGAGAGGCCCGTGCAGGCGAAGTGATAGTCGTCGTCGGGGCCGAGATCGCGCCGAAACCTCTCCTTGGTGGCTTCGTAGGCGGCCGAAAGGTAGGGGTACTCAAGCCTCAGGGCTTCGATCACGGCCTTTGTTGCGTCTTCCTGCTTCGATGTCATATTCGACCCCGTCTCATCATGGCGAAGGCTAGACCCCTCCCGTGCAAGGATCGCCACAGAGAACTCCCCTCCACAGCCTGGGATTGTGAAACCGTGGGTTGGTTGCGGCAGGCACCGGACCTGGGCAAGGTCGCGGCATCGGGGAGGAATCCATGGAGCTCACGGACAGGCAGCGCAAGAACCTTTCAACGGCCTTCGTCGGGCTGCTCCGACACAACGAGGGGCAACGCATCGCCATCGACCGTCAGGGCTGGGCCGACCTCGACGACGTGATCGGAATCCTGTCCGCCTATCAGCGCGTCCAGGACGTGGGTCTTCCCCTCGACCGCGACCTCATCGCGGAGATGGTTTGCGGAGACGAGAAGAACCGCTTCCAGCTCAGCGATGACGGCAGGCGGATCAGAGCCACGTCGGGTCATTCCTTTGAGGTCGATCTTGGCTTGGCGCCGTTCGTCCCGGAGACACCTCTGTACTTCGGCACGGTGGTCGACAAGGCCGATGACATCAGGCGCGAAGGACTGACGGGATCGGCTAAGAACAAGGTCCGCCTCGTCCGCACGCAGGAGGAGGCGCTGGCGATCGCAGAGGCGCGCGGCTGCGAGGGGCCTCTGGTCCTCGAGATCGATGCGCCTGCCCTCGCACGCGACGGCTTCGAGTTCGGCATTGCCCCGTCGGGCGAGATCTTGGTGGATCGGTTCGGGGCCGAGTACGTGACCGAGCTTCAGGCTGAGAGGCCGATGCCCCGAGGAGCATGATCGACGTCATCCTTGTGCACGAGCCCGCCGTCCATCGTCCGCACGAGGTCAAAGGCTTCCAAGTCGTCGTCACTCAGCTTTCGGGCTGCCCTGGCGAGGAAGGCAGGGACATTGTGCCGGTCGATGTGTCTCGAGACAGGGATGAGGGGATCGGACGCGAAGTAAACCGCTGCGGTCTCGGGGACCGTGAGCTTCGACGAGGCCGCGAGGCGGCGGATGCTGCGCACGGCGAGCCGACGCGCCTCCTCATCGGTGAACGTCGTGCCAACCTTCATGGACCGCTTCAGGAAGAAGAGGGCGATGGCCGCCTTCGTGTCGCCGCCACGCGTATCGAACCCGGACAGTACGGCCTCGGTCGCGAACATGCCTCCCGCGTGCATGAGCAGGTCACGGTAGGCATCCCGCAGACGGTTCCCTATCCGCATAGATCGGTTCTCCAGCCACCGCATCAGGGGCGGGGCCCTTCCTGAACATCCTCGGGCATCGCGGCGCTCCCGTCCATCGGCGGCAGCCCGTTGCGCTCGCGCATCCCGTTGATGAGCTTCGTCCCGGTCTTGATCTCGCCCTGCCACCAGCGGATCGCCCGCCTGTTGACGTCCGTCGGGTTGGCCTCGTAGGCGGCTCGGGCCCGCTCGAGGGCTTCCCTCTTGCTGGACTGGCTCTGCTCCATGCTCTCGATCAAGGAGATGGCGAACTCCCTCGCCTTCTGAGGATCCACCTTGCTGTCGACGGCGTCATTGGACACGTTCGTTGCTCCTGTTCAGGGACGGGGGCCACCCGCCAGAAGGTCGGGCATCACGTCGAGACGGACCGTCTCGATGGCCTGTTCGAGGGAGCTGTCGTTCACGATGAACCCGTTGTAGTCCGGTCCGTCCCAAACCGCGAACTCGAGCGTGCCCTCGCGGAACCGGGGCACGATCCTCGCGACACCCTCCTCGCCTCCGTCGAATCCCTCGACCTCCACCCGGTACATGATCTCGCCTGCCTGGAACGGGGACTGGCAGGCGACAGCCCTGAAGCCGTCTCCCTCGACCTCGAGCGGCAGTCCCAGCTCCTCGAAACGCTGTTTGGCCGTCGGTTTCGGAGGCCCGTACAGGTCGTTGAGGAGGGCACGGGCAGCTCCGTAGGCGTGGAGCGGCACCTCGGACGTGCGCCCGGTCTGCGTGTCCGTGAGGACCATGAAGGCGTTGTGCTTGTGCCGGGCGGCCGTGAACCGCTCCGGGAGAGGGTTCCCCTCCGCAGCCTCGATCATCCGGCCGCGGCCTTGGGCGGTCTCGTTCCGGAGTTCCTGGTTGAGACGCCTGTCCATGGTGACGCCGAACGTCTGCGGCTTCTTCGACATCGTTTCCTCCGGTCGTTCCCGTACGCACAGGATTAACCCGGGAACCGGAAAGGGACCACGGAGGAAAGGGAGGCGTGACGCCTCCCGCTCGGAATCAGTAGCCGTTCTCGTCGTAGTGATAGTAGAACCGATCGCCGCCGCGCCACCTGTCGAGGCGCTCCTCACGATCCTGGCGGCGCTCGGCACGCCATTCCTCGCGCTCCGCGCGGCGGATCATCCGGTCGCGTTCCCTGGCCATCTCCCGGGCACGCTCCCTGGCGATGGCACGGTCGCGGAAGTAGTCGGCGTCCCGTTCGTCCTGGCCCCAGCGGCGTTCGCTCCGGGGCGGCGGTGCGCGGTAGTCCAAGACCGCGGGATTGCCGTAGAACTGCACGACGGTCACGGCCGGGTGCCCTGCGCGGGAACCCTCATGCAGGGGAGATGCCAACGCCCCGGCTGACGCGAGCGCGATGCCCGCAACGAACGTCCCGACCAGCCACCTATCGATGCCCATGTGCGCCCTCCCCCGCCTCGGCGGAATCCTCAGCCTAGGAGTCGATCCTGCCACCGAAGCCTTGAACCGGCCATGAATGCCCGATCCGCCGGCGGTCATGCCCAGGCCTCCTGCGCGAGAGCCTTACGCTTCCACGCCAAGGCGGCAACGCTGGCGAGGGTGATGAGGGAGATGCCGACGATGTAGGTCATCGAGGCGTACCGAGAACCAGTCATCGTCGCCAGCCCTGCGACGGTCAACGGTGACAATCCCCCGAACAGCATGCCGGCGAGGTTGTATGACAGGGACGAGCCCGTTGCCCGTGCGCGGACCGGGAAGAACTCCGCCACGAGGGTCGGCGCAGCCCCGGCGACGACGGCGTAGGGAACCGCGTAGCACAACTGGAGGAGCATCAGGCCGAGGAGGCTGGGGCTGATCGCCAGCTTGCATGAGAGCACCACGAAGCAGATTGCGGAGGCGGCGGCACCGAAGGCCACGAGCGCGAGGCGGTCGAACCAGTCCGACAGGTGCCCAGCGATGGGCATGATCACTGTCGCGATCACCGAGACCACGAGGACGGACATCGAGACCTCTGCCCGTGACAGGCCGATCTCCCTCATTACCATTGCAGGGAGGTAGATCGCGGTAATGAACGCTCCTCCCGTGACGCTGGCGAAGATGCCGACGGAGGCGAGGGTCTCGACCTTGTGGTCGCGAAAGACCGTACCGAGGGGGTCAGGGTGCCTCCAGGGATGCTTCTCCACCTCGCGGGCGAACTCGGGGGACTCTGCCATGCGCAGCCGCAGGTAGAGGCCGACAGGACCGAAGAGCACCCCTAGCATGAAGGGGATCCTCCAGCCCCAGGCATCGAAGCTCGAGACGTCCATGGTCGTAGACAGGACGTAGACCAGCAGCGACGCGAATACGGTCGTCAGCCCCTGCGACAGCATCTGGAGAGAGCCGTACAGCCCTCTCCTCTCCGGTGGGGCGAACTCGATCAGGGCGGTCGTCGCGTTGCCGAACTCGCCGCCAGCGGAGAACCCCTGCACCAAGCGCGACAGGATGAGCAGGATCGGGGCCGCGATGCCGATGGATTCGTAGGTCGGCAGGACCGCGATCATCAGGGTTCCGAAGCACATGAGTCCGAAGATGATGACGAGGGCGCTGCACCTCCCGTGCCTGTCCGCATAGATGCCGAAGACGATCCCGCCGACCGGGCGGGCGACGTACGAAACGGCAAAGGTCGCGAACCCGAGCAGGACTGCCGTCGCCGGATCATCGACCGGGAAGAAGAGCTTCGCGACGGTGGCGCTCAGGAACCCGTAGACGAGGAAGTCGAACCACTCGATCGTGTTGCCGATGACGCTGGCCGCGGTGGCCCGTCGATGCGCGGAGGGACTGGAGGATGGGTTCATGGCAACTCAGGCCGGATGACGACCGAAGGCGTCCCGATGAGGGTTAGGGTTCGATTGTCCCTGAAGGGGATGGCGACGTAGGCTGTCCAAGGCACAGGGAACCGGGGCCGCAGGGGTCTGCCCAACCGAGTGCAACGGTGTCTCTACCTCTTAATGGCTAGTTAATCAATATAAGCAATTTTGCGTATTCCCTTGGACGACCAAGCGTTTGAGGCCCAGGGAAACTATGCCTGCCATCCCGAGACCAAGCATTGCCGCGACGTAGAGCGGCGGGGCGAAGTCGGATCCCGTCGTCGCGGCGATCCACGAGACGGTCAGGGGCGCGAGGCCGCCGAAGAGCATGGCCGCCAGGTTGTACGAAAGTGAGGATCCGGTCGCTCTCGTGCGGATAGGAAGCAGTTCCACCACGAAGGTAGATGCCGGGCCGACGACGAGTGCGTAGGGAAAGGCGAAGCAGATGTAGAGCAGCATCAGTCCGGCCATGGAGGGGCTGTTGACCAGCTTCGCGTAGAGTATTCCGTAGCAGACGGCAGCGGACACAAGTCCGAGCGCCATCAGGCTGAGGCGGTCGAACTGGTCGGAAAGCCAGCCCGCCAGCGGTATGAGGAAGATCATCAGGAGGGCCATGACCGTGACAGCCAGCGCCGCGTCGCCATGGGCGACGCCCAGCTCCCGGGCGGCAATGCTGGGCAGGTAGATCATGTTGATGTAGTTCGGTCCCGTCACTGCCGCGAAGATGCCGATGAAGGCGGCCACCTCGGTCTTGTGGTCCCTCAGGAGCCGCCCGACGGGAGCCGTGTCACGGCCTTGGCGCAGCTCCCGTTCCTTCAGGAACTCGGGGGACTCGGTGACCCGCATCCTCATGTAGAGGCCGATAGGACCGATGAGGGTCCCAGCCAGAAAAGGAATCCTCCAACCCCAGGAATCGAAATCGGCGGGGTCGAGGGACTTGGTCAAGACAACGACGGAAAGCGATGCGGCGAGGACGGCGAACCCTTGGGAGACCATCTGGAGGGAGCCGTAGAAGCCCCGGCGGTGCAGGGGCGCGAACTCGATCAGGGCCGTCGTCGCATTGCCGAACTCGCCCCCGGCCGAGAAGCCCTGGATCATCCGCGAGATGACGAGCAGGATCGGGGCGGCGACGCCGATCGCCGCATACGTCGGCAAAAGCCCGATCATGAGCGTGCCGATAGCCATGAGGCCGAAGACGACCGCCAGGACGTTCCTGCGTCCGTGACGGTCAGCCCAAAGTCCGAAGACGAGTCCGCCGAAGGGACGGGCGACGAATGTTATGCCGAGGGTCGCGAATCCGATGAGGATTGCGGTCGACGGATCGTCCGAGGGGAAGAACAGGCGCGCGATGACCCCGCTGAGGAGCCCGTAGACCGCGAAGTCGAACCACTCGACGGCATTGCCTATGACGGCCGCAGCCGTTGCCCTGCGGTGCATCGATGGATTCAGCCCCTGTGTCATGACGCGTCCGTTCGGTTAGGCCTTCTCGTCCCAAGGGTGGGCCGAAATTCCTCGTTGTGAAAGGTGCCTCGGCCAGTGGCCACCCGCTCGATAGGGCCGACGTTCAGGGAGATGGCCGAAACCGCATGCGGACGGCACAGGATTGCTGGTGCCCGACAGGACTGGCGTCACCCGCCCTGCCCTTCAAGCATGAGTTCCATCGGCGTGCGGCTGCCATCGCCGCCCCCCTCCTGCCGAGGCAGGAACGGACCGCCCCTGACGAGGACCGAGTAGTTAAGATCGTCCCTGGCGACGAGTGCGACAGCCCTCAGCCGATTGCTTTCCCAGTAGAGCACGGCTCCGCCGTCGGTCTGGTGGTAGCCCTGCTGCTCCCCGTCCCTCCCGCGCTCGAACCGCAGGTGCTCGAGCCTTCGGGAGGCTCCCTTCCCGCTGTAGGCGATGTCCTCGATCCAGCGGTTTGCGACCGAAGCGGCATCGATCTCGTCCATGAACCGCTCGGGCTCCCCGAGGCTCTGGCCCTCGGGACGGCAGTGCGGCAGCCCTGCCTCAAGGGCTGCCTTGGCCAGTTCCCGCGCGAAACCAGCCGGGAGCGAGGCGCTCTCGGAAAGACGGAGTGCGGCGGCTTCAATGGCCTCTTCGGTGACCAAGAGGCTCATCGTTCGTCACCCCCTTGGTTGATCAGGGAGACGATCTCCGGATCGACCCCGGCCCGCTCCACCTGCGCGATCGCTTCGGACTGATCGACGACCTTTCCGTAGAGCCAGATGTCCTTGCCGGAGACAGCGATCGAGACGCTGCGACCGTCGACCAGGTCGATGTCGATGTAGCCTCCGTTGCCGGAAGGAAGGTTGATGTTCAGCATCCCGACCCCGGTCGCCACCACCTCGTCCCACTCACTGTCATGCGGAAGGTTCTGCTCGTAGGCCCAGAGCCACGCGCACTTGTCGCTGTCGCCCACGGCCTTGATTTCGACCATGTCGTCACGCTCCTTGCCGAGAGCGTCATTGGCGCTCTGAACGGCCCGCTCCCGGCAACGGTCGCGTAGGGACACCCGCTTCGACAACAGCTCCCATTCCTGCTTGATCTCCTTGTCCAGTTCCTGCCACGCAAAGGTCAGGCAGGCCGCCTCGAACCGCGCCGCGAGGCCCGGTTCGGCCACGAGGAGCTCGTCGACTGCCTTCTCGACCACCCTGCCGACCTCTTCCTGGAGTTCCGGTGCCACGAGATAGGGGATGCCGCCGAGGGCTCTTCTCGGCTCGTCCAGATCATGGATGCCCGTGCTCGGAGTGGCGCCGCTGCGGCGGGTGCCCCGAGCCGGATCGAGTTCCACATGGCAGACGTAGCCGATCCGCTTCCCGTCCCTCTCGAAACCGGGCGTCATTGCGGCATCATCCCCGAAGTCCGGCGTACCGGAGGTCGCGACCAGGTACACGGAAGTCAGCCCGATCTCGTCCATGGTGAAGTTCAGGGAGAACTCCGCCTCTCCGAGATCCGTATCGCGGATGAATTCCTCACTCTGTTGCCTGAAGCGGCTGTGCCGCTCGATGACGGCCCAAGGGTCTTCCGAGATGCCGAGCGGCCCAAACGATGTCTCAATCCTCAAGGCGAACCTCCAGTCTCTTGCGCTTCCAGTGAGCCGACGTCTCCGTTCGTCTGGAAAGGACGACGAGGCGATCCCTCTCGTAATCGTACGTCATGCCCTCGGAAATCCGCCGTCTCCGGCTGATCGGCCGTGTGACAGTGAACTCGCGCGGCGTCGTACCCTCCTCGGGGGGATCGTCGCTGTGGGCGTCGCAGGCCGTGTGCACGTTTCCCGATTCCGACACGCGAATGTAAGCCGGCGCACCGCAGGTCTCGCAGATGCACCCGGAACGTTCCTCGGCGAGGGATTCGACGATGTCGATCCGGCGATGCTGCCGCCTCGTCAGCCCAACCCCATACCAGTAGAACCTGAGCGTGCCGTACTTCTGCGTCACCTGCTCGATCACGATGCGCGAGGCCGGAGCAGTCGCGACGACCGCCGCCATTCGTCCGACTGCCGTCGTGACGAGGGCGTCCCATCCGGCGCCGCAGGAAGGCCGTCCCACCCGTGTCGCGTCAACCTGCGGGTGGCGCGAGGCACAGTACGCACCGAGGTCAAGCCGGCTCGGTTCCCCACCCATCGTGAATCCTCCGTCCCGGCGCGAGTTGCGCAGCCATGAATCCTATGGATGCGACATCCAGTCAACCCGTTTTGCTGGTTTCTCCCCTGTGCCGCCGGCTCATACAATCTCCTGAAACAAGGACGGGGCATCATGAGGCTGAGGATCGGCGCAGGCATATGTGTGATCGGGGCGTGCATCGCGGCGGCGATCCCGGCAATATCAGCCGACATGCCCGTCTACAGGTACCGCCTCAAGGCGGGACCGGCGGCTCCGGTGGCGTTCGATGTTTCGTTCCCCGTGCCGCCGACCGCCGAGGGTGGCCAGTCCTGGAGCCTCGCACCCACGGTGAACGGGGGCACGGCTCCCTATGCGTTCTCGATCTCGCCTGCCCTGCCGTCGGGGCTGAACTTCGACACGACAAACGGGTCCATCACCGGAACGGCCCCTGCCGCAGGCAACTACGGAACGTTCACCGTCACGGCCACCGACGGAAGCGGTTCGAGCGACAGCGCCAGCTTCGTGCTTGAGGTCGTCGCGGGATTCGAGGCCCTGGTTCCGACCCAGACCACCTTCGGTGTCGGACAGGCGCTGAACGAGCCGATCCTCGCCTCGGGCGGCACGGCTCCCTACACGTATGCGTGGGCACCCGACTCCGCTGCCGTGCCGGAATGGCTGACGCTGGAAGCCGACGGCAAGCTGACGGGAATGTCCGAGTCCGGCGAGTGGCCGGGCTTAAAGGTGACGGTCAGGGATGCCGACGGCGCGGAGAGCACGACCGAGGCGTTCACCCTGAAGGTCGATCCCGGGCAGCTCATGTCATGGGGCGACAACTCAACCGGGATTCTCGGACGGAGCGGGTTCGCCTCGTCCCCGCGCTCGGTCCCGGTGCCTGGCGGCACGGTCTCGTGGGTCGAGCAGTACCATGCCCACGCCTGCGCCATCAACGGCTCCGGCGTTACGTATTGCTGGGGAACGGGCACGCACGGCCAGCTCGGACACGGCCAGATGTCGACCTCGACCGAACCAGTGGCGGTTTCCCTTCCGGGGGGAGTATCCCGCTTCAAGACCATTAACCTGGGATACCGAAGCACTTGCGCGCTCTCCACCTCGGGGAATGCGTACTGCTGGGGCATGGAGTACCAAGGGCAGATCGGGAACGGCAACCTGGATACCGCTGGCTCGTCGGGCAGGTCAACGCCGGTCGCGGTCCAGATGAACCTCGTCCCCGGCGGGGTCACGTTCAAGGAACTCGCGGGCGGCGAGAACAGGTTCTGCGCTCTCGGGACCGACAACAACGCCTATTGCTGGGGCGACGGGCGCGGGGGTGGCCTCGGTAACGGCGTGGCGGCAAGCGTCGCGAGGCCGACCCCTGTCACGATGCCATCAGGTGTCAAGTTCACCAGCATTGCTGGCGGCAACAATCACACGTGCGGTCTCGGCAACGACGGGAACCTCTGGTGCTGGGGGGCGAACGGATACGGGATCACGGACGGCGACCAGTACACGCCCAACCTCGTTCCGAAGGCCGTCACCAAGCCGCCTGGCGTGAGTTCATGGAGGTCAGTCGCCAAGGGGCCGACCTTCCAGCACGTCTGCGCCATCGCCAACACAGGGGTTCTCTACTGCTGGGGCGACAACAGGCAGGGCCAGGTCGGCAATGGGTCGCAGGATTCGGCCGGGGGCACGGGCGTCAGAACCCCGACACCCGTCTCGGGCGGGATGACGTTCACGTGGGTACGCGTGGGCTACGACGGAACCTGCGCGGGCAGCACGTCGGGCGGCATCTGGTGCTGGGGACGCAATACCTACTACCAGATCGACATTGCGTCCAACGCTGCCAAGACGACGCCGTTCAGGGTGCAGGGCATCGATTCCGCCTCGACGGCGACAACCAGCATCCTGGCCAGCTTCGCCTACTAATAAACGCAGACGGGGAGAACACCGCCCTCCCCCTCGAACTCTTCCCGCTGGGCGGGCAGGAAAGTCCCGGTCAGGCCGCGACCTCCTCCGGCACGGCCGGGCGGATGCTCAGCACCGAGGATGTCACCTGGAGCCGGACCTCGCGCATCATGTCTTGAAACATGTTGAAGGCATCGGTCCTGAACTCGACGATCGGATCGCGCTGGGCCACGCCCCGGAAACCGATCACGGCACGGAGTCCCTCGATGGCGACGAGATGCTCCTGCCACAGGCGGTCGAAGGTCGTCAGGATGATGATCCTGTAGGCGTTCTGCATCGACTGCGGGCCGACGGCCGCCTCGATGTCGGAGACCAGCGCGTTGGCTGCGTCAGACACCCGCTGGACGATCTCGTCCTCGCCGACGCCCTCCTCCTTCACCCATTCCTCGATCGGCAGGTTCAAGCCGAGGACCGTGCCGACGTCACTGGCAAGTCCGACGGCATCCCATTGCTCGGGATACGAGTCTTCCGGGATGTGGCGGCTCACGATGCCTTGGAGGGCCTCGTCCCGCATGTCCTCGATGATCTCGGTCAGGTCCGTGTCCGTCATGATCTTCGTGCGGTACCCGAAGATGGCCTGACGCTGCTTGTTCACCTCGTCGTCGTACTTGATGAGGTTCTTGCGGATGTCGAAGTGCATGGCCTCGATGCGGGCCTGGGCCTTCTCCATGGCGCGGGACAGGACCGGGTGCTTCAGGGACTCGCCCTGCTGCATGCCGAGGGTGGGCAGGAGCGAGCGCATCCTCTCGGAGCCGAAGATGCGGGCAACGTCGTCCTCGAGTGACACGTAGAACCGCGAGAGGCCGGGATCGCCCTGACGGCCCGAGCGGCCGCGGAGCTGGTTGTCGATGCGGCGGCTCTCGTGGCGCTCGGCGCCGATCACGAAGAGGCCACCTGCGGCGACCACCTGCTCGCGGAGGCGTGCGACCTCCTGACGGATGCGGCTCTCGTGGGCGGTCCGCTCCTCGCCCTCCGGCATCCCGGCGAGCTCGTCCTCGATCCGCGCCTCGGCGTTGCCGCCGAGCTGGATGTCGGTGCCGCGACCGGCCATGTTGGTCGCGATGGTGATCGCGCCCGGAAGCCCGGCCTGGGCGATGATGTGCGCCTCGTGCTCGTGATGGCGGGCATTGAGCACCTGGAACACCCGTTCCGCGTCGGTGCCCTCGTCACCGTCCACGAGCGGCTCGAAGCTGTTCTGGCGGAAGCCTTCCCGCTCGAGAAGCCGGGCCAGGATTTCCGACTTCTCGACGGACGGGGTGCCGACGAGCACGGGCTGGCCGCGCCGCTTCGCGTCCTTGACGGCTTCGACGATGGCGGCGTACTTGTCCTCAGCCGTCAGGAAGATCTCGTCGTCCTCGTCCTTCCGCAGGACGGGGCGGTTCGTGGGCACGGGCACCACCGACAGCTCGTAGATCTGCTCGAACTCGTCGCGCTCGGTCATGGCGGTGCCCGTCATGCCGGACAGCTTCCCGTACATGCGGAAGTAGTTCTGGTAGGTCACCGACGACAGCGTCACGTTCTCCGGCTGGATCGCGACCCGTTCCTTGGCCTCGATGGCCTGGTGCTGCCCCTCGGAGTAGCGGCGCCCGATCATGGTGCGGCCCGTGTGCTCGTCGACGATCAGGACCTCGCCGTTGCGGACGATGTATTCCTTGTCCCGGCGGAACAGGTGATGGGCGCGCAGGGCCAGGTTCACGTGGTGGACGAGCGTGCCGTTCCCGTGGTCGTAGAGGCTGGCGTCGGGGGCGAGCATGCTCGCGTTCCGCATCAGGATCTCGAGGCTCTCGATGCCCTGGTCGGTCAGGATGACGTTCCGGTGCTTCTCGTCGACGGCGACCTCGGCATGGGTCAGGCGGGACACGATGGAGTCGACGGCGACGTAGAGCCCGCTCCGGTCGTCGGACGGGCCCGAGATGATGAGCGGGGTCCGGGCTTCATCGATGAGGATCGAGTCCACTTCGTCCACGATGGCGTAGTGGTGTCCGCGCTGGACCATATGGCTCATGTCGAACTTCAGGTTGTCGCGCAGGTAGTCGAAGCCGAACTCGCTGTTGGTCCCATAGGTTACGTCGCAGGCGTACGACATCCGGCGGTCCATCTCGCCCATGCCCTGCCCGATCACGCCGACCGACAGGCCGAGGAAGCGGTGGACCTGCCCGATCATCTCGGCATCACGGCGGGCGAGGTACTCGTTCACGGTCACGACGTGGACGCCCTTGCCGGAGAGTGCGTTCAGGAAGGTCGGGAGGGCGGCGACGAGGGTCTTGCCCTCGCCAGTGCGCATCTCGGCGATCCGTCCCTCGTCGAGGATCATGCCGCCGATGAGCTGCACGTCGTAATGGCGCTGCCCGAGCGTGCGCCGGGCGGCCTCTCGGACGAGCGAGAAGGAATCGATCAGTAGCTTCTTCCCGGTCTCGCCGTTTCCGGCCCGCACCCGCAGGGCATTCGCTTCCAGGTAGAGATCCCCGTCAGACCGCCCGCTCAGCCCCTGCTCAGCATCGTTGATCGCGGCGACCAGGGCCCGTCGGCCCTTCATGTCTCTCTGGGGGGAATGGCCGGACAGGAGCTGGAGAAGACTAGAGAACATCGGCACTGAATCCTTCGGAAGCCGGACCTCCTAGGCGCGGCGGAACACGAAAGCTACTGCCTGCCCAACGGTTCTTCAAGGATTCACGCGAGATAATTCAGCCTGTTCCTGCTAGCGCCGCATCACCATGACCTTTTCCTGCACCTGCTCCGGCTCGGGCAGCCCCTCGATCTCGCGGGCCAGCCTGGCTGCCCTCTGCCTTGTTTCACTCTCATCCATCGCATCGAGACGCGCAGCGTGTCTGCCACGCTCCCCGGCCGCGGCCGGCTCCTGATGTCCGTTCACCGGTGACACTCCCGTCCGAATACGGATGCTCTCCAGAAGAGTCTTCCCGGGAAGGGCATCCTTCAGGCGCGGGTCACGGGTGATGGCCTCCGCTATTTCGGCCCACTCTCTCGCTTTCGCCTCCCTTCTTTCGGCCAGCCTTCTGTCCCTTTCCGCGATGAAGTCCGGATGGCTGAACAAGGCGCGCTGGACCATGTCCCGCTCCCGCCTGTGGTCCATGGTGTCCCCCTTGATGGCGCCGAGCATGGCCTTCAGGTTGTCCACCGTCTCGGACCTAAGGCTCTCCTCGCGTTTCCGGCGTTCCTCCTGGACGCTCTCGATCCTCTTGGCCACGGCCGGACGGGCCTGATCGGGATCGCCGGGGTGCAGGCGCAGCTTCTTGACCGGGGGTGGACGGTCAGGGATGGTGCCCCCGACGCTGCCGCCCCAATCGCCGCCGCTGTTGCCTGCATCGGCATCGTTCGTACCCGCACCCTCCTCGGGCAGCACCGCGACCTCAGCAGGTGCCTGCGGATACCCCTGGGTCTCCTCGGCCGGCGAGGTCGCCTCCCTGCTCCTTGGGAATACCTGCGAAAACACCGACCTGACCATGTCCCTGATGCCCATCTGGGTCTCCTTCACAACAGGCCTAGCTTACCATCGGCACATGAAAGGCATCGCCGGGCTTTGGTGATGACACTTTCGCGCCGGACGGACATACATGCCGTGACTACGGATTGCGGAGGACGCCCTGATGAGCCAGAAGTCACTGTTCGCGAAGGTCAGCGCCGACTTCGACCCCGCCTCGCCCGAGGGCGCGCTTGTCCTCTGCGACAGCTTCAAGGTCGGGAGGTACTTCTCCGAGGATGGCTATGACGGCGGAGAGCAGGAGGACCGCAGGATCGTCGAGGTGCGGCCGGCATACTCGAACGCGGCCGACGACGATGCCCTGAACGAGATCCTCGACGGTCTCGGGATCGAGCCGTCCGATCCCAACGACGACACGGACGACAACATCCTGCCCAACGTCGTGTGCCGCAATCCGGCGGTCAGGGCAGCCCTCGAGGCGGCCGGCTACGACGCGGTCGTGACGGACAGCGGCATCATCGACGGCGGCGGGCAGTACGGCGCCACCATTCTCTGGAAGCCTGGGACATTCGAGGTCCTGCCGAAGCGGGACATCCTGCCGTTCTCGGTGGCCTTCGGAGACGAAGGCGTGTGCTTGACGGTTAATACCCCGGAAGGTGCCCAGACCCTCCTCGAGATGAACCGCAGCCTCATCGGCACGAGCGTCATCCTGAGCCGCCTGATCGCGGCCACGGCCGCGGCGGGCGGACACCTGGGCATCGCACCGCTTGATCCCGAGAGCATCGACCGGGAGGACGGCACCCTTGTCCTGGCGCGCCACCCCAACTTCTCCGTCTCCGGCGAGTTGTTCAGTGCTGACACCCTCTGGGTTCTCGATGCCGAGGACCTCAACGATGCGGTTTACGATCTCCTCGCCCGCGAGCCGTTCGTCGTTCCGGTTGACCCTGACTTTGCGCCTGCCAGCGGCCACCGTCCCTGAGCGACCGCGCTCACTTCCCCATTCCGAGACCCAGCCGAAGGAGACCGCCATGGACATGAACCCGCGTTACGTGAAGGTGACGGATGACTTCGATCAGAAGTCCTTCGAGGGGGCCATCGTCGTCTGCGAGAGCCTCCAAGAGGGAAAGTACTTTTCGGAGAAGGGCTGGGACGAGGGTGACCCGGACGGTTGCAGGGTCATCGAGGTCCGTCCGACCTGCAAGAACCCGGCAAACGACGACGACATCGACCGGATCTTCGGGGAACTCGGCATCGACATCTATTCGGGCGAACCGGGCGACAGCTTTCCCGACGTGATCTGCACCAGGCCAGAGGTGCGCGCCGCCTTCGAGGCCGCAGGCTTTGATGCCGTCTACACCGATGCGATCGTCGTCTCGAACGGCCAGTTCGGGGGACTGATGCTCTGGAAGCCGGACACCTTCGAGATCGTCCCGCAGCCGACGGACGTACGGGACTTCTCCGCCGAAGTGACCCCCGACGACACTGTCAGGGTTTCCGTCAACACGGCAGAGGGCGCGCGGAAGCTCATGAACTGGAGCTGGCAGGAGAAGGAGTTCTTCGACGGACTCAGGCAGGTCTTCTCCGAGGCTCTCGAGGGACACGGCAACCTCAGCCCTGTCGATCCCGCCCGCTCCCCCTTGGGGAACAGCATCGTCATCGGGGAGGATGTCACCTACCCTGAGGAAGGGCTGGCCGTTGCGGAGCGGTTCTGGAAGATCGAGGAACCCGAGATCTACCACGTCGAGTTCGATCTCCTCTCCCAGCGGAGCATCGAGGCCAAGCGCATCTCGTACGGTAACGTGCCGGGACTGAACTGAGGACTGACTGATGGTTGATTTCGAGAGGTTGCGTCGAGAGTCCTACGAGCGTGCGTCGCCCGAGGAGAAGGCGCGCATCGACGCCTACCACGCCCGCGAGGCCAGGTTCGACGAGACCAGGGCCATGATCAAGGCCGTCTTCGAGAGGTCGTCGCTCCGCCCCGTGAGAAAGCCCGCGGACATGAAGAACCTCGGCCTCCTCAACAAGAGGCCGAGCCGCTACGGCGAGCGCAGCCCGTCCCGGAACCAGGAGATGGAGACCGTCATCGACAAGACCTGGGAGACTGAGATCCCGGTCCGGATCGAGGAGGTGGACAACGGCAACGGCACCGTGCGGGAGGTCATCGCCTTCAAGGAAGCCGTGACGGGATACGAGACCTTCACGCTGGACGAGCAGTTCGTCCGCATCATGCTCGATCCCGAGGAAAACCGCCTGAGGCCCCGGTTCTACATCTGCGCGGGCACCCCGAGCAGGTACGACTCCTGCTACGTCATGCCGGAGGACGTGGTGGCTTACCTCCGGGAGCGGCGCCCTCACCTCTTCCCGGACCACGCCCCCGCCCCAAGTCGCTGAGAGCCGCCTTGGGCTTCAAGCCAAGCAAGGGCGAGGGTTAACTATATAAAATTGCAGTTGTGCAGTTTTCTCGCCAGATGTGCAGTTTGAGGCTGATTTACTGCACATCGACATCTATGTTGTTCTCCACGTGTCGAGTCGGACCGGGCAATCTCGGGCAATCGAAGCACGAAGGAGAATGTCGATGTCCGACACCATCACGACCGAACATCCCCCGTCCGTCACCAAGCGCCCGTTGGGTCCCGAGCGGGTCATGCCGAAGCCCGGGGCCTTGGACGAGGCCTACCGCCGCTACGCGAGAGGCGGCATCTGGCTGACCTCGGGCGGACGCAATGAACCCAGAAGGCGTGGCAAGGACTACAAGACCAAGGAGCAGCTCATGTTGCTCATCGGCCAGGAGAGCGCCTCCGCCTGGGGGCACATCAACAAGGCCCGGAACGCCCTTTGCCTGAACAGGGCCATCGAATTGGCCCAGGAACTCGACGTACCCGTCGAACAGCTCTTCGAAATCCATGAGGAAGCCCAGCGCCATCTTCGCGGCAAGCAGCGAGAGCAATTCCGCAAGGACCGCGAGGAGTGGAAGAAGAGATGGGCCACCAACATGAGGGAGTTCCCGCTCCCGTTGGAGATGGCGAAGCCGCTTCAGGTGGTGGACTGGCTGGCCAAGGCCGACAGGGTCGCCTTCGTCAACAGCGACGACGAGTTCGAGCGACTGGACCTGTCGACCGCGCAGCTTGTCGATGACTTCCAGAACCGCATGGGTCTTGCGAAGCGTGTCGGACGCCTGACCGCTGGCAAGCAGATCGAGGACTACCTGTCCGAGCTCTCGCAGTCCTCGAAGTGGGGAATCCTGGCAGCACGGTACGTGGAGCGCATCCTCTGGAACGACGAGCCCAACGACTTCGGTGAGATCGACGTCCGCGCCTCGAAGGTTCTCGTTCTCAAGCTTTCGACGAAGCCGGGGGAACCCGATCACGTGATCGACCGCACCGGGGAGCATGACGACGAGAGCAATGCAGAAGCCGCCTGTGATCGGGAGGACTACAGGGCATTCGAGGAACTCGCGGACTGGGTCAAGCCATACCGCTTCTGGGATGAGGTCCGTCGATGAGCGGCTACAGCGAGTCCTTCGAGACCCACGCCTGCGGGAAGTGCGGGACCGTAAACGAGGTCGTCATCGCCTATGCCGGCGACTACCGCGCCAACGAGCGGGAGAGCGTCGAGTGCTGCAAGTGCGGGGGATGGCTGGCGTCGGACAGGTGCTGGGTCATGTACTCAGGCACGACCAGGGAGGAGGCGCTGCTGAAGCTTCGCAAGCTCCAGAACCGGGCCTGATGATCCAGGAGGTCCAAGGATCGGCGGACATGTTCTGCCGATCCTTGTCCGCAAGGCACGCGTGTCCAGTCCACGTTCCTTCCAAGGACTTCACGACAGGCCATGCCGATGCTATCGGTCCCAAGTCCCCGAGAACGGTCCGGGACCACGTGAGGGTTCAGGAATCCATGAGACAGGCCGAGAACGAACTGTTCGAGCGTTGGGCTGACGTGAGAGGGCCTGGATTTCTGAAGGACGGCGCCGGACGGGAGTTCCAGGGCGAACCCCTGCGCGTCCTGTTCGTCCTCAAGGAGGCGGTCGACGATCCCGTGACTGACCCTGCCGTCCGGTACCGATGGTGGGACTACCGGGATTTCATGGACGACGGCGGGCAGTGGCAGACCTGGAACAACCTTGCCCGGTGGACGGCACACGCGATCGATGGCGCAGGGTTCGGCGAGGTCGACTACATGTCGAAGGACACGCGCCGTCGCCTGATCCGCCGCGTCGCTGCACTCAATCTCAAGAAAATCCCGGGAACGAGTGCGTCGGACATGGGAGAGATCTGGCGGTTCGCATCGGCTGACGCGACTTTCCTGCGGGAGCAGATCGCCCTCTACAGGCCTCACCTGACGGTCGCCTGCGGAACCCTCGAGATCGTCGAGCACCTCTACGGATTGCGCCCCGAGGACCGGATCGCATGTGGCGAGCGGCATTTCCACACCGTCCACGCGGAACTCGGGCATCTCGCGGGCTTCTGGCACCCGCAGTGCCGTCTCTCGAAGAAGTGGCTTTTCGACCAGTTCGCGCAACTGGTCGCGGACGTAAGGGCGAGGGGCGGCCTCGTGCCCGATGTGCCCGCCCCAGTGGCCTCGTTGTCCGGGCTACCGCCTCAGGCCACCAATGCCTGAGGCGCCCGCGCGTCGAGATCCCTCAGTTTGTCCCTGAGGTAGTCCTCGTACCCGCTCCTGCCTCCGGTCGCCTCGCAGAGTTCGAGCTGTCGCCGACAGAAGTCGGTCAGCGCGGAGACGTCGTCGAGCCACCAGCCGAAGCCGCGTTCGAGTGCGAGCTCAAGGAACGCGTCGTCGTCCATCTCCCCGTCCCATGTCTCGGACCACGCGGCGAGTTCGTCCGGGTGGGTGTCCGGGTTGTAGGTCTCACTGAACTCGGGACGATAGCGGCCGTATCCGGCCTCTCCCGGGGACACGACCACGACGCTGGCCCCCTCGCCGAGCTGGTCGGCAGTCGAATCCACGATGGTGCCGTCAGACAGGATCGAGACGAAGTGCGGACAGCAGATGACCTCCCCGCCGTCCGACAGGCACGCAACGGCCATCCGGCTCCATCCGAGGGCCTCCGAGAGTTCCTCGACGACGATGCCGCACATGCCACCGCCTCCCTCGTCCTCCCTGATCGCCTCCCGCAGGGTCTCGATGGCCCCGATCAATTCGGGGGTGACATCGGCCCTCGTGCCCTTCGATGCGTACCGTGTCAGGTGGAACCGCACGTGGTCCCTCATGGCCTCGCCCGCTATTTTGTTCATCGTTCCCATTGCCCCTTTTTTGGAAACGATGCCCCTTCGGCCGGCAAGTCACCGCATGGTTCGCGTCACGCCGCGCATGCCGTGGCGAACCGCCCATCGAGGTCGGCGAGGTTCGCACGGATGTATTCGTCGTACCCCAGCGTGCCGCCACGTGCCTCGCATAGCTCGAGCTGCCGCTTGCAGTACTCCGTCAGGAAAGACGGGTCATCCACCCACCAGCCGTAGCCCCTCTCCTTCCGGAGCCGCATCTCGGCATCGACGTCGAACTCCCCGGCCCAACTCCCGGCCCAGCCCGAGAGGACGTCAGGGTGCGTGCCGGGATGGAAATCCTGGTAGAACTCGGGGCGATAGCGGCCGTACCCCTGATCTCCCGGCGAAAGGACGACGACATTCCTGCCCTCCCCGAACTGGTCGGCCGTCGGGTCGACGATGGTCCCGTCCGACAGCAGGGACACGAAGTGCCCGCTAGTGATCAGCTCTCCCGAGGGGGACAGGTAGGACACGGCCAGCCTGTCCCAGCCGAAGAGGTCGTGCAGTTCCTCGGTGACGATCCCGCACATGCCCCCGCCGCCTTCCATCTCGCGAACCTCATCACGCAGGCGGATCAGGTAGTCGACCATCTCGGGGCCGACGTCCTCCCTGGACCCCTTGGAGGCGTACTGGGTCATGTGGATGCGGACGTAGTGCCTCATGGCGTCGTCCATGACTGCCGTCATGCGTGATCACTCCCTGCTCTGGGCGATCATCGAACGAGGACATGCAAGCCCGAAGAGATAGGCAAGGAAGCGGCTTTAACGCTATATCGCTCCCATCTTCCGGCCCCTTGTCAACGAGTTGGTTCGGCGCAAGCATTGATGAAGAACATCAACGAAAAGCTACTGACTGGGGCGCTTGCAACGACATTTGGGGGGAGCTTCATGAGCTACATGTCGAACGGGCAGTACGGCCTCGGAGGAACGGGTGGGACAAGCCCGGCAACTCGCATCGCTGCGGCCGTCGCCTGGAATGCCATCGGGATCGCGATGGTCGTGGCGGCGCTGGCCGTGATCTACAGCAAGTACGGGCACATGGGAGTGGTCTTCAATTTCATGGTGTTCGTGCCGTTCGCCGCGTTCGGCCTCGCCCGGATTTATCTGGCCCTCTATTCCCGCTACCTGAGGCGCTTCGCGGCCGCCGTCACCTTTGCATCCCTCTGCGTCGGCTGGGTCGTCTTGGACCACGTCGAGCTGTACGTGCTGCCGAGCCTCGCCTTCGCGCAGATCCTCGACGCCATTCCGGCGACGCAGCTCATTCAGGTCGTCAACCGCCTCCTGGGCCTGTAGCCCAGCGCCCTTAACCGACCATCAACCTGTGGCAACAAGACTCCCACGAGGCGGTTTCGGCCGCCTTGTGGGTTTCCGGCTGGGCGTGTCTATTCGGGGCAGCACATAGGGGGACAAGCCATGAAGATCACAGTTCCGGTCCAGCCGACAGTCGACATCGAGGTCGCCGAGGACATCTCCTTCAAGGGTCTGGTGGATGCCCTGGCATCGATGCCGGCCGTCCAGAACATCGCCCGCGACCTCGGCGGCAAGAGCTATTACGAGGCGTTCAAGCAGTACAGCTACCGGGACATGGACGACTCCACCGCCCTGACGCTCGCTCACACCTATCTCCGCGGCGGTGTCGAAGGGTTCGAGGAGGCGGCCTACAGCGACGACTGGGAAAGCAGCCCGGAATCGTACTACTTCCACAACGAGAAGCGCGACTTCATCAAGGCTCTCGGGGAGATCACCGGGGAAGTGATTGAGCAGCTCCCGCAGTTCGAGGGACTCGAGGATGAGCTGGCCGAGGCGCTCGCCGAGGACCTGAAGGACGTCTACATCGAGGCCATGGCCGATGCCGACACCTCCAAACCCACGGACATGATCCCGAGCCACGCCGACGTCGAGGTCGCCTTCGTGCCGGACTACGACAAGGTCGGCGGCATCGACGACCTCCACACGCACCACAGGGACGTATGCTCGGAGGCTCTCACCGTCCGCCCGGACGCCAACTTCCTGCGGTTCCTCAAGCTCATCAACATGGCGCCGAGCGAGTACGTCGCGGCCGTGAAGGATACCTACGAGGTCGACCTCACCGTCCCCGCGTTCTCCGAGAACGACAGCGACTACCGTCGCGAGGACAAGGAGCAGTGGGCCCTCCGCTGGGCTGCGGTCCTCGACGTCGAGAACGGCACCTCGGAGAACATCTCCAAGCTCCCGCTCAGGGGCAAGTATGAGATCGCCGAGTGGAACACCTGCGTCGACATCATCAACACCATCAAGGACTACGACCGCCCGGTCGCGGTGAAGGACAAGACCCTGTTCGACATCATGGACAATGCGACCTACGGCGGCGTGGGCACGCTCGTGTGCCGCCTGCCGCTCAAGGACCTGCTCGCGGGCAAGTTCGACAAGCCGTTCCTCGCGACGGGAGGCCAGATCGGCATCCACAACTTCTGCAACGGCTCCGGCTACCTGGACACTCCCGACGCCCCGGTCCTCATCGACCCGTCCAAGGGCAGCTTCTACATCCAGAGCACGCGCAAGAACGCGGTCGACGACGTGTACGGCATGATCAGCCGCGCCTACAAGATCGAGACCGAGGCCTACGAGGCATCCCCTTGGCAGAGGGTGAAGCCGGACCAGTGGCGCCGCGCTGCGGCCGAGGAAGGCTACGTCACGATCACCAAGGGCCGGGACGGCGATGAGGACGTGTACTGGGTCGCCTCCCACGACACTGACGGCGAGCCTGCCGGGCCACGCAGCACCGCCGAGGTCTTCCCCAGCCTCGAGTCTGCCAAGGAGGAAGGCGACGCCATCGCCGCCGAGCCGATCAGGTCAGCCGAGGCCGAGATGGCTCCCTGATCAGGGAGCCGGCTGGTAGTGTTTCAGGGGCGGGAGCCGAGAGGTTTCCGCCCCATTGTTAGAGTGCCGAAGGGCTGGTGTAGGCGGATATGGGGGCATAGCCATTCCCAGATGGCATCGGTTCATTAACAACGCAAACGAACATCATCCAAATCGATGAGGCGACAGCAACCGTCCTCCCGCTCAATTCACAGGGGCAGATATAACCCAACAAAGCCATTGCAATTAGCACGGATGGCATGAGTTCCGCCATGCGCGGCTTGTTCATCTTCACACCCGAGTAGTATGCAGCAGTTACTATCGAAAGCGTGAGTGAACCCCATATGATCGGTCTTATGAGTGAAGGCCGTAATGCGAATAACAACGCGCTCAGAAGGCATATTGCCCCGACAAGGGTAAGGCTACGCTCGTGCCATGGGGCAGTATTCCACGGGAAATAGTGCGTTACAGCCCCAGACATCCAAAATGTTGCATCCGTAAGCGCGTTCCTAATCTTCGAATGCGGCAGATACTCTGAAAACGGCATCAAGGCGAAGGCAGCAATAGCGATCACCGACCAAAAGGAATGTCCGTTTAGGAAAGTTGGACCTCGGAGTATCTCCAAGGTGCTCCTCTCACCCGGACCTCGGCTCTCTAAGGTTGAGCTATCTCGGAAACCCACCATCATTACCCCCGCTCAGGAGCATAGGCATACGGCGAAGTCCCTAGCCAGACGTAGTGTACGTCCGACCGCATTGTTTCCGAAGGCGCACTAAACCCACGCGAACCTGCCAGGGTCCGCTCTCTCGTCGCCCGGCTCCAGCCTGTACGCGGTGAGCACCCCGTCCTTGGCCACAGAGAAGTCGACACAGACCACGTCGTCCGCGATCAGTGAGGGACTTCCGGTCATCCAGTAGTGACCGATGAAGGTCAGGTACCCATTGCAGCGGTCGATCCACTCCTGCGGGGCGGGAAGGGTCTCCAGCACCTCGGTGCTCACGTCCTCGATGACCGCCATCTCCCTCAGGTTACGGGCATCCCGCCGCCACCAGGCGAGCCGCACGCGATCGCGCTCGATGCCGTAGTTGTCGAAGTAGGTGCAACCGGAAGGAAGCGGCGCCTCAGGTCCCTTCAGGACCATCTCGGCTGAGTGGTATTCCGCCTTCCCTTCGGTGAAGTAGTCATGGAGGCGGCTGCCATCGAGGTAGGCCGCCTTGCCGTCGCCGAGGACTGCTACGTTTGAGGGGTTCCAGCAGGCGTGCGCGAAGCGGTACCTGCCGATGTTCAGGTAGATCGGCAGCGTCTGGAACCAGGAGATCGTCTCACGGTGGAGAGGCGTATCCAGCCCGGTCGCGGCAAGGAATGCCTTGTGCTGGTGCTCGTTCTTCTCGGTGCGCTCGCGCAGGTGTCCTCCGCCCTCCTTGGGCGTTGCGTAGCCGATCGCGTTGTATTCATGGTTGCCCATGAGGCAGAAGGCGCTGCCGCCATCGACCATGCGCCGGACGGTGTCGATGGTGCCGATCTGCTCCGGCCCCCGATCCATCAGGTCACCCATGAAGAGGGCCGCACGTTCCGGGTGCTTCCACGTGCCGTTGCGACGCTCGTAGCCGAGCTTCGTCAGCAAGGCCTCGAGCCTCGCATGATGTCCGTGGATGTCGCCGATGACGTCGATGCCTCTTTCCATTCTTCCCTTCCGTTCTTCCTGTTCTCTTCCACCCGATCAGGGCCAGCTTGCAACCTGAGACCCGCCCTGCTGCCTGCGACCCTTCACCAGGCCGAGGACGGCTGCCCCCGGGCGCACGTACCAGTCCCCGAGTTCCCCGTGCGGGATTGCCGGACCGATGCCCTGCGGCTCCCTCTCCACCTTCAGGTGCCACATGCCCGGACCCGGAGCGGGGTCGTGCATCAGCAGCCCGATGTCGACGCCCATGCCGATGCCGACCTTGCGCCCTTCCATGTCGCTGGCGGTGAACACGCCCGCCTCGCGGAGGCTTACGTAGCCCTTGAGGCGGAGGAACAGCCTCTCGACGAGATGAGGCTTGGAGAGGGGTCTTGAGGCGAAGCCCATACGTAGTTTGCTCCTTCGGCACGGTGGATTCAATCGAGTCCTCTTCGACAACTTTCGTGTTGCCATGTCAAGGATTCATCGAAGATACGGATCCTACCAATGACCAGGATTAAATTGTTGACAAAGCCAGAAGCTGTGCCTATAACAAGCATCAAGAGAGCAGGCGCTCTCAGGAGATTTGACCCATGAAGCTCGCTTCCCGCACCCTCGCCGCCCTTCTCGCCTCTGCCATCGTTGTTGCCGCTGCGGCTCCGGCCGAAGCGCGCGGCGGTCGTCGCGGAAGCGGTGCTGCGGTCGCCACTGGCCTCCTCGCTGGCGTGATCGGTGCCCTCGCTGTCAGTGCGATGACGAGCGGTGCGCAGGCCGCCCCGGCCTACGGCTACGCTGCCCAGCCCGTTCAGGCCCCGACCTACCGTTACGGCTACGGCTACGAGCAGCCGACCTACTACAGCAACGGCTACGAGCGTCAGTCCTACTACAACAACACTGCCTACGAGCGTCCTTCCTACTACCCCCGCAACGGCTACGACGCCCATCGCGAAGCCAACCAGCTCACCCATCTCCGTCGCGGCGAGCGCGTTGTGAAGGTGATCCGCAACCCCGACTCGGGCGAGGCCATCTGCGTGACCAACTACGGCCAGAAGGGCTACTGCGACCTGTAATCGGTCCTTTCGGAACCTCCCTGCCCCGCCGGGTCGCCGCGCGGGGCAGGTTTCGCTTAATCCTTGGAAAGCCGAGCATGACCGACACCGCCCTCAACCAGATGGAACTGAACAAGCTCAGGCGCTACCTCGCAGAGATCGAGGACACGGCCAAGGCCGCGACCCCCGGCAAGTGGAGCCGGAACCACGGCGTGATCGTCGCCGCCTACAAGAAGGAAGGCGAGCCGCTGAACATCAAGCGCGCCGTCGTGGCCCTCACCGACCCTGTCTCGCTCAGGCAGAAGCGCATCAACTACGGGGGCGGCCGCGTCTATAGCGAGGAACCCGAGAAGGATGCTCCGAACGCCCGTCACATCATGGCGACAAGCCCGGGACGCATGCTCGAGCTGATCGAGATCATCCGGAAACTCCTGCCGCCTGAGGCACCCTCCCAGGACACCCCGGAAGCGCCTCAATCCCAGGAAGGCCTGTAATCCCTGATGATCACGTTCAAGCAGATCGATCCCAAGACCATCCACGTCCTGCTGGAGAACAAGCGTATCGGCGAGATCCGCTCCGTCGAAGGCGGCTTCCAGTATTTCCCGAAGGGACAGAAGAAGGGCGGAGAGGTATTCCCGACCTTGGCGGCTTGCAAGCAGTCGCTAGCTGAGGAATAGCGCTCGTACGGTGACGAGGTCCTGCGGCAGGCATCGTCACCTTCTCACCCCGTCGCAACCAACCCCTTCCCTCAGGAGCCATCCATGTCAGCAGTCAACCTCACCCAGGAGATCGTCGATACCGTCGAGCAGCACGCCGATTACGACATTCCGGAAGGCGGCTTCACCAAGGACGATTTCGTCGACTGGATCATGGCCGGCATCGGGGAGGACATGGAGATGGAAGGCCACACCACGGACGACATCCGCGCTGCCGCCCGCGAGGCCTACGACCTCGTCACCCCACGCTTCCGCGGCGAGGACGAGTGAGGCATGCCGATGATTCACAGGAAGTCCGGCAGCGTCGCACCCCGCAATAGAGAGTGGTATCCCTACCAGTTCAAGCCCGTCGGCATCCCCGTTTACGTAAAGTGGGCGCATGGCCAGATCGGCGAAGCCTTCCATGACGGCCTGATGCTGAACCTCAACAGGCGGTCACCCGAGGGCTATCTGCTCGGCAGCACCGCCGAGGATGCGACGCCGACCCATTGGGCCTTCCATCCAGAGGTCGACCGTGCGGCCTATGCCGATGCCCTCCGGAAGATGGCTGAGGCCGCATGAAGCCTTGGGGATAACCGGGCCTGTTCAGGGAACCGTTAGCAATTTAGAGAGATTTGACCATTGACCGTATGTGACGGGCATCGAGGAAATCGAAGCATGGTAACTGCAATTGTCCTGGCAATGGGCGCGGCCCCGTTCCCGCTTGCGGCCGTCTTCCTCCGCAAGAGCGCTCCAGCGTCTCTCAAGGAAGCCCGTGCCCAAGGATGGCAACTCGGTTTCGGCCGCGTCCGCCACGAGGAACCTGATGCGTGAGTTCCTGAGAACCCTGCTCTGCCGTCTCGGCTACCACTCCCACCGCTACCGGGAAACCGAGCGGCAGGGCGAGACCCTCCTCGTGGTGCGCTGCTCCTGTGGCGAGGAGCCGTACGACAGCCGGGGCGGCTAGCCTTACCGCATCGCTAACGAGACGGCCCCTTCCGATCGCATATCCACGTGCGGGGACAATCCCTTCCTGTGCGAGGCATCCATCGACACCTTCGCGACCAGCTTGGAGAGAGCTTCCTTCAGCGTGTCGTGAGGCATGCGGACGATGCTGTCGCGGGCGGCGTCGATGCTGCGGATGACCTGCTCCGCGACGAGCTCCGTGTCCGATTTCTTCGTGCCGTCAGCTCCTATGCCATCGCGACCGACATCGACGCGGTGAAACGTGCTGCGGTCGAGGGTGTTGAAGCCTACCGAGGCGACGGCCTGTTGGATGGCCTCTACGGCATCTTCATCCGTGAAGTGCACGACGAGGGAGTCCCGGTGCCCCAGGTACCCGGTGAACTTGCGCTGGATCTTGAACGACAGCTTGCCTTCCGTCGGGACATTGCCGAGTGCATCAAACAGCATCGGCATCCTCGTGGCGCCGGAGGCCAAGTCCGCTCCCGGGTCGAAGGTCACGTAGAGCTTGTGGGAACCACCTTCGGACCTCTGACCACCTCGCCGCGAGAACTGCACCCAGCCCGCGTCACCGTCCTCGCAGGACCATCCGAGGGCGTCCGCCTTGCCCCTCATCTCGTCGACCCGCTGGTCGTACCAGAGGGACCAGCCCTTGTATCGTGGGGTGCCGACCCGCTGGCCCACCCACCTCATCCGGTCCTCGTCGGTGGTCAGGAGCCCGTAGATGATCTTGCCGATCGCGGCACGGCAATCGCGTCCGGCTGCGTGCCGCGTGGTCGCCTTGGTGAGTTGTTCGAGGTAGTCGCCTTGCTCGTTCATCGCTGCCCCCGCTCGGCCTCTCGGGTGTGGCGTTGCGGCGTGAGACCGTGCCACTCCCGGGACCAGCTTATTGGTTTTCCTGGAAAGAATGTGCCCCCTTGTCCGGAGACCTCCCCAAAGGGAAGGAAAGGGAGGTCTCCGGACGGAACCTGGCCAGCGGGGGCGAAGGCCAGGCTGTTCGTGTGCTGCCGTGATCGGACCCGTCGAGGATCGGGCGAGGTGCCTGCCACTCGACGAAGGATTCCAGTGCTGCCTCAAGCCTGCCTAAGCCCTTAAGGCAGGTGGCTCGGTTGCGCCCTGTTCCTAGTCCGATTACGTCCGCGCGGGGAACCCGCCGAAATGTCGCGCCACCCCACCTCGAAGGCGTTCTGCCACACGGCCAAGGTGGCGAGGGCTGCGGGATGGCCCGCTCGCGATCACCCGCCTACCGCTTCCACGGTCAGGTCCGTCTTGAACTGGACCTGGGCGACAAGACCGGTCGGGGCAAAATCCATGTCCACGTCGCCGCCCAGGCTCCTTACGAGACGCTGCAACAGGCTCGAGCCGAATCCTCGCCGGGTAGGCGCCTCAACGGGCGGGCCACCGCTCTCCACCCAGCGGATCGACAACATCCCTGCCCCCACGTTCCAGGAGACATGAACCGTCCCGCCACAGCCCGGCTTGAGCGCACCGTGCTTGACGGCGTTCGTGGCAAGCTCGTGGAAGATCATCCCCAGCGAAACGGTGGCACTCGACACGATATTGACGTTATGGCCGTCGACTGCGACCACCTCCTCGGCATCGGGGGACAGCAGGGAGACCTGCGCCTCGACGATCTGCCGCAACGACACGGATTTCCATTCGGTCGTGGTCAGCAGCATATGGGACTTCGTCAAGGCTCCCAACCGCTGGGCAACGATCTCCTTGAACTCATCGACGCCCGCGGCCTGCTTGGCGGTATGGTTGACGATGGACTGCACCACGGCCATCGTGTTCTTCACCCGGTGGTTGAGTTCGTCACTGATGAGGTGAAGGTCCGTGTAGGCCCGGTGCATCGCATGAGCCATCACGATCATCAAGAACTTCGTGGCGACGTAGATCACGATGATCGCGATCCACTCCGCGCTCATGCTTTTCAGGTTCCACAGCGGCGTCAGGAAGAAGTGAACCCCGATCGCCGCGCTCAAGAGGGTCGAATAGACCGCCACGATGGGCTGGAACGCGAAGATGATGAGCAAGGCGAACGGAAGGTAGACGATCAGCGGATTGATGTCGAAGGTCAGGTAGCGGACGACCGCTCCCAGGATGATCACCACCGTCGCGATGCCGAACTGTTGCCAATAGGGCATTCGTCGAAACACCTTGAGGTGCTGCATCACCCTGCGCCAGACGCCGCTCATCTACCCCCCGAATGCAAGAATGAACCGTTTCGCAAAAAACTATGCAGGATGGTCAACGACTTAGGGGAGCAAGGTTTCCGCGCGACACCCGGTTCGTCTCCGGTTGCCCTGAGACGAACCGGATTCCGGTCCATGGCGCCGGGCTGCCTCAGTTCGTGACTGGCGGGTTCGTGTATACCGTCGCCGTTCGTTGCCGTGCTTCAGACTCCGTCGAGGATCGGGCGGATCGCCTGCCCCTCGACGAAGGCCTCGAGGGTCGCGCCGAGCTTCCCGACGTCCTTGAGGTAGGGGAACGTGTTGTGCCCCGTGTCGAGTTCGATCACGTCCGTGCGGGGGAAGCTGAGCAGGCGGTATCCCATGCCCATGTCGAAGACGTTCCGACGGCCCACCAGGGCCGTGATGTCGCTCCTGGTGTTATAGGCCAGGACATCCGTCAGATCGTCGCAATCGAGTTTCACGCCCTTCATATGCCTGATGCTGAGGCTGTTGGGGACATTCAGGGTCACTTCGGGCACGGACGCGAGGATGCGGCTGGCACCGATGCTCACGCCAAACCCGAGCGCAGCGAAACCTCCCATGGAATGGCCTAGGCAGATGATCTCGTGGTCGGAGAAATCCGAGGCCACGTCCTGCAAGAACCTGAGGAGGCCCGTATAGGTGTCGGCGACGCCCGGCACCCCGGTCTGGTACCACTCGTTCTTCCCTGGGTTGAGGAAGAGCTTCTTGCAGTCCACGTTGCGCAGGAAGCTGGAATGCGACCGGGTTCCGAGAACCTGGTTGATGTAGGCGAAGACGATCAGGAGCTTCTTGCGGGTGGAACCACCCTCGAAGATCAGGTGCTCCGAATTGGGAAGGGGAAATCCTGCTGCGGCAGGCGCGATCTGGAGAGTCACTGGAATGTCCCGGATGAAATGAACTGTCTGAAGATGCCTAGTCGACGCTGACCCTGAACCGGACGAGGTCGCGGTCCATGGTGGCGCGCTTCGTCTCCCAATTGAGACGGGTCACGTACAGGTGGAAGCTGTCGCCTGCGGTCTGGAAGACGGGCGACGCGCTGGCGTGGTCGATGACCGAGGGGTAGTCGTAGAACGTCCCCTTCTCCTCGGTCCCCCAGAAAGGCTCCAGGGGGGCCATCAGGGCCGATGGCGACCAGCTCCTGAGGTCCGGGGACGTCGCGTAGTAGACGCCTCCCTTCCCGTCCACGCGCGTCGACCAGACGACCATCCACTGGCGCTTGCCCTCGAGCCAGACGAGCGACCGCGCCTTGCCGGTCATGTCGCCGGGTCCGCCGAGACGGTCGCACCTCGCCTGTACGGGGGACTGTCCGTCGGACGGATAGGGGTCCGGCGACGGCTCGAACCGCCCGTTGCTCAACATCTGCCAGCCATTCACCAGGTCGTTGCGGGGTGCCCGGAACAGGCAGTTGCCCCGCCTCCCCGGCTCGGCCGCGTCCTCCGTCCATGCGATGAAGTACGCGTAGTCGCCCTCGAACACCGTGTTGGTCACGGTCAGGAAGCCAGCGGCACTGATGGAGCGGTCGAAGCGTCGGTTCGATCCGGCGATGAGGCGCTGGTCACGCGGCAGGAGCCTGAAGGAGAAGTCCTTCTCGTCCGCCTCCAGTCCCACGATGGCGAGGTACCAGCATGCCGGCTTGCCGGGAGCCTTCTCGCAGACGCCCTGGTGCTTGATGCCCGAATACTCGTGGCTCGCGAGGGCGAGAACGCGCCCGCCCCCGAGCGGGATCAGGCTCTGGATCCAGAAGCGGTCGTCGAACGCGGATGGATCGGACGATTCCCCGCCTTGTGAGACGACGGCACAGTTCGGACGGAGTTCGTCGAAGCTCCTGCCCTCGAAGACCCTGTTGCGGAAGTGGGCGGCCATGAGGACGAGCGACCCGTCCTCCCGACGGTAAGCCCTGGCGGGCGAGTCCGGGATCGAGCGCCAGTCGCAGCGCTGGGTTCCGTAGTCGTAGACGACCTCGGGTTCCGGCGAGACGGTGAACCTGACGGCATCCTTCGCGGCCGCCGTTCCGAGCTGGAACGTCAGGGCCGCCATGCAGGCCAGGATGCGCAGGATCGGGTCGGTCCGGAGCAGGTTCGGGAAGGTGCTCAAGCCAAGCACTCCTTGTCGCCCTCCTGGCGTGAGGAGGCGGCTGGGGAAGCGGCGTAGAGGGTCACTGCCGGGAAAGCCATGGGACGGCCGAGGACCCCCAAGGTGATCGGTTCCGTCAGCCGCCCATGATCGGGTATCCCCCGTATTCGGAGGCCTCCGAGGAAAGAGACGGAGGCCTCCGAAAGGAACCTGGCCAGCGGGGGCGAAGGCCAGGTTGTCTGCTGTCCGGTTACTTCCCGGCCGCGATGGCCTTCAGGAACGGAGCCGGCTCGAGCATGTTCGCCTCGAGGAAGGCGAGGTACTTCGAGGCATGCTCGGCGCGGTGCCTGTCGTAGGCCACCGGGTCGAACTTGATCAGCTTCTTGAGGCTGGTGCGGGTGATCGGGGCCGTCAGCTCCTCGGTGGGAATGAACGGAACGCCGGTGTTCTCGCACAGCTCCCGGGTACGGGAGTCGATGGTGACCGTGATGCCCATGCGCTCGGCCTGGAGGGCAAGCGCGACGCCGTGGTAGCGGGCACCGACCGTCAGGTCATGGTTGCGGAGCATGTCCATCCACGCCGGCACGTCGTAGTACGAGCGGCAGTAGTTGCGGCACCACTGCTTGAACTCCTCGAACGTGTAGTGCGGGACCGTGTGGTTGTGCATCCCCTTCAGCGCATGGTCGTCGATGCCGTCGAAGATGCCGCGCGAGATCTTGATGAACTCGCCCATGGACTGCACCACGTACTGTCCCGGAGCCAGAGGGTCCATCATCAGGGCGATGAGCTGGTGCTCGATCTCGCGGGTCTTCATCCATGCCTGGTGTCCGGCGGCGACGCTGATGGAGCGCGGCAGCGCGTTCTTGTTCCAGTTCTCCCAAATCTTCTGGCCGAGGCCGGGCTTCTGGTTGATGAAGTGCGACGGGCAGCCGCCGGTGACGGCCCCGGTGACGCCGATCTTGTCGAGCTGCGAGGTCGTGTAGGCGCCGCGGGTGTAGATGTTGCCCGTGTTGCCTACCTTCGCCTTGCCGATGACCTGCGCCCAGCGGAGGGTGCCCTCCGTGAGTTCGATGTCCTGGTCGTAGCTGTCAGCCTGGGCGCCGAGACCGATGGAGACGATGGGCAGGCCCGACCGCTCGAGGTTGGCGGCCATGTCGCCGTAGTCGGTGTGCTTTCCGAGCTGGTTGGCGGACGGGATCACGATGATGTCCGCGTTCTCGCGCAGCGTCTCGGCGGGCGTCCCCCAGCCGAAGAACCTCACCGGGTTCGTGATCTGGCTTGTGATGGCGTAGACGAACGCCAGGTTGCCGTTGTTGTGGCCGATGCCGTTGTAGATTTCCTCGAAGGGAGCGTTGGAGTAGAGGCCGAGGTTCGGCGTCTTCCAGAGGATGGCTACGCGCAGCGGACGCTGCTTGCCCTGAACCGATGCGGCTGCGGTCGCGGAGACGGCGGTCTCCCCGGAAATCTCGTTAAACATTGTTGCCCCTGCTACAAAAGTTTAAGTTTTGATTGGAATGCAGGGGTCATAGGCGATCATGCACGGCCAAGCCAAAGGGTAATCGGTGTGGCAATGCCGCGCAGGGGGGCGATGGAACAAATGGGTTCGGCGGCCTTCGATCACTTTTCGACGATGACGATCGTATCCGGCTCCACGAGGTCGTACAGTTCCGACACGTCCTCGTTCAGCATCCTGAAGCAGCCGCTCGACGCCGCCTTGCCGATGGACTTCGGTTCGTTCGTGCCGTGGATCCGCAGGACATCCTGCGCGAGGTAGAGCGCCGCCACACCGAGCGGGTTCCTCGGCCCCGCCTTCACGACCTCGGGGAGCTTCGGGTTCTCGCGGCGCATCCTCGGGGTCGGCCTCCACTCCGGCCGCCAGCGCATGTGCGTGATGCGGGTCTTGCCTGTCCACTGCATCCCCTCGCGCCCGACCGCGATCGGGTACTGGATCGCCGTGCCGCCGTCCTGCACCAGGTGCAGCTTCCGCTCCGACGTGCTGATGACGATGGTGCCGGGGGCCTCGTCGCCGAGCCATTCCACCTGCTCGCCCGCGGCGTGGGCCATGGAGGACAGGCAGACGAGGGCGGCGGTGATCAGGAGGCTGGACTTCATGGCGGCCTGTCTCGACGTTGGAACTTAGTCCTCTGAGGATGCACGCTCCCTCCACCGGCGCGAAATGGGACAAAAAGGACTCCCTTCCCTCGCCTGGCATCCTCGCCGCGCATTCGACGATGAATCCTTGAAATCTTCAGGTTGCATTCAGGCGAAATGTTGCCAATCCTTCCTCGCCGACCTGGATCGGGCACGCCAATGGGGGCGGCGCCATCGAATCCTTGCGGCTGGTGCCCGACGTGAGACCGATCACCTTCCTCCGTGACGTATTCGCCCTTGCAAGACCCTACTGGAACTCCGAGGAGAGGTGGTGGGCCCGCGGCCACGTGGCCCTGCTGCTCGCGATCAAGTTCGGCGCGATCTACGCCCTCGTCCTCCAGAACGAGTGGTACAAGTCCTTCTACTCGGCGATCGAGGCGCGGGACGGCGACGAGTTCATGCGCCAGATCGGGGTCTTCCTCGCCATAGCGGTCGCCATCTGCCTGAGCCACGTCTACTCGCACTGGGTCGGATGGTCCGTGAAGACCCGCTGGCGCGCCTGGATGGTCGGCCAGTACACCGGGGACTGGCTGGCGAGGCGCTCCTACTACCGGATGCAGGTCAGCGGGAGCGAGACCCCGAACCCCGACCAGCGCATCTCGGAGGACATCGGCCACTTCACCGCAAGGACTCATGACATCCTGGTCGGGTTCCTCGACGTCAGCGTCTCCCTCGTCGCCTTCAGCTCGATCCTGTGGGGGCTGTCCGGCACGATCACCGTCCTCGGCGTCGGCATCCCGGGCTACATGCTCCTCGCGGCGTTCGGCTTCACGCTCGTCTCGTCGCTGGTCACGCACGTCCTCGGCCGCCCCCTGATCGGCGTGTTCGACCGCCGGGCCACCCTCGAGGCCGACTTCCGCTTCAGCATGATGCGCGTCCGCGAGAACGCCGAGACCGTCGCCTTCTACGGCGGCGAGGACGCGGAGGCGCGGACCATGCGGCAACGCTGGAAGGGCGTCCTCGCCAACACCTTCGAGGGGCTGCGCCAGGAGCGGAAGCTGCACTGGTTCATGAACGCGCACGGTCAGTTCTCGATCGTGCTGCCCTTCCTTCTCTGCGCCCCGAGGTTCTTTTCGGGCGAGATCAACCTCGGCGAGATCATGCAGGTCACGGCCGCCTTCGGCGCGGTGTCCGCCTGCCTCAACTACTTCATCAGCTCCTACGGCCAGATCGCGATGTGGGTCGCCGAGACGGGCCGCCTCAAGGCCTTCCGCGCCGACCTCGACGCGGCGCACGAGTCCGCAGGCAAGGACGCCTACGAGAACACCGTCGGCGCCGAGGGAGCGTCCTTCGTCGTGGAGGACCTCCGTCTCTGCCTGCCCGACGGCAGCACCCTCGTGGAGCTTCCGTCCTTCCACGCGGCCCCGGGCGAGGCCATTCTCGTCAAGGGGCCGTCCGGCACGGGCAAGAGCACCATGCTGCGCGCCTTCGCGGGCATCTGGCCCTACGGCTCGGGCAGGATCTCGGTCGCCGCTGGCGGGGCATTCTTCATCCCGCAGCGTCCCTACCTGCCCCTCGGCACCCTGCGGGAGGCCGCCTACTACCCGGCCGCTCCGGCCGCTGACGGTGAGGAGATCGCCCGCGTGCTGGAGTCGGTGAACCTCGGGCACCTGATCCCGCACCTGGACGAGGAGGACAACTGGTCCCGCAAGCTGTCGGGCGGCGAGCAGCAGCGTCTCGCCTTCGCGCGGGTGTTCCTGTCGAGGCCCCGCACGGTCTTCCTCGACGAGGCCACGTCCGCACTGGACGAGGAGAACGAGCGGAGGATGTACGAGCTGCTGCGGCAGGCGGAATGGAAGCCGACGGTCATCTCCATCGGTCACCGCAACACGCTCGACCGCCACCACGACCGGACGCTGGACCTCGGAGGATACCGCGTGCCCGACCTTCGCCTCGTCGCCTGAGATGCGGGATCCCTTGCGCTTCCCGCGGTTCCGGCGAATCCTATTGCCATGAGCGATCAAGATGCCGGAACCGAAGAACATCCCTCCAGCAAGAGCCTGACGGGGATCGGCGGACTCAAGCGGCGGCTGAGGGCACGGGCATCGGACGCCGGCAGGCGGTACAACTCCTTCCTCGGCAGCATCGGCGGACGGGTGGCCAAGACCGTCTCCAAGGGCGCGCACGGCATAGACTCCGCCGTCGGGGACATCCCATGGAGGCTCGGCGGCTTCGACGAACGGAAGACGCGGATCGCCCGGGGCGTGCTGAAGGAAGTGGTTCCGAAGGCCGCAGGCGACCGGGTCGCCTCGATGGTCGACGGCGTGGCGATCAAGGCCGGAGCCGGAGGGCTGGGCATCGCCCTGAGGCTTCCCCTCAAGCCGATCATCGGCCCCGTCCTGCTTGTCCTGGGCGCCGTCGAGACGGTCAGGGCCGTCCGCGACATCAGGAAGGGCGTGGCCGACGTGGCGGACCGCATCGACGGCGAGATCGCGGCCGAGAACGCCCGTGATGGAATGCCGCAACTCCCCCGAAGGGAAACGTTGCCGGAGTAATCCTATCACTTTTGGGGTATGTTCCGGGTTGTCTCCCGTGCTACTAGGGGACATCCGCACCGCATTCATCAAGAGAAGCCGAACGTGCTTCCTGCGGGCGTGCCGGAAGGGGGCACAATGGACAAGAAGCGCATCCTGCTCGTCGAGGACGAGGGCGCGGTCAGCATGCTGATCGAGGACATGATCCTTGACCTGGGCCACGACATCGTCGGTCCGGCCTTCAGGTTCGACGGTGCCATGGCGCTGGCACGGGATGCCGGCATCGACGCGGCGGTGCTCGACATCGCCTTGGGCGACCGGGTCGTCTATCCCGTCGCAGACGTCCTGTGCTCGCGCGGCATCCCGTTCGTGTTCTCGACCGGGTACGCCAACAAGGTCATCCCGGGGCGCTTCGAGGACGTTCCGGTGCTGTGCAAGCCCTTCTCGACCATCGAGTTCGCCGAGGCACTGGGAGGTCTTCTCGAGGGTGGAGGGACCTCACGCTCCGCATCCCTCCGCTGGGCCGCGACTTTGGCAGCTCAGGCCTGAGGAAAGTCGTCCCGAATGAAGAGATGCAGCCTGCCGAAGGTCGCGGGCAGGTGAGACTTCGACGATTAACGCGCATTTCTGGCCGTTAATGAATCATTAACGACTTTTTAACCGCGCTACGCTTCAATGGGATCAACCGATTACGTCCCCGATATGCCGAGAGCTCCGGCGCAGGGACGAGGATCGTGAGAAGGGGAACGGCGCGGATGTACCGCCGTTCCTTTTTCGTTTCCGGGTCCACGAACAGGCTGCCGATGTAGCTGTCGAGGAGTCCGAACCCGATCCCCGCCCCCGCCCGGCCGGAACCTCCATGACCGGCGGAAGCCCATCGCGATCGCTTGGTCCCGCATGGAACCCATGCCGGCCGGAAGGGTTGAGAACCTGATGTTCACCTTCTGAGACTTCGGCCCCGTCGCCTTCCCGGCGGGGCCGTCTTTTTGCGACGGTGCCGACCCGGCACGGAATCCGAGTAGGGAGTATCACGTATTGCCAGGACCGTGGCACCGTGGCACCCCAAGCTTCTTTCAGAACCCGACTCGATTTTCCCGTATCCTTTGTCACGCCCCGTCGATGACGAGCAGGAATCCCGATGATTTGCTACTTCCACCTTGTGAGCGCCAACGACTTCCTCCGCGACGATACCGGGTGCCGTGTCACCGACTTCGCGGACGCGTGGAGGCAGGCGACACAGGCCGTCCGTGAGTTCTGCGACGAGATGGACGACGATGAACTCGGCGGAACGGAGGAATGGACGATCACGGTCTGCGACGGATCGGGGAACCTCCTGTTCTCCATGCCCGTCACCCGCGAGGCCGAGGTGCGCCTCGCTGCTTGAATCCCCGCTCCCGCAATGGGATTCCATCCCGCCAGGAATGATGCGCCAAGAACTCATGCTCTGGCATCCCGCAAAGATCCCGTCCATGATCCTCGGGTCCGCTTCTATGGGGAATGGTCTATGGCCGCTCATGACGTACTGGAATTGGTCGCGCAGGCCCTCGAGGTCGCGGAACGGGAGGCACTCGACGTCAACGGATCGATGGACGATGCCGTCCTCCACCTGAGGCTCGCGGCGCGCACGCTCGAGGCCGTGCCGGGATTGCCGTCCGCATCCGTACAGCCCGACGTCCTGCCTTCGGGCCAGGATCGGCTGTACCGCGACCTCGACCGCGGAAGCCGTGCACTTGCCGCCGTGGAGGTTGCCATCGCTCCCCTTTCGATCCGGGTGACGGGGGACGACCTGGCGCGGTCGGCAGCGCTGGACGTGGACACCGGACTCGTCGTGGACCACCTGTCCAGGGCGCGGCAGACTTTCGAGGACTGGATTTCCAGGGTCACCGATCTGGGGGGAGGACACTTCCTCGACGACGGCCTGGACGACCGTACGCCTTCACTCGGGGTCACCGGGAGGTGAACACGGTGACGTGACAGGCGAGTTCATGTGGCAGGACGAGGAGCGCATCGCGAACCTGCCCGGGGACTGACGTCCGCAAACGGCCGGAACGCTGGCGCCGCCTGCCTTCCGGCATGTCCCCAAATGTCCGCAAACGCTTCCGGGCCGATCAAAGGCCGGGTTTCAGCCCGTCGCCCGCTGGATGCCGTGAGAGGTTCGCCAGCAGCGGCAGGAAGCTGCCGTCGTCGAGCGCAGGGCACTCGGGATCGATCGCCCGTGCCGTCTCCGTC
>Ga0216295_1000012_pt1 | contig 48814 bp, 63 predicted proteins | sample 21hB_Boncat_minu_FD_161281 | JGI IMG/M metagenome (GOLD analysis project Ga0216295, IMG submission 161281) | Terrestrial sediment cell enrichment communities for BONCAT metagenomics from Utah, United States - 21hB_Boncat_minus | ecosystem: Environmental > Terrestrial > Deep subsurface > Rock...
GGGTCATCGAGTCCTTCGAGCCGTACATCCTGGCCCGGCACGACACGCACCTCGAGCTGCGTTTCCCCGGCCCGAAGCGACTTGGCCTGTTCGCCACCAGCCTCAAGTCCCAGGCCTACTTCGATGACGACGAGGAAACGTTCGCCCTGTCCGTCATGGACCCGTGCCCGTCCCCGGCCCTTTACGACGTCATGTTCGCGCTGCTGCGTCGGAAGGGAATGGTGCTCAACGCCCCCAAGTACGACTTCCACGGGTTCCCGCCCGTCATCGTCCACCCGAGGACGCGCGAGCACCTGTCGGAACTCTACGTCCGGAGCGCCGGGAATCCCGTGCTGGTCAAGGATGCGGCCGGGCTGATGGCACATTTCGGCCTCAAGCCCGGCGATTGACGTCGCGCCGGACGCGGCCTAGCTTCCTGTCCAAGGCCGACGGCGCCGGCTCTCCCCACCCGGGCAACCGGGAGCGGTAAAGTCCGTCATCCACGCTTGAAGCAGCCATCCCACGGATCGGCGGCCACGGGCAACGGGGAACCCCATCGGACATCCGTCCGCGGCCTGCCGCGACAGGGAGACTGCGTCTTGAGCATCACCATCGAACTCGACCTCGACACCGCGCGCCCGACGGCCCGCGCCATCCAGTCCCGGCTTGCCAAGCTGGGTTTCGACGTAACCCTCGGCCAGGCATACGAGGTGCTGGCCGCTGCGGCGGGCGAGCCCGAATGGAACGTCCTCTCGGCGAAGATGAAGGCCACGCGGGAGGCTCCAGCGAAAGCCGAAGCACCCGTGTCGATGTGCGTCGTGATCGAACTCATCGGCCCATCCGATCCGGCACACTACCAGGACAGGTACGGCATCACCCCGCAGATGCTGCTGGAAGCCGCCGAGACCTTCGCGGCGGCCTGGTCCCGCGATCCCAATCCCACCGCCGAGGTGATCCAGGAGAACTTCTCCGAGTACATGCAGGACCTGATCGACGGAAGCCGCAATGGCCCCGAGCCGGGCTGGGCGGAGGACTGGCGGAGGTCCAGGTCCGCCACCATGACGCCCTGAGGCATCGCGGTCGGGTCACCTGAACCCTCGACGGGTCCATATCTGGTCGAACACGCCTTCGGCATCCTTGAACGCCCGCTCGGCCTTGTCCTTGTTGGCGCCGGAATGGAGGTCGGGATGGAACCGCTTCCGGTACTCGCGGCGCACTGCCGCCGCGACCCACTCCGGGCACTTCGCATCCAGCCCGACCCGTCGGAAAAGGGGATGCCCGTTCCCGATGGCCATGGCAGCCTCCGCAAGCTCGTTCTCCAGCAGTGCGTTGCGTTGCTCAAGTGCGGCGACCAGACGTTGCGTCGACTGCAAGTGCGCCCGTGTCTCGCTCTCGAGCAGGCCGTTCCTCACCCGCAACTCGGCAACCAGCTCCTGGGATGCCTGCAACTGCGCACGTAGGTCGGCCTCGCGGGAGGAGACCGCCTCGCCCCGGTCCGCCGACCTCCTCGGCCATTCGTGCTCGTCGAACTCCCTGAAGCCCTCCCGATCCCGATGGCCGTCATCCCTCTGGTCCCGGGGTTTCGACACGTTCCGCGCGGACCAGAGCCGTCCCTTCACCAAGTCGGTGAGCAGCATGACCATGTAGGCGATCCCGCACCACAGGATCAGCCACACGAAGGCGTCGCCGGAACCTTTCCAGACGAGGAAGGCGGCCGCCCCGCCGAAGACCCAGGCCCGCCAGAGCCAGCGGAGGGCCGTCCTCATCGGGAGCCGACCCCCATGCCTGATGCCCGCCCCTCCAGGTGCTCGGAGACCTTCCGGTACTCGTCGCAGTCCGCCATGGCGGCCACGTCGTCGAAACCGAGCGCCATGAAGTGCACCTGACCCATGTCCGCGATCCAGATGAGCTGCCCGACGTCCGCATCCGTGAGGTCGGCCCGGTCGATGAGCGCGATGACGGCATCTGCGTTAATGGAGGCTCCGCTCTCCATGCAGGACGAAAGGGCCGCCTTCAGGTGGCCTGCCGGGACTTGGGCGAGTCCTCCAATGAATGAGAAATTCAGGATCGGCATGACCATTCCCCTTCCGGTGCCTATCGATTCTCGGGGACCGGCGCGGACCGGCATAGTCCATCTGGGCGGGTACCCATCATCGGACAGACAGGCCGCACACCTCTGGAAGCCCGTAGAGGACTGAGCCCTCGTCCTCATCCACGACGCAGGTGTTTACGGGTTTGCCCTTGGGCATGGGCACCCCCTTGGGGAGGACGTACACGGCCTTCTCCTTGGGGGACATCGCCGGCAGGAAATCGACCGTTCCCTCTATGCGGAAACGAGTGATACCGCCGTCCCGAATCCGTCTCAGCTTCCCGGCGCCGACGAGCTGGGCGACCCCGAAATGGCCCGGCAGCACGACGTAGTCCAACGAGGGTTCAGAGGAGATGACCTGCATGTCGTCGACGGTGTCCAGTCCCAGGGGCCAGTACTGCTTCGCGTCCTCGAACGAAGCGGCATCGAATCCTGTCGGCGTCGGCTCCTTGCCGTCTCCCGCAAGCCGCCGACGCTCCCCTCCCGATGAGGTCTGAACGGTTCCCCCGTTGGTGTCGTAGGACGTCAGCATCACCGAACCGATGCTCATGGTATCGGTAAATATCACGCCGACGGACCCTGTATCCCGGCCTATGGCCTCGCCGAGCGTCCTCTGGACGGAAGCCGTCTGGAATGAGCCGGTCGCGACACCGCACTTCTGCCCGGGATAGAACGCCACGACGTCCGCAGGCAGGCCCGTCACGCCGCCAGGCGTCCCCATGACGACGACCTTGGAAATCCTGTCCGTGTCGCCCTCGAAGCGCCAGATGGTGCTGGTTTCGGCGAACAGCATCAGGTAGGCGCGCGGACCGTTCGGCTGCACCGTCACCTTGATCGTCGTCGTCACCCTGTTCATGGAGCCGAGCGTGGCGGTCGATACGGCTCGCCCCCCGCCCACGCCGACCAACGTGACGTGATCGTGCGCACCTGCCGGGGGGAGCTTGCACTGGATGCCGGGGTCAGGACTCCATTGCGGTGGTCTTGCCGCAACCGGGACGGAAGGGGGCACTGGACGGGGGACGGGCTGCGGAAGCGAGGGTGTCGGAACGACCCGGTCAGGTTCCCGCGTTGGCAGCGTTGGCATGGCGGGTTGCGTGGGATGCACCCGTTGCGACGCATCGGTCGGGGCAGGCTTGCGAGGCTCGGCGCCGGGATTCGCTCCAGACAGCATCGCGGTGACCAGGACAGGCGCCGCCACGAAGGCACAGGCCGACAGGGCCACCCGAGGCAGGCTGATGCGAGTGGACCCGCTCCCCATCACCTGCACCCGTTGAAAGCCGAAAAATGGCTGGGACTCAGGACCTCGAAGGTCTCCTCGGAGATGATACAAGCAGATCCGGGACTTCCGGCTGGCATCGGAACACCCTTGGCAAGGATGAACTTCGCGTTGTGCATTCCGTTCATCTGAGCCGGGAACCTGGGAATGGGGCGCTTCACGCGATACTCGTTTGAACCGCCCCCGCCGATCGCCTCGAGCGCGCCCTCGGCGACGAGTTTCGCGAGTCCCGCCTGATCTGGGAGGACGTCGTACTCCATCACCTGGACGTCGGAGACGACCTGCTCGGGAGAAATCTGCATCACCCCTGCGGGATGGTAGGACAGGAAATGCATGTAGGGGTAGTCGGCAAAGCCACTGGGGGCCCCGCCCATCGGTCTCGGCTGTTGCTCCGATGCCGCCATCGAGGGCACCACGACCGTATCGACCGCGTACTTCCCTCCGACCGCGATGCTTCCCGGATCGCGTCCGAGCACGCGTCCGAGCACCCCTCGCGCAAGGATCGCATCGGCCCCGTTCGCTTCATGGAAATACCGGAAGCATCCCTCGCGCGAGGCGAATGACACCTTCCCGGCATCGATGCCGATGGTGCCCGAACCCGATCTCTCCTCCGGCCCGCCGCTTGTCGGCTTCACAAGGACGACCTTCGAAATCCTCGATACGTCCCCCTCGAACCGCCAGATGATCTGCTCATAGGAGGCGAGGACGACGTAAAGGGGCGCATCCCCGGGTTCCACGACGATCCGCGCAGTTCCCGTGAATGTGTCGTGGGAACCGATGGTCGCTGTCGAGAGCGCCTGCGCCTCGTAGGTGCCGAACATGTATGGTCCGGCCGTGCGTCGCAAGATGATGTTGGCGGACTGACGAACGTGAGAGCTGCATCAATGTATTCGGCCTCGATGTGGAGCCTCTGCTCCGGGCCATCATGGATATCCGCGCGCATCCAAGGCTGACTAGCAGTAAGACCTCAATGGGCCATTTTGGCACCCAGTCTTGTGGTTGCGTCGGGCAGACCGCTCGTCCATCTCCTTCTTCATCTCGCAGACCTCGGCGGGACAGCCGCTGATTAGATAACCGATCTCATCATTGTCTCCTCAGGGCTGATGGTTATCGAAAGAGTCTGAAGCGCCCTCACCTCACATCGCATGGGAGGCGCTCCTCGGCTGATAAGCATGCCCACGCGCCAGCACCGCCCAGGCGATGCGAGCAAGTTTGTTGGCCAGCGCGATCACCAGCATATTGCGGTGCAGCCGTCGTCCGGCCGCCTCGATCCAGGGCCAAAGGCCGAGCCTGGCTCCGTGCGGGCGGCGCACCAGAACGATGTGGGCAGCCTGCACGAAGAGCGTCCGCAGGTATTTGTTGCCGCGTTTGGAGATCTTGCCCAGGATGGTGCGGTCGCCGGTCGACTCCTGCTTGGGCACCAGCCCGAGCCAGGCGCCGAAGTCCCGCCCCTGCTTGAACCCGGCGCCTGTGCCGATCGCCGCCACCACGGCAGACGAGATGATCGGCCCCACGCCCGGCACGCTCATCAGGCGCTGACAATGGTCATCCTGAGCCGCCAGCGCCTCGATCTCGGCGGAGACCGCGGCAATGCGCTCGTCGAGCTGACGCCAGTCTTCAATCAAGTCCGCGATGAGGCGAACCAGGCGCGGTGACAGGGCGTCAGCAGACGAACCCAGGATGCCTGGCAAGGCCTGGCGCAACGGTGCAAGTCCTTGGCGCACAGTGATGCCGCGCTCCAAGAGAAAGCCGCGGATCTGGTTGGTCACGCCCGTGCGCTGGCTGACCAGACGCGAGCGCACGCGGTGCAAAGCCAGCAGATCCATCTGCTCGGGTGTCTTGATCGCTACGAACGACATGGTCGGTCTCTGGACGGCTTCCGCGATGGCCTCGGCGTCGCGATAGTCATTCTTGTGGCCCTTCAGAAACGGCTTCACGTACTGGGCCGGGATCAGACGCACGTCATGGCCGAGCGCCTGGAGCTGACGGCCGATGTGGTGAGCCCCGGCACAGGCTTCCATGCCGATCAGGCACGGTGGGATGTTGGCCAGGCGCTGCGTGAGCTGGGAGCGGGAGAGCTTGATCCGCAGCACGATGGCGCCACGCTCATCCTGGCCGACAAGGTGGAAGCTGTTCTTGCCCAGGTCGATGCCCAGGGTGGCGATCACAGCAGAGAAAGAAGACCGTGACATGGGACGTGCTCCTTGCGTGGCTCGAAACCCCACAGCTTACAGGCAAGCGGGGCAGGAACACGGCCGGACCATCCCATTAGCAATACCTGGTCCGACCTCCCCGGGGAAGGCATCGTGCACGAGGCTCGCACCTCGCCCCGGTCCATCGGGGACGGACCAGCGTAACCAGCGGGACGAGGAGGCATCAGCGGTGGTGTCGGCAGCGGCTGCGCCACTGGTGCGGGCCTCGCCGCCGGCGGTGGCGTTTGTGGAAGGGGGACCGGCATCGGGGCAGGGCGCGGATACGTGATCGCCGGGGCAGGGGCAGGCTTCGTCAGGGTCCGTTCCGCAGGCATGATCATGGTCGCGACGAACGGTGCGGCCAGCAGCGATGCGAAGGCGACCGCAAGCCGTGCCGGACGAACCCTGCTCAACTCCCTCATGGCCTCGCGCTCCCCCTGCCGAGCATGTCCGACGAGTCAAGCGACGAGGCGAGCAGTTTCAGGTCCGTCTGGAGGCTGAGCAGGTCCGGTGACGCTTGTCGTTCCCAGAACCTGTCGAACACGGGTTCCAGCCGCCGCAGCATCCCTGCAACGGAGCGGACGGCCTGGTCGTTCGGCCGCGGCAGGGATTCGAGCTTGTTGAGCGTCTCGATGAGCTTCAGGGTCTCTGGAAGGTAGTAGGCGATCACCTTCCTTCCCTCGGCCTCGAGGGGCCGTCCGGCCCCTTCCATCGCCCGCAGGGCCTCGGCTGCCGCATCCACGATCCTGAACGCGCTGGCGGCGGCCTCTGGGTCGGCGATCCTTCTGGCGGCCTTGCGGAGCCTGTCGACATGGAGCGAGACGTCATCGCTGATGAGGCGGGCTGAGTCGAGCTCGGCCACGGGTTCGTTCCGGCTCCCGGCAGAGCCAGGGAGCCGGAACGGGACGAGGAGCGACGCGGATGCCCCGGCGAACGCAATGATGGCGGACAGAACTGCGGTCCTGAGTTCGAGGCCCCAAACCACGTAGACCCCGAGGGCGACGATCGAGGCGGCGAAAGCGAGCCTCAGTCTCGGAATGACGAATGCGAAGTCCATCCTCAGGCTCCAGATGCCAGTGCAGCCTTCATCTCGGCGTTGATAACCTCAAGCCTGCGCTCGGTCTCCGCGCGGATGGCCTTGCCTTCCTTCTGCTTCTGCACGAGCCCGTTGATGGTCTCGATCAGCGAGGCGTTGGCCTCCTCGAGGGCGGCGACGTCGACCAGTCCCTGCTGGCTTCGCCTGTCGATCTCGTAGGCCTGCCCCCTGACGAGGTTGGCGGTCTCCCTGATCAGTTGCCCGGTGGCGTCCGAGATCGCCCGGTCGACGTCCATGGCCTGACGCTGGCGCGCAAGCCCGAGGACCACCACCATCTTCTGCTTCCATGCCGGAATGGTCAGGTCGAGGGCCGCGTCGAGGTTCTGGGCGAGCACCTCGTTGCCATCCTGGATGATCCTGATCTGCGGGAGCTGCTGGAGGCATATCTGCCTCGCTTGGGCCAATTGGATGATGCGCTTCTCGAGGCGCTCGACCGCGCGCTCCGCGTCCATGACCTTCTGCGCGTCGAGCAGGTTCCCGCTGGCCGCCGCCGCCTGCTTCTGCGCGGGGAGTTCCACCTCGTTCATCTCGCGGACCGCGATCCTCGCGGCCTCGATGTGGTCCTCCAGTTCCTGGATGGTCTCCACTGACTTGCCGTAGAGATCCTCCAGAAGCTCGATGTCGGACCTCATCGTCATGCGGTGGCGCTCGACCTCGATCGCGAGATGGTCGATGTGGGCCGCGATGTCGATGAACTTGACCCGGAACTTCTCGATCTTGCCCGCGTAGTTCGAGAACATCTTCCCGAGAAGCCCGGGCTCCTTGATCTCCTTCGCGTCGAGTTCGCGCGCCTTGCTGAGCATGGCCTCGAAGATGACCTTCGGGTCGCCGATCTGGCGCGACACCGTGCGGGCCAGGACCATGTCCGCGAACTCGGCGGCCGCCTTCTGCGCCCTGTCCCCGAAGGAGGCGAGGCCTGTCCGGTCGGAGAAGTTGATCGCGGCGCGGATGGCCTGGACCCGCAGCCCCTTGCCCCCGGACGGCACGACCTCGGTGGAACTGGCTTTGACCGGTGCAAGATCGTTCACGTCGGGCCTCCAGGCGCATTCCTCAATCGTCCGAGTGTCGGGTTCCAGTCGGCCGGCGGCAACGAGGGGCCGCTTGAATCCCTTCAGGTCTGGACCGATGCGGCGCAGCCAAGGACTCGCGCCCTCGCAATCCCTCCCGAAGATGTGAACGCCAATCCTTCAGCCTGACCTTGGCTTTAAGGAAGATCTTCCTTATCTGTCAGGTACCGGCACATTTTGCCCCAGCCGGTCCACTTGGCGCCCCTTCGAGGGCGCTTCTTTTTTGCCGTGCCGATGTCGCTCATGGCGCCGGGCCGGTCGGCGCGGCCGCCTCGATCTCGTCCCTTTGCAGGTCCAGCCGACCATCCCTCAAGCGGCGCTGGAGGATGTCGACGTAGTCGATCCTGAGCAGTGCCGTGGGTACGTCCGTCACGATCCCCGTCTCCAGGTAGCCGAGCACGCTCGCGTTGCCGATGGCCGCCTGCATCTTTGCAGCCTGTCCAAGGATGTATTGTCCGGCCGACCGTGACTCGGTGCAGAGAATGTCCAGAAGCTCTCGGTTCTGTGTCTCCGCCTCGATGTGCTGCGGCACGATCCTGGGGTCGAGACCCGGTAGCTGGTCCTCGATGGGCCTCGCCCAGTCCTCGGCGACCACATGCGCGGCAAGGTGGACGAAGGCCATCTTGCCCTTGTTCGAGTAGAGGGTGCGCATCATGTCCCGCGCCGTCCTTACCCGGATCGCCTTCGTGAAGTCCGAAAGTTCGAGACGGCGCACGACGGGGTTGTTGACCCCAAGGTTCCAGAGCGGCGCTTCCTTGTCCCCGGTCATGGGAAGGATGCGCCTCATCTTCTCCCTGATGATCCCGACGAAGTCGATGGTGAATGCCTTGCTTGCCAGGAGGCGCTTCCTCAGTTCGCCGACGCGGGGATCGTCCGACAGAGCCTCGACCTCCTCGGCCATTACCGAGAGGAAGAGGTCCATCCTCTGTCCGCGCCCTGTTGCATCCTGCTGCTCCCGATGCTCCCTCGTGATGGAGCCGACGCGACGCTCACAGTCCGTGACGTCCGTCCTTGATGCCTGGTAGTGGGAGAGGAAATGGATGGGGCGCTCCGCAACCTCCCTTGTGACCTTGAAGATCGGCTCGCGGCAGCATGGGCACACGATCTGGAAGTCGCGGCAGTCCTCGTATCCGAGCTGCTCGGCCAGGACGTGCTCCCCCAGGAAGTTGCTGTATCCGGTCTTCACCCTCGCCTCCATGGCAGGCCGCGGACACCGCCATATTCACCAAAGGGGTTAAATGTAACAAGTGGCTTCTCTTGAGCATGGCCGTTGGTTATGTCTTGGCAGACCCGCTGAGGAGGCAATCATGGGCGTTTCGGCAGCACCCGACACCATCGAGAAGATCGAGATGATCGAACGCCTGATGGAGGCCCCGCTTTCCTCGCAGGGCTGCTACGGGACCCTCAGTCACCTGATCAACGACGACAGCACGTTCGACAACATCGACTTGGCCGCCCGGAAGAACCCCGAGGTGGACATCCGCCCGATCATCGCGGCGACCCTTGAGGAATGGTCCCGTTGGACGTCGCCTGGGGCGTGGTCCGTCCGGTGGGAGCCGGGCGTGCGGGAGAAGGCCAGCGAGATCGCTGCCCGGTTCGCGGATGCCGACTTCGCCGGGCTGTTCCCGAAGCCCATGAATCCCGACACCCCATGGGGCGCGGCCGAGATCGTCGGCAACATCCTGGGCTACGACCCCGACTACCCGTTCTCGAACTTCAAGGTCGCCAGGATCATGCCCGGCATCTATGCGGTAGTCGATCCCGACGAAGGCAAGCTGTTCCGGGTGGAGACTGCCCGGGAGCTGGTGTTCGAGGCGCCGGAGGAACTTGCGAGCGACCTGAAGGCGGAGCTGTTCGGAACCGCCCCGTCCTTCGGGATGTGAGTTCGTGCCTCAGGCTGTTTTGACGCCCTCGATGAAGGATGCCACCTCCGAGCTGAGCTGCTCGGAATGCCGGGCCAGCTCGCGGGCCGCGCCGAAGACCTGAGCCGCAGCGGCCCCGGTCTCCCCGGCACCCTGCCGCACGTGTCCGATGCTCTCGTTCACCAGTCCCGTGCCGCGTGCCGCCTCCTGCACGTTCCGGGCGATCTCGGCCGTCGCCGCGCCCTGCTCCTCCATGGCGGCCGCGATGGCCGTCGATATCTGGGACATCTCGGATATCGTGGCCAGGATCGCCTGAATGGCCTCCACGGACTCCTCCGTCGCCTGCTGCACGGACCCGATCTGCGCGGAGATCTCCTCCGTCGCCTTCGATGTCTGGTTCGCGAGCTCCTTCACCTCGCTGGCCACAACGGCAAAGCCCTTGCCGGCGTCACCCGCCCGAGCTGCCTCGATGGTCGCGTTAAGCGCCAGCAGGTTCGTCTGTCCGGCGACGGACCTGATGAGCTGGACGACGCTGCTGATCCTGTCCGCCGCAGAGGCCAGCGTCCTGACGGTCTCGTCTGTCCGACGCGCGTCAGAGACGGCACGTTCCGCCACCCTGGAGGACTGCGCGACCTGCCCCGCAATCTCGCGGATCGAGATCGACAGTTCCTCAGTGGCCGCCGCCACCGTCTGGACGTTCGCGGACGTCTGCTCGGCGGCGCCCGCGACGCTCACGGACTGACCGTTCGTCTGCTGCGCGAGGTCCGTCATCGAGCGTGCCGTCACCTCCAGTTCCGAGGCAGAGGAGGAAAGCCCGTTGGTAAGTGCCGTGACGTCGGATTCGAACGACTTCGTCATCGCGTCGAGACGGGCTGCACGCATCATCTTGGCCTCCGTCTCACGGGCAGCGGCGGCATCGGCCTCCCTCTTGGCGACAAGGGCGTCCTTGAACACCTGCAACGCCCTTGCCATGGTCCCCACCTCGTCGCGGCGATCGCCTCCCTCGACGGCGGCGTCGAGATCATCGGACGCCAGACGGTCCATCGTCCCGGTCAGCCTCGCGATCGGTGTCGCGATGGCGCGTCCCACGAGCCAGGAGAGCAGGGCCACCAGGAGCAGGACGGCGCCGATCCCGATCCAGATCAGCATGTCGGCCCGGTCCCTTGCCTGCTTCATTTCCGCCTTGGCCTTCTCGTACTCCCCGCTCGCGGCCCCCATGATCTCCGTGATCAGGGGATCGATGCTCGCGAAAGCGTCCGAAAGGCCCTTGGATGCGGCCATGCGCTCGGCAACGGCGGAACGATAGGCGGCAAAGTCCCTCTGGTAGTCACCCATCAGCGCTTGGATTTCGGCCCGAGCCTCCTCGGGAATGGACGACGCCCCGATCCGCTCGCGGAACTCCACCACCCTGCGAGCCATGTCCTCGACGGACTTGGCATCCTGCCGGAGCATGAAGTCCTTCTCGTGTCGGCGCATCATCAGCATGACGTTGGCAAGGCGAACCTCGTCGAAGGAGGAGAGCCTCTCCTCGACCTTGCGGACGGAGCCGCGCAGGCTGCCTTGCAGCCCTGACTTTTCGTCAAGTCCAAGGCGGCGTTCGACATCGGCCGCCTTCTCGAATTGCCCTCTGTAGGCCTCAAACCCGTCCTTCACGCCGGCAACCGAGGGGGACAGCCGGGACAGGTCGGGCACCTTGGCGAGCGCGTCGACGACGGAGGCGATGCTCGACTGGAACGTCTGCACGAGCTTGCCGTGCCGCTCCACGTACTTCTCCTCCTTGCGGAGGAGGAAGTCCTTCTCGGCCCGGCGCATCTCGAGCAACTGCGTGCCCGCCATCGATGCCGCCGTCTCGAGCCTCTCGGCGGAGTCGAGCATCTCCTCGAAACGTGCGGCGACCGACCGCTCGTATCCGTATATCCCGCCGATGCCGGCGATGCCGACGACGGCCGCCACGCCGATGACGGCGACCTGGAACCTCAAGCTGACCCGCGACAGAACCGAGACCATGATCCCCCCTTTGCCCAGCCCGGCTGAGCCATTTTGGGCTATGGTCAGCCTGGATTTGAATCCTTGCAAACGAAGATCTTCCGCCGACGGTGCGTTACGTAGTCGTACTTAGACGCTCCGCCGTCCGCCATTCCGCGAGGACCCGTCGCTCAGTCGGCGTCCGAGACGTGCTCGGACTTCTCGAGTTCGGCGAAGGACTTCACGGGCATTTCTGGACTCCCACATTTGCCAGACCCTTGTATCCTGCCGTCGCGCAACCGGGTCGGTGCGGATTCGCTCGTCAGCATGGTGCCTTTCGGCATCCGCGGCGATCATCGCGGCAACGGGGGAACGACGATGGCAACGGAACTGAACAGGCTCAAGCGCCTGCTGGAGAAGTCCTTGCGGGACGCGCTGGAGGTCGAGTTGCGACGGATCGGCATCCAAGAGTTGAAGGTCAAGACCGACTACACGGACGCATGGATCAGGATGCGGGTTCCGGAAGGCATGCTCGAGATGACCGGCAGCCTCCACGGGTTCCTCAGGGATGCCTTGGCATCGCGCAGCGAATGGAGCCTGAGGAAGCGACACGTCCTGCGGGGAGGGGACATCAATCCCGACCTGGACGAACGCTCGACCTTCAGGGCCATCGCCTCCTCCCTGAAGAGCTCCCTCGAGGCCATGCAGCGGGTCAACGCGTTCCCTCCTCATCATAACCCGCACATCCTGGATGCCCTCGCGGTCACCCGGGCCTGCCTCGCCGCACAGGCACAGCTCAAGTGGGACGATGGGGAGGCGGGACTTCGTCCCCTGAAGGCTTCGCTGAAGGCCACGTTCCGGACCTATCGTGAGCACCTTGCCCGCTATGAGTCCGATCCCGGCACAAGGGCGATGGCCGACCACTGCACCTCGAAGATCCAGTCGATCGCTCCCGTCCTCAGGAAGGTCAAGGAGGGTGTCGCCGCAGCCAAGCACGTCGAGAGGCTGAGCCGCGAGGCACTGGCAGGGGTGGAGACGGCCGACACCTCCTTGCCGACCCCATAACCCCGCTCGCCCTGGCCGCGAAGTCCCACGCACACGGAAACACGCACATGAAACCCGCAATCGACCTGAGCACGCCGCACAAGGAACTGGAACGCGCCCTCCAGGACGCGCTCGCCGTGGAGTTTCGCCGCCTCGGGGCCGAGCGCTTCGGACCGTCAGTCGCCTTCCCGGTCGCGATGGTATCCGTCGGCATCAACGACGACGTCATCTACTTCCGCGGCACCGCCCACGGTCTGCTCAGGGCTGCACTGGAGGCACGCGACCTCGATCACCTCTCCCGTCTCGGCGACTTCAGCCAGTTCGGACCACTCCACGGCTCAACGGCCTTGAAGCGCAACCTCAGGGCGGCTGCCTCGTCCCTGGAGATGTCCATCTTCGTGGCGCAGGTACGCGAGTCCCGCGGGAACCACTCCAACCCACACGTCCTCGCGGCCCTTGCGGCGGCCCGCGCGACCCTCGCCCATCAGGCCCAGCAGCACTGGGACCGAAAGATGCCCGGTGGCCCGTTGGAGCAGTCCGTCAGGCCGCTGAGGGCAGCCCTCGCCGCCGCCGTCGACACCTATCGGTTCACGGCCCGGTATACGCAGTTCCCCAAGACCTCCAGATTGTGCGAGCGCCAGATCGAGACCCTCGCCCCGGTCCTCGAGAAATGCGACGACGCCCTGAAGGCGGCCAAGCGCGCCCGCAGGCTCGCGAACAAGGCGCAGTCCGAACTCAGGAAGTCGGCCGAGCTGGGGCGCTCCATCTTCGCTCCCTGAGATCCGCCGCCGGTTTGTCGCTGTCAAACCCCGTCCGCAGACTCCCTGCATGGCGGCCGCGGCTCCCGCGTGCCCGCCTGCAACGGGCAAAACAGGACAACGGGGTAACAGTCATGGTCGCCATGTACGTCACGCGCAGCGAAGTCAATCCGCAGAGGCTCATGGCGATCCTGAAGTCGCCCGAGGGCCGCGACGCCTCCATCTTCGTGGAGCCAAACCAGCTCAAGGGGCGCGACGAGTCCCCGATCTCGCTCTGGATCAGCGTGGAGCCGTTCACGAAGGGCAACTTCGACGCCGAGTACGAGGCCGCCTGCATCGAGGAGGAGTCCCTCGACGACAGGCTGGCCGTGATCGCGCTCGGCGTCGGCGAGCGTCTCGGAGCCAGCGATGAGGGCGTCCTCGAGGCTCTCCGCGAAGGGCTGTCCCTCGTCTCGGGCACGGAAGTCGGCCCGGCGGACATCGTCGCCGCCCTCGATGCCTTCCGGGACCGCTTCCCCGAGGCCGAGGCCTCGCTGGAGGAAGGCTACGCAGCCAAGGCCTACGAGCTGAACGAGAAGACCAACCAGTACATGCTGTTCTGAGACGGAACACATCCCGCGGAGCCGTGTTGCAGGGGAGGAGTCGAGCATGTCCAGCGAACTCAAGATCAGGCGGCAGGCCGCCGAGCCGAAACGGTTCGCCGCAGTGGGGCTGACCACTCCCGAGGGTCGTCCGCTCATGCTTTTCGTCGAGGCAAGGCACGGAACCTCCTGCACGGACGACCTGCGCATCAGCCTTTGGGCCGACATCCAGGAAAGGGACGTCGGATCGGGATGGGACGAGGATCTCTGGAACGCGGAGTATGCCGCATACCGCGCGGAGGAGTCCGACCTCGAGGGCAAGCTGGATGCCGTCGCCGACAACGTGCTCGAGACCTTCGGGAACGGCGATTACTCCGCCCGGAAGGCGATTGCCGACGACTTCCTGAAGGCGACGGGCCAGACGGTCAGGGTCGAGGACGTTCTCGCCTGGAAGGCCCTCGCCGAGGGTCTCTCCATCGTGACGGGACGGGAGGTGGCTATCGACGAAGTGTTCACCGCCCTCGTGGCGGATTCCCCCCGCTACGTCGCCGACAAGGAGAAGTTCGATAAGGCGATCTGCGAGGCGGCCTACAACGAGCAGCTCGAGAACGAGGCTCGCGGGTACGGTCTCCACTGAATGAGGACGATGAGTCCCATTCCTGCGGACTATGATACCCATTTCCGCCTCGGGCATTGACAGCACGCGGCGGGCCGGCTGAAACCATTGCTGCATTCAACAGGAGCACGCCGATGAAGGACCGAGTCCCGCTTTACGTCATGGTCGACGGCCATCCGACCGAAGGCGCCGACGACGAGGTGCCCGGCAACTACCTGGTCATGGTGGATGCCGACCTGAGCGAGCGCGACCAGGTATCGGCGGCCCTCGACGTGTTCCATTCCAGCGTGGCCATCGAGTGTCTCGACGACTTCTCCATCAGCGTGATCGACGAGAGCGGAGCCATACGCGACGAGAACGAGGAGCACGAGAGCTACAGCCTGCCCTTCGAGAAGCGCGGCGAGTTCTGCGGCCCCGTCGACGACGCCGACATGCCTTCCCGCCCTTCGGTGGTCGCCTGACGTTTTACGCGTTCTGACTTTCGGGGACCGGCGGCATGATCACCATGTACCGCCGATCCCGAGGAGAGCACGTGATGACGACCGTTACCGCTGCCGCGCTGGCGCAGTCCTACAAGGCGCTCTACCCGAGCGAGGTCAGCGACGACCAGATTCACGAGCACGAGCGCATCCTAGGGAACTGGCTCGAGAGGTGTCTCGCCGACCCGTCGAAGGCCGTTGCCACGGCGAACTGGGCCGGAAAGGTGACCTCCGCGCTGTTCCACGCCCTCGGGGAGAAGCAGCCCCGCACCAAGGCCGCGATGCTGGAAGTCCTGTCCGAGCGCCTGTCTCCTGCCGAGGAACCCGCAGCCCCTTCGTTCCGCTGACGTCCCTCGGAGGAACCCTTGAACGAGAAGAGCGAGTTCGCCGACCTCATCATCCGCCTCGACATGCTCCTGACGGGAAAGACCCGGGAGCAGGCGGAGCACACCGCCCGCACGAGCAGCCGCGACCTGGCGGACCCGCTCTCGTTCATCATGGACGGGGACAGCGAGTACTATCTGTCCGACGGCGGCTACTCCCGTCTCGTCGTGACCGAGGAAGGCAAGACCTGGGTCACCTCGAACAGCCTTCAGCGCGTGAAGGACGCATGGGGGACGCCGGAAGCGCAGGCGCTCGCCTCCGCCATCGGCCGGGCGGTCGCGGCGTCCGTCGAGAGCTACGAGGCCTCCCACTCGATGCGACCGGGTCCCTGAGACCGGAGCCGCGGGATGTCAAACCTGGATCAGGACGAGGACTTCGTCGAAACCTACCTGACGGGCAAGTGCTTCGCGCTCGCGTACGCCCTGAGCGCCCGGTACGGCTGGCCGATCCAGGCCAAGGTCGAGAGCTTCTCCGACGGTGCCGAGTACGCCGCCCACGTCTGGGTGCTGCACCATTCGGGACAGGCCCTGGACATCATGGGACTGACCGATGCCGCGTCGATGGCATCGTCCCACGGCACGGCCGAGGGCAGGGTGGTCGACTTCAGCCTGGAGGAATTCGTCGAGTTCGCGGAGGTGAACGAGGACGATCCGCTCGACACCTTCTGGCATGACGTTGACGAGGCGGATGCCGTCATCGACGACTACCTCCTCCCGACGCATCTCGCCTTGGACGGCCCGTCCGCGTGAGCTCACGCGCCCAAGCGGCTAAGGCGCGTGCTGCGGCGTCCCGATGTCCAACGTCGACAGGTGGGCATCGACACGTTCCTCGAGGATGCGCCAGGTCTCTTCCGTGGCATGCACTTGGAAACCGACGTCCTTGAGCGCCTTGCGCGCTGCGTCGATCGCGGCTGCCTTCGCCTCCGACGGACCGGCTCCTTCCTCGTTGATCGCGTGCGTCATCTCCGCAAGGCAGAGCTGGAAGTCGAACTCGAAGGCCTTCATCGACTCCCATGTGTAGGGCCAGCGCCCCTCGAGCTTCCACAGGTCATCCTCGGTCCTGCGGGCGAGGTGGATCATCTCGTTCGGGTCGATCCCAAGGCGCTGGAACCGTTCCTTCTTGTCCCAGTGCCTCATCAGGCGGAAGCTCAGGTCGTACCCCGGCACAAGGACCGAGTGGGGAGCGTACTTCCCGATGCCCTTGGCATCCTGACGGATCGCATGGGCGCTCCGGCGCGCGGCCTCTTCCTTAGTGGCAGCGTACCCGTACGGCGAGAAATCCGGATCGGAGAGATGAGGGATCAGCCCGCAATCGAGGACGGCATGCCAACTGCCGTCGCTGTTCCGCGTCTGCCGGGTGATGATGTCGTCGGCGAAGCTCGCAAGATCGCGCTCGTAGAACGGTAGTCGGTCGGCCACCTGATCCTCCTGCCCAATGGGAGGAACCCTAGACCACCGAAAAGCAATCAACGACCTAGGGGAAAAACTTCGGGGCGCTCGGCAGGTCAACGGCGATCCTGTCCGCATACTTGTCGGGACGTCCCTCGACGTACTTCAGCGCCAGCGCGACATCATGTTCCGTGAACTCCGGCAGCCTGTTGTGGCCGCCGCAGAGTCCCCGAACGGCGGCCTCGGTCGGAAGGGGCAAGAACACGACCCTGGCCACGCCCGTGTCTGCCCGGATCCGTTCGCGGCTCGTCTGCCCGTCGAAGTCGAACGGCGTCCCCTCGGCGTCCTGCACGAACACGTGCAGGGGAAGCCGCCCCGTGCCCGAAGCCAGGATCATCTCGCAGCCGAAACGACGGTGCAGGGCAATGGCCAGCGCATGGCAGTGGCCCTTGAGGAAGACCCTCTCCGCCTCGGCCTCGTCCCACGTGGATGGGTCGTTCGCCGTGTACCCGGCAAGGCCGAGGCGCTCCGCTCCGCCATCCGTCAGGTACATCCGCTCCCGAGGCTTTACGAGAAGCCCCGCGTAAACGCACTCCCGGTACGCGTCGCCATGGGGGCCGGAGAAGCCGCCGCGGGCCCACATCCAGGAGGTCGGAAGCCCCTGCGGTGCGTCCGCCACGGTTTCCAGGAAGGCCTGCGCCTCCTGCGAGAGCGTAGGGACGGACATTTCGGCAGACGCATCTGGCTTCACGGGGAACCTCTTTCGAACGCCGTGAGCATCGGGGGGAGACGAGAAATCGGCAAGCGAGGGTGTTCCATTCACCCGGCCTCGATAGTATCCCCGAGAACCGCAGAGGGCACGACCATGAAGAAGGCACGGGAACCGAAGAAGCCGTCCGAAACCCGCACCAGCGTCGAGTACGTCCTCTACGTCTGCTCCGGCGGCAGGACCGAGCGGACAGAGCACCCCTCCCTCGAGGCTCTCGACGAGGCCTTCTGGCGCGCCGTGAGGACCACGCCCTTGGCGAAGGAGATTCCGGCCTATCCCCAGCCGCCGGAAGGGCAGGTCTCGGCCGAGACCTACGGCAAGCACGGCATGCAGGGCATCGGCAAGACCCACGCCAACCGCCTCGTGGACGGACGCATCTTCCACCGCCCGGTCGAGAACTGGCACGAGGCCGACATGGTGCTCGTGGGCGATGACGACCCGCGCCTGAAGGCGGAGGACGTCCGCTCCCGCTACGGTGCCTTGGTCGACAAGAAGCACGCCGAGGGATTGAGCGACAAGGAGACCGAGGAGATGGAACGTCTCGGAGCCGCGATCGACGCGGACGATGCGCCCTTCTACGAGGGCGTCATCGGCCGCCTGACCCCCTGATGCCGGACGAGGATACGCTGCGATGACCAACCTGAACGACCTCGTCGACGAACGGATGCGGGAGCGCATCGCAAGGCGTGCGGCCGAGATGTTCGCCGACGAGCCGGACTGCTCACGGTGGGCCTATGCCTTCGATGACGACGTGGACGAGGACGACCTCCGCGACGAGGACGGCGGCCCCTCCGAGGCACTCGTGGACTTCGCCCGCGGGCGCGTGGACGAGGCGATGCGGACGATGTCCTCCGTGTTCGCAAGCGGAACGGCATCGGTCTGGAGGGCGGTATCCGGCTACGACGACCTTCTGGAGGAGATCGCCACGTCCGGCGAGATCGGGATTTACTGGACATGGGTGCAGGAAGCCGCATTCGCCCACTGGGGCGGCGACGGCGAGGTGGACCTGATCTTCCGCGCGGAGGTGAATGCGGACGACGTGGACTGGCCCGAGACCGTCCTTGCAAGTGCACTCGACGCCACTGCGGACGAGGGCTTCCACGAGGCCGAGGTTCGCCTGAAGCCTGATGCCCTCGTGCGCGTCCTCGAGATCACCAGCCGCCCGAGCGAGGACATCTTCTACGATTGCGAGGTCGACGATCTCACTCCAGTCGACATCGGGCCTATCGCGGGACTGGACCTGAGAGCCGGCCGCGCGGGCGGACGCGAGGACCGCCTCCTGTTGGATGACCCCATCGACGGGCGTCCCCCATCCGCGATGGCGTTCGGGTGAAGCCGCCATGACGGGATTGCGCTTCAGCATCCGGCCTTGGGACGCCGTGGAACCCGTACGCCAGACGGGTCCCACGTTCGACGAGGTCATCGCGGATGCACGCAGGATGGCCGACGAGTTCCCGTCTGAAAGGCTGTTCGAGGTAAGCCTCGGCGACAAGGCTCTCGCCGTCCGCCGGAAAGACCTGTTGAACGACTTGGACGAGGTGGCCCGTCAATTCCGCGTCCGTGCCAACCGGATGTTCCTGTACGGCTGCTGTTGGCACTTCGCGCTCGTTGGCCACCGCCTGACGGCCCTCGACGTCGTACAGGTGGTTCCCGAGGACGGCGTACCAACCCACGTCGCGCTCGTCCTGCCCGACGGCGCCTTCTTCGACAGCCGGGGCATCATCGAGACGGAACGCGACCTTCACCTCGTGAGGGACGACGAGGTTCCGAAGGTGCTGCCGTTCCCCATCGAAAGTCTCGAACAGGTGGTCAAGCCGGATCGCGACGATCCCGATCTCCAGCTATTCCTCGAGGAGACCGAGGCCTGGTTCCGCCTGCTCGCCTCGATGGTCGGGGACAGGCTGACACTGAAGGAGGAGCCGCGACATGGACTGGCTTGAAGCCGACCCACAGGACATCCTCGACGACGTGATCGACGCGAAGATCCTGTCAGGAGAGGACGTCGATCCCGCCAGCGAAAGGATCCGCAGGCGCGTTATCGAGGAGATCGTGCGGGCACAGCAGGACATTCGTTCAGAGTTCACGACCTCGGAGGACGGGCGCGTCCTCGTCCATAGGGCGGTCGTTCTCGACGACGACGGGGTTGCCGACCTCTCACCGGGCCAGGGTCTCGGGGAGAGCTGGGCATTCTCCAGGACGGGTGCCCATCCGTACGACGCCGTACGCAAGGGACGGACGGTGGTCGTTTCAGGACTGGTCCGTCCCGACGACATATACGGGCCCTTCGTGCTCGCGATGTGGTCGAGCGGTGAGGGGGAGGCACGCCTCCGCAGGCAGGCCGAGATCGAGATCGTCGGCATCGAGGCCAAGGGACTGGGAGAGGTCAGGGAAGATCTCAAGGGCACGGTCTTCGGGGTCGCGGACCTTCCGGGCGTGCCACGCCCGAGGTGAGTTGCAGTTCCCCCGCCGGGCCCTCCCTATGAGCCATTCCGGCTTTCGTTCGGCCGTTGTATGAGTCCCTGACTACCGGGGGTGACCATGACCAATCCTGACAGCCTGAAAGTCGCGCAAGTCGTCCTGCTCGGCGAGATCGACACCAGAATGCTCGCCGGCGCCCTGCGGCAGCTCGCGGGCGAGGTCGTCGAGGTGAAGGAATACGATCCGTCGGAGTACGGCGGTATCCGCACCGCGATCAGGGTCGCCAATCCCGACGGGCCGGGCGCCCATGACCTGCTCGTCCGGGACGATCCCTCCCGTAGATGCCCATATGACGGCCCTCGGACGAGCGTCGACGCCGTCTACGAGGTCGGCGAGGACGCCGAGCGCGGCATCGCAAAGCTCGCCGCGCTCGCATCGGCGTTCGGGGGCTTCCTCTGTCGCGACATCCATGCACCGGAATGGGAGGCCGTGCAGCCCGACAACGACGAGTTCAGCCTCACCTTGCAGGAACATACCTGGCTGGGACTCGTCGAGACGGTCGGGATGGATGCGGCCGCCCGGATCGTGAAGCTGGAATCCTGGCAGATCGATGACCTCAAGGACCTCCTGAGCCGCTACCGGAAGGGGATGGATGCCGAGGCCACTGCCTCCATGACCGCCTGAGGCTCACATGCCGACGTCAAAGCCTTTCGAACGGACGGTCTACCACGGCTCCGACGAGCCGATCGACGAGTTCGTACTCATGGAGCCTGGCCGCGGGATCTACTTCAGCGGGGACATCGGGTACGCGCAGGGCTACGGCCCTTACGTCCACGCTTGCCACGTCCGTCTCCGGAACGCCTTGGCCTACACCGGCGAGGAGGCGGAGGGCAGGATGGAGCTCGAGCGCGACGTTCTCATCGCCCAGGGCTATGACGGGCGTCTCGTCGAGTACGAGAACGGCGAGATCGATGTGATTGCCTTCTACCCGGAGCAAGTGACCCTGCTGGGGATGGCTGCCACGCCAGAGACTACTCGACCGTGACGTCGAGCGTCGCCTCCTCCAAGGCCTCCTTCTGGCCGGCATTGTAAAAGCGGAAGAGCACCTTCACCTTGCCTGACCGCACCGCCCTGAAACCGAAAGTCGTGTATCCGGAGGCCGGGATCGCCCCGGGATAGGTGAATGTCGTGCGCTGGTCCTCCACCAGGACGCCTCCCAGGGTCGCGGCGTCGACGCGCCACGCGAACCGCGGTTGTCCGGACGGCAGGTAGACGATCAAGGTTCCTCCAACCGCAAGCGTCACACTGCGGGAAGTCTCGCCTGCGCCGAAGCGCACCTCGTTGAATTCAGCCGCACGACCTATGGCCCCGCAGCTCGGAAAAGGCGCGGCAACGGCAAGGGACGAGACGTGAAGGACCGCCTTGATCGCTCCACGTCTCGTCATGATACCCGCCATCGCAGTCAGCTTACGGTCATAGCTTGGGGAACCAGACTTCGAGCGGGGGGGCGGCCACCTGCATGTTGATCTTCACGACCTCGGGCTTGCGGAGGCCCGACTTCACGAGCGCGTCCGCGATCCTCTCCGCCTCGTCCCGGTCCTCGTCCACGAAGTACCTTACCTGGAACCGCCTGGGCGACTTCCCGCGCATGTTCTCCGGTCCCGGCGCGAGGAAGCCCGCACCGCGGATGGCCGTTCTCGCCTTCGCGACGGCGGACTGCTGACGCGCACCGTCGTACTGAATCCAGACGGCCCTCTTGCTCTCGGTGCCCTCGGTGTTCTCCGCAGGAACCGTGAGCGCTGTCTCGCTGGACTGCGGCGTGCCTGCCAGCGTCTCCGCCTTGCTCAGGCGGGGCGTAAACGTCTTGATCTCCGCTCCCAGCGCGGCGACCTGGAGGGGAACGTTCTTCTCGACGGGACGCACCCATGCCGCAGCCGTGCCGATGCCGTTCGTCCGATAGCGCATCCACGCGTATCCGTTCTCGCCCCAGCCTTCTCCCCACGAGTTCTTCACCAGCCAGGCGTTCCTGTCGTCGTCCCACCCGACGATCGTGACGGCATGGTTCACGACGTCATTGGACTTCTCGTTGAAGATCCCTTCCGCATATGCCTGGAAGGCCGGGGTGGCTGCCATCGCCACGGCGACCGCCCCGTAGCGGCAGACGGCGCGCTTGATGTCGGCGGTCAGCGGCATCTGCGCCGTGTCCGAGACGTAGCCCCACGCCGCCGTCCTGTAGCTCCCCTTGTACTGCGGCCTGCATACGCCGTTGCCGTTCTCGTAGGGGATGTCTGTCTCTGTGCCGATGCCCGTCTTGAGCATCCACTTGAATGCGGTGTCGTAGAAGCCGCCATCGCAGGTTCCGGCCTTGGAGCAGCTCAGGACGTGCTGCTCCGAGATGTCGGCTTCCTCGCTGTTCCTGATGTTGTGGGCACCCTCGTAGGCAGCGATCGCGGCGAAGGACCAGCAACTGCCGCAGGACTTTTGATCCCTGATCTTCGTGATGCGGTTCTGGTCCCGCCAGTTGAACGCCTTCTTGCCGGTGTTGCAGTCACCGAGGTTGGGCCCCGCCTCGATGCCTGCCAGCAGGGCGCTCTCGTCGGCAATGGCGTTGGCACGCCGGGCGAGGGCGTTCTGAGCCGACGCGAGTGCCAGCAGGTTCTTGGGAACCGTGGTCGTGGCCAGCTCCCCCAGGCGCCTCCCGAAGACCGAGGTCGCGCCGACCTTGAAGGTCCACCCCCGCTGCCGACCGAGTTCCCGGAGGGCTTCGATGTCCTCCCTGACGTGTTCGGGAGCCTGCTGCTCGTTCAGGCGGTACGTCTCGTTGGCCGGCAACTGCGCCGCAAGAGGAACCTGCTGGGCGACGGCTGATGTCGCGAGAAATGCGACGGCAAAGGTAGATAGTGCTGTCCTGAGGAATGGCATGTCCGTCCTCCACTGTGGCCCTTGCGTAAGGGCGTTCGTCAGCGCCTCTCGAACTGGCCCCTGAGCGGGATTCCCTCGATCTCGCCGTAGACGTCGTCTCCGCGAGGCGCCCTCAGTCCCTGGCTCGCCTTGAGGATGCGGGCCTCGCGCGCGGTGTCGCAGATGAGTTGCGCCACCGTGCCGATGGTCGCAGCCCCGGAGATGATCGGCATCTTGTCGAGGATGGCGATCACGGCGTTCATGTTCGCAATGAACCCGCAGATCTGCTTCGCCCGTTCCCTGATGCTTCCCGCAGCCTGATCGGACGGCACGGTCGGGACCGTCGGGTTCGGCGCTGGCACGGGACCGGCGAAATTGCAGGCTCCCAGTGCGAGCACGAGAACGACACATGCACACCCCTTCAGCGAAGACTTCATGGCGATTCCCCGGATTATGGAGTGGAATAGTCGTGAAATTCGGGGTTCCGTTTCAACGCCCATTAAGAATAGTTCCAGACTGGTCCCTGCGATTCCGGGGTAGGCCTCGCACCGATACGTGAAGGGCAAAGAAAAAGGGCGGCCGGAGCCGCCCTCGTTAAGCGTTCGATGCCGTGATGTCAGTAGGTGCACACCAAGCGCTGGCCGCTGGCTCCCACGAACGTGCCCGTCACCGCGTCGAACGAGCGGTAGCGCTTGGCGCACCATGCGGCGAGCTGCGGGTCCTGCGTCGCCGGAGGACGGGGCAGGGCGGGCTGGGCCTGCGCGGCGCTCGCGGCGGCACCGATGGCGAGTGCGCCGATCAGTCCGGCGCCGAGCGCGACGGCTGCCGCATCGCCACCGCGGTCGCGGCGGTAGTGCCGGTGCCCATGGCGGTGGCGGTCGTATTCACGGTCGTAGCGGTCATAGCGGTCGTAGCGGGAGGGCCGGCCGTAGTACTCGCGCACGATCACGCGCTCGCGGTACTGGGTATAGCCCTCGCCCGGATACGCACGGGACAGGTCCGGGGTGCGGGACTGCGCGACGGCTTCGGTCAGGGAGCCGCCGAGAACCAGGGCGGACATGATGAGGGCGGTGATCCTGCGCATGGATGAATCCTTCGGTTAACCTTCTGCCCCTATATCAAACATAATCAACCTGAGCAATTCATGAATGGATCGAATCCCCCTGAACGGGAGATCAAGTCCTGACGGCCTTGCCGCATGCCCACGCCGCCCCCTCCCTCGCGCGGCGTGGCCGGGGACGCGGTTCGGCACCCGGCCGGGGGTCGCCCCGCAATCCGTGAATCCCTGCCGCGCGGCGCGGGTCCGAGCCGGCGGCTACTGCGCCCTGACGAACTCCGGCACGTAGTAGTCGTCCGTGTCCCCCGTGCCCAATGCGCCGTAGTAGTTGTTGCCCCAGCACTTCATCTCGCCGGACCCGATCATGGCGCACCCCACGTCGGATCCAATGTCGATGTCCGCCACCCCCGGGAGTCCCCCGACAGACTGGGGGGTCGAGTGGTTGGTCATGGTATCGGTCCCGATGGCGTAGTTGTCGCCCCAGCACACGGGGTTGCCGCCGTGGATGGCGCAGATCGTGGCACGCCCCGCCGCGATGTCGGTCACCCCCGAGAGGAGACCCTGGACCTGCGTGGGGACGTTGGCGTCGGCCCATGCTCCGTTGCCGATCTGCCCGCTTCCTCCCCTCCCGAGGCACTTCGCGGCGCCATTCTGGATCGCACAGGTGTTGCCCTGGCCCGCGCTGATGGCGGTCACGCCGGCCTCGAGTCCGCTGATGGTCCGCGGGACGTAGGCATGGTCGGTGAGGGTCGTTCCGCCGGTCTCCCATCGGTCGTTCCTTCCCCAACACTTCCCGGCCCCACCGTGCACGGCGCAGGTGTGGCTCCCGACCGAGATGGCGGTCACCCCCGAGGTGAGCCCCTGCACCTGGACGGGCAGTGCCGAGCCCGACTCGGCGAGGTCGTTCCCGAGGGCTCCGCGGTAGTCCCACCCCCAGCACAGCATCCCTCCCGCATTGGTCCTGACGCAGGACGTGAACTGCCCGACGTCCACTTCCGACACCCCGGAAAGGTTGCCCGTGTTGCCGGGATTCCTTACCGGGGCAGGAAGGGCGCGGTTGGTCGTAGTGCCGTCGCCGAGCTCCCCTTGCCCGTTGTAGCCCCAGCACAGCACCTCGCCGGATGCCATCAGGGCACATGTGGCGTCTCCCCCGGCGCTGATGGATGCGATGCCCGTGAGGGGTGCGGACCCCGTTCCGTCCATGACGTCGACGGGCGCGTGCCTGTTCACCGTCGTCCCGTCCCCGACCTGCCCAGAGCCGTTGTAACCCCAGCACTTTGCGCGGCCGCCGGCCACGAGGGCGCAGGTGTGCCCGAGACCGGTGGAGATCTGGACCACTTCCAGCCGATTCTCGCCGATGGTGATGGTGAAGGTTCGCTGCCCTTGCTTGACCTGCCCTCCGTCGTCGGGGTCAGGGGCCGAGGCGACCACCTGGAAGGACTCCGAGCCGGACTCGGGGGGCGTGCCGAACGCCGTCCCGTCCGGGTTGAGGGTGAGCCAAGCCGGCAGCGCCGGCGCGCCATCGTCCCAGGCGAGCGACCCGACCGGGACGGCGGGCTTGCTCGTCGAGGCGAGGGTCTTGAAATCGAATGTCCACGGCACGCCTGCCTTCGGCGCAGGGGCAGGCGGCCCCGGGGCAATGGTGATGGAGAGCATCGCGGGACCTCCGCCCGTGATGGTTCCAGACTTGTAGCGGAAGAAGAAATCGGCCGGGGCCGACGACGCGAATGCGCACGACAGGGCTGCTGCGCCCGCGATGCTCCGAAGGATTCCCGACATACCCACCGTCCACCTCCACCGGCCTCGCCGATCACTCGGCGACTGGGATGATTAAGATGCCTCGGCCGACTTGCGGCAAGTGCCGGACCGGGCATCAGTACCCGGCGCCTGATCATGCGTGAACAGAAGGGATCCAGCGGATTCCCGTCCCGTGTCCAAAAGTGCCCGGTGAACATTGTCGCTGTCGTGGGCCGGCGGGAGACTCCCGTGACCGGGAGGGAGCAACGATGATGACGAGCCCGACGATCCACCTGCACGATCCGGACGGGCCGCTCCCGGCCATCCCGTGCCGTGACCACGACTACAACCCGGAATCCGACTACGAGGTCGTCGCGCCGCCCGCCGGGACCGAGCGGGTCCTGTTGGACAGCGTCACGTCGGAGATCGCCGGCCGCATGCTGCCCGAGATGGACATCGGCGCCGCGGTCATCTTCTTCGTGGAACCGGGTAGCCTCGGGAACGACGTGGCCCGCTACGTGGACGGCACGTCCTCCTGCCCGGTGATCGGCATCGACATGGAGGCGCTCCGCAGCTCCGCGGACCTCGAGCGGGAACTCCACGCCACCGTCGCCCATGAGCTGGGCCATGCCTACATCGACGGGGGCACGTACGAGCGCCCCGACATCTACGACGAGGAGGCCGCCGTCGAGGATTTCGCCTCGGACTGGGTGAACTTCCGCATCGTGGGGACGAGCCTGCTCGAGGCGGTGATGGAGGAAGCGGAGGCCAAGGCCACGCCCGCGGCCTGAACGTGGCGGCGCCGGCAGGAGCCACCCCCGGCGCTACGGCCCGAACATTCCGGCTTCAGGGTCCCTGCGGGCGGCGATGCGGTTCGATGCCTCCCAGAGGTCATGGGAGCCGGGGCAGCCCTGGCTGCGGTCGCCGATGAAGTTCGGGCTGCGGTCGAACTCCGTGAGCCATTCCTCGTAGTCCATGACACGGTCGGCCACGCATCCCTGCGACTCGGCCGCCACCTCCGCGATCCTGTGGAACGCCGCCAAGCGGGACTCGACGTCGGCCTCCCTCGCCGCGGCCACCGGCCGCGCGAGGTCGGGGATGCGCCCGAAGTCGACGAACTCCCTGACCAGGTACAGGGCCTCCGCCTCCGTGGACACGAGGGCCTCGTGGTCCCCGCTGTCGTCCCATGCCTCCGGGACGGTGAAGCTCACGTGCCACCAGCCGTTCTCGCCCGCAGCGGCGGTGACCTCCATTCCGTGGAAGTGGCCGGCATACGATCTCGACAGTCCGGGAATCTCGGGCAGGGTGACGGGCGGCATGGTCGGACTCCGTGTTCAGCAGGGCCAAGTCTAGCAGGATGCCGGGCAAGTCCCCAGCGTCATGCCTTCATGCGGCTTCGGGAGACGAGCCAGGCGACGTAGTCCTCGCCCGAGAGGGGCTTCGCGCGACGTGCCTCCGCAACATGCCTGGTCGCGGACTCAACCTCTGCAAGCCAGCCTTCCAGTTCCTCGATCGTGCCGGACTCGTCGAGGAGGTCGCGTCCGTGAAGCCTGCGGAAGGCATCGCCTGTGTCCCTCTCGGAATTGAGGTCGTTGATTATGGCGTCGAGGGCCTGCGGGGACGCCTCGGCAAGCTCCCGGTGGCCGACAAGGTCGGAGGGGCGCTTCCAGGGCACGGCCTTCCAGGACGGCGAGGGCCTGTGACCTGACCTGATCGCGTTGTGGATCCTGGTCGCGGTGCGCGGTGCCGCGCTGTTGTTCTTGCCGTCCGACGGATAGTCGTGGTGGGTGCCGAGCATGGCCAGGCTAAGCGCACCCTCGCCGACCGTGTAGAACATGACGATGTCGGGATTGCGGGACAGGGCGCAGTGCCACGTACCCTTCAGCTCGGTGACGTTGAAGTACTTGTCGCGCCCGTTGACGGGACCGACGTCCTCCGCCTTCCTGACGATGAGGTCGTCGATGGCGACGCGGAGGTTGGCGTAGTACTCCTGCCCGCGGTGCCTGCCGAGGGTTTCCCAGAACAGGCTGGTGATGCATATCGACTTGATGCCCCCCATGCTTGCGACCTCCCCTTGCGAATGGTCGCCGGGGTGGTCGCAAGACAGGAGACGCGATCAGTCGGCCTCGGCGAGGCGCTTCCGGAACTCCTCGACCGACATGGTCTCGGAGTCCTCCATGGCCGTCTCGATGACGTTGGCGAGGCGCTCGGCCATGGCGGATTCGTGTTCCGCGAGCATGGCGTCCATGCGTGCGCCGTGCTCCCTGAGCAGGGCCTTCTTGCGCTCGAGCAGTTCGTCCATGGCGGCACTCCTTCGTTGGTGCCCCTGTTATAGGAGGTCGCGGCGCCCTTGTCAACAATTTATGGCCCCGGTTCCCGCGGTTGGCGACGAATCCTTTGACCAAAGCCGTCCCGCATGAGATCAAGGTCTTGTTCAAAGGACTCGAAGGGAAAGCGGACGCGATGGCGAGCGGCGGGGCGGAGACCTCATACCACGTGATACCGCTGTCGAACTTCGCCCGCGGCTACGACAAGTACGCGCGCATGTACGACAAGTCGCACATCGCCGAGAGCCGCTTCCACGACCGCTTCTTCGTGCTGACGGCGGCCGACCTGGGCATCGGGATCGAGAAGACCTCCGGCCTCGTCGAGCGGATCGGCCTGGCGGGGGACCGCCTCCTGGTCCTCGGCGGCCCGGTCGACCCCGCCTCCCTCCACGCCAACACGTCCACCGGGAAGGGACGGTACTTCCTCGGCACGAGGTTCCCGGTCCGGGAGCTGTTCCTGGTCGGGGACGACGGCGCGCCAGTGCCGATCTCCGTGGAGGAGGCCTTCGCCGCCTCGCTCGACGTGGCCAACCCGACCCTCATCCCCTATTCCATGCTCTTCCCCCGCACCCTCTCGGTCCTCCCCATCGCGCGGGCGTGCCAGGCGAGCTGCAAGTTCTGCTTCTCGGAAGCGTCGGCCTCGCTCGAGCAGGTGCCCCACAGGATTCCGACCGACCGCATCGTGCAACTGGCGCGTCTCGCGTCCGAGGCGGGGGCAAGCCGCTTCGTGATCACCGGGGGAGGCGAGCCGGGCCTCGTCCCCCACCAGCAGCTCCTCGAACTGATCGGCATAGGCTCGGCCCACTTCGGCAGGACCGTGCTCATCACCAACGGCGTCCACCTCGCCAGGCGCACCCCGGCCGAGAGGGCCGGACGGATCGCCGACTACGCGCGTGCGGGCCTTTCCGTCCTCTCCGTCTCCCGGCACCACTGGGACGACGGCGCCAACGCGGACATCATGGGCCTCGACACCCGGACGCCGTCCGTCATCGGGAGCTGGCGCGAGATCGTCCCGTCCCACCCGACGCTCGGGATGCGCCTGATCTGCGTGCTCCAGAGGGGAGGCGTGGAGGACGGGGACAGCATCGCCGCCTACCTTGACTGGGCGACCTCCCTCGGCATCGGCGAGGTGTGCTTCAAGGAGCTCTACGTCTCCAGCACCCGTGAGTCCGTCTACCACGCACGGCCCGAGAACATCTGGTCCATGGAGCACCAGGTCCCGCTGTCCGAGGTCACGTCCTTCCTCGATCGCCACGGCTTCGCCGTTGCCTCGCGCCTGCCGTGGGGGTCGCCCGTGCATTCCGGCGAGTGGAAGGGCCGCCCGCTGCGCGTCGCCGCCTACACCGAGCCCAGCCTCCTCTGGGAGCGGTCGAGCGGGATCGCGCGGAGCTGGAACATCATGGCCGACGGCACCTGCCTCGCATCCCTGGAGGACCCGAAGAGCGAGGTCCACCCCCTCAACGGAGGTCAAGCATGAGCATCTATCTCGACTACGAGACCTTCACGCGGTTGCGCGAGGACGTCCTGCGCGAGCGCCCCAAGGTGCTTGACCTCTCGGACACCGCGATGGCGCGCGCCATGGAGAGGTACCGCCCGAAGCCCGAGGCGCTGAACCTTCCCGACAAGGCCCACCGCTGCCACCTGGCCGAGGACTGGCTCTCCCTATTCGGCCTTCCGCCCGAGTGGCGCCGCCGCGCGCTCGTGGGCAAGGGCGTGCGCGACAGCCTCGACCGCCTGTTCGCATGGTACGCCCGGATCAACGTCGTCATCGGCCTCCCGGGAGACGTGTATCCCGTCTACGTGAAGACCGCCGCCCGGCACGGCCTCAGGGCGACCTACTACAGCGCGTTCGAGGGACTCGATCCCGCAGCGCTGGAGTCCCCCGACGTCATCCTCGTCTGCAATCCCTCGAAGCCGCGCGGCTCGTGCCTGACGGAGAAGGAGCTCGACGGACTGCTGTCGTGGCTGAAGGCGGATGGCAGCCGCCGGGTGGTGATCGATGCCGTGTACACCTTCGGCACGCGGTTCGACGCGACGACGCAGCGCCTGCTGGAGACCGGGCAGGCATGGCTCCTCCACTCCCTCTCGAAGGGCTGGGCGCACCCTCTCGTCATGGGCGTTGCCCTCGCGCCCGAGAAGGACATGGAAAAGTCCGTGGTCTCCTGCTTCAGGGACGCTCCTGCCGCCCAGGACAGGCTGCGTATGGCACATTCCCTGCTGCGGGAGCACGGCCATTTCCCCGACATGATGCCGAGCATCCTCACGCTTGCCGAGGCCCGGCTGCGCGACGAGCTGGGCAGCCGGAACCTGAAGCCGATGTCCGTTGCCGACCCTGCCCCGCGCTACCTCTTCACGGTGGAGGGCAACTGGTACCACCTGCTGGAGAGGCACAGCGTGCTGGCCATGCCGCTCTCCGTGTTCGGCCTCGGCCGCAGGGACGTCTCGGTCGTAAGCTCGCTCGGCTTCTTCTGAGGTCCTTGTCGCTGGCGGTGCGGCGCGGATAGATGTCCGCACGCAAGCGGAGATGACGATGAGCGCGAACGAACGTCGACGGAAGGCCGGCAATGCCATCGTGGGGGCGGTCAGCCGAGGCGCCTACGACCCGGGGAACCCGTGGGACCTGGTCAGGGCCTACATGAGGATCCTGGGCTGCGGCGACGAGCACGACCTGCGGGCGACCATCGTCGACCTGATGACGGACGTCGGCCACTGCGCGGCCGCCAAGGGCGTGTCCCTCGACCAGATCGTCGGCAGCGTGGACAGCCCCGGCGACGATGTCCATGCGCAGGTCTTCCGGTCGATGAAGGCATTGCTGGAGCACAAGGGACTCAGCTACGAGGATGCGCTCTGGTCGGTCGGGAACCATCTCGGAGCGGAGCTTCGCCCGGCGGCCTCCCCGTCCGCGAGGTGACCTGTGCACCTCGTCCGTGATCGGGAGACCTTGTCGCAGGCGCTCTCCCCGGGGTACTGAACCCGAAATCACCCGGAGGCAGGCATGAGCTACGACGAGGACATGAACGGGACGAGGCTCGAGCACGGGACACAGGTCGTGGAATTCCTCGACACGGTCAGGGGCAAGCCGGACGCGGGTGACCGGATCATCGAGTTCTACGAGGAGATCGCCAGCGGCCGTGCGGACCCCGACGACTACCGGAGCATGATCATCGACATCATGGGCGACGTCGCGCACAGCGCCCATGAGGAGGGCGTGAGCTTCGACGATATCGTGGCGGGAGCGAGAAGGGGTGCCGACAATCCATACAGCGAGATCTACAGGCTGATGGAGCAGGCACTGATCCAGGACGGCGAGGACTACAAGGCCGCCCTCGCGATGGTCGAGATCCACGTCAACAGCGAGCTCGGCTTCCCCGCCCGCCGCCGCTGAGGCAGGCTCGGGACGGAGGGCGGCTCAGGGCGAGGGTGCCTCCTCCTCGCCGCTCTCCGGATACGGGAAGTCCACTCCGGCGAAAGGCTTCTCGGAGACCGCCTTGAACTCGGGTTCGTCGAAGGGTGCCCACGGCAACTGGCGGACGGCGGCCACGGCCAGCTTCAGGCTCTCGTCGATCCCGTCGAACTCGTTCTCGCAGAAGCCCATCGCGAGTTCCTCGCCGCCCGGGTTCGACAGGACGGGCTTCCTGACCCTGTAGCGCTTCGCCAGGGTATCCAGCGTCTGCCAGCCGCCTGCGTCTAGGAAGCGTCCGTCGGGAGCCTCGACGAAGCGGTGCAGGAACCCGGCCTCGCTCCCGAGGGCACGCATCGGCCAGCCCGTCATGCGGTGAAGCGCGATGGCGAAGGCATCGCAGTCGGACGAGCAGAAGAAGTACCTGACGCGCTCCTCGGCGGGCTTCTCCAGGAACTCCTCGTACCGGTCGTCTCCCAAGTCGTCCGAGAGCAGGTATCCCGCCTCGACGGCGATCTCCTCAAGCGTCGGCATGGTGTTTGCCTCGGTGTCGCTCATGCGCGTCGTCCTTCCTGATCGGGTCCATAGACCCTCGTGCGGGCAGCCGCAACGATCCAGCTAGAAAGGAAGCAGCTTCACGACCTTCGGGTCGTAGTCGCCGTAAGGGCGGTCGATGCCCTCGATCTGCCTCTCCGAGACCGCCCTGAACTCGGGGTCGTCGAAGGGTGCCCAGGGCAGTTGCCGGATGGCGCTGACGGCGAAGCGGAGGCTGCCGTCCAGACCCTCGTACTTGTTCTCGAAGTAGCCCATCGCGTTCTCCACGCCGCCGGGCTCCGACAGCGTCGCGTCCTTGGCCGCATGGCGCTTCCTGAGGGAGCGGAGCGTCTGCCAGCCGCTCGCATCGAGCAGTCGGCCGTCCGGCGCCTCGACGACGCTGTGGATGCGCCCGTGCTCGTCGTTGCCGAGGGAGCGGATCGGCCAGCCCGTGACCTTCTGCAAGGCGACGGCGAAGACCCCGCAGTCCGACATGCAGTAGAAGTGGCTGACCCGTTCTGCCGGGGACTTCGCCATGAACTCCTCGAGTTCGCCCGGCTGCCAGTCGTCGGACAGGGCGTATGCTCCCATCTCGGCGATTTCCTCGAGGGTCGGCATCCTCCCGTCCTCCATGTCGTCCCAGTCGTCCATGAATCCCGCCTCCGTCCCCATCGGATAGAGCATCGGTGCCTCCGTCGCAACGTTCCACGCCCGGCCCGGTTTGACCCTTTCAGGGGTGGTCGCGATCATGCCCCCTGAAGCGGGAGGCGGGATCATGGATCGCATCGTGTATTGCGTGATCGACGAGGGGAAGGTCACCCATGCCTTCTTCGACAAGGACGACGCGACGTCACAGACGAGGGCCGGCGGCACTCTCGACAAGCAGGTACACGACCCCGAGAAGGTCGCCAAGTCGGTGCTTCTGAAGCTGGATGCCCTGCAAGTCCTCTCCCTGATGAACGCCGAACTCGAGGACGACGTCATCGTCTACATGACCGTCTCGAACGGCGGCGGGATGGACGGCATGGACAGGTCGGACAAGGGCGGGCACATCAAGTTCGCCTCCTTTGACAGGGACGAGGCCGAGGCGGCGGACAAGAAGGACCACTGGGCGCACCTTGAGGCGAGGGTGGTGGTTCCGGCGGAGATCGCGAGGAATGTGCTGGCCGGACTCGACCCGGTCAAGCTGCTCTGCGTCGAGACGCACCTCGCCTCATTGGACGAGGCTCCCGCGCCACGTCGCGCCGGCCGCTGAGGACCCTGCAATGAGCGATGGGATGTCCACCGACGGGCCGGGAGAACTCTCCGCGACGAACCTGCTCCGGTTCCGGCACGGAGGGGTCGTCTACGACCAGGTCAACGGCATGGGCCAGGTCGGCGACGTGGAGAACATCGAGTACATGGGCTTCGTGGTCCTCATGCGTCCGTCGACGTACCTGAGGGTGTGCCCCCGGCTCGACGACACGACGAAGTCACCGGGCCTGCTTCCGGCGATCAGGGACGGCGAACCCGTCTCGATGGGCTTCATCCAGATCGACCTCACGGACGAGGAGTTCGTGGTCCACAGGCACGAGGGACGCAACCGGGCCAAGGCGATCCACGACCTGCACGGGGACGATCCGATCCCGGTCGCGGTCCTCCTGAGGGGAGGCGACCGCGCGCGGCACGTGACCGACGAGGACCTGGCGCGGCTCCAGGGCGGCATCCGCAGGCAGCCCGACGACCTCGAGGAAAGGCTTTGGCACCTGACCGGGTACAGGACGCCGTTCATCGACGGTCCGCTGTTCGAGCGGGTTCTCATCCGCGGGGAGGACAGGGATCTCTCCCCCGGGGCCTCGGCGGCTCCCGCCCCCTGAACGACCATGGAAGGCGGCCCGGCCGCGGAAAGGAACATCGACATGACCATCTGGACCAAGGGACTGATCTTCGGCCACGTCACCCCCGAGCAGGTCGCGCAGGCGCTGTCCGAAGGCTACGGCTCCGAGAGCGTCGCGGTGGAGAAGGCCCACGGCCAGTCCCACTACATCGTCCACTTCAAGGAGCGCGAGGGCGACCGCATGCGGGCCATGAGCGTCTTCACCGAGAACTACACCAGGTGCGACTGGGAGAGGCTGCACGACGGCGACGCGACCCCGATCATGCTGGCCGACTCCGGCGAGAGCCGGGAGACCATCCGGTTCCTGGTCGAGCGCTTCGGCGGCCTGTTCCTCGAGACCGACTGCCGGGACGAGGACGTCTGGGAGCGCTTCCCGGGGCAGGGCAGTTCACCCGCACCCTGACGGCGCAACCCGCAACTGCAAGGATTCGCTCAGAAAACCTGCCGACGCGCAAGAATCCGTCTAGGCATCATAAGGATTCGTGACCACGCTTTCCAAGGACTGGAGGGCGTTGCTTGCGGGAGACTGCGGCGAGGACTGGCGATGGGAGCGTGGACCGGCGGCTTGCCGCCGTCGTCGACGGCTTCCGCGCGTCGTTCGCCCGCAAGGACTTCATCGCACGCGAGACCGATCCCGACATCCTGATGGACGTGTTCGGGCTGACGCCCGAGGTGAAGCTCAGCCACCCCCAGTACTGGGGCCGCGAGCTCGGGAGCTGCTGGGAGCGCCTCGTGAAGTCGGCCTGCGCCGACGCCGCCGTCCCGGTGGCCTTCCCGCCTCCCGGCAGCAGGGAGACGCCTTGCGACATCGTCCTCGGAGAGTATGCGATAGAGACGAAGTACAGGATCGGCTCGGGGGACTCCGGAACGCTCCAGAAGCTCCAGGCCAACGGGGCGGCGCTCAGGGCGGCGGGACTCGAGCCGATCCTGCTCATCCTGCGCAACGACAGCCTCCCGGCCGCGATGACGGCCGCACGCGCGGGCGGCTGGCGGATACTGGCCGACGGGGACGCCTTCGGCTTCATCCAGGCGGAGCTCGGCGTCGACCTGAGGGCATTCATGCTCGGCGAGGCACGGGGCCGCCAGGACTGAAGGGCGTCGCCCGCTGGTCCCATTCCCGCCCCCGGGCGATCCTCAGGCAGGCATGGAGGCAACGATGGCTGCAATCGAGAATCCCGAGGACCTGGTCGAGTTCGTGGCAGGCATCCCGTGGAGCCTGAAGGACCGGGACCTCAGGGAGGAATACGCCGGCCTTCCGAAGGACGTGACCCGTGCCTTCAACCGGATCGTCACGGCCGAAGCCCTCACGAGGCGGGACTGCCTGGTGTCGGAAGGCCGGGCGAAGAGGTTCGTCCCGTCCGACCTGTTCGCGGAAGAGGTCACGCGGATCGCGGGATGGCTCGCCGAAAGCGGCTACCTGCCGGAGGCCGGGACGGGGAGCAATGCCTACTCGGCGCTCCTGGACGAGTCGCTCGGGCAGACCGTGATGACGATGCCGGAAGGCTTCAAGTGGAAGTGGATCCGCGACATCGACGACATCGAGGCGCACTACGCCGTCATCGGGCACGACATGGGCCTGGACGGTTACTACGAGCTCAGGGACGGGGGCGACGACGAGCTGCCTCAGCACGCGGCCTACCTGGCCCTCCTCGACGGCAGGAACAGGTCCGTGGGCGCGCTGTGGCTGTCTGGCCTCAACATCCAGGACAGCCACCGCCACGAGAAGGGGATCGGGAAGCGCAAGTTCGACGCGATGTGCAGGCTGGCGGTCGCCTACGTCGGCCCGAGGCTGGTCCTGGAGATGGCCCCGACGGCACCGATGCGCGCCGGCGAGCACTTCAACAACTACGGCGAGGTCGTTCACGTCAACGGGAGGGGCGTCCTGCACTGCGCGGACGGACCCGCCTACGTCCCTCCGGACGAGGGCGAACCGGGCGAATACTACCTGGACGGCGTGGAGGTCACGAAGTCAGCCGTCATGGGAAGGGCACGGCCTTCGCGGTCCCAACCCGGGGCAGGACGCCTGGGCGACGACTCCTACGTCAGCCGTGCCGTCCTTGACACGTCCAAGCCGGGCCGCCTCGGTGATGACGACGACGACATCAGGCAATACCTGACGCCGCGGTACTGAGGCCGCAGGAACGCGAGGAGCCGACCTGCATGGAATGCGTGCGCCTTTACCACGGGACGGCCTCCGCCTGTCTCGACCGCATCCTGTCCGACGGGCGCTTCGGCCCGCCGTCGTACTTCACGACGTCCATCGCAGATGCCCGTGAGTACGCCGCCATGGGCGGGGAATGGGACTTGCAGCGCAGGGAGGAGGAATACGAGGCCGAGCACGGTTTCAGCCCCCGCGAGGGATACGGCCCCGACATCTGGGACATGTACCGCGACCTCTATCCTGCCGGGCAGCATCCCGTCGTGGTGGCCGTCGACATCCCCATGGACCTCATCTCCACCGGGCAGCCCGACAGCGGGGCCGAGGGCGGCGTCGTCTTCCACGTGAGCCTGCCGTCATCCCTCATCGCGGATGTCGTTCGCGTCGAATGGGACGAACCTCAGGTGGACGAAACCGTCGCGGTCCGGCCCTAGCCGGACCTATGCAGGAGGTGCCCGATGAACGATGTCGACAGCCGCCCCGTCGCCAACGACGAGCCGTTCGAGGTGAACGACCGCGTGGCCATCATCCGAGCCCGCCACGGCTGGCACGACGGCCAGAAGGAGGCGGTGGTCATCGACCGCCACAGGAACGGCCAGGGCACCTGGAAGTATCTCGTCGAGGACGACGACGGCCAGCAGCACTCGATCACGCATACCCGCGACCTGAGGCTCGTGGAGAAGGCGACCGCCGGCTTCAGGCGCTGACGGTCCCGACGTCGATCATGTCGGGGAGCCAGCGGATCAGGTTGCCGAGCTCCGGCTCCTGGACCGCCGAGGCGGCGTCCTCCACGGGGAACCAGCGGGCCTCGCGCTGCTTGCTCTCCGGCCACTTGTCGAGCTGCCTGTCGACGTCGAGGGGGAACACCCTCACCGTGCAGGTGACGGTCAGCCTGGGGCTGAGGCGCTTGCCGTACTCGAAGCTGCCGATCTCGGCCGTCCCGACGTTCCCGACGAGTCCCGCCTCCTCGTAGGCCTCCCTCTGGGCCGCCTCGTGCGGCTTGCGTCCCTTCATAGGCCAGCCCTTGGGGATGACCCATCGCCCGGTTCCGCGCGAGGTCACGAGGAGAACCTCCACCTTCCCGTCGACGATCCTGTAGGGGAGGGCGCCGTACTGGACATGGCGACCGTCCTTGCTCTGCTTGGCCATCGTTCCGCTCCCGACCGCCACCCGAACGAAAGCGGCACCACGGAAAGCTATAACGCGGACCGGGGAGGATCGTTTTCGCCGGCGGTCAGGGCCTGGGAGACGACGTGCCCTCGATGAACGGCGTCGGGTCGAGATCGCGCCGCTCGTTGGCCCAGAAGCCGTCGGCCCGGTCGTCGTGGGGAGCGGCCGCGATCTCGTACACCCGCTCGGCGCCCAGCATGATGCGGGTCGCCACCAGCGATCCCTCGCCGGCCCCGCGCTTCAGCGCCGAGCGGACGAGGCCGAGGGTCGTGCCGTCGTAGGTGAATTCCTCGCCGTCGAGCCATGCCTTGCTGGTGACGTAGCCGTTGACGGTCCCAAGTCTCGGCGGCCTGCTGTTGCGCGTCATCTGTCCCTCCCTCACATTCCCGGCGTCATGGCGCCCGGTTCGTCGGCTTCCGCCGTCTCGGCCAATCCGGCGAGGCGCTCGCGCTCGGCCTCGATCGCCCTCTCGATCATCTTCGCGCCCTCGCCGTACCAGCCGTAGTTCCGGATGCAGACGGGATGCGCCGGATCGCCGAACTTGCCCGCGAGATAGTCCTCGTGCTTCTGGCGGAAGCTCTCTGCCTGCCTCTCCAGGATCGCAAGGTAGTCGGTCTCGCCGTACGCGTCCGTCGGCGTGATGCTCGAATGCCCCACCTCGATCAGTTCGCCGACGCGCTTTCCGCGGCGCGGGTGGGACCGTCCGAACTCGAACGTGACCGGCGGCGCCATGATGCCGTCGATCCTCACGACGCCGCGCCACTTGGGACCCGGCTTCACCTCGACCAACTCGCCGACGTACTCGCCGTTGGCCGATGTCCACGCGTGCACCCGCGTGCCGATGAGCTTGCGAGCCTCCTTGATGTTCATGGTGCCATCACCTCGGAGCGGCGGGACTTCACGGTGCCCGCCAGATCGGCGATGAAGGCATCGAAGTCCTTCTCGAACTCTTGGTTGCCCTCGATGAGGCGCGCCTCGACCTCATCGACCCTCTCCATCAGCATGTCGAACGTCGCGGCCTCGAGGATGCGCTCCCGGCGGAACTCGTCGCCGTTCTCGGCCAGGTAGTCGGAGATGGCGTCGGCAGCCCAGTCCAGCTCCTCGTCGGTCATCTCGTCGTTGAGCTTCGTCTCGATCGCGGTCGCCAGGTCCTGCGGATCGTCCCACTGGAGGGCGAAGACGACGTCGGCGTGCCCCTTGGAGACGATGACGGAGCCGAACCTGATCTCCTTGGCGGGTGCCGTGCGGACCTGGAACTCCGGACCGTCTCCCGCGAACGCGGCGCGCATGCGGTCAAGGATGCCGGGTGCCCGGTCATCCCAGGTGGACGTGTCGGTCGTCCAGAGGGAGTGCTTCAGGTCGATGCTGGGCGTGTCCGGCTTGCCTTGGTGACGTGGGTTCATGGCTCGTTTCCCTCTGCGCGACGTTCCTTCACGCTCTCCGCCAAGCCCTTCACGAACTCGTCGAAGGCGGCGGAGAAGCTCCTCTCCCCCTCCAGCAGCTCGTCCTCGACCGCGTCGATGGCCTCCATGAGCTGGCCGAAGTCCTCCTCCGAGATGAGACGCTGGCGCCGAAACTCACAATAGTTCTCGGCAAGGTGGTCGGCGACGATGCCGGAGGCCCACTCGTGCTCCTCGTCCGACATCTCCTCGTCGAGGTGGTCGTCGACGGACGCCGCCAGCTCGTGCGGCTCGTCCCACTCGAACGAGAACTCGACCTCGGCGCCCCCCTTTGAGATGCGGACGGACCCGAAGCGGATCTCCTTGCGTGGGGCGGTGTGGATCAGGAGGGGAGGCCCGTCCCCGGAGAATGCCGCGCGCATGCGGGCCGGGAGGCCCGGCGCGTACTCCTCGATGTCCTCCTCGTGCCTGCACCAGAGGGACCACTTGAGGTCCACCGACACCTCCTCGGGCGGCACCGGGGGCACGGGGAATTCCCCCTCGATGACGAACCGTCCGCCCTCGGCCTCGGCCAGCCGCAGCGTGCCGCCGCCCCGGTTGACGGACCCGAGCACCTCTCGGATCTGCCCGGCGGGATCCGCGAGGGTCGGCTCGTAGGTGACGACGAGCTCCTCCGGTGAGGCGGCGGCGGTATCGAAGCCGTAGAGGGCGTCGAGGACGGCCCGGTCTCCCTCGGCGAGGGTGAGGACTGCACCTTCTCGGGTGCGTTGCATGACGATGACAGCAGTAGGCACTTCGCATCTCCGCGCGTTCGGGGAAATGCGCCGCCCCTCCTCTTCGGACGGAGGGGCCGGGGATCGTTCCTGCCGCGTCGGGGAAGGCTTGCGGGGTCCGACCTCCTGGGAGGGTTTACGGACCGAAAGCCTTGCTGTGCCCGGGGCCTTTCGTGATCCAGCGCAGGAATCCTTGTACGACAATCCCGCAGGATTCGCAAGGGAGAGTCCCCTCAGCCGCCCCTGATGCCCGAGAGGAAGGCGGCGACCTCGCGCCCCAGATCCTCGGAGTTCAGGGCCAATTCCCTCGCCGCGCCCAGGACCTGCGAGGCCGCCGCGCCGGTTTCCCCCGCACCCAGGCGGACGTCGGAGATGCTGACGGTCACCGCCTCCGTCCCGCGGGCGGCCTCCTGCACGTTCCGGGCGATCTCGCCCGTCGCGGCGCCCTGCTCCTCGACGGCGGCGGCGATGACGACCGAGATCCGCGACATCTCCGATATGGTCCTGGCGATCTCCCCGATGGCCTGCACGGCCTCCGCCGTCGCCTGCTGCACGGACCCCACCTGCGCGGCGATCTCCTCGGTGGCCCGCGCCGTCTGGCCGGCGAGTCCCTTCACCTCGGCTGCGACGACCGCGAATCCCTTGCCCGCATCGCCCGCACGGGCCGCCTCGATGGTCGCGTTCAGGGCCAGCAGGTTCGTCTGCCCCGCGATGCTGTTGATCAACGCCACGATGTTGCCGATCCGGTCCGCCGACTCGGACAGCGTCCGCACGATGGCGTCGGTTCGCTCGGCTTCCGATACGGCACGCTCGGCGATCCCCGACGACAGGTTCGCCTGTCCTGCGATCTCCCGGATCGAGATCGACATCTCCTCGGTCGCGGCGGCAACCGTCTGGACGTTGGCCGACGTCTGCCCTGCCGCGGAGGCGACCTGGGCCGACTGTCCGGTTGTCCTGTTGGCGACCTCGGCCATTGTCCTGGCGGTCGCTTCCATCTCGGTCGCGGCTCCCGACAGGGACTGAACCAGGCTCCCGACCTTTCCCTCGAAGTCCTCCGCCAGCGCGGCCATCATCCGCCTCTTCTCGGCCTCGACTTCGACCTTCCGTCCCTCGGCTTCACGCTCCAGGCGCTCCCGCTCGACGGCGTTCAGCTTGAACACCTCGACGGCGCGGGCCATGGCTCCGACCTCGTCCTCCCGGTCGGCCCCTTCGATCCGTACGTCCAGGCGGCCGGAGGCGAGATGCCCCATGACCTCCGTCAGCGAGGTCAACGGCGAGGCGATCCGGCGCACGACGACCCACAGGCCGAACAGGGCGACCGTGAGGCTGAGGACGAGGCCCGCACCCGCCCAGGCGATCTCCACCGTGGCCTCCTCGTATGTGGCATCCGCCGCCCGGTCGGCCGCGGCCCCGAGTTCCGTCTGTAGGGATCGGATCGTGTCGATCGCGGCGGTTGCCTGCCCGATCCATTCCTCGGCCGTCATTGGGTACGCCCCGATCTCGGCCCCCTCAAGGACGCTCCTGCGTGTGCCCTGGAAGGAGCCGAGATACGCCCTGCGCACCGCAGCGAGCGCCTCGGTGAGTGCGGGGGGCAGGTCGTCTTGCAACGCCAGCGGCTCGATGCCGGCCCAGTCGGACTCGACCCGCCCCTGCCGGAACGCCGCCGCCCGCAAGGCCTCCGGGTCGGCCGGCTTGCCGGAGCCGATCAACTGGACCATGGACGCCCGGTCCCGGCCGGCGTACTCCGCCATGTCGGCCGCGAGCGACCTTGCCTGGACCAGCTTCGCGGACCGCGGGTCCCTCGGGGGCATGAGCGCGTCGAGCGAGGTTCCCACCGACCTGATCGCATCGATGAGGGCGGTGGCCTCGGACACGAGCGCCCGCGTGGCCTGCGTGTCCCTCTCGCGCGCGCCGCGGGACAGGGCCTCGTCGACCTTTTCCCTAAGTGCCCTGAATTCAGCGTACCGCCGCTCGGCCCCGGCCAGTGCCTCCCCGCTTGCCACAGGGACACGGAACCGCTCGAACTCCCCGACGGCCTCCCTGAACCTGCCGTCGGCCTTCGCGCGCTGCGCGTCAATCGCCTGCCGTTGCGCGGGCGAGATCGGGGAGGGGGACCCCAGGGCATTCACGGTGAGGCCCCGCTCGAGTGCGAGGTCCCCGACCGCCGACAGGAGCGCACCCTCGGCCTTGTCGACCTTAAGGAAGGTCTCGGCGTCGCGGCGGGTCAGCCAGGCGTCCGCGGTTCTCATCCACGCGCCCGTCACCGAGAGCGCCGCCACGGAAAGGAGGATCGTCGGCAGCAAGGTGCGTATCTTCAATGTGGCCCCCATCGTTTTCCGGCATGGTTACGGTCAACGGTCGCCCGGCCCCGGGGAGCCGTCCTTGTCGTGGCGCAAACTCCGGCGGAGGGATGCACGCCGGGACTCGCGGGACGCGTTCCGTGCAAGGATTCGCCCCCTGTCAGGGGGAGACGCACAGGAACTCGGCGGACCGCGCCTGCATCTCCGACCTCAGGCCTGCCGCCTTGAGCGACAGGTCCGCCGCCGCCGACAGGACCTGCCCGGCCGCAGTCCCGGTCGCGCTGGCCGCGTGGCTGACGCCCTGGATGCTGCGCGAGACCTGGGCCGTTCCCGCCGCGGCCTCGGTCACGCTTCGGGCGATCTCCCGCGTCACCGCGCCCTGTTCCTCCACGGCGGCCGAAATCGACGCCGTGACGCGGTCGATGTCGTGGACGACAACGTCGATGTCGCGGATCGCCCTGACGGACTCGGCGGTGGCCTCCTGGATCGCGCCCACGGCAGCCGTGATCTCGTCCGTCGCCGCGGCGGTATGGCCCGCGAGGGCCTTGACCTCGGAGGCCACCACGGCGAACCCCTTGCCCGCCTCGCCCGCACGGGCCGCCTCGATGGTCGCATTCAGCGCCAGCAGGTGGGTCTGCCGCGCGATGGCGGAGATGATCTGGACTGCGTTGCCGATGCGCTCGCCGGCCGCGCTGAGTCCCTCCACCAGGCGGCCGGTGCGCTCGACCTTGTCGGTGGCGGACCCTGTGCCCTGCGTCGCGGCGGCAACCTGGCGGCCGATCTCGTCTATCGAGCTCGAGAGTTCCTCGACCGCTGCGGCAACGGACTGCACGTTGACCGTCGCCTGCTCGGCGGCGGTCGCGACGGCGGCGGCGGCAGCCTTGCTTTCGGCTGCCGCGTCGGACATTCCCCTCGCGCTGGCCTGCATCTCTGCCGCCGCATCCTCAACGCCGCTCATGACGGAGCCGACGTGCTCGGCGGCGAAGCGCGTGAACGCGCTGACCCTCCCTTCCGTTGTCACGGTGGCAGCATTCAGGATGCGGGCCGCGTTCTCGAAGGATCCCGGCAGCCCTCGCAGGAGCACCTTGCGGTGGTAGCGGCTCCGGGCGACCGCGTTCATGAGCCGCTCGCCTCGCGCACGAACGCGTCGGAAATGTCGAGCATGCGGTTGACGCAACGCTGGAGGCGTCCGACGAGTCCCGGTTCGGGAAGATCGAGGATGCGCGCCTCCAGGTCGCCCTGCGCGGCCGAGCCGCAAACCGTCGCGATCGCCTCGAGGGTCCGCGTCAGGCGCCAGAGGCAAAACCCGGCGCCTGCGAGAAGGCCGAGGGACACGCCGTCCAACAGCACGCCGGGAGCGGGGCCATAGGCTCCCACGATCAGGGACGCCTTGTTGATGGCGCACAGCGCGCCGGACGAGGCGCCGAGGGCGGCGGTCCTAGAGAGCCAGGACGAACTGGTCATAGGAAACTCCTTCGCTGGCGAGCCTGGCAAGCAACCGATCGTATGCCTTGAGCATGCCTTCCTTGCGGCTGGAGGGATGTCTCTCCTCCCCGATGAGGTCTTGGTATAGCGGCTGGACCTTCGCGACCTGGCCGGGATCGGGCTTGCGTCGGTTCGAGTGGTACCCGACCACGTTCCCCGCCGCGTCGAAGCTCGGGGTGATGTGCGCGAACACCCAGTAGTGATCCCCGTTGCTGGCGAGGTTGAGGACGTACGCGAACACCTCCTCCCTGGCCGCGAGCGCATCCCAGAGCAGCTTGAAGACGCAACGCGGCATGTCGGGGTGCCGGATGATGCTGTGCGGCTGTCCGACGACCTGCGGGAGACCGTATCGGGACACGCGCAGGAAGACCTCGTTCGCGTAGGTGATGCGCCCCGCCAGGTCCGTCTTGGTGACTATGATCTCGTCCAGACCGAACGGGCTCTCCCGTCCCGTCGGCACGATCGCCGGCCCTGCCATCGGTTGCTCCCACCCCAAAGAGTTCTTTGCCCCTGCGCCGGTCTTCGCTCTCCGGCAAGTGACCGTAGCCTGATAGTGGACGGTCGCCAGCGCGCGCCTTCCTTGCGCCAGAGCAAAGAACCAGGGGAAGACGTCCCGGACGGCTGGCGGGCAGGCCGCGTCCTAGCTGCGGGCGCCCTCCGCCAGCATGAAGAGAGCGTGCGGATTCCTCACGACGATCCTCTGGCGGCCTCCCTCCACGAGGCCCCGCCCCTCCCACGCGCTCAGGGTCCGGCTCACCGTGTGGAGGGTCGTCCCCGTCATCTCGGCGAGATCCTGCCGCGAGATGGGAAAGTCGATTTCGATCGCGTCGGCCACCTTCCGCCCCGACTGCTTGACGAGGCGGAGAACGGCATGCGCTACCCGTCGCTCGACCTGTTCGGTCGACATCTCGACGATGCGGGTCTGCGCCTCGCTCAGGCGGCTCCCGACGGACTGGAGGGTGCAGACGGCAAGGCACGGGTGCTCCTCGAGGAGCCGCGGCCAGGAGGACGACGGCCACACCAGGCAGATGCTGTCCTCCACGGCGGAGGCCGTCGCCGGGTAGCACCGCAGCCCCATCGCCACAGCAATGCCGAACAGTTCACCGGGCGACACGAAGCGGACGACCACCTGCTGCCCGTCCGGCGTCACCTTCATGACCCTGAGATGTCCGTGAAGCAGGACGAAGAACGAGTCCGCGTCCGCGTCCTGCTCGAAGACGTTGGCGCCCTTGGGGAACCGCACCGATCTTGCGTGGGAGAGGACCTCGTCGAGTCCTTCGGGCGGGAGCAGCGCCAACATCGGGACGTTCGCGGCAACGGATCGGTCAAGCTTCGGCATCTGGCGCCCCCCTGCATTCCGGTAAAGGGAATGACGGGACAGGGGGTCGGTCAACTCAGGGGTTTCACGGAGGCGGCGCCGTCCTCACGGAAAAGGCCCCGGCAAGACCGGGGCCTCGGTGGGAGAGAGCGGGGTCAGTGGCCGCCCTTCGACTGTGCCGACTTCTGCGGGTTGTGGTCCTTGAAGATCGCGGGGTTCTCCGGGCCCTCGACCTGGAGGATGCCGGCCAGTCCGCGCTCGACGCGGCTCAGGGCATGGTCGACCAGGATGTAGTTGCCGGGCACCTCGACCTTGAAGTCGACGACGCTGGCACCGCCGGGAGGAGTGGTGATCGTCTGGACGTCCTTCATCGGGCTGCTCAACGAGGCCATCGGGTAGGCCTTGTCGAAGATCTCGCCGATCACGTGGAAGGACGAGGTGAAGTTCGGGCCGCCCACGCCGAAGTAGATCCGGACCGTCTCGCCGACCTTGGCCTTGAGCGGGTTCTTCTTCAGGGCGTCTGTGCTGCCGTTGAAGATGAAGTACTCGGGACGCTCGCTGAGGAGCTTGTCGATGCTCTCATCCGCATGGCCCTTCGTGCCGTAGGCCTGCTCGGTGTAGAGCTCGCCCTGCATGACGTAGAACTCATGGTCGACCTTCGGCAGACCTTCCTCAGGCTCCACCAGGATGAGGCCGTACATGCCGTTGGCGATGTGCTGGGCGACGGTCGGGGTGGCGCAGTGGTAGACGTACAGCCCGGGGTTCAGGGCCTTGAACTCGAAGCCGCGGGTCTCGCCGGGAGCCGCTTCGGTCGCCTTGGCGCCGCCGCCGGGGCCTGTGACCGCATGGAAGTCGACGTTGTGCATCATCATGCTGCCGTCGTCGTTCTTGAGCTGCACCTCGACGGTGTCGCCGACGCGGACCCTGACGAACGGCCCCGGAACCTTGTTGTTGAAGGTCCAGTAGTGATAGGTCGTGCCGTCCGCGAGGTTCCCGGTGACCTCGGTGGTCTCGAGATTGACCTTGACCCGCTGCGGGCCGCGCTTGCCGATGGGACCGGGAAGGTCGGTGGGGAGCCGCACCACGTTCACGGGGGCTGCCTCTGCGGCCGCCACGTTGCCGTGGACGTGCTGGGCTGCCGCGGCGACCTTGTCGCCGGCATGTGCGGACAGGGGGATTGCGAGCAGGGCTGCCGCCACGAGAGCGGCTTTGGCAGCGGTCGCGAGCAGCGGCCGGCGTCCCGAATTCATCATGGTCTTCATCGTGAACCTCCTTCTTGGGACCGCCTGGCGGATCGGTATTGGTCCGTCATCGGATGACCAAGGATTACGCCCCCGGGACGCACCGCTATTTGTCGGGGCGCAAACAACGGCACGAATGCAGGAACGAGTCCTGCCGACCGGGATTCGCGCCCCGGGTTGCGACCCGACAAAGACACGTCCGCACCCGCCGCGCAGCATGTCGTCTCACGCAGGCAAACCGCGGGAGGAAGAGATGACCATCAAAGACACCGACCTTGTCGATGACGTGATGCGACGGTGGCCCTGCACCATACGCGTCTTCCTGCGCCATCGCATGCACTGCGTCGGCTGTCCCATAGCGTGCTTCCACACGGTCGCGGACGCATGCGTCGAGCACGGCGTGGACACCGCCGCCTTCCTCGCGGATCTCAGGGAGGCAGCATCGGGGCCCTCCGGCGGACGTCCCCGGGAAGGCGCCGACGTCGTCGCGAGATGGCCGGTCCGGTGAATCCCTTAAGGACGTCACCCGAATGTATTCGGACGCGAGTTTGAGCCAGAACAAATCAGGCCCGACGGGCCGGCCTTATGACTTCCAGCAGGGAGCCGTCGGGCTTCCTAGAAAGAATGAGGAGACTGAAGATGCGGAAGGTCATCATGCTCGGAGTCCTGGCGGCGGCGATGGGAATCGCCGGCGCGGCCGGAGCAGCCGAAATCGAGATCAAGATGCTCAACAAGGGCGCCGAGGGCGCCATGGTGTTCGAGCCGTCGTTCGTGAAGATCAATCCGGGCGACACGGTCAAGTTCCTGGCGTCCGACAAGGGCCACAACGTCGAGACGATCGACACGATGATCCCCGAGGGCGGCAAGACCTTCGTGGGCAAGATGAACGAGGAGGTCTCGGTCACCTTCGACAAGCCGGGCGTGTACGGATACAAGTGCAAGCCGCATTACGGCATGGGAATGGTGGGCATGATCGTCGTCGGCGAGCCGACGAATGCGGATCAGGCGAAAGCCGTTACGCACCCCGGCAAGGCCAAGCAGGTCTTCGGCGGCCTCTTCGACAAGCTCGCCACCCAGACTGCCGCGAAGTAACCACCCCCGCACGAGATGGGACCCGGCCACCGCGACGCAGGCATCGCGGTGGCCCGAACGCATCGAGGAACCGGGATGGCCACTCTCGACATCAGCTTCAAGCCCGAACGCGCCCACCTGCGCAAGCCGAAGCGTGGGACCATCACGGAGCGGGTCGTCCCGCAGGCTGTGTCCGGCCGGTACCGCCGCCTGAAATGGATCGCGCTGGTTTGCTGTCTGGCCGTCTACTACGTCCTGCCGTTCGTCCGCTGGGCCCGTGGTCCCGGCCAGCCTGACCAGGCCGTGCTCCTCGACCTCGGGCGCGGACGCCTTTATTTCTTCTTCATCGAGATCTGGCCGCAGGAGGTCTACTACCTCACGGGCCTGCTGATCCTGGCGACGCTGGTGCTCATCTGGCTCAACGCGGTCGCGGGTCGCGTCTGGTGCGGCTATTTCTGCCCGCAGACGGTCTGGACCGACCTGTTCCTGCTCGTCGAGCGCCTCATCGAGGGCGACCGCAGGGAGCGCATGAGGAAGCATGGCGCACCGCTCACGCCGAGGCGCATCCTCGAGATCGGGCTCAAGCATGCGACCTGGCTTCTCATCGCCATGCTCACCGGGGGAGCCTTCGTCCTCTACTTCGCCGACGCGCCGACGACCCTGTCCGACCTTGCGACCGGCCGGGCCTCCACGCTCGCATATGCGTGGGTCGGCATCCTGACCTCTACCACCTACACCCTGGCCGGCTTCGCCCGCGAGCAGGTCTGCACCTGGATGTGCCCGTGGCCGCGCCTCCAGGGCGCGATCTGGGATCCCGAGGCGCTCACCGTCAACTACCGCGACCACCGGGGAGAACCCCGCGTGTCCGCCAAGAAGGCTGCGGAGCTTCGGGCCAAGGGAGAGCCCGCCGGGGACTGCGTCGACTGCATGCAGTGCGTGACCGTCTGCCCGATCGGCATCGACATCCGCGAGGGGCCGAACTTCGCCTGCATCAACTGCGGCCTGTGCGTGGATGCCTGCGACACGACCATGGCGAAGCTCGGCCGTCCGCGCGGGCTGATCGACTACGTTGCCTGGGCCGACATCGAGCGGGAACGCCGCAAGGAACCCGCCAGCAGCCGCGTGATCCGGCCGAAGACCGTCGCGTTGGGGCTGTCCATCGTGGCGCTGGCCGCGGCGATGGGAGTGAGCCTCTCGATGAGGGGCGACGCCAAGGTCACCGTGATCCACGACCGCAACCCTGTCGCCGTGAGGCTGTCCGACGGACGGACCCGGAACGGCTATGCGGTACGGCTCTACAACAAGGCCGACATCGAGCGCTCCTTCAGGGTCGAGGTATCGGGCCTGGGCGATGCCGCGGTCGAGGTGGTCGGCGAGAACGGTCCGCTGAGCGTCTCCTCCGATGCGACACGTGAGGTCCGCGTACTCGTCACCGCGTCAGAGGGCGGCAGGCGCCCCGTCACCTTCACTGCGACCGATGTCGCCTCGGGAAAGACGGTGACGGCACAGGACGTCTTCATTCCGGTCGAAAGAGGCCGATGATCCTGGGCGGGCGCATCCGGACACGCCTGCGATGCGAGTCCGTTGAAGCCGGCTGCCTCCAAACCGATGCTTGAGCATTGGCAAGGTCGGGGAGCATACGATGCCGGGGGATCGCATACAGGCTGCCGTCGCGGACGGCGAGAGGATCCTCTGGAGGGGACGGGCCTCCTGGCTGCGCATCATCGGGTGGAAGTGGCGCCACCTCGCCATCGGCCTCCTCCTGGTCGCGGTGGCGGGCGACCTCATCCCGCTGCTCGGGTCGTCGGGGCCGGACTACCATCCCGACATCGAGCCGTCGGACGCGGAGTTCGTGTCCGCCGTGGCGTCCCTGTTCGACCTCGTCGCCTCGGCCGTCGTCGGCATCGTGGGGCTGTGGATCCTCATCGGCGCTGTCGACGTCTACCTCGACGAGGCCGGGCGAGAGTACGCGGTCACGGACCGTCGCATCATATCGTCGAGCCGGTCGGACGTCTCGTCCACGCCCCTGCATTCCGTCGTGAGCGCCAGGAGCACCCGCACGTCCTTCGGGGGCGGGGTGGAGGTCGCGCTCGCGGGCAGGGG